>Ga0116118_1000038_pt1 | contig 92670 bp, 117 predicted proteins | sample June2015DPH_11_5_FD_89723 | JGI IMG/M metagenome (GOLD analysis project Ga0116118, IMG submission 89723) | Peatland microbial communities from SPRUCE experiment site at the Marcell Experimental Forest, Minnesota, USA - June2015DPH_11_40 | ecosystem: Environmental > Terrestrial > Soil > Wetlands...
AGTGAGAAGGGAAAAATGGCTTATAGAATGGTTTCTTTAAAATATAGTAAAAAATTAAAAACAAAAGCATTTACTTTATTAGGTGGTAAATGTGTTAATCCTTATAATTTGCCTCATCCAGATTGGTGTAATGATTGGCGATGCCTTCAAGTTGACCATAAAAATGGTGGTGGAAGAAAAGAAAAAAAGAAATTGGGAACAAATGGAATTTATAATAGAGTTTTAAAGCATCCAGAGGAATATCAACTTCTATGCTCAAATTGTAATTGGATAAAGCGATATGAAAATAAAGAATGTCCTAATTACGGTATTATTCAAGACGAAATACGAGATGATTCAAGTGCGCTTACATTCTGAGGGAAACTTTGATATTGAAATAAAAGATACAATACCGTGGTATAAAATCCATAAAGAAGAGGATAATAAACGCTCTGCAAAATTTCGAAAAATACACCCAAATTATCAAAAGGAATATTCTCATACTCCAAATGGAAAGAAGATAGCTTTGCGTCATGTTAATAAAAGAAAACGAGGATTAGGCTTTATTCCGTTAAATGAACCGTTTGCTGGCTCGGTTGGACACCATATTAATAAAGAATATGTTGTTTTCATTCCAAAGGTTCTTCATAAGTCTATTCCTCATAATGTATGGACGGGACGAGGTATGGTTGAGATAAATACCAAAGTTTTTAAGTGGTTTAAAAACCCCCCTATACCCCTTTTCCATTTAGTTATTAAAAATTAGTTTAAAAAAAAGACGATTTTAAAATTGCTGGAATGCTGGTTCCGAGCTTATCGAGGTTAAGTGGTTTTTTAATCTATTGATTAATTTGATTGTGAAATGACGCGAAAAACTTAGCCTAAAAATTAGCCGACCAAAATCAAAATTTTCCAAAAAAGTTGCCTATGTACCTAACATAACATACTCGTTTTGATTCTACTATATAAACCTTTTGGTCTATATAAAGATTCCGTAAGGTTTATATACCTGAACAATTGTCCAGCTATTTAAATATTGTGGTACCTCTCTGGGAGCTATTTCTGAGGTTTTTCGAAAGAACGGAACTATTCTCGAAATTAATATCAACGTGATTATGAAGTTAATGTAATCAAGCCAACTCAATGTTTGTGCGCCTCTGTGAATCTCCGACACTCAGAGATGCTTCTCTCACTTATAAATCTTATGGTAAAATGACCATATTCAACATAGACCATACACCTTTTGAAAATGAAACAGATTATATTCATTGTTTGCAAATTGACCATATAAACGGTAAAGGAAAAAGAGAAATAAATTCCTTCTCTTATAATAGAGCATATTATAAATTTGTTTTAGCCCAACTTAAAGCTGGAAGTAAGGATTATCAATTGCTCTGTGCTAACTGTAATTGGTTGAAACGATATAAGAACAAAGAGCAATAACTCTCACCCCAGATACTACGCTGGTATGACTTTTTTCGATTTTTTAATCAGTTGTTTAACTGTGTTTTTATTCTATGGCAATTAGCGCAAATAAGTTTACAATCAATAGGAATACTGTCTGCTTTTTTCCATTTTATAAGTTCTTTTATTCTCATATTTGTGGGATTTTCTTTGTGTGACCAACTATCCTCTCCTAAATGATGAAAGTCATAAACACAGTCAAACTCAGATTCTAAACCGCATTCTGAGCATTTACGCCCAAGTTTATCAACAGCCCATTTCTTGAGTTTTCGAAAATATTCTTTCCAATAATTAGGGTGTTCTAAGTGACGAACAATTGTTCTTTTTTTCTCTTGTTCTTTGTGATTATCACGCCATTCTTTTTCTTTTTTGCAAATTTCTTCTTTATGGGTTCGCCGATATTTTTTATCCCATTTTTTTCGATTTAGTAGTTTTTGCTCTTTACTGTTCATATTTTTATAAGCACCACAATGTTTATATAATGGTCAATCCTCTATTTAAAAGTTATGGTTTTTATTTAACCCGAACGAGTAAGTTTTGTGGAATTTTAATCTACTGATTAATTAGAAATGAGCATGGGCGTTCTCCCATAATGTTTATTAGGTACGCCCCCTTTCTTGTTGGGTATAAGAGCGTGTGAGAATGACAAAGCAAAAAACCACTAACGGCAACAGCAACTTCAGCGAGATACTTAACGAAATGAGAAACTTAGCAATGGCAATCACAAAAGACAAAAGAGTACGAGTTAAGTATATACCGAGTCAACCAACTTCTTCATTCAATATGGAAACTTATGAAATTGCGCTCAGTCTCGAAAGCTACCCCGAATTCGTTCGGAAATTTCCAAGATTATTCCGAAAAGTCTTAGACGGTGATATGGGGCACGAGTGCGGACACTTGATTTTGACCCGTCCTAATTGGGAATTCTTCAACAATTGGGCAACAAAAATCAAGAGACAAAGAGGATTCTATAAGCTGGCTCACGAGATATGCTATGATAAACTAACAGAAGTCTTAACTAAAAATGGATGGAAGTTCTTTAAAGATATAACTCTTGAGGATGAAATTGCAACAATAACTAAAGAGGGATTTATCGAATATCAGAATCCTCTAAAGGTTATACGACAAAGATATGATGGAATGATGTATCATTGGGACGGAGACCACATAGACGAAAAAGTTACACCTGACCATGAATTGATAATTAGAAAGAAATGGAAGGAAAACTTTGAGAGAATTCCAGCTTTTGCTTTAGCCGAATATAAAGCTAAAGAGAGTTACGAATTTCAAATAGGCAATTTTAAGTGGAAAGGTAAATCTCCTAAAACAATAATTATAGGAGATAAAAATTTTCCAATAAAGGACGGGTTATCTCTTATAGCTTGGTATGTTTCAGAGGGGCATTTAGGTTACTATAATCGTTCTTATCGAACAGAAATAAGTAACACAAACCCGATTTATAGAAACGAAATTCGAAGTTTGGTTTCGAAATATTGGAACTTCGTAGAATCGCCGTCAAACATTAACTTTACTATTTCGAATAAATCTCTTTTCGAATTTTTAAGTAAAGAATGTGGAAAAGGCTCACATAACAAAAAGATTCCACAATTTGTTAAGAATCTCTCTTCAGAATTAATTGAGTATTTTCTTAATGAATTGTTTAAAGGCGATGGAAATTTCAGAAATAAAAAGATAAGACTTTATTCTACTGTTTCACCAAAGTTATCTGATGATGTACAAGAATTAGTTCTCAAAATAGGTTTATCTGGGGTTGTTATTTATAATAATCCAAAATATACTATAACAGTAAACCATGAGAAATTAACCCCGTGTTGCACAAAAGAAGTAAAGAAAGAAGAATATCATGGAATTGTTTATGATGTACGGGTTCCTAATCACACTTTGATAGTAAGACGCAATGGTAAAGTAGTTTTGGGTTCTAACTGCAACATAGTTGAAGATAAGCGCGTTAATCACTTCATAATTCTGAGATACAGGTTTGACATTGGAAAGCGGTTGCTGTTAGCTAACCTAATACTTAAAGATATGATGGATAACGAGATGGAAGAGCACAAGATTATAGCTAATGTTCAAATGCAATCTCAAATGGCTTCATTGCTTCAGGGCGCAAATGTTGGCAATGTTGTTCAACTTGACGCTGGCGAAAGTTTAGACTTCACCGTTGACAGTAAAGGACACACACAAACCACAAGCACAAAGCCAAATATTCAGGTTCAAAGCGGAAAACAAGACGGTGTTTATATGGTTGCAATTCTCTGCAATCAGGGATTATATGAAGCTAAATGCACACAATTATGGAAGCAATTGACCCCAGAAGGCAAAAAGGACTGTGAACAAGCCTTAAAAGTCTTAGAGCGAGTCAAATATAAGCGCATTAAACTCGACCTAATTCGCTCTTGCCAAGAAATTTACGATTTAGTTGCCAAGCACTTAAAAGCTGATTACACAACAAAAGAATATGTTTGCTCAAGAAGAGGGGGAAACATTAAAGGAACCATTTCCGATAAACTGAAGCAACTCTTAGAAGCTGAAGAGCAAAAAGAAGAGAAGGAAGAAGAAGAAAAGAAACAGAAAGAGGACTTAGCTAAGGGAAGCGGTGCTGGCGAAGGTACAGGGGACGAGATTCCAGCCCCAGAACCGAATTTCGAAGCATATGAAAGCCTATTAGACGAATGCAAGCCCGAAATAAGCCAATTGCTTAATCAACTCAAGAAGTTAATGAAACCCAGAGTGCAAAGGGAAATATTCCAGAAAAGAGGACGAATGATGTCTCCAATAATACCCAGAATTTACACCAACAGCTTCAGAGGCACAATTAAGAACGTGTATCTGCGTACAACAGCCCATATGGAAAAGGAACAGGTTTGCATCCAATTTGACTTTGACTTCTCTGGCTCGGTTGACAAACACGAAGCTGAAAAGATAACAACTGTATTGAATGAAACATTCGGGCATTACGTTGACGATTACGGCTACGGAATAACATGCTTCGGCGCAGATACGCAAAAAATCAAGACTCCGTTTGAAACATTTGAAAACACACGGGCACGGATTGGTGGAATTTCAGTTAACTCGGCTGGAACTGAACTCGCCGTGGCAATGGAAGCTAATCTAAAGATGTTCAACTCAGTCAAAGGCGAAAGACGAAAGATTTTGGTAATTGCGTCAGATTTCAGCCTCAGCGATGAAAAAGAATGCGAAGAATTAATGACCCATTTCGCAAAAGCTGGCATAGAAGTTATCCTTATCGGATTTTGCAACTGTGACAACTATGAAACAATCTGGCAAAACGTAAAGGGGCTAAAAATTAAGCGCACAGAAATAAAGCAAATTGCGGATTTACCACAGCACTTTTTGGACGTATATCTAAATTGCCAAAAATAGTTAAAAGTTCCCATAAGACTTATATATCAGGAATACATCATACTGTATGGATGCCTATGATAAGACCTAAAATAAAAGACGTATTCAAACCAAAAATGTTGAACCCTAAATTAACAGAATTAGAGTTAGGTTACTTAGTTGGTTTAATAGACGGCGAAGGAACTATAACTATAACAGCAAGAAAAAAAATCAAGAAAAAAGCGGGATTTCAATTGTTAGCAACTTTAACAATAGTTAACACATCGGAAAACTTAGCAATTTGGTTACAGTCTTTAGGATTCAGAAAGCAAAAACGCAAACGATTCGAACTATACAAAGTTTGCTATATGGCTTGCTCGGAAGGATATGGAATATTACCGTTATTAAAGCGAATAGAGCCGTATTTAATGGTTAAACAAAAACAATGCCAATTAGTAATTAAGTATATAGAGAAACGTTTGGAAATGGAAATGAATTCGCCTTATGATAAACAAGATGTAGAAATAATGACACAAGTAAGAACGTTGAATATGAAGGGTAAACGATTTCCCGTTCGTCCTCTTTATCCAAACTTAGTTAATCAACAGATTAAAATTTCGGTTTGAGCATGGGGAAAGTGGGCAAAGGTTTAAATAAGACATTGACGTATCATCTTTTAAGGTTGAAAGAAAATGAATGAAAAAGCAAAAGTTGAAAAAGCACTCGAATCCTCTGGAATATACGTAAAGGGAATAGAATATATTGATGAACATAATTACATTGAGAAGGCACGGGCTATTCTCGAAATAGTTGGTAATTTGCGTTTATGCGGGGAGACAGGTACGGGAAAAACAACGTTAGTACACAAACTTGCCGAACTACTTTCCGTGCCCTTATATGAAATTGTCCTTACGCGCGATGTTACCAAATGGGATTTACTTAGTTGTGATACATTGGAGAATGGCAGTACAAAAACCCGTGAAGGCATAATAATTCAATGGCTCAATTCGGAAAGTGGTTTGCTTTACATAGATGGCTTTAACTACGCCGAGCCAAGCATCATATCGTTGTTAGAGTCACTTGCCGATTTTCGCGGAAATATCTGGGTGCCAGAATATAAGCGCGAATTCACACGGACGGCGAAACACTACTTAGCCATAAGCTACAACCCAAGCGAAAAATCTGGCTACTCAGGGACATTCTTAGAAAACATTGCAACAATTAGACGCTTTGAAGGACTATTGATTGAATACTTATCACCGCAAAAAGAACGACAGTTAATCACAAAGTTCGCTGGAAAATACGATTTTAGTGCTCGATGGGTGGAAATCGCACATAAAACGCGAACTGAGTACGAAAACGGTAAATTGCGTACACCTATCACAACAGGTAACTTAATTAATTACGGAAAACTCTATAAAGCTGGAATGAGCGAGGACGATTTGATTGAAATAGCTTCGAGCCTTTTCACCGCTAAAGAAGAGAGAAATCTATTCTTATCGTTCTACGAAAATAGTGACGATATTGATATTGAGAAACTTAAGAAAGAAGATGTAGATAGCTAAGATTCCATAAAATTTCTTTTTTATTTTTCTGTTAAGTAAAACCAAAAGACTTAAATAGTAGTTTTGTGTATAATACTTGGGGATTGTATGAAAAACCCAACTATAAAGAAAACTTGCTTAAACTGCAAAAAAGAGTTTGAAACGACTGACTCAAGACGAAAATATTGTGATGATAAATGTAAACGAGAGTTTAGAAAAGATTATTATGATACATATAATAAAAACTACCGTTTGACACATCCAAAATACTTTCACGATTATGTAAGAACGGAAAAACATAAAACTCGTGAGCATAATCGAAGGATAGAAAAATATAAAAATGATGAAGATTATCGTGAGAAAATAAAAGCCTCTTCGATAAGTCAAAGAAATAAAGCCAGAGATGAAGTTATTGCTTTGCTCGGTAGTAAGTGTGCTAATCCCTATAATTTACCACATCCAGATTGGTGTAATGAAAAAAGAGTATTAGAGGTTGACCATATAAACGGCGATGGATGGAAGGAACGAAAAGAAATAGGCTCAAGTGGTAATGGAAAATACTTTAGATATATTCTCAAAAAAATTAAAGAGGGTTCTAAAGATTATCAATTGTTATGTTGTAACTGCAATAAAATAAAACAAATAGAAAAAAGAGAATTTAGAAAACCTAATGAGGCAGAATGAGCATGGGCGTTCTTGCACAATGCTTATTAGGGACGGCGTATTCTCCTATTAATAAACGTGATTGAAACATGAGAACTGAAAAAGAAATTGAGGATAAATTAGAAGAATTAAAACAAAAAAGTAAAATTTTTCCCTTTCCTCACTCACAATGTTTGAAAGACCCAACAAAAAAGTGTATGAGGGATATTTTCTTTACGCCAGAAGAACAATCAAAAAGTAAATATGGTTGTGTTATTTGCCCCCATAATCCTTCTTATATAGGGGTTTGTAATTGAGCGAAACTGAAACATTCGAGATTTACTTCGATGACCTCTCAGAGGACGCGAAAAAGCGTTTCCTCTCATTTGTGAGGCTGAAACGCCCAGAGGACGGCAATTATGGCATTTTTCCGCTTGCTACGTTCGAAGTTGAAACTGAAGTGCTCAAAGAGAACGAACAGGAAACCAAAAGGGCAGAACGCGAAGAGGCAAAAAAAGAACGTAAAAAACCCGAATCTGTTAGCTTCAATTAATCCCCTTTTTTAGAGGAAATTTTATGACCGACTTAATATGCGATAGATGTGGTAAAAAACCAAAAATTAATGAACACCTTAATTTTCACAGTAAAATTGTTAAACCAACTCGTCTTTGTACGAAATGTGAGGGCGAATGGGACATTTATTGGCATACTTTTCTTAGAGGAAAACCCGATGGTGATTGGATAATTGGGTTTGAAAAATTTATAAGGATGGAAATGAGGCAAAAAGAGGTAATAGAGTTTACTTGAGGCAACCTTATGAGTATTTATAACGAATATACAACTAAAAAAGGTTGTTTTAATTGCGATAAATTCAAAGTTTGCCCCTTTATTAAAATAGAAAGAATTAATGGACGGAATTTTACTAATATTATGGATGATAATGATATGGCTGTTCCATATGTTTACGGCTGTGCTTGTAGTGACTACCAAACCCATAAAAAAGAGAGGGTTGATTTCACTTGATTAAAAGCGGTTGTTGGTGTTGCAAAAATAGGAAAGGAACTTGTTGCTCAAGAGGAAGCCATAAAGATAATGACCCATTTTATTTTATAGATTCTACATGGAAAGATGTCCAAGAAAACATTGCTGGCAAACCCGATAAAGCTGGCGTGGTTGTTGGCTCTGGCTGTATAAACTTAACCCATAAGTTCAATCATGTTGAGAGGGAAAAAGTCGAGTTTAGTTAATCGGGAACCGTAACATTTAAATAGTTGAATGTTATTATATTTCTCTGAATACAAATGCCAAAAGGAAAATATAAAGACCCAAACTATATGCTAAATTATCGTTTAACACATAGGGAACAGATTTTAAAGACTCAAGAAAATTGGCGTAAAAATAATAAAGAACATTCACATAATTATTATGAAACAAACAAAACAAAAATTTTAAATCGTTCAAATGAACATATCAAAGACGTTAATTTTTCCGTTATAGCGATGTATTCTAACTTTGAAACTGAAAAACTTGTTCAACCTATATGCGCTTGTTGTGGAGAAACCGAACTTGATTTTCTTACCATTGACCATATTAATAATGACGGGGCAGAACAACGAAGAAAAATTGGAAATAATGTACTTGGTGGTTGGGCACTTTCTTTGTGGATAATCAAGAACAATTTTCCAGATGACCTTCAAGTATTGTGCGGAAATTGTCAATTAGGAAAAAGACGAAATAATGGTGTGTGTACTCATAAAATTAATCATATGATTAACGAGCATGATGTTTCTTAGCAAAGGTTTATATAGGACGATGTAATCACTATTAATCAAGTGATTAAAAATGAGTAATAATCAATCAAAAACTACAAACAGGTTAATCTTAGACGCGAAGGCGTTAGAAGAATTAGGGCTAAATTCGGAAGTGCTTTATGTCTGCGAATATGATTTATATTCGGAACGTTATCTAACTGACGCGGAAAAGAGAAGAATGAACACAGAACAAAAGGACGCTAACAAACGCTTTAACAAGTTGGCTCGTATTATTAGGAATAAGATGGTTTTTACCCTCAAGTTCAAATTAGATGCAACCAAAAACTTGGAAAGCAGTTGGTTTATTGACGGGGACAAACTTGATTTAGCCGTTTCCGAACTTGAGAACTTGAAAGCTGACGCAAAAAGAAAGGGCTTTAGTGACATTGATAACCGTATTAAAATTATTCCGTTAATCACAAACGATGTCGGGTTTGAGCACTATGAGGACAAAAAGGCTGAATTCGTGCTTGAATTCCTTATGGAACACGTAGAATACGCCGAAAAGGGAATTAAAAACAAAAAGATGGCTCAGTCAACTTTGTGGCGGTGTAAAAAGGCAGTAGAAATCTGTAATGCACACGCCGAAACTCTAAAACAAAGTGAACGTTACAATGAAATAATTGATACTATAAATATGTTAGACGAACTTAATGGAATGTGTGAGGCGTTTCTCACAGAACAGAAAGAAAAGAAGGCTAAGGAAAAAGCAAAGGATAAAAAAGCCTAAAGTTCTTGATTTTCAGCTTTTTTTATCCAATTACAGTTAGCGCATAGTAATTGGTAATCCTTAGAACCCTCTTTGATTCGTTTTAAAACCTCACGATAATAAGTTGTTCTGCATAATGATGTTTCTCTTATATCTTTGTGCCCGTGACCGTTAACATGGTCAATTTGTAAACATCTAACATCACTCATAAAATCTCCATGCTCAAGATTATAAGGATTAACGCATTTATTTCCAAGTAATTCAAATATCTCAGCTTTTCGTTTTTCTAATAGATTTTTCTTTACTTTTTTTGCTGTATCAATAACAGATTTTCGGAATTTAGGGTCATTATGATAACGTTTTTTTCGTTTTCTCAATTGTTCTTTCCAATGAAGTTTTCTCCAATTTTTAGAATATTCTGGGTCTAAAGGTTTTCCCATTTTTTACATCTCCTTTGATGTTTGTAAAAATGCATAATCAAATATTTAAATCTTTTGGTTATATATAACTGTTTTTGATTTGAACATGTTGTTTCTGCCACAACCTTTATATTGTTGGTTGATATAACTAATTAATCAGATGATTAAGATGAGTAACAAACCAATAGACGTTGGCGAATTGCTGATAAGGCGATTGGAAGAGGCACATCAAAGAGATGTTGCTAATTGCAATGCTCACAGAACTATTTTCAGACTAAATCCCAGAACTAACGGGGACGAACTTGATTGCAAAAAAGAAAAATGTTCAAAAGGATGTCCGTTAAAATGAGCGAAATATTAACTAACGTTAATAAAGCTATGGAAGCTGGAAAATGGGCGCAAGCTACAGCTAATTGCCCTGAATGCAAAAAGCTGTTCCCGAAGCATTGTTCTAATCACCAAAAACAACTTGAAGAACTACAAAAGAAATATAAGGTGTAAAAAAATGAACGAACAACTAACAAACGAGATATATCACACAGAACGCCCAGATAACGAAATGATGCACGGATTAATTCGCATTCTCGAAAAGAATTTATTTGGACACAGGAAACTACCAAAGGCTTCTGAGGTTTAACTAATTGGATTGTCCGTTAAAAAGGAAAAATGGCTCATGTTTGCTTGATAGCCATATTCCGTGCCTCATACATAAAATTCACCAATTGGTAAAGGGTTTAAAATGAGTGAACAAAAAGTTTGCAAATACGGTGTTTCTCAAGATGAGTCTTGCGAAAATGATTGCTGTTATAGTTGCGAATATATGAGGCAAGACGGCAAAGATATTTTATGCAAGTTTGACGATTGGAAAGAAAAGGAAAAAGTTCAATTCGATTAATCGGCTGATTAATTTGAAAACGAACATGATGTTTCTTGGCAAACGTTTATATACCCCGAAGCCATAACCTTTATTCACTCAAAGAGGCAATGAAAAGTGACAAAATTCATAATAGCAAAATGCCAAGCAATGAAGTACAAAGTTGTTAAACATCTCTGCCCTAAGTGCGGACACAAGAAAGCCCGTTGGGTACACACTTGCATCATATATGACGAATACTTCATATGTGAAAAGTGCGGACTTTGTGACTTCTCGGCAAGCAAACGGCTGACCCCAGAAGAGGACGAAGCCCGTTCTAAAGCTATTGACAAGTACATGAAGAAGCAATACGTTTCAAAGGCTGACCTCAAGCTACTCGAAAAGATAGACTTCTCTTAATTGTGCATGGCTGTTCTCCCGTAAAGTTTATATAGAGCGTTGTCTCTTCTTTTGAGTAAAGGTTGATGAAATGTTTAGCACAATTGGAATATGGCTCATGGTAGCAATGGTAACATTCTCGGCATTGGCAAACCTCTATGACGCTGGCAAATACAGCAACCCCAACAGCAAAGACAAAGTTCAAAAGGCTAAGGATGTGAGAAACGCTTCTGCAACATCTTTTGTTTTCGGCGTTATCGTTCTGGCTATTGTATTTCTCCTATAAACCCAGAACAACCCCCCTTATTTTTCCTAAACATTTTTTGTTAATTGCCTAAGTTTTCCCTATATCAATTTTTGTTAATGTCACAAGACGGTGCACAGGCAAGACCCAAACCACGGTTTTTTAATCAGTTGCTTAATTTGAAATGAGGACGAACTTTCTTGTCTTTCAAAAATCGGTGATGCAAAAATCCGTGACAACTTGAACATAAAGTTATGGCTATTAACGGCGAATAACTAATTTCATGACAAAGTAAATGTTCAGTTGAACCACAAACTTCGCATTTATCTCCTATTTTAAAGAATCCGTTCGCATTTTGCTGTCGTTCTGCTAATGCTCTAAGTTTTGCTTCTCTTTCAGTCTCAAGAGGTTGTATTTGCCATTTTGAAATGTGACTCTTATAATAAACTTTGTTCTTTTCTTTTTTTGAGGTAATATTAGCAAGATAGAAACTTCGATTACAACAGGCTCTTGAACAATATTTTTGAGGCGTTTTCCGTCTTAGATTTGGATTTGGAGCGAATTCCTTACCGCATTCAGGATTTTGACAGATTAGCATACCTTATCACTATTTGTTTACTGATTAACATACTTATAAGTCTTTCTATTCAGTTTATCATTTATTGTTAACGTAACTGAGCATGTTGGATTCACCGATAGATTTATATATTTGTTTAGCATAGTAGTACATTGGGGATTGGGCGAATAATTTTTGTTCATATCGTTCCCTCATTCGCCCTTCCCCCTTTTGAGTAACTTAACAAAAACTGTTTATTCGCTAAGTTGGCTCACCGATAAGTTAATTATTCATTAATTAACTGTGTAGCTTAGAGCATGACCCCATAACCAAACCCCAATACCCCTATAAACTAACCTAACCATAAGACATAAATAGTAAAACTGTATATTATAATTGAGGAATAAAAAATACCTAATTATTATACACCACAATATCGCCAAGCCCATAAGGAACAACTTAATAGGGCACAGAAGAAATATCTTATGAGTCACCCAGAAATGAGGGAATATTTCAAAAACTATTCCCAACAAAATAAGGAACATCTTAGAGAATTAACTAAAATATGGATTAAAATACACCCAGAAAAAGTAAAAGAATATAGAAAAAAATCTTATAAACCTCATCCACGACAAAAACGATTTACCCCAGAAGAACTTAAACAACATAGAAAAGAATATCTTTATCGCCCCGAAGTGAAACAACATAATAAAGAGCGAAAAAAACAATGGATATTAGATAATCCAGAAGAGTATAGAACGCGAAAAAAGAAACAAGACTATAAACGGCGTGGTTTAGGTAATAATTGCCTTAATGCACGATTCGAAGGCTCACATGGGCATCATGTTAATTATAACGATGTTATATATATTCCAGAATCCCTTCACAATTCAGTTTTACATAGTGTTTGGTCTGGCGAAGGTATGATTGAGATAAACGTTAAAGTTCGCCAATGGTTAATCGAACAAAATAATCCTATCCAATTTGAGTATGTTTATATTAACAACCCAATATTAACTATAAGAAAACGTGGCAGACCACTAAAGGCTAATCCTAAATGTGGAACAAAGAAACAAAAGTATATGCAAGAGCGTTATCAACAACGGAAACAATTAACTAAACCTATCTATCCCTTAGCAGTATATAACCCTATTAGAATATTAGCGATATACCCATAAACTAATCAATAAAGCAAAAATTATATATATGTTCTTTTAAATTAATCTAAATATAGATGTCAGAACGGAGTCTTTGTGTCTTTAAAGATGCATATAAAAAATACTCTCTATTGATTTACTTTGTAAACTCGGTGTAAAAAGTACACCGACTTATTAAATACCACTAAGTTGTTAGGATATACTCGGTTACTTGTGCCTAACGAGACTTTTTAATCTACTGATTAACTAACTGCTATTGAACGGCTAACAATATACAATATGACACGCGGAATAAATGAGGATGTTGGTTATGCCATAAGACTTATATAGTTGAATGAGATAGTAAGTTACGGGGACAGGGGAAGGTTTTTTAGTTTCTCGCGTCCAATTCGTTCCCTCAAATTCCTCTGTCCCCTAACGTAATATTTAAATACTTGAGGGTACTATTATAATAAATAGTGTATTTAATGCTCGACAGAAAAGAATATATGAAAAATTATAAGAAAAATTACCGTAAAACTCATAGAGAACAGATTTTAGAATATTATAATTCAGTAAGAAAATCAATTGATAAAAAATATCGGTCATCCCTCAAAGGAAAAAAGACAAATGAAAAGCATAAAGCTAAACATCGAAAATTAGGTTTTATTCCGTTGAATGAGCCGTTTCCTAACTCTGAGGCACATCATATAGATTTAGAATATGTTATTCATATCCCTTATGAACTTCATCATTCTGTTCCTCATAATATTTGGACGGGACAAAATATGGAATTAATAAACAACAAAGTTTTCGAGTGGCTACAATTAGACGTTAACACAATTTGTTTAGCTCTTTAAGCAAGACAACTAACTAACTAACTCCCTATAACTCCCCCTCATATAGGTAAAAAGTGGAGTGTTTGAATCTTTAAACTCGTATAGAAAAAATCATATCTATTAGAATATTAATTGGTCTGTTATAACGACTACGACTTTATATAAACGTGTTTATACTTATTGGCTGTTATTTATACTATTGAGCCAATATTATAACAGACTCCCCTACCCCTTTACTTCCATTTAGCCGACTAAACCCTGTTAATGAAAAGACGTATTTGTGCACTTACTTATCATACTGCCCAACCACACGTACCGCAAACGAAAAGTTAATCAGTTGGTTAATTGACGCTCGGAACGCTCGGAAACGTGCGGACACGAACGGAAAAGCCCAAAATCAAAACTGACGGAAAAAACGCCTATGTACCACTTATAACATACCCGATTTGCTCGCCTATATAAGCCTTTCGGTTTCGGGTTGCTTATTAACGTTTCGGGAAAGCCTTATATACCTGACCAAAAATGTACAGTTATTTAAACCTTTAGATACGCTTAAATACAAGAGCTAACCCCCTTTATATACCCGAAATGGGCACAGCTATTTAAACCTTTGCCTTCCTTCATTCGTGACCCTATATAAAGAGGACGGGCTGGTTGCTTATAAACCTTTGCCCAGAACCAACATACTCAATTTAGCCCTATTTCGTTAACTATTCGGACAACACGAAAACACTTCGAAAAACATATGGTCAATTTCGAAAACAACCAATTCCCGAATCGCCCTAACGGTGCCCCGTTTGACAAATCGGGGCTAAACGATGCCCAGAAACCGAAAAAAAGTCCGTGATTCGAGTTCGTATTTTCTCGAAGGTATATAAACCTTTCTATAGCAATAAGCCCAATTCGAAGCCCTTTTGTCAATACGAGCCAGCGTTGAACCGAACGAGCCAAATCCAGCCAGCCCCAACATTCGAAGTACCCCCGAATGGCAACTACAGGTCAGCGATTGACAAAACGACTTCATTTTGGACTCCGTTCGGGGGACTTGGGCATGGGCAAAACTTTCGAAGCCCCGTGGAAACTTAGCGATTTTTGCGAATTAATCAATTGGTTAACTGTTCCCGTCCCAGAACAAAGTTTATTAAGGACGGTGCTATTAGTCTCTTATTGGAGTGTGAAATAAAAATGAGCAAAAAACAAAGCGAAAACATGGATTTAATCTCTGAGCTAATCTTAGAGAATCACCCGAGCTACATCTATAAAGCCTATCATGGAGAGTATTAATCATGAATCCTCTTAAGTTCTATCTCGGTGCTATACTTGGATTCTCTGCTTGTGGTATCGTGTGCTATTACCTCTATCTCTATTTCTTACAATACAGTTATCAATATTTAACGGTGGTGAAATAAAACGGCAATATATGAATGGTACGTGGTAACAACCAAACATCCGAATGTCTTAGCACTTGAAGAGATTCAACGCGAACTTTGCGAAAAATTCGGTGGATTAACCATAATTCCGAATTGTAAAGGGATATGGAAAAATCACGCTGGCAACTTAGAATCTGATAAAGTCGAAATATATCGGTGTGTGACTAACGAAATAGTTTTACCCTCTGAAGCAATAAGAATCGGCGAATTCATTAATACCATATGCAACCAACAAGAAACTTTAGTCACAGTCAACACAGTACCGTACCTGATAACCAAACATAGACTAAAACTTTCCTAAACGCCTCTTTAAACGGCGTAACGAGCGAAACAAGCCCATAACAGGTCACGAACGCTCAAACCCCTTCGCGTTAAGCGTATTTTACATAGACCCAGACCCGTGGGAAACTTAGCAGAAAAATGCATGTTTATGTAATATAACTTTTCCCGCGTCCCACGGAAGGCGTTTTTCCTCAAACCATGATTGGCACCGAGCTATATAAAGGTTGTTACTGAATTCGATATATTACAAACAAAAGCAAACCTTTATAAGGGACGCTGATATAGTCTGTTTAAGGACGCGAGAACTAAAATGTTGAACCCAGAAACAATCCAAATAAATCGGTATAAAGGCATAGACAATTCAAAAGTTAGCATAGTGCATTCTGAGATAGCCACATTAAAAACGTTGGTTTTACTCAATAAAGAAAAAGAGCGCATCACAGCTTATAACAAATTAAACCACGTAGCTATTAAGGGATTCAGCGCAAACTTTCACAACTATAAGCGAAGTGAAAACAACTTTTCAATTGCAGAAAATTTATTCCGAGAACAATTAGAATTAAACGGAATAACCAATTGGCTACATGAACATAAAGTACAAATTAAGGACGCTTTGAATCAAACACACACATATCACTTGGATTTTTTTATCCCTGAGATAAAGCTGGCAATTGAGATTAGCCCGTTATTTCACTTTACATATGAGACTGTAGCAATCCGAGACAAATTAAGAGAATCATTGTTAAAGCGCAAACTTGGAATTAATACCATTGTTGTTAAGGTACATTTTAGGACTCGGAAGGGACACATAGAAACCTTTATTAATAACGCCGATACTGTTAAAGCAATAAAGGCGATTAAAAAATTGAGCAAAAAATCAAACCCCGAAACACTAACATTCTACACTAAAAAGGTGTGGTGAACTAACTATGGAATATATAGCTAACTGTCCGTGTGGGCACCACACAATCGTTGAAACTGTAAAAACTATAAAACACGAACCAAACGAACGTAAACCCCAACGTGAGGAAAAATGCGTAGCGTGTGGAAAAGTTAGACGTGTAACAATTATCGGAGAAGTAGAAAAAGTACCGAACTATGCAATTAGCGCAACCCCTGAGTATGCCACACATAACAGACTATTGTTCAAACTTTGGTAAACCGTTTCAACCAATTACAATATGCACATAGTAATTGGTAATTTCCCTCTTTATCTTCTAATACTTTTTTTAGAAATTTAGGATTAGTTGTACAATAGAATTGTTTTAGTTCCTCATATCCGTTATTATTAACGTGGTCTATTTGTAAGCATCTAATATCTAACTTATCTCTGGGAATAAGACAATCTGGGTTAGCACACTTTAAACCATATTTCTCTAAGATTTGTTTTCTTAAATCTTGGTACAATTCTTTTCGTTTAGCAATTTTTCTATCTATTTGTGAATGTGTTCTAATACGGGTTTTCTCATAAAGTTTTGAGTTTGATAACATTTTTTCTTTATTTTGTAAATAATAATTATGACTTTTTATTAAACGTTCTTCTTTATGTTTGTTATAAGATTTTTTAGCCCGTTCTTTTGCCTCTTTAGGATGTTCTTTATTCCATAGTCTTTTTTTAGCTAAAATTTCTTTTCGGTGAGTATTATAATATCGTTTTTCTTTATCACCCATTTTTTAATCATCACCACAACGTTTATATAGTAGTTTCTGATATTTAAGTGTTATGGGACGGGAGAAATTTAACCCCGTCCTTTTGATTATATCAATTTTAGGAACAACCTTTATATAGGAGATTGCTATAACATGTAGATATAGGACGCGAATAAAAAATGTCAACACTTGAGGAAAAAGCTGAAATAGCTCAAAAAAATCTAACCGTGAAGTTTAAGGCTCTGGCTCTAATCCGTGAAGCATCCGAATTTCTCCTGAGCGCGGAGCAAAAATTAATCGAGGTACAAACATTAGGCGGAGATAATGAAGCTAAGGAATTCGCGGAAATTCTCTGGCAATCAATTGATAAAGACAGAAAAACCCTCTGCCGTGGAAGATTCGAAGCCGAGGAACTTTGGTAAAATTCTTTTCTTTTGTTTGTCATGTGCGGCGAGGTATATAAACCTTTCGGTGAACTAATTTTTGCCGTGCCCATGTAATATTTCTTTTTTGTTCGCGTCCGAACGGGGCGGTTTTCCCTCAAATACAGTAATGTCACCGAGGTATATAAACCTTTACCCAAATTGAACCCAGATTAATCAATTGATTAACCACAACACTTATAAGTCTCGGTGCCTATTAGTCTTTTGAGGGAACGGCGACAACGACACGGGCTATTACATGGACACGCAAGTTGAAAACAGCCTAATATATAAACGTTTCGGTATGGTTGCGCCGTCCGTGTCTATGTAATATCAGCCACGCAAAAAAAAACGCCCATTTCTGGGCGCATTCGTTAATTCGACCCTTTTACGCGGGTTCGGTGTCGTATCCGCCGCATTTTGGGCATTTTATTTCTATTGTGTTGTTTGTTATGGTTTTTGCGAATTTCGCGCCGCATTCTATACAAGCCATGCGGATTTTTTGGGTTGTTTTTTGTCCGTGCATTTTAGTTCCCTCGATATACCATGTGTCAGCGTCCTATTTAAAGGTTTGCCTTCACGAATTCTTTTAAGCTGATTCCGTAGGAACCCTTATTTCCGCCCGTTATTTTCCCAGAGTACGGGACACGATGATATTTTTGTTGGAAGGTACCAACAACAGTTTTTATTTTTGTCGCGTTATGTGTGTTCAATTTGTTTCCCTCAAAAGAACATGTAGTCAAACAGATATATAAACGTTGTTGTTGAATCCGATATATTGAAAATATGGATTTTAAATTAAGGTTTCGGTTTCCGTTAACGTAAAAAAGGCTATTAAGGTTTCTCGGATTATTGTATTTTTCGCAAAGTTTCCGTTTTTGCAAGATTCGAAATTATAGAATAATCCACGGTCAAATAAGAAGCTAATTTCACGGTTTAAAATTTTTGTTAAAGTTTCGTGAACGGTTTCGTGGTTAATGGTTTGAATAGTCCTTAAATCGTCCTTATTTCCCGAACCGAGCGCAATTTCGGCTTCGAATCCAGAAACGTGCTCAAAGGTGCCATAAACGGGCACGTTGGCATCATTCTGTAGCTTATTTATTTCGTATTGGGTCATAATTCTTATATTATCGGTCACGGTTTCACGTCCTTAAAAGACATGTAGGCACCGACCTATATAAACCTTTGTATTACTGCAAGCATACTCAATATGTAGAAACCTTTATAAGTCTCGCCGACTACATGCTTCTTGAGGGAAAAACAAAAATGTATAAACCAACAAGAATTTACCTAACAGAACGGGAAACATCCGAGATTGAAAAACTTTATGGACTCTGGGACTTCATAACAGAGAATTTTAACGGTCAAATTTCCGTTATTGTTTGGGAATCTGATTAATTTGAACCCATTTAAACAACTGATTAAACGGTTTTACCGTTGGCGGTTAAATCAAATTCTCAAGCCGTCTAAAATTCATAAAGTTTTTTCTTTAAGTTTTATCGTTTCCGACTTCAGAGTAACCTTTATTAAGGACGCTGACATATAGGTATTTGAGGGAAAGCAAAATGGCAACACAAAAAAAGTTTAAAACTCTGTTCGAATCCCCAAACGGGGACGACCCATTAGAACCCGATTGCATATGTTGTGAACATAACGGGAATTGCAAGCACCAACACACAAACCCGTGCAACTTCGACATGCTAATGAACCAATATGACGAGGTAATGGCTCAATACAAAGGTTTATAAGCAACCGTGCTATTAGACTAATTAACGAGGTTCCATTTACCAATTAAGAACAACCTTTAAATAGTAGTTTGCTATTACTGTATTTCAACCGAGCAAAAAGAATTTGAGGACTTGGAAGGCATCGAGTCAGAAATTTACCCCGAAGAGGACTATTAAAATCCTCTTTTTCTTTAACTAACTATAACACTGTTATAATATAACGCTGTTATAGCCAATTCACGTTAAGTGCATATTACATGGTAACGCTCATTAGCACTATACCGCAACACTTATATAGTTGAACGTTTGTTTGCCATAAGTTTCTTGATTAATTCAACCGCTTTATCCAATTCAACCTCAGAATGAAGTGATTTAGCAAATCTGGTTATATAACTATGGTGTTTTAGGCATAATGGCACAAAATCTTGCCAATTTTCTAAATAATATTTCTCATTTGCATAATGGTTATCAATATAATGCGGTTTGCCGTTTATTTCGTGAAAGGACAGTCTTTCGTGACTTCCACAGATAATGCACTTATTTCCAATCTTCTTTTTTGATTCTAACCTTATTTCGAGCCGTTCTTTTTTGATTAAGGCTTTATGCTTTTTGTCTTGTTCTGGGTTGTTTTTATAATAGTTACGATAATATGCGTTTCTATCGAACGTTTGTTTTTCACCATAATAAATATATACACACTACTATATAAACATTACGGTTGGCACAATTATGTTTATATACTACAATCATCGTTTGCTTATAAGCCAATAACAAGCCTTATATATATCGACAATTGTTTAGGTATATAAACCTTGTTGTCACGAACTATATAAAGGTATCGTTTTTACACTACTAATTCATTGATACTACTAATTATTTAACTATTTTTACTACGAACTTCGAACAAATCCACGTATCAACATCGAATACACTATGGACAAACCGCTTCGAACACCGAACGCAAGCCTTATATACTCCCCCGTACTTGCTACCCTGACGAAAAAAACCAATAATACCGTCCGCCACCGAACATCGGAACCGCACTTTTATGGATGTCCCCCATAGATTTTGCCCTGAGATGTACACTTGATGGATGGATAATGCGGTGTATAAGTGACTAAGCAACGTAGCTGGTTGATTGGGTTTTGCCCAATATTATGTCTTTGTGTTTCTCTAATAGGCGTAGGCACTCTAATGCTGGGACCATCATGAGGACATCTTTGCCCTCAACCTTTGTACTAACGACTAAAACAAGTTTCTTTGTTGGTAAGTATTCTTGTAGAGTGATGTCTCCAACCTTGACGAGTGTTACATATTCTTTTTCAGGTTGGGGTGTTGGCGGTTCTGGACCAACTGGTATTTTTGCTCTAATTATATCTTTATCCTCAGCCATATCTTCCACCTAAATTTCTATTTGTAGTATATCGGTGTCCTATTTAAAGGTTACGGATTACCGATATGTACGGGTAGGGATACATAGTACAGGGACCCATACTTAGTAGGGGTAGGGGTACTAACAGGGCTTATCTGCATTCTTCTGATTCTAAAAAGGTTCTGTATGTTTTAGCCGCTTCGCATACTCGGCAATCTTTGTTACACGGTTGACGAGTTATTAGGCACATAGGCATAGTCCAAATCTTGTATGCGTGTCTTGTATTTTTAGCTGGCATAACAATCAACTCATTAACTGGTAATATTCTCTGGTCCAATCGCGGTCTGGAATATAACGCCACTCATATTGTTCCCTGTCCTTCTGTATCTGGTCTTTAGTAGGTGGCTTGAATTCTTCGCTCATCGTAACCATCTTCCCTTAGTCATCCTGTCGGTCTTGTTATTTGAAACAGGCGGCTTCTTATTGAATGATTTTCTGCATACAGGGCAAACCTTATCTATCTTGTCGCCTATAGGCATCATCAACGGAGCAACAGTACGCCCACAATTAGGGCATTTAACTTCAACGTGGCTTAGGCACATTACCAGTATTCCTCATCGTCTTCTGACGCACAATTATATGCTGGGCTTTCGTGTCCACACTTTGAACATTTGAATGTATCTAACCGTTTAGCTTTACGGCTTTTCTTCACTAATTTCATTTCAGCGTCTTCGTCTTCACAGTAAGGGCAAAACATTTAATTCACCTACTCATATGGGCAATCTTCAAAGTTGCACTCATTCCGCTTGCCGCATACTCTACAAATTTCTAACATCTTGTCTTTGCTAACCACTAAAGTCACCTATGCGGGTCGTCTGGTAGAGTACCTATAAAACATTCTATCTTTACTCGTTTACCTTCTTTTTTAGGCTCAGGCTTATGCTCGCCGAACCATTTGATTAGTTTCAACGATAACTCTATTGATTGCTTTTCGCTTATGGTGTAGCATCCATCTTTAGCCATACGTTCCAAAGTTTCTTTCTTCCACAGGTGGTTTAAACCTAAGTCTTTCGCCATCTCGTCTAAAACTTGATAAACCTCTCCTGTAAATTGGGATTCGGTATCAATGATTTTTTGGATTTGAATCTCGTCTATTCGTTTTTTTAATTCTCCGTCTTTCATATTAAGGCTTCCTAAAGTAACTGTCCCAGAGATGCAGACCTAAACAGGTCGCTATTAATGCTACAACAACTATGGCAAATATTATCATTTACGATAACCTCTTTGACGTTGTATGCATAGTTCGCATTCTTCAGATTCTTTTTCATTAGTTGGCAAATATGGACAACCATCGCAAGGCGAATCGTCACGGTCAACTTCTGGTTTACAAGACATTATTGTTTAGCCTCAAAATTGTCGTGGAGATATGGGTTGCTTTCACAGTTAATACACTTGCGCGTAAGAATGTTTTTGCAATCTGAACAGGCGTGAATCATGTAAAATCCCTGTTATGTAAGTAATACTTGCAGAATGCTATCCAGCAAATTGTTCCTGAAACCAAGAACGCTAACGTAGCTATTAATCCGTATAGGTCCATTTATTCACCCCAATCTTCGCCTTCAATAGTTAGTTCTTCTACCTTGCAAACTTTGTTTGTTACGTTGTCAACGATTATTATAGAAACAGATTTAACTTCTAACTCTAACCCGCAACAAGGGCACGAAGTTGCTTCGCCTATTCTAAAGTCGTCAGCTATATCGAATTCTGTATCGCAATCTGGACATTTAGCTTTCATTATTTATTTCACTAATAGTGTTATGTAGCCGCACTATATAAACGTTATGGTGTAATCTATGGTCTCATTTTGGTCCAAAAATAGGTCATAAAATGGTCCAAAATTTATGCCTTTTTTTGCGTATAAATTAACATTTTTTGTTAAGAAATTGTTGCCAAAACATCCGCAAACAACAATTATACACGAAAAAATGGGCAAATTACCAACAGTATTGAAAAAGCCCCGTCTGGTCGGTTTTCCGCCGCTGATGCGGCGTGGAATTAATCTACTGATTAAACTTTGCCCTAAGACAAACATTGCCCTGAGATAACCGCCCGTGGCTCTGCACCGCACAAGGTCGTTCGTCCCTTATAAATGTTGCGGAACCGCAATACTTAAATACTTGCGTTACCATAAATAGAATATGAACCAAAAAATACAAAAGATTATTCTTAGGTTTCTGAAATATAACATTATAGGGTCTATGTGCTGGGTTACAAATTTTGGAATTTACACATTTATTTATTATCCATACTTACATTTCTGGTCCATTATACCATTCAGCATCAGTGGGGCAATTATAGAGTTTACGGCTCTCTCAATTGCAAATCGTAGTGTGAATGCTGAGATGTTCGTTTGTAAAGTTGCTTCTACACTTGATAAATCAGGGTTAGATGACTTAGAGGCAGACCATAAAGTTTAAATAGACGAACATAGTATAACTATATGGTGACTCTATGAGCAATCAAACTATATCTACTTCGGCATTTCCTAATAACTGGACAGGTTCCATTTCATCAACTACCCAATATTGGTATAATTTAGATTCTGGTACAAATGGAATTCCGTGGACTGTTCCAGATAAGTCGCTAATTTCTAGGTTTATTGAATGGATTAAGTTATGTCCGTTATTTGACCATAAGATTTAAATAGGCGTTTGTGCCTATATAGGCTGTTGATACTATGTCTGCCGAAAGAGACCCAACACGAAGAGATATACCAATCAATCCGCCAGTACGCAATAGCAGAGAATTATGGGCAAGTATGAATTTTAGATGTAGTGTACAAGCTGGATTTGGAGATTCGGTAGTACCTGAAGACACTATTGTAGAAAACAACGATGGCAAGCATCCTTCGGAAATTAAGCGTATGAAACAAGCAAACGGAGTACCTACAAAATGACGCATAATGCATAATCCAGTTGATTGAACTACGCTCGGTTAACGGCTGGGCGGTTCGCTGGTAGGCGGTGCGTCAATAATGGGAGCAAACATAAAGGTACAATGTCAAAAATGCAAAATGGTCTTCAGCAGATATAACTACGGACCGATGAGCCGAAAGCCTAATAAAGGGCGGCATCACCAGCACCATAGAGGAAATGAACATCTTGAAGCAACTGACCCCTGTTACTATTGTAATGGTCAGGTAAAGATTATCACCCGTTGAGACCGTAAAGTTTAAATAGTAGTTCCCCATTTTATTTATTTAGAATGTACTCACAACCGAAGACTGTGACCAACTTCGGATGGTAGAGAGCGGGCAAACGAGTGGTATAGCACGATAAGCCCGCACATGTGTAGGTTCGAACCCTATCATTCAAATGTTGTAGTCGTAGGTGGTGAATGTAGTATGAAAGTTGAAATAATCGTAGATAAAGACAATACTCATTTTACGTATATGTATGAATGCGACCAAGTAAAAGACAATTCTAACATGATGAGCGATGGACGAAACAAACTTGTGCTTTTAAGAGAAAGAACCAAAGCTGAACAAGCTCTTAGCGCGGGAATTTATGAAACAGTTGCAGTTTTCGCTACTTGGACAGCTTGGATTAAGTTGCCAGACGATGCAGAGAAATGCGAACGGTGCGGACGATACAAGATAATCAACAAGAAAGGGTATTGCTCTGAATGTCAAACTCACATTGATAGGAAAATATGAGCATGGACTTAATACCATAAGATTTAAATATTAGTTCCCCTATTTATTGTTTTATGCGAACGGGTTGATTCGAAGGTTTGAGACAACCCATATGGCAGAAATGCGAAATGGGCTTGGGTGTCAAGAATCAGAGTCAAAAGCGATGATGTACACTCCCTCGTGGAGTAGCGAGCCTACCTTGTTTGCGTCTAAAGCCTAAATGGTAACAGCAAGTGCCTGATGAGTGCGCTATGATTTAGGGCTACTGTTCGAATGGCTTATCATACTCACCAGCGTTCCCCGAAGCGGTGTCTTGAGGATACCAGTCTTCACTACCGTATTCGGTTAAGGACGTTGGTAATTCATAGTCGCTCTCGTGATGAAGCCGTAAATATTGGCGACATAGACGGCTGAACCCGTAGTATCATAGTCACAGGCTGGGAAGTTATCACCGATGAAAGTAGCTGAGGGCTACGCATACCCAACCTAAGACATACTTTTTACAGAAAGGTTTAAATAGTAGAACAAATACTATATATAGTAGATGGGTAGCGAAACACGGCTGAACGCGCTTGGCTTAAGCGTCATATTAGACCTTGAGGGCGTAGCTAAGAAGTGCGCTAAACTCAAAAGGTTTCGTACTGAGATACCAAGTACAAGGAAACATTGTGGGTTCAAATCCCACCCCATCTACCATTAACAATTTACAATGACCAAAGTATGCGGAGATTGCGAAAAATTCAATCGGAGCTACGGGTTCTGTAAGCAGACAGGCTACCAACACGGCGTATGGAGCGAATGTGACAGGAAATATCGTCAAAAACGGCATGTTAATTGAGAGGTAAGGTAGTCTGGTCTAACCTAATTGCGAAGTGTTTGGTAACGGTAGCCAATAAGACTCATAATCTTAAAGAAACGGTTCGACTCCGTTCTTCGCAACCAAATTATGTTAAGGTTTATAGAAAAGTTTAAATAGTAGTATAAACCCTATATACTTAGTGAGAATATGCCATTTAAAGATAAAGAAAAGAGAAATGCTTATCAAAGAGAATATCTAAAGAAATATCATAAAAAATATAAACTTCTTGCTATTACTAAACTCGGTGGTAAATGCGTTAATTGTGGTTGTGATGATATAAATGCTTTGGAATTTAATCATATTAACGGCGGCGGCTGGAAAGAGTTTCAAAAATCTCATAGAAACCAAGATTATTATCGTGATATTGTTCTGGGTAAAAGAAATGATATTGAGTTGACCTGTGGAGTTTGTAATGCTCTTCATCGTTTAGTAAAATTAAAAAAATTACCTAACCTCTGGAAAGTTACTTATACTAAACCAATGACAGACAAGGAACTTGAAGAATATCGGATTAATAGAGAATTAGACGAAGAAGCGGGATAATCCGCCTCTCTCAACCATTTTTTGTTAGTATTGACCGAAACCTTTATATAGGGGTTGTATCATTTACAGTTATATAGGTTCATTACTTGAGAGAAGATGACTATGGATGGCAAAGGAAGATAAGACTATGAATTCAAAAATATTAGATGCGTTAATTCTTGCGAAAACCAGTTGCACAAGTGTTAGTGAGGACCTAAAAAAAATTAATATGGAGAAGGTATAAATGGCAGAAACAAACACTCAACTTCTGGAAAAAGTTTTGGAAATTGTTCAAGTAATGGGTGAAGTTCGTGAACGATTAAATGGATTCGTCCAAAAATGCAAAGATACGGACGTAGGTACAGCTAAATCAATAGATGACCTACAGAAAAGAATGAGCGTCCTTGAACTTGAAGGCACAAAAATTGTTCGTGAACTTATTAAGCAAGAAGACGAGAAAGTTCGATGCAATGCTGAAGCTCTTAGTATCGTAGTCAAAGACCTTGAGGATTTAAAGATTGATTTAGTAAACGTTAAAGCACAAAGGGCAATCATAGGTTGGAAAATAGGTGCAGTTATATCTATAATATCTATTGGAGCTACAGTAGGCATAACATACTTCATAAATTATGTCCTTCCACATCTGCTTTAGACCATAACATTTAAATAGTTCTTTTCTATTATTCTATATGGGATAGCGACAGTCTGGTATGAAGTTATGATGTTGGTTGGCTCAGGCTGTAGATGCATAGCGTCCTAACAATGCTGGTTAGGTATGGCTAAGGGTGGATTCCAGCATCAATCGCCCTTCTATCCTCTGCGAGCGGTGGGGATGCGGAGCTTACTCCCCTAACCCACCGTAAGATTTAAATACTTGTTTGTTATATTACTAAGACTATTAAAGGCGAAAATAAATGACTGAAAAACTTCAGAAATGTGGCAAACACGAATGCCACCAAGATTGCGAGGTTTGCCGTATATTAGCTAATGGCAAATCTAAGTCTTCTTTTTCTCACAGTCGTTGGTCACCTTTTTCGTAAATGTTTTGAAACCTCGTGGTGAGTTGGCAGAGTCAGGTTTAATGCACCAGACTTGAATCAGTTCGCTCAAGGGTGAAACTGCTAAGGGTGAAACTCGAAGCATGGAATGGAATTTTCCAACCTGACAGAAATCTGGTGACCCTTTCGGGGGTCCGCTGGTTCAAATCCAGCACTCACCGCCATTAATCTTTTCACGGGGTTATGTTGTAACAGTAGCATGTAGGTCTCCAAAACCTTCGGTCTCTGGGCGGCACAGAGTAACCCCACCAATTAACAAACCAGTATTTTACCATGCTTTGTCCATGCGGCTGGTATCGCAAGCGTTACTTTCTCACTTTTTTAATCATATGATTAACTGATTCAAATCGTAAGACTCAAGCCTTGACGGTTCCTACCGACCCCCAAAATTCTTTTAATCTACTGATTAATTTACTCCGCAAAGTTTATATATTACGATGTTTAATAATTAACGATGATATATGACAGGAAAAATTGAATATAAACGTTCTGGAAAAAAACTATTGAAAGTTATAACTGTTGAAGTTAATGAAAAAAGGATAAAAGGTAAAATTACAAGATTGTCAAATGAGCTTAGACATTCAGAAGAACAAATCGTTGCTTGGACCAAGACAAGGGACACTTTGAAGGCTGAAATTACTACTTTAGAAAAAGCTCAAAATAGTAGTCCAGAAACAGTTTCATTTGATTAGATAAAGTAAAAAAATAGGGTATGGTGCGATATACCAATTTAATTTTGTGCTTTTATCTAAGCACTTTCTTTAATAGCTATAACTGCAACTACGGTAGCAACGAAAACGACTACTGCCGCGACTAATGGGTGAACAGCAAGCATGAAAGCGAATGAGCCAGTAACTATGCCTGTTGCGATTGCTCCTATATATAGTTTATTTAAATTAGTTATGTATATTCACCTACCTTCTAACCCCTATACCTTAGTAGGCTACTATTTAAATCTTTTGTTTTTATATAACAAAATTAGTGGTGGGGTAGGTAGGATTCGGACCTACGCTCACTCGGTTCCAAACCGAGAATGTTGACCAAGCTACACCACTACCCCATTATTGGTAGGCATACCATGAGTTGAACATGGGCTACAGCTTTATCAGAACTGTGTGCTACCACTACACTATACGCCTTCTTTTGTTATTGGTGGGCAATGGCAGAGTTGAACTGCCGCTGGGGACTTATAAAGCTCCCTATGCTACCGTTACACCAATCGCCCAATGGTGGGGAATGAATGAATCGAACACTCTCTACATGAGTCCGAGTCATGGGTGCTACCATTACACTAATTCCCCGTTTTGTGATTTTTGTTATGTTTGTTATTTTCGTTATGTCTGTTATGCTTGTTATGTGAATGGCGGGCGCATGGGGAATCGAACCCCAACTTCCAACGTGACAGGCTGGCGTGTTAGCCGTTACACTATACGCCCAAATGGTGGTCGTACTCCGAGTTACACGAAGACCCAAACGGTGTAAACGTTTGATGCTATTGTTACACCATACGACCTCACTTTAAATAGTGAATTGCATTTCTCAATAAAGTAGTATTGTCTTTGAACATACCTATTCCGCCATTGCATTCTCTACAAAGCAATCCTCTGATTTTTCCTGTTTTATGGTCGTGGTCAATGTATGGAGTAGTAATGAATGGTTTTTTACATATTGCACATTTATTATCTTGAGATTTAATCAACTTTTCAAGTTCTATATTAGTTAAGGAATATTGACGTAATAAATCTAACTTTCTTTGTTGTGAATAATAGTTTGATGTTATTTTCTTCAGTTTTTCTGGATGTCTTAGTTTCCACTTTTTTGACCGCGAAATAGGCATATTGGTATATTGGTCTTGTATTATCATATTAGAGTATATATACATTCCACTATTTAAGCCTTATGGATACTTTGGATACTTGGCGGGGACGGAAGGACTTTGACCCTCAATCGGATGCTTCGAAGGCATCTGCATTGTGATTGTGCTACGTCCCCATGTTCGCTGTTCTTTATATATGTTCGCTATTAGCGAAAGTGGCGCAAGGAGAAGGAATCGAACCTTCATCTAACGCTTAACAGGCGTTTGCCCTAGCCATTGAGCGACCCTCGCAATATTGGTGGAGAGTGTGTGAGTCGAACACACGTTCTCTGGGTTTCAGCCAAAGGGACTCCCGTTAGCCTAACTCTCCGTTATTGGGTCTTAGGGAAAGATTCGGACTTTCTAAAGTGGATTCACAGTCCACCTTGCTTCCAAAGCACCTAAGACACTATTTTGTTAGTTCTGGATGATGAATTTCTTGATGACAATTTGAACAAAGAAGTACCACAATTTCTAACTCTTTAATGAATTTATCATATGAATATCTGAGAAAATTTCTTTCTTTACTCCAATGTTCTTTTTTACCATCTGGATGATGAAATTCTAATGCGGCTAAATTTCTTCTATAGCCATCAGGACATGCACAATTAGGATTAGAGCATCTACCACCTTTTAATTCTACAGCATATTCTTTTCTTTTTTGTCGTAATTTTAATTTAGCTTTAGATGCATCTTTTTCTTTTTCTGGATGTTGAAGTCTCCATTTTCGCATATATTCTTTATGATAGATTTTATTTTTATTTTTATCTTTGTAAGGCAATTGGTTTCACCGATATTATTTATATGTAAACCCCTATTTAAATGTTATGGTTATTGAGAGGATGTACGGGGATTTGAACCCCGATATGTGGATTAAAGGTCCACCGCACTCTTCCTGATTATGCTATACATCCGCAATTGGAGCACCTAACGGGATTCGGACCCGTGTATGTGGGTTAAAGGTCCACCGCACTCGTCCTGACTATGCTAATGGTCCATATTTTGATTATTGGAGCACCATCTTGGCAAGTTGTAGAATTGCTTAAGGAACTGATACGATGGTATAATCGAAACAAGGAAAAATGTCCCCCACTGGTTTTAGCCGCTGTTATCCATAATCAATTCGAGATGATTCATCCTTTCCAAGATGGAAACGGCAGAGTTGGAAGACTACTCCTAAATAATATTCTGTTGAAACATAATCTTCCGCCTTTGAATATTGAACTAAGAAACAGAGCGCAATACTATGCCGCACTGCAAGCCTATGAAAATGACCATAATATACGTCCGACTCTGGATTTAATGCTCAAAGAATACAGAGCACTCAAGAAAATGCTTACATAAGGTGACTACAATTACAAAAAATGTAGTCACCCAATAAGTCCTCTGCAAGATAAGGATGAACGCAAGAAGAACCTTTTTGAGTCATTAAATCAGACAATTGAACTGCGACCTAGAGCGCTTCTCGCGTGTATTAAGTTAATAAGAGAAGTGGTGCAGATGGTGGGAATCGAACCCACATTTTCGTTGTGGTAGAACGACAGGTTAGCCGTTAACCTCACATCCGCGCAACTTGGAGAGGGTAAAGGGACTTTCACCCCTATATAGTAGTTTTGCAAACTACCCCGTTAGATTTTTCGGCATACCCTCATTACAATAAGTTACTTTCCAATTATTAGGTAATCCTTTAAGTTTTACAAGATAATGAACTGAATTACAAACTCTGCAAGTTAGTTCCACATCTTTTCTCTCATCTCTTAGAATAGCAAGATAAAAACTTCTTTGATTATGATTTTTAGTCACGCCTTTTCTCATCTCTTTACATCCGCCGCCATTGATATGATTAATTTCTAAGGCTTCAAGATTGTCGCAACCACAATATATGCATTTTCCACCAAGTTTTTGGATTACTTTAAGGCGAATATTTTTCCAATATTCTTTTGCTCGATTTCTATGGTCTTTTGCCCATTTTCTATCATATTCTCTTTTTTTCTCACCAGTATATACCACTATATCACCAGTATTATATAGTACGACCAAGTATTTAAATGTTATGTCGAACTACCGTGTTTGACCACTTCACCATACCCCCATCATTTTTTGTTAAGTAATAGCGTAAGATTTATATAGTAGTGTTCAGTATTATAAGTAAATGGTGAAAATATGTTTACAATAATTGATATTGCCTCTGCATTTGCAATTGTTGGATGCTTTAGTTACGTTATTCTACAGCTAAAGAAAGAGTTAAAGGATTAACACGATTGAGGTTAACTATGGCACAGGCGGAAGGACTCGGACCCTCATCCACTACGTTAGAAGCGTAGGACTCTATCCATTGAGCTACGCCTGTATTAATTGAGTTATTGGTAGTCCCTGTGGGAGTCGAACCCACGCCGCAAGCTATCCCCCAACGAGTGTTCAGAGGCATAAGCTCCCGAACTTGGTTGTTCAAGGACTTGCTTCCTTCCGTTAGAGATAAGGGACTGTGCTGACTTTAGAACAGCGATAGAATGTCATGTTCAGGGAAATGAGCTTTGAGCTTTTTTACCCCGCAACAAAATGCGTTTAGACCAACCAGCACACCACACATATATCGATGGCAACGGTTTAGGTGTTTTTTGGTTTACTGTTGGGTCGTTCTAAATTTGCCTATGTGGTCCGCTGGTGCGTCTTCTCCGATACACCGCTTAAAACGAATATTATAGACTACTGATGTTGCCATCATTACAGACCACTTCAATGTACCTTATTGATATAACATTCTCCTATATAAATCTTATGGTTACAAGTTCATACTCAAATAACCGTAATCTTTATATAGGTCATTGATGTATCTTTTTACAGGCGATAAAATGAAACTCTCTAAAGAAGATTGGACTCAGTTAGATTTATTGTTGAGTAAAGTAGGATTCGGTGGCTACTATGATTTTGTAGAATGCCTAAGAATGGCTATAACTAATTTAGCTCCCGAATTAAGTAATGTCATTAAAAAAGAGGCAGACATCCAAATGTTAGTAACATTATTACTTAAAGTAAGTACAAGGAGTGAGAAATAAAATGGATAAGTTTGAAGAAATGTTAAGATTACAAAAAGAATTCCAAGATAAGTATGGTTTTACCAAAGTTGGTCTTGATAAAATAGCGATGGCTATGGCGGCTGAATCTGGCGAACTTTGGGATGCATCTGATGGTAAATGGTGGAAAAAAACTAAAGATACTCCTGAACATCGTCTTGAAGAACTTGTTGACCTTTGGCACTTTTTTATGGCATATATGCTTGAGGCTAAAATATCCCCTACTCAATTTTTCGAAGCCTATAAAGCAAAGTTAGCAATTAACTACCAAAGACAGGAGAGTAAAACATATTGAAGACAACAATTAAATTTGCCATTCCAATAGGTGGAATAATCTCGTTTATAATATTCATATATATGATTGTATATGGGGTTTGGGCAGATATAAGTTTTTGGATGAAAGTTTTAGTAGTTCTTTTATTCATATTTATGTCTGTGTCTGGTTGGATAGAATACGAAAGGACAGTTGAGAAATGAGCAATTGTGGAACAGGTTGTAATGAGAAGAATCATATGCTACATTGTTATAAATGTGGTGCCGATTATCATTGTGGTTTAATTCATTTTTGTCCAACTGGTGTATCTAAATGAGCGGGTTGTATCCCCCGTTACGTAAAGGTTCTTCTAACCATAACGTTTAAATACTTGTTAATCCTATTATAATATAGGAGATAATTAACGTGACTGATAGAAAAGAATATATGAAAAATTGGCGTAAGAATCATCCAAATTATAACAAAGAACATTCTCCAAACTATATGAAGAATTACTATCAAGCTCATAAGAAAGATTTTAATATTAGATGTAAAAAATGGGCTAAAGAGAATCCAGAACGATATAGAGAAAAACAAAGAAAATCAAATAAAAAATATAAAGAAAAACTAAAAACTGAGATTTTTATACTTTTAGGTAATAAATGTTCTAATACTAATTGTCCTATTCCCCCTGAGAAAATGGAAAAAGAAGCCCTTCAAATTGACCACATTAATGGTGGCGGTTGTAAAGAGAGGAAGAAAAATGGAAGAAATGATGCGGGATTTTATTTATATGTTTTAAAAGAAATTCAATCTGGTTCCAAAAATTATCAACTTCTTTGTGCATATTGCAATTGGTTAAAACAATTTAAGAGGGAGAAAATCTAATTGTCTGGTATTTTTCCGCCTTTAAGAAGAGGGTCATCTGATAGACACGCCCGAATAAATAAACTCGCAACTATGATGAAAAATAGAGGCGATAAAACTGTTGACCAAATAATCGGTCAATTTTGTTACGAAGAATCCGTATCTATTAGGGTAACAAAAGAATACTTAGAAATTTTATATATGGCTGGAATTGTTAAAAAAGAGGAATAAAGGGAATTTAGGAAGAAACTACTCTTAGGGTGTAGTTTCCTGTATGAATCCCGACAGGTCCCAATTGGTTCCCATTCCCGATGCTTCTTCACCAATGATGTCGTTTGCCGCGCCTGTTTTTGGTCTATATTTCATAATTTTGCATCCTGTGATTGTCAGCTTAGAGTTTGTAACGGATGTGCCAGTATTGTCGTAGAGTTGTCCTGAAAGGCTGAATGATGTTTCTGAGGCAAAGAGGTTCAATAACAAATCTCTCTGGGTATCGTCCGCGAAATACCATCTTGTGATAGTGAAAGACACTTCGTAAGCTCCGAGCGAAACTATAGGTATTCTGCATCCGTAAACGGGGTCTGCACTTCCTTTGTAAGATAGCTGAATGTCTGCTCCTTCAACAACGCCGAGAACATAGCCACTTGGGGCTGAAGCTGTGTAGATTTTTAGTACCATGTTTACGCAACGGTATGGACCATACACGGTGTTCTGTATGGGATTCGTATAATGAGGTTGTATAGTTGGCATTTCATTTCACTTCTTCTTATTATGGTGAATGAACTAAAAGTGAATCGGACTATTTAAATCTATTGATTATATTAAACAAAAACCGTTATGATTTGTAATACATTTACCGTAAGATTTAAATAGGGGTCAGTACATAAGTTACCTAAAGGTAGTGGATGTTACTATGCAATTTGCACCAAAAACACAACAAGAAAAACATAATGAACAGGGTAGAGAATGGCGAAAAAATCATCCAGAAGAGTATAAACAATATAGACATAACTATTACATAAAAAATAGAATAAAAATAAACATTCAGATGCAAGCACTTCGTCAGGGTTTAAAATTAGAATGTCTTTCTCATTATGGCGGTAATCCACCTAAATGTTCCTGTTGTGGCGAAGCAAAAATTCAATTTCTTACGCTTGACCATATTGATGGGGATGGTAACAAACATAGAAAAGGATTGAGAAGTGCGGGTTATGTATTCTATTTCTGGTTAAGAAAACACGGATTTCCAGAAGGACTTCAGGTGTTGTGTTTTAATTGTAATTGTGGAAGGCAATTAAACAAAGGTATATGTCCACATAAAGAGATGAATTAAAAATGAATTACGCACGAATAAAAGCATATAGAAAAGACCCGAATACAGGAGATATTATTCTCATAGCAAATCTAATTGATGCAGACGGTAAACCAATAATAGTCGAAGGAGATGCAAATGATGTCGATATTCGATTTTCGCAAGAAGGTTTACAGAAGCTAATCAGAGAAGAGTTGCCAACTGAAGAGAAACGTATTCAAGATTTACTTGACAAAATCCATAAGATTCGCACAGACCGAGTTATGACAGTTGAGAAGATTGATAGCGAAATCGAAGAAATGATGAAAGACGCAAAGGACGATTTTACTAATTGTGCCGATAAACTGGAAATAGCCAAAGTAATGAACATTTATAAAATCAAAATGCTCGGTTTAGGACAGAAACGGTTGCTCTCGAAATTCGCTATGCACGAAGAGTCTGAATTGAGTTATCAACTCACTAAAATCAGACAATCAAGTAATCCGAGTTAGTCTATATGCCAAAGGGAAATAGAACAAATCATTCGGTTAATTCTGGAAGTTTTGGTAGAGGACATCTTGGTATGATAAATGAAAACCATCCTTCATGGAAGGGTGATAATGTTGGAATTAATTGTCTCCATAAATGGATAAGAAGACATAAACCTAAACCTGAATTATGTGAAGAATGTCATCAGCAACCACCATTAGATGTAGCAAATATTTCTGGAAAATATCTTCGGGATATTAACGATTTTAGATGGTTATGTCGGAAGTGTCATTTACTTTCTGATGGACGAATAAAAAATTTAAAACATCAAGAGGTTGATTAAGAATTCCAAAGGGAATGTTCGATAAAGAAACTGAATTACTTCAGAGTTTCAAAAAGCAAGATGTAAAATCGCAAGAAGACTACAAGAGATGGCGCGAATACTGGAAAAAAGAAGGTCCAGTAAAGTTCGCATATCAAATTTTAAGAACAGACCCTAATACTGGCGGTCCCCTTCTTTTATCAGATGGTCAAAAAGAATTCTTAGAAGATTTAGCCTTTCACGGCGTTAGACTCGTAATCATTTCGGCTGGACGAGGCTCAGGCAAAACTTTCGTTCTGGCTGTCTATATTGTATGGAGAATATTCACTCACGATATGTATAGCATTTCATGTATGGGTGGCTCACAAGAACAGTCAGATAAAATTGCGTCTTACATTCAAGGTTGGATTAGAAACAACCAAACTTTAACTAATTATACCCTAAAGAACATTCAAAGAGAAACCAAAACCTTTTCTGAAGGTGAAGCAAAGTTTCACGCTTGCTCAGGAACTTCAGTCAGGGGTCCCCACACTTACGACTTGATTATAGACGAACAGGCGGCGGGTGAGGAAAAAGGTGGAGAAAAGTATATCAGAGCCGCAATTTGGGACGTTTCAACAAGCCCAGACATTCACGTTATCCAAAGTTCTACAGCACACTTTATTCACGGAGATTTCTTGAGAACTTGGAATGATGCTAAACAACTTGGCTATAAAAAGTACCAATGGGCAATTGCCAAGCATATTAGTGGTGAAACAGACCCATATAAAATTTATCAAGATACTAATCCTCATAACTGGAAGTCAAATGTTCCGTGGATTCCTGACCAAAACATTGAAATTCTACGAGCTAAAGAATCAAATGATGAATGGCTCGTTGAAGCTCTCGGTGGCATCAGTATGTCGTCAGGTTTGGTTCTTAACCCAGCGGACTTTGGCGCGTCAATCTGTAAAGCCGCTTGCGACATATGTGTTCCATATCACGACCCAGAATGCTTAGAATTCGTACAGAGAGTCCTTATGTATGAAGGAACACCGCTTGAAGATTTACCTCAAAGCACGACTGAAGCCGTCCAAGACTATATTCATAACAGAGTTATGGGAATAGATTGGGGTAGAGGAAGCCCTACAGCATTCGTTGTACTCGGTCAATTTAGAGAATGGGTTTTCGTTCTTGAAGCTAAAGAAATTGTAGGATGGACCGACCAAGAGAAATTAGACTATGCGGTGAGTCTTGCTAATAAATGGCAAGTTGAAGTTATACGCCCTGACCCGCGAGAATGGGCACTTAATGGCTGGCTTGCAGAACGAGTACAGGCTGGTGTCCACGAGTTATTCACAGGCGCGGAAGGCGGAAACGAAAAATACAAGTACATTGCCGCTCTCAAGAAGTTTGTTGAACGCCATAAACTTTGCATTCCGAGACACGAAGATAATGATGACCTTGTTCGAAGCCTAAAGAACTTGACCTATGACGAAAACGGTAAAATCCGTAAACAGGACGACCACTCGGCAGATGCAATGATTTACGCCATTAGCTACTATGATGAAGTAGATAACGGCGGCGTAGGCGGTTCAGAACCAGTTACAGGCGGAACTAATTTATGGTAAAAGTCGTCTGGGCAACTAACAAAGAAATTGAGGAAATTGCTGGCTATAGAAGAGTTTACAAGAATAGCTGGATAAAAGGAGTTGCCGATTCTACGGACAATACAATTTTCTTGAACGTGAGACTTAGAAAATTAAAGCATTCGCACTTTTACATAGCTGAGTGTCTTTCTCACGAGTTGTTTCATATGATTAATGGTGGAAGACTTCCAAAAATAGACAAGATGTTTGATAAGTTTGGCAGAGTTTTAGACCATTATATTTTTGCAAGGAACTATAAAGGTGAAAGAATACGCAAATAAAACATTGTAGTGAAATGGTTCAGCAATTTGCTGACATAATGCTTAAAGACTTTTCCAAACAACAGAAGGACCGAAGTGGTTTACACAGGTCCGATGCCATAGCTTGCCCTTTGAGAGGCTACTGGCGGTTAACAGGTCAAATAAAGGCTATTTATGATAGTAGTAACGTAGGCATACTGCTTATAGGAACTTTAGCTCACATTGCCCTTCATCAGAACTTCGATGCTCAAGAAGAACAACACGACCTTCACGGAATCAAGGTAACTATAGATGCTATTTATGGTTTAAACAGCGGTTCAGGCGGCAGACGTTATCCAATTGAATCAAAGACTACTCGAAAGAAAATCTACAGCAAAGCAGACCTTCCTCAAGAATGGCTTGAGCAATTAGGAATTGCAATGGGTGTTCTCGATGTTGACGTAGGCTACTTAATGATTTTCAACCTCATCAGCTTCAGCATGTCAGTTTGGGAAGTATCAATGGGCAAAGAAGAACGTCAAATGTTTCTGGACGGTGCCGTTTGGAGCGTAAGCGTAATTCTTGAAGCTGTTGAGAAGAAAACACCAGAGATTCTAACTCCTAAAAGAATGGAGTGTAAATGGTGTCCTTACAGACCTATGAGAAAAAGAGAAGATACGGGATGCCCGTATTATAAAGTTGTAGAAGAAAAAGAGATTAGTTAGGTCTCGGCATCGCTTGTGTTTCGATACGTTGTTCTTCTATTTTTTCCTCTTTGCAAACACAAACGTCAACTGGTAAACCACAATTCGGGCATTTACCTTTGAGAGCGTAGAGGTCTTCGATTTTGCCTAATGGTTGTTCTTTCTCTGGAAACTCTAAGTTTTTCAGAACAAGTTCAACCTCAACTTTCGGGTTTACCGCCTTTACGATTAAAAGTAGTTTCTTTAGTCGGCGATGACAAACGATTTTTCCGCTTGAATCGGCATATTCTTTCTCTTCATCTAACAAGATTTTTGGGTGATGAACCGCCAACCATAGTGTAGAGTCAAGTTCGCGTTCTAATCTCTTTTGAATCCTGTTCATATAGACGCAATACTTGATTTTCTTCATTAGCTCTGGATGCGCTTCAATCTCTTCGAGAAACTTTTGCATTTTATGGGTTATCATACTTAATCATCTGATTAATTAATATAACACTTCTTGTATTTAAGTCTTATGGTCAAAAAGTGTTATGAATTTTAACAGAAAACGTTTACATAAGATTTAAATAGGAGAACCGTATATAGTATTAATCAGATGATTAAATATGGCACAAAACGCTAAAGCAGAGGCAATAGCCCAACGGTATAAGAGGACACCAGAACAATTAGCTGAAGACATCATAAAGATGGAAGAGGCAAAAAATAAACTAACACAAAGTTCTGCCGAACTTGAAGAGAACTTGAGACATTTTCACGAAATTCTGGACCCAATATGCGACCCAATCAGCGGAAATGCACTATGCTGGATGCGAAGACCTTCCCAAATTGAGTGGGAAGCAATGGTTCCTACGGAACTATTGGCATACAAAAACGATGAGGATATTCCTTTAGAATTACAGGAAAAATACAAAGATAACTCATTTAATATGATGGAAAAACTAATCGTAAAGCCACAGCATGACGCTCAATGGTGGAAGGAAAATACTGACATAGTATTCCAGAGCTTATTTTCGGCACACCTGTTAGATGTGTATCGAAAATTAGGACTGATGACGGCAAATTTTTAAGTAGCGACCACGGATTTAACACTATGGCTGTCTGTGAGTTTCTACATTGCAGTTTCAGCGAACTAACAAATCGATGTCCCTCAATGGCTGACAGAATGATGATACTCAAGTACATCGTTGAAAAGGGCAAAAAAGAAGAGTATGCTGTTAGACAAGCATCAAGAGGATGATGAGAAAAAATGACATATTCGGAAGAGATTACAGATAATGGAACCATTGCGGATACTTACGAAAACGTAGAGATGATTATGGATGAAATGGGTTCGGCGGTTGCTATGGAACTTGATGAGATTTGGATGGACATAAAAGATTTAGCAATTGAGCTATGTCCGAAAGAATCTGGTGGTTTAGCTTCTTCTATTGAGTTAGAAAACGAAGGCGGCTCTGGTGTGATAGGGTCAGGAGCGACTACTCAGGGCGGCGTAATTTATGAAAACGCGATTTACGCGGGTAATGATTCAACATTCAACTTTGACGGTCAACCTACGAGCCAATATGCTCAAGCGGTTCACGATGGACATATGACGGCAGATGGAAGTTTCTGGGAAGGTACCCCATTTCTCGAAGATGCCCTTGATACTTATGATGCAGAATTAGAGGCGGCTGTAGCCCAAGCAATAGATAATTTAACAGGAAGTATATACGGTTAGGAGTGTAAAGTATGTCATCGTCAGGAGCAAGTTTAAGAACTATATGGATTGAAATCAGAGCGATGAATTATGCAGTTAACGTTCTGAACGATGTTCTAAGACAACTTACTACTTTACAAAAAGCTCAAGACCTTACATCTATTTCGTGTTTCAACATGGCAAAAGCCGCTTTAAGTGCTGGTGTTTTATTTAGCGTTTTAAGCACACAAATCGGTGGTGTAGGTGGACAGGTTTTACAATATGCATCATACTTGATGTATGGTGTAGCGGCTATGAATGCCTTTATGGGCATAATGAAGTTACAAAATCTTCAAATATTAACTCAGACTGTTACTGTAAGGGGACTCTCTATCGCTTATTGGGAACTATTCTTGCCAATTTTAGCGGCAGTAGGAGTATTTATTGCATTACAAGGTTATCTTGGTGCTCTTCCAGCGGCATTCGCGGCGGCGGCGGCTGGTGCTGTTGTATTAGCGGCTATACTATGGTATGCGGCTGGTGCAGTAAGCATTATGTCTTTCGGTGGAGCGGCTATACTCGGAGCGGCGGCTTTAGCGGCGGCGGCTGGTGTAGCTTATGGATTAGAACCACACGCAATGGGTACAAGAATGGTTTCAGAAACAGGACCAGCTTATCTTCACAAAGGCGAAGTTGTTTATAACCCAGCTTCGGGCAGACCTACACAGGTTGGCAATGACCTAACTGGTGGCGGCGGAATGGTTCATAACGATAACTCAATGACTATAGGGACTGTCAATACAAAGATGGATACAGAAGAATTAGCTACTCTCGTCAAGAAACAACAAAGAACAATAGCTCAAAACAATAGGTGATTAAATGCCAGTTTGGACAATCTATGTAGCTCACCAAAATGATGTTCGGATTTCTGACAATTGGGGAACCGCACGTAAATGGAAGAAATATGAAATAAACGAAAAGGTTAGACAGGACTCTCCCCCAGAATTTACAGCTACAATTGAGTATGACTCAGGTATTCAATTCAACGATTTAATTAGATTTGACCGTGATAGTGTAACTCAATGGGTAGGTTTTGTTGAAGACTTAGAGATTGATTGGGACCAAAATTCACGTTATCTCCTATTAGGCGGACGAGACCTAACTTATTTACTTTGGAGAAAGTATGTAGAAAACTTTAACAATGCAATAAAATCTACTAATGGATTCTTCGGAAACGTAAATGCTGTTGAATTAACAAAGTTTCTGCTTAGAACCCCACGTTCAGATTTACCAGAAGTTGAAGATGATAGTCTCGGTACATACTCAATTTATCCTTATAATAAAGAAGGTTGGGGAATTGATATTTCTAACTTTGGACCCGTAACAACTGGCGGTCATAATACAACAATATCTGGTGAAACTATTGGTGCTGGAAGTACAACAGAAATATTAGAAGCAGATAATTTAGTTCCATCTGACAGTTGGAATGGTTACAATCTTACATTTACAAGCGGACCTAACTCTGGTCAAACAAGAACAATTCTTAGCTCAATTAACTCAGGATTTCCAGCAGTTATGGTTTTGACAGTTACATCTCCGTTTCCTCACGCATACGTAACTGGTGACGCATATTCAGTAATTCCAGTTAACAACACAGCTATAGGATATGGTGATTTAGGTCTTACTCTTTTGAGAAAACGAGATATGGTTTGGGGAAATTCAGGAAGTCCAAATCAGGCAAGCGACCCAACTGGTCAAGGACAAGTATTAACTGCTTCTCTTGCATATTGGACAGGATATGGTACATCCCCATATATTGACGTTGCTAATCAAGGTAGTCATCCAACAAACTACATAAAATCTTCAATCAACAAGAATGCTACTGCGGTATTTACACAAAATGGGGTTTCCTCGTCAAATCCAACTGGAATAAATAGTGTTTATCTTACAATTATAGGAGCATCAGGCTCAAGTTGGGCTTCGTGGTATGCTTCTAATTGTTACGTTTACATATGGGTTGAATCTTATGGCGGATGGAGTTTGCTTGGAAATTTCGGCGGAAAAAGCTCAGTATTTAGCAGTAGTTTAAACTGGCGAACAATAACCTTTAATTGTTCAAGCGTCATTAAAACACCAAGCGACTTAGCTAATGCACGAATTCAATTTATAGAGTATGGAAATCTTTCTACATTTATCCAATATGCTTATCTTTCAGTCGGATACACAGGCTCAGGAAGCATTTCAGCGGGAGAATGGGTTAACATACAATTTAATCCAGTAGAATGTATGGGATTCTATATGGAAAGTCGAGCAAGCATAGACCAGTTTCCACAAAATTACCACGTTACAACTCAAGGTGCCCCAGAAACCTTTAATGGTTACATATTAGACAATCCCACTTATATCACAGAAGACGATGCTGAAGATACAATCACATTTGACTCTTGGCAAAGCGATAACTCAAGCAAAATCGCATATTTCTACAGACAAGGAATAAACGCCGATAATACAGGACCAATCGGAGATTTTGATGAGACATTCGCATTTGCTATATCAAGTTCTGAATCTTGCACAAATTATGCTGGATTTGGTACACCACCAGCATTTGTACCGTTCTGTTTAGCTAATCAAGTAGCTGATTATTCTGTCATACGAAACAACGGCTCTGACTTTACAGCGTTAGAAGTTCTTAACATCAACAATGTTTTATCGTTGCAACCTGTAGAACGAAGCGGCGGAATTCTTCAGTATAATAACAACCCTTCGATTTCCACTATTGCAATCGGTGTTCCATATTATGTTCACGTTACAAGAGTTGGTTCAATAACTACTTACTCTATTTACGGCTCTGAAGCTATGACACCAACTTCGGCAATTTATAGTTATGTATTTGATTCTGCACCGAATTACGCAACTTATGTTTATCGTTACCAAGCAATAACATTTAATCAGGTCTCTTTGTACGGAACAGTATATTCAAATAGTATGGATGTTTACTCAATTGATGGAGAAAGATTCCAAAATCCAAGTTTTGAAAGCGGTTCGAGCGGTGGATGGAGTATTACCGATGGTAGTGTTATTTTGGACCCGAACGCACATAGCGGCAATTATGATGTAAGTATGCTCGGTCTTGGTGGAATTTGTAAACCAGTACAGGTTTTCAATCCTTCTATTTCATTTAGTAAATGTACACAATTCGGATTCTGGTGGAAATGTGATATTGTAGGTAAATCATTCGTAGTATCTGTACAATATGATGATTTATCATATTCTGCTGGAATAACGCTTAATGCCGCAAATACAACTTGGAACTTTGAGAATTGTTTAGCAGACGGCGTTTGGGATAACACATCAAAAAATGTTATCAATCTAATCGTAAATAACTCAGGCTACTATACAGGCAATCACTTATATCTTGATGACTTTACTTGTCAAACATCAGATAATTACCAAAATTGGACACGCGATGGTGGAACCGCAAGTGTGCTTACAAACACTACAAAACAAATAGAGGGAAGTGCATGTCAACAAGTACATTGCACAGCTAATGGTCAAGGACATTACTTTGAAGAGAATCTTCCTTCAGCCGTAGAAACGGTAAGGGTAGATGCGTGGGTTAGATGTCCGCCACCAGCAACCGATAGTACAAATCACGACATATTAGCAAATAATTGGTATAACGGGTCTTACTCTGACCATTGGGGCGTATATGGTCAATACCCATATATACGAAACAGTAGCAATGAAGACGACAACCATCTTTTCGTTAATGGAACCCAAATTCCATCATATGATGTAAACCATCTAAATGACTATGCTACATTTGACAGTATAGATACTTCATTAAATGTAGGATTCTTTGCTGTTTCAGCAACAACAAACTGTAGATTAAACGTATCCTCAAGAATAGTGCAAAATATAGGTGGTACTGGAAGCATCCAAAACTTACATATACGTGCGTATCTTTGGGTTCAACATATGAATAATGGTGCTGGCGGCTGGGTTCAAATTGGAGATTCAGGAACATATGTTTTTGTTCCATCATTAACAAACTCAAATGCAAGTGCTTGGGCAAATACTTTCGCTACAATAGACCCATCTTCATATTTATCTTCGATGAATGATTGGATTAACGCAAAAGTAAAACTTGCATTCTATGGAAGCATACAATCTACTGGTGACCCATCAAAAGCTCAATTTCAAGTTGGACAGATAAAACTTCATTGGGATGGTGTAGGCTCAAGTGGTTACGTTAATTTGTTAAAAGTAAGCAATAGCTCTGTTGGTCCTGACCCTCAAGACCCACCTGTTCCACCCGTTTATCCCCCATCTCCATTCGTTTATATAGCTGAGGTTGTGGTTGCGCCGAGCGAATGGGCTTCAGACCATCAAAGCTATATGAGATTTATGGTTAGAGGATTCGGCGGTTCGCCAGTTGCACAAAATGGAGAATTAGGTACTGGATGGACCGAATTGCCTATTCCATATGGTAATTTAGATACCCCGAACCCGTGGGTTAAAATAGGTCTATATGTTAACGTTGGAAATGGAACAGGATATATAAAACTCTTTAACATCACAAATTGGGACGGTTTAACTTTCGACTCAAACGGTTTTCCAGCGGACGGTGCGTATTTGCTTTGTCAACTTACTGGTCTCACAAACAACGGTACTGGTCTCATAGATACAGTTGATTATGAGGCAGAATATGAACACACTTATGGAAACGGTTCTACATATGATACTTATCTTGACTCAATTTATGTGTACACTTTCAATGTAGAAACACATACAGTAGGAAGCATTTTTGCTGGTCAAGGTCCAGAAATAACTCTGGTAACTGTAACTGATAATTTCTACCCAGACATAATCCATAGTTGGGAACCTCGAACAATGTCTAACATAAAAATCTACTGTGACGACAATGAAACTGCACACGGTTGGGAAATTACTCAGATATACGTCTATAAAACTGACATACCGAAGTTCAGGGTAACTCTTGATGAATCTATTACACCGTTTCCAACCGAGATGAAAATGAACTTCAGAGAAGTTTCTACACCAATTGTCTCACCTTACCTTAGTGTTGACTATAACGGTACAACTATTACGGTAAGTGACCAATATGGAAACGTAATAATCTCTGGAACACCGTCATCTGCATTCTACGCTGGATTCTTCTCGATATGGGCAACAAATACAGCTTCATTCTCTGCTGGAACAGAAACTATTAGTTGCGATACACCATACATATTTAATACACAAACCTATGTGGAATTAAATAACTCAAGCGGTGGTGCAAATGAAGTTGTTGTTTATAACTATCCTATTTACGCAAAACAACCTTTTCATTACATATTGGATGCTACACATCTAACCTTTAATGACGATGCATACCTTTATTTCGCTATAGACGATGCTATTTCAGATGATTATTACGGGGTACAAAACGAACTTTATGGCTACATATATTATGATGATGAAACCTACTATCTTTGGGTAATTGGAGAAAACAATTTGAATACTTCGCCCCATATATTCTTAAACACAAACCCATATGTTAATGCACAAGATACAGATGTTGGATTAGGTGTTTATGTTACTGCTTATGACGGTCAATTCGGTAAAAATTATGTAGGTACACTTCTCGATTATGACAATGACAGCCAAGAGTGGCGTGTTGACACACATGAAGGTATTGCTATTCCTACAGCGGGACAACAAATTCTTTTATACACAAACGGCGGCGGCGAAGGAATTGGTCAAGGAATACTATCAACAGAAACACAGAATGTTTGGGCTGGTGGACCTTATATTTACTTGAGTGACGCAAATATTGATTTCTCAATATTTAGTACAAGCGAACTTTTCTGGATTGGTCCAGCAAACATTCCAAAAAACAGATTATCCGATGTTCTTTGGGATATAGCTACTCTCGTAAACGATGACTATGTACCTTTTGAGTGGTGGGTAAGCTATCCTTCTACAGACCCTAACCACGTTTGCATCGGAGATTTCAATATGGGTCCAAGAAGAGGGGTAGATAGAAGCAACTCTGTTTCATTCGTAACAGGAACAAATATGGAAAGTGTAAAATACCAGCGTTCTTCACGAGATACTTACCAAAGATGCCAAGTAATCGGTTCAGGTGAAGGAAAGAATCAGGATGACACAAGTTCATTCTGGCAAAATGACCAAGATGCTATGGATGAAGTAAACGGATTCATAGAAGACATAGTTACTCAGAAACAAGTTAGCGGCGGCAGAATAGCAAACAGATATGCAAAAGTTCAATTAAAACTTGATGCCAGCCCGAAAGAAAAGAACGCTATAACATGTGATTTAGGACACGATACTTATCCGAGCGGCACTTATGGTTGTGGCGATGACGTTGCACTTACAGATTTTCTTACAGGTCTCGGTCCTTCTGACCCTGAAGGTGGAGTTTACAGAATTTGGAATCTGAAGGTATCTGGCGATGAGAACGGTGAAATGACAGAATTAACTTGCCAAGCACCATATCTTGAAATTGCAAACATTTGGAAAGGTGTTTATAAGCAATTAAAGAGCATAGGAGCTACAGGCGTAATGTCTCAGGATTGGACAGGTGATGGAACAGCAACAGACAAAGTTTCGGCAGAAAAACTTACTGATTTATTCTCGGTGTCAGCCAAGAATGATGTAATTGACGTTGGTGTAGGTAACACAGACCCTAAATGGGTTGAAAACGCATTTGGTAGTGGCAGTACAAGCAATTGGAATTCTGCCAGCGGAAACTTGGCAATGTGGGGTCCAAAAAGCGGTAGCGGTGGTACTTGGGTAGAAGCTGAATATAATGGAACCACAGATTTAGCGGGCAAACAAATAGCTACAGAAACAGTAAACATTCAAATGAGTCAAGAACCAAAGTTTACTACTACATTCCAAGTTTATCAAGGAGCAGATTCATTAGGAACAACTGATACAATTTGGAACATAGGCGATTATGTTGATTTCGGATTGTTTACTCACAACTACCAATATCCAGAAGGAATTGACGGTGCTGGATTCATAATTAGAGTAAGATGTGAAGGTGTAGGAATATTCAATGCTTACTCGATATTCTGCTCTAATTTTGGCGACTATGAACTACCATTTAATACATTGGTAGCTCAAGGAAAAGCAAAGTTCATTTGCGGAATAATTTCAAATACAAAATACAAAGCTATAATAGAAGTAGAAGACAATAGTACCAATTACGGCAATGCATTACCAGAAGTAGTGATTAGCATATCAAACCAAGAAATAACTAACCCCCCGACATCCTACTCAGTTTGGACACAGTTTAATACTACAGCTATGTTACCTAACCCAACTTCATTCTTCAACACATTCTACGTTAGACCAATATACATCTTGATTAACGGTAACAAAGCAAGCAACACCGTAAGATGTGAAATGTTCTTCTATAACATAAAATGCCAAATTGACGTAATTCAAGAAACAGATAATCCATCATTAGGGAGTTCGTAAATATGGGAATAAGTAGAATTCAAGGACCAGTACACGGTCATAGTGCTTCAAGTTCTGGTAGTGCAATCTTTAGCGGTACACCAGCAGTTGGCAATGTAATAATAGCGATTATAAGTTCAGGTGACTTCAGCAGTTACTACCACGTTTCTTCTATAACTCAAAGTGGAGTTAACTGGTCTGTTGCACCAGCGGGAAGAATAGCTGGTCCAGTAAACTTTAACGATGGTAGTTCAGACTTAGAGAATTCCGAAGTTTGGCTTGGCATAGTTACGGGTTCTGGCGCAAGCAAAACCGTAAGATGTGAAATGTTCTTCTATAACATAAGATGCCAGATGAATGTATTAACGGAGATAACAACATAATGACACTAACTTGGGCAAGTGTTGGCGGCAATGCTCCACTTTTTTATATTCCTATAACTTTAACTAATAGCCAATCTCAAACTACAGCGGCAAATCTTCCAGTTAAAGTATCAATAAATTCGAATACAAATTCTGCCGATTATCAAGCCGCATTACTTAACGTGAATTGGCAAGATGGAGCGGGAAATATTCTTAAAAGTTGGCTTGAGAGTGGAGAAACTAACACTTCAACGGCAAGTGTTTATTGGGTTAATCTCGGAGCAAATACTATTACAGCAAGTGGTGGTACATTAATAATTTACCAAGTTATTTATGGTACAGTAGTTATAGCTATGGATGGAAGCAATACAGGGGCAGAACCTAACTATACAGGTACTTATGCCCAATATGACAACGGAACAAGCGTTTTTACTGAATACTGGAATTTCGCTGGTGCAAGTCTGCCCGCTGGATGGACAGATGCATATGGTGGTACAGCACCAGTAGTAAATAATGGTTTAACTATTAGTAATAATGAGGGTGGCTCAGTTTATAGAACCGCCGCAACTGCTTATAATTCTGCTGGCTATGTTTTTGAGACACAAATGAAAGATACTAATGCTGGTAACCAAACTACAGGTGGATTTACAATTTGTAATGCACAAAATCCTCAAGGTGGAAATGGTGGTTCAAATGCATTAGTTCTATATTGTTGTAATGCCCCATCATTCGTTTATGATGGTTGGGCGGCAGATGGTTCATCCTCATCATACAACATCTTTAGTGGTTCTACATTGTTTACTGCAACAATAAACGTATTTTGGATTGCAAGTATTGTTTGTGGAAACTCGACTACAAACAAAGTTAATTTGTACAAGGATTATGGTTCTGTAAAATCCTCATCAGGTTATATACATTCAACTATGTATATTATTTTAGGATTAAAAGCTGGTTCTGGTGCAGACTCATACACTACACACCAATGGGTTTATCAATGGGTACGGTCAAGAATTGACCCACCGAATGATACAAATCCATCTGTAAGTGCTGGGTCAATTGTAAGTTTACCATCAGCTCATACAAATACTTATATTATTGATAGCAAACTAACAAAACGTTACACAAGCACATATCTTATTGATAGCAAACTAACAAAACGTGTTCAAAATCCGTTTAACGTTGATGCTGACTTTAAAAAGTTCAAAGTGCAACTTCCTAATGTAATTGATTCGAATTTCTATAATAAACCAACTATAGTAACTGGTGCCGAGTGGTTTGTTAACGGTAACTTTGAAACAGGAGACTTAACAGGATGGGGTTATGGCGGCGGTGAGGTTCAACCATCTGTCACAACTACAGACCCACATAGCGGAACTTATTGCTGTCAACTTTATGCATCTAATAATGACTCATTAAATCAAGGATTCTTCGACCCTAACGGAAACAACGTTATTGTAGTTTCAAATATAGAGTCATTTGGATTCTGGTATAGAAATCTGTCAACAGATGACGGCGTAAACGCACAGGTTCAATTAAATCTTACAGATGGAACCAATTCTTATTTCATAGCTGATAGCCTTAATGCTAATACTACATCGTGGGCATATTACGACATTCAAGCCCTTTTAGTTTTGAATGGTTACGCTTCAGGCACATATTGGGTTCAAAATATTAAAATTTCCAATAACACAGATGGAGATGTGTTTGTTGACGATTTCAGTTTACAATATCCGTTTGGAGATGCGGGAGTCGGTCTTGATGTTTGCCTTTGTAGCCCAATTGGTGGAGAAGAAGTAACAAACGGCGGCTTTGAGGATGGAAACTTTACTGGATGGCAACCAAACGGCGGTGCAACAGTTGTAACTACAACCCCTCATTCTGGAACATATTGCTGTGACTTACTAAACGGTCAAAGCTATGGAGAAATCTATACCTCGATGAATGGTCAAGATAACTTATTCATACTTTGGAGTAGAGTACAAAGTTTTACTATGTGGTTTATGAATACTGACCCTCTAAGCGATGGGTTCCTTACTGTTTACACAAATTTGGGTGCATATAGCATAGAATTAGAAAATGCAACTTCATTATGGACAGAAATTGACATAATGGCACAAATGATTGCTCAAGGACCACCAGACCCGAATGAGGTAGTAACTTCTATTGAAGTATATATGAACGGAAGCGGAACAGGAACGCTTTTAGTTGACGACTTTAGTTTAATAGCATCTCCTATCGGTCATTCTTTCTCACCTTACTCTATAGATACTACATTATTTAAATCTCCAAACTCACTATACCAAATTGATTCTGATTTTGGCAGAACTATCTATCCATCTTACAATATGGATGTTATTCTTAGAAATCTTGTAACAACTGAAACAAGTACGAACCAAATCGATGTTCTGTTTAATCATCCTTATCGGTATAGCATTGATTCTGACCTCAAAAAATTAAAAGTGGACGTAACTGACTTTATAGATGTTCTTTGCAAAAAACTTAAAATAACAAAAACAACGTTAGTAGATACTATATTTGCTCGTGCTAAACAATACTCTATAGATGCAAAATTACAAGCGGCTGTGCCAGTACAATATGCTATTGATACTGACTTCGAGGCACACGGAGTACAAGTACAATACATCATAGACACTCGATTTATTAAAACATACACATCTACATATTCAATTGATGCGGTAATATCTTTATCTAACTTCCCTGTAACTGACTTAGTGGACTCATTATTTAAAGAGTTAAACATACAAGAGACAACAGGGGTGGATGTCATATTATTGAACAATACACCGCCTCTTCCCCCAATTTATGTACAGCAAACTTTGAGATTTGTCAATCCAAACGGAGACTTATGGGTTTTCCCAACAGATTGGAAAGAAAACCAAGATTGCACCCCAGCTATAAGACAAGTTCCATTAGCAGAATCAGAATATCTCGATAAGGACACTTACGTTCTAAAGACAAGAGAAATAGATGTAACATTCAGACTTTCAGACAGCGAAAAAGAAATATTAGAAAATGTCTATAACTTTGCATCTACCGAAGGAGCAAATGATTTTACAGATATTTACCTCTACTTTAATAACCAAGATACAGACACAGGAGTTCATCCAAAGCCAGCACCGAGCGTACCAAAATACACATGGCACTATGTTGCTTGGCTCTCAAATAAAGATTACAAATATGAGTATGCATTCCAAGACGGACGATATGTTAGATGGTGGACTGTATCATTAACCATTAACGTTGAAAGTTTCTCAGGCTCTTCGGCTAATGAACCTGACTACTCGGAAACTCCATTCTCGATGGCTGTAGTGTTAGCTGGACACAAATTAATGCATATACTGGACTTCGAACGAAGCGACAAACATCCGCCTTTCCTTCCAGAGTGGGTTAACCAGCCAGCAGAGGTTGACAGTTACATTTGGAACGAATGCGTCTTAGATATGAGTTACACAGATAAAATGAGCAATGATGAAAAGTACCTAATGGATTTGGCTTTGTTAGGTCATCAAAAAGTAAACTTAGCAGATTATATCCATAATGTTCAAGGTTCCGTATGGATTTCTTCAATTAAAGCGACATTTGATGCTAAAAATTGGGCAAAACCGTGGAACGTAGAGATTGCTATTCAAGCAAACAACAACGAAGTTTCGTTTAATTCACAAGCGTCCGTAACACTTGATAGTGAAGGCATTGCAGACGGTGTTGATATAGGACCAGACCACGAAGGAACACTTTACATTGATGAAAATACATCTCCATTTACTCTTCCATCCAGCGGAAATACAATGCAATGCGGAGTACACGTATTCTACTTCTTCCTTCCGAGCATAGCATCAGGATTTACAGCTTGGAGCGTAAGCGGAAATGCCGTAATAGTAGGCGAAGATACTTACGATGTTCAAACTTGGGATAGAGAAAGCAGAGTTTCCGTACTTATCTATGGAGCTTGCACAATCATCGCACAATACACAATGCCAGCTACAGAACAATGTGTAACTATCGCTTTAGACTCAGGGTTAAATGATTCAACAATAACAAACGTTGGATTGATAGCTATAGGCAATGTGTGGCAAGGAAGCGGAAGCAATTCGTTAACAAACGGTGGATTTGAAACAGGCAGTATTAATCCGTGGGGACAAATCGGCGAAGCCCCAACAGAACAAGTGGTAAACGGCGGCTTTGAAGACGGTAACTTCACAGGATGGACTAATACAGGCAACTTTATCTCAAGCAACCCAGCTACAGTACACTCAGGAAGCTATTCTCTTGGCATCTATGAACAACTTACTACACAAACATTCGGTGCTCCTATACCTGTTTCGTCTATAACTTCATTTAGCTTCTGGGCACAGGGCAATTCGTTCGTCAACGGCAGTTTTCTCGTTGTTACATATACAGATGCTACATATACTAATTTCCCAATCAACTTTACTAACGGCGGTGCGGTAACTTACTATCAATTCTTCCCGTTAAGCTCATTAACTGCTGGCAAATCAATCGCAAGCATAGCATTCCGCGGCGGATTAGAAGGCGTAATTTATATTGATGATGTAGCATTAATCAGCACAGAAGGATGGGTACTTAACGGTCCACAAGCTCACAGCGGAAACTACTGCATAAAAAGAAGTAGCGTTGCCACAGCGGGAATCGAACAATCTTCACTTTCAATCAACGTAGATGACGTTATTGAGGCTTACTTCTGGGCTTGGACAGACCAAATAGCTTTAGGATTCGAACTAATAGTGAATATGGGTGGTGCTGGAACAATAGACTATACATTCTATGCTCCAAACCCTGAAACTTGGACACAATTTGATTTCCTACACTTGTTAGCACCTTATCTCGGAGAAGGAGCAGTTATCAACTCAGTTACAATCAATGCTCTCGGCTCTGGATGCATAATTGCAAACATCTATCTTGACGACATAGTTATCTCAATCGGCGGATTACCAGCCGACTTTAACGGCGAGCTATTCTTAGGACAACCATACAGTTTACAATGGATGACAGACACATCTAACCCAACAGCAGTATTTGACCATTGGGAAGTAGTATGCGGAGACATCACAATAGCAAACCCAGCTTCAGTTTCTACAACATTCACAATGAATAGCGGAACCTTAGCTTGGATACGGGCAATATATGTCGATACAGACCCAATACTTTACTTTACCTCACTCAACGAACAATACGGAACCTACAATAACGGCGGAATCTACATTAACGAACAAATAACATCTTTGCCTCTTACTGCACACTATAGCGATGTACACGGCGTAAGTGGATTATTACAATTTGCGCCGCCGAACGTTTGCCAAGACACTTTCGTTACATGGTGGACAGATAACCCATCGCAAATTACCTTTGGAAATCCAACTGACTACTTTACAACTTTCACAGCTACAGGAAGCGGAATAATAAGAGCAGTATTCAGAGGACCGAATTCATAATGAGCATAACAATATTAATTTCCTGTTGCGATGAGGATGATATGGTAGAAGCGTGTATGCAAGGCAACTATGACATTTTAGTGAAAAACCCTATAGTAATTGTTGATAAAAAGGGTGGAGACAAATTTATCCAGTTTGAACAGCAAGGAAACTACGATATTCAATACTTTGAACAAGACACTTCCTTCTGGTTTGCTCGGCGATTCGGTTTAGAATTCGTTAAAACCGAGTACGTTCTTTGTCTCGATGTAGATACCGTATTGCCACCACATTATATAGAGAAAGCTATAGAAGCTCTTGAGTCAGACCCACGAGTGGCAGTTGTAGCTCTTAATTACTGTGTCCCAACCCAGCAAGACCATGCGGCGTTTGGAACCAGCGTTTGGAGAACAGACGAGCTAAAAAACTACTATGATTGGCGGCTTGTTGAGAAGCCATATTTCCCGTGCGAATGCAAATATATGTGGGGCAAAATAAAACAGAATGGATTGAAAGTTGAAGTTCTTCCTATGGAAGCTATTCACCTGAAAGATACCGAAAGATTTAAAAGGGAGAAATAACATATAGTAATGGGGTAATTAGAATGAGTTGCTTAACTGAATATTGTAATAGAGTAAAATCTTGCATAGAAGGAAACTATACAACGTGGACACAGATAGGTTCTCCAATAAATATAGGTGCGACCCCAGCTAATTATCTTCTATTTTCAGGTACCACTTTAATGTACCAAATTTCGGGCAACATCTATGTTGTGGACCTTACCAATTTTGGCATTACCAATTTTAGCGGTGTTTTGCATACAAACAGTAGTTTCAATAGTGCATTAAATGGCTACATTTTAATTCCAAAAACCAGCTTTGAAGTTGATGTTTATAAAAACGGAGCTTTTGATTTTGCAATCACAATTTCAGATGTTACTTACACGGATATTTGGTCATCCTGTATTAGTAGCGATGGATTATATGTTTGCATAACAGCAGTTGACGGCTCAGGAAATCATTGGTTACTTGTTTATCAAGGAAGCTAAATCGTCACAGTCATTATTTTTGTGGCTTGGTCGTAATCAGCTTCAACGTCCATAGGACGTTTATTGAGAATACTTCTTTTTAGTTCTTCTAAGAAAACTTTTGGTCGGTCACATTTGATATTTTGACCTTTCACCGAGTACCATTTTTCATTATCTGTGGACCATTCGAATCGAGTGCGAGTAATGATTTCTGTTGTAAGCGGGATACTTACTTCTTGATGAGTTTCTTTTTTATTTACGCCGCGTGTTATAGTATCTATGCATTTGTTACAAATCGGTCTCATATCTTCTTGAAGAAAGTCTGGTTTGCCATTACAGAGAACACACTTTTGGTCTCCGACCCACTCATCAGGCGGCAATGGAAAAAGAGCCATTCTGAATCGCTTTATAGGCGTAAAAACAAGATTAGAAACTGTACCTAAATCAGCACTTGCTATTCTGAGACTTACCTTCATATCTATCCACAAAAAGAATATTGCAATCAAGTATTTAAAGGTTGCGTTTATTTCTTAGGGATTGGTTTAGGATTTTGATGTTGCGCTTGTGTTACTGCTGGTGTCGTTGGAGAAGGATTTACTGGTATTGGGGGAAAATCGTAGATGTTTCCGAATTTATCTATGAAAAATTGGTCGCCTTTCTTACTTGCGGGCATTGCTATTAGACCAACATTCTTTGTTAAAAATCCAATTAGGGCGGTTTGAGTAGCCATATCGCGGCACATCATAACTGATACTGCCATCCCTCTAATTGCATAATCATATACAGGTTGAGCCATATTCTCACCATTACCTAATATAGTAGTCAACCAGCTATTTAAATCTTATGGCTAAGTGAAAATAGTAGGAATTTTGGTGAGGCTTTTAGGCAAATAAACCAAATCATAATCGTTAATTCTTATCTTGATTTCCGATTTGGGAATGTTACCGAACTTCACTTTCTTCTGAACTTCTGGTTTGCTAAGATGAAGGAATCCTACTTTTTCATAGAATTCAACTGCTGTAGCTAAAGACCAGACGATAATCGGTAACTTATATTGTTCTGAAATTAGCTTTAACCCGTCAAATGCAAGCCGTCCGTATCCGCTCTCTTGCCAAGATATTTCTGTGCCAACACTTGCAATCATAATTTGAGTCTTTTCAAGCGTGAATTCGATTGTGGTTATATCTTCTACTCCATTTACCATAACTTTCACGGTTTCTTTTACCATATCGATAGCGACTGTTACATTGCTTGTTACTTTCTTCATTTTACATCCAGAGCAATATCCACACAGGAGTATATAAGCCTTACGTTTTTTCTGGTAATTTAATCAGGTGATTAAGTGAAAACAGACCTCAAACGTAACGTTTATATAGGTCGGATGCTATGTTAGTGTAGATAAAAATGCTATACACAGTCTCAGCAACTTATGATTATTCGTTAGAATGCATAGTTTTGAAGTTGTACAATGACGAAGCTGGAATGCTTGAGTCTTATTATGACTACCAATTCAAGCCCTTCTTTTACTCTAAAGAGAAGCAAAAGTTTGAGGGAATAATCAAACAGGAAGAGGTAGAATTGTATGATGCACTCAACGACCAGAAAGTTACCGTATGGAAAATTACCTGTAAAAACCAAGAGGTAATTTCTAAATTCAATAATAAATCTCCTGAAGTTGTAGCTTGGGAGAATCATATTAAGCCTTATATGCGCTATATCTACGATACTAACACTAAAATGGGGATGCCTTATGTTCGAGAAAGTGGGGCACTCGTTTTTAATGGTAGTGCAGAGGCAGAGAAACGAGTTGAAGAACTAACTGACCTTGTTAACCCAGAATCATTCAACAAAATTATCTGTGAGCAAATGGCTCGGCTTCTTGAGTATCCAGCACCAATATTTAAGCGAGTTTCCTTAGACATTGAAGTGTGGAGTGAAGGACAGAAGATGCCAAGTCCAGCCGCCGCTAATTTACCAGTAATTTGTGTTGGAATGATGAGCAATACTGGCGAAAAATACCTTTATGTATTAGTACAAGAAGACAAGCCGTTTTCGTGTCCTAAAGATGCCAATATTTTCTGGTTTTCGGACGAAGCTGAACTTTTAAGGGCAGTTTTCGCTAAAGGCAATGAGTTTCCGTTTATAGTTACATTCAACGGCGATGACTTTGACCTTCCATATCTAATGAATCGAGCACTTAGATTAGGGGTGCCGATGAGTGAAATCCCAATAACTTTCAAAGAGAAAGAGAAGATTTCCATCTGGAATAATGCGGTCCATATAGACCTATACAAGTTTTTCTCTATCAAATCAATGCAGAACTATGCTTTTCAGCAGAAATACAAGAACATTTCTCTTGATGAAATCTCATTGGCGTTAATAAAGAAGGGTAAACTCAAGGGCGACCACGAATGGGTTAATGATATGACCTATGAAGAGCTTCTAACTTACTGTTTAAACGATGCTTTACTCACAATGGAACTAACAACTTACAGCGATAACGTAGTAATAAACTTGATTCTTGTCTTAGCCAGACTAAGCTATATGCCTATGGAACAAGTCAGCCGAAAGCCTATTTCCCAATGGATTAGGAGCTTCATTTATTACGAGCACGTTAAAAAAAGTATGCTTATTCCGCGCTCTGAAGACATTATAGCTATGAAGGGAACAACAACAACTACTGCACTAATCAAGGGTAAAAAGTATAAAGGCGCAATAGTAGTTAATCCTGTAGCTGGATTCCATTTCAATGTTAAAGTTGGAGACTTTGCTTCTCTTTATCCATCAATTATTAAAAACTGGAATCTTGGGTATGCAACTGTAAATTGTAAATGTGGAGCTTTATGGAAACAAATAATGTTATATACAACCGAAAGAGTTATATACCGTGAATTACATAAATGTTTACGGTGTAATAACCAATGCCAAGTAGAAGAAAAAATGAAACAAATGTTGAATATAAACAAAGATGTAAAAAATATTCAGCAAAATGGAGATTTGAACACCCAGAAAAAGCCAAGTCTATTCAACGAGATTCCTATAAAAAGTCAATGCTTGACCCAAAAAAACGAAAACGAAAACAACAAAGGGATAAAAAATTTCGTGATGCCAATCCAGAATATGGGAGAAAACGAGCAAGAGAATATGCCAGAAGAAATAGGGGAAAAATGCGAGATAGATATGAAAGATGGTCAAAATCTAAACGAATTACCTTCTTTAACGCCAGAGGAAACAAATGCGAGAGATGCGGCTTTAATGACGAACGAGCCTTTGAAATACATCATATCAATGGAAACAAAATACCAAGAGAGGAAAGAAATAATATTACAACACTTGTTACGGAAAATTGGGACGAACTGCAATTGTTGTGTGCAAATTGTCACAGAATTGTTCACCGCTTATGAGTGTTATTCTCATAAAGTTGCCAATATGCAACATTGGATTTGCACAAAAAACAGGGCTGTAGAATCTCAATTGATTGGTGTCCTGAAGGATTTACGTGTCAAGAGCTACAAGAAGAAGGCAAAGGACAAGACTAATCCTCATAAAGCGTGGTACTCGGTATCAGAACAAGCCATTAAAGTCATTTGCAATGCTTCTTACGGAGTATTCGGAGATGACACATTTGTTCTATATTGTCCACCTATGCCTGAGTACGTTACAGGAATCGGACGATGGATTATTACTCAGACAATCAAACACGGTCAAGAATTAGGCTTAAACATTATCTACGGCGATACTGATTCTATCTTCATTAAGAATCCGCCCCAAGAAGTATTAGACGAGCTATTGGCTTGGGCAAAGAAGAATTTTGACATTGACTTCGAACTTGATAAAGAATATCGTTATGCATGTCTCAGCGCACGAAAGAAGAATTACTTTGGTGTTCTTAAAGACGGCACAGTTGATGTGAAGGGCTTAACTGGAAAGAAAAAACACACACCAAAAATAATTAAATATCCATTTGAAGAGACAAAGAAGTTGCTGGCTCAGGTTAATACCGAAGCTGATATTCTGGTTGCTAAGAAGGCTATATTGAAGCTGGTCAAAAGCACCTACCTAAAGATTAAGACACGAAACTTCGGGGATATGGAAAACTTAGCGTTCCACGTAACCGCTTCCAAAGATGTCGAGGATTATGACGGCGACCCACAACACATTAAAGCGGCAAAGCTACTGAAGGCGGCTGGTCAAGACATCGGCGAGGGGTCAGACATTTCATTTGTTAAAACCAAAGATAAACTGAAGGTTAAACCAACTAAGTTGGCAAAACCAGACGATATTGACATCACGAAATACAACGAATTCTTAAAAAGCACATTCATACAGATTCTTGAGCCATTAGGTCTTGATTGGGACCACGATATTCTCGGAATCTGTGTGATGGATAGATTCCTTACTTCTGAATAACAAAGATGTGAAGGCAAACAGGGTTATTACATTTCCATACTGTATAATTATACACATCTTTTTTAAAAATTAGTTTTATATCATCGCTTCCACAATATTTGCACTTTGGTCTCACTTCTGCCATATTGGGTCACTCTTTTAATCAGATGATTAATTAGGACCCAGAGTAAAAACTACTATTTAAAACTATCTATAGAAATTAACAAAAAAAAGTTGGGATTAGGATGGACAGGTCGGACAAACCGTAACATTTATATATTAGATTATCTATATTTTTCTTTGTGCTTAGGCACATTGGATTGGAATGGATTGAAAAAGGTAGGTGATTGGATTGATAAAAGAAGTATTAGAACGAGTAAATGCCAAAATTATCAGAATTGTTTCATTAGAAGACGATGTTATTATAGATTATATAGACAATAGCGAACACCAACATCCTTTAAATAAATATAGATATGCTCATATTTTAAAAAGTGATTGGACATCTTCTAAAGAAAAAGTACCATTTTTTGCTTTGGAATTGCTTAAAAAGTCTCTTGTAAATGATACGCCAATAGATTTAGTTTTGGAACGAAGAAAAAATCCTAAAGTAACACCACCAGAATGGGATTATATCATTAAAGTTGGCGACTTAAAGGCAGTAAAAGAATTTAACTTTACACTAAAGACTGAAAAAAGTTAACATAAAATAAATAACAGCCACATTTTCCTTATTTTTTGTTAAACGTAACCAAAAAATGTATAAGGACAGCAAAACATTTAAATATTAGTGTCTGTCCTTAGTACATAGTGATTAAAATGCCATATAAAAGTAGCGATAAAAAACGTCAACATCAAAGAGATTATGACCGAACACATAGAACCGAAAGGAAGGTATATCTTAAAAATTTAAGATTACGCGCTGTAGCAAAACTTGGTGGTAAATGTGTTAACTGTGGTTGTGATGATATTAATGCTTTAGAATTTAACCACATTAACGGCGGCGGAAATCAAGAGGGAAAAAAACATAAAGGTAATGGTTGGCGGTCAGCAACATTGTTTTATGAAATAATATCAGATAAAAGAACTGATATAGACCTTAGATGTAGAGTTTGTAATTCAGTTCATTACTTAGTAAAACTAAAGGGATTAAAAAATAGGTGGAAAATTATTTACACCTAACTTGGGCAAGTGGGACACGTACCATCTTCTTTTACAAGAAGCTGATATTGACGACTGTTATCTCGATAAACTGTTGTGCCTTTTATTTCAAGTTTCCACGCTTGCATATAGATTGATTCGATGTCGTGAATTGATGCGCCATTGGGTAGGTTTATTGTCTTAGAAACTGCATTGTTAGTGTACTTTTGGAATGCCGCTTGCATTTTCAAATGCCATTCTGGTGAAATCTCTGCTGATGTCCTTAGAACTTCTTTCATTTCTTTTGGCAGAACCACACAGTTTTTGCATTGGGTGTCAACAAGAGCTTTTTCAATATCTGGGGTCCAGAGACCTTTAAGCTCAAGCGAACGTTTAACTGAAGGATTAATTTCGACAAGATTCTTGCCTAAAGTTTCCTCGACATTTCGCCGTTGAACTACAGCAAAAATTGGCTCTATACCTGATGATGCATTAGCAATCAAGCTGATTGTTCCAGTTGGGGCGATTGTTGTAAGTGTTGCATTACGCATATATGGTTCTTTCTTGAATATGCTTTTGTCTTTGTTAGGGAAGTTTCCTTTCTCTTTGCCTAACGCGATTGAAACTCGCATAGCGGTTGAGAGCATGGACGACATTATTTTCTGGGAAAGTTCGATTGCCTCATCGCTATCATACTTGATTCCCATAAACATTAAGAGGTCAGCCCACCCCATTACGCCGAGACCTATTTTACGGTTAGCTATTGTTGCTTCTCGAATTTGTGGAAGAGGGTATTTATTGGCATCTACAACGTCATCTAAGAATCTAACAGCTATTGCGACTGACTTTTCGAACTTCTCGAAGTCAAAACTAACGTGCCCGTTTTTGTGGATGAATTTGCTAAGGTTCATTGAACCGAGATTGCAAGATTCATATGGTAGAAGTGGAGTTTCGCCGCACGGATTAGTAGCTTCTATTTCACCTATCTCTGGTGTTGGATTAGCCTTGTTGATTGTGTCTAAAAATACAACTGCTGGTTCGCCGTTTTTCCAACTCATCAAGCAGAGAAGATTCCATATAGCTCGTGCTTTTATTGACTTTATTGGTTTGTCGGTTCTGGGGTTTATAAATTCGAAATCGCCGTCTTTTTCTACTGCCCGCATAAATTGGTCGGTTATTCCAACTGACAAATTAAAGTTGTGCAAAACACCTTCTGTTTCTTTCGCCATAATGAAGTCCATTATGTCTGGATGGTCCACACGCATAATTCCCATGTTTGCGCCACGCCGTTTGCCACCTTGCTTGATGACTTCGGTTGCGGCATCGAACACAGTCATAAATGAGATAGGTCCAGATGCTACGCCGCCAGTTGATTTAACAACATCGGATTTTGGTCGTAGTCTTGAGAAAGAAAAGCCTGTTCCGCCACCAGATTTGTGTATCCGTGCGGTATAAGCTATAGCCTGAAAGATTTGGTCAATATCGTCTTCAACTGGAAGAACAAAACACGCTGATAGTTGACCTAAATTCGTTCCAGCGTTCATTAACGTTGGGGAATTAGGCAAAAACTCAAGTCGAGTCATAATATTGAAGAATTCCTTTTCGGTTTGTTTTACAAATGCTTTATCTTTGCCATAGTTGTATTCTATTTCGGCAATTGCTTTAGCAACTCGCTTAAACATCTGAGTCGGGGTTTCAATGATTTCCCTGTTCTCGTCACGTTGTAAGTATCGTTGTTTTAGGATGAACCTCGCGTTTTCAGAGAGATTTAGAGCCTTGTCACTTTGTTTTTGTGGTTTCAAATTAATCACCTAATCGATTAGGGAGAAATATAATCGCTTTTCCCTATTTAAGCCTTATGGTTGCTTTTTACCATTTTTGTTTTTTAGTTTGCTTTCCATCCAAAGGTTTTCTTTGATTTTGAAGTCTGGGTTAACGTCATAATGCCTGTAATTATCGGGTATTCCATCGTAAACTTCAGCAATTCCAGATTGAATTATGTATCTTCGGCACATCGGGCACGGAATTTCAGATTTACCGTGTTGTTCGGCTACAAACATTATAGCTCCTACCAGAGATACACCAATTCTTCCAGCATTAAAGATTGCATTTTGTTCAGCGTGAACGGCGGGGCAATTATCATATCGGGATAGTTCGTTTAGACCAACTACGCCTTGAATGTTGTTTGGGTCGCCATTAACGTCTTTTAGGCACGGTATATCTACACCGCAATTGAGGCATCCTCGTGCTGTTCCATTATAGCCAGAAGAGACAATAGTATCGTCTTTTACTATAACTGCACCAAAATGTCTATGTGCACAGGTGCTATCTTCAGAGATTTTCTGTGCCCATTTCAAGTATCGATTAATTTTTTTGTGTTCCATTATTCCATTTCCTTCAGTATTTTATCTGCAAGGGTTTTAAGTTCGTCAAACTCTTCCTTTGTGTATCCGCTATTATGGACCCAATTGGCAAGTTGTTTTCCGAGCTTTGCGTGTTTTTCGAGTTTGTCTTTGTCTGGAATCATTTGCCTGACTTCATTAGAAGCCATGCTTAGACCGTTCTTTTGTCCTTCGAACCATCTGATAAGTTCTCTTTCAGCCGCCAATTGCTTAATTGCATTTGTGTCCCTTCCATAGACTTCTTCTAAGGAAAGTTCTTTTGTATGTGAATAAACAATTTTGCCTATAGCTGTATAGTGAGCTTCAATAGCTTTCTCTGTATCCTGACCCATAGAAAATAGCTTTGTTTGGAGAGCTTCTTTTGGACTATTATCCTTATCTGTCATATTATCACTTTATAGTAGGGAGATATGAGTTGCGGTATATAAACGTTGCGGATGAATGACCATCCTCAATTGTGCGGGGGCGGGGGCATTAAGGGTATGTTAGTTTAGTATTAGTAGTTGGTTCCCCCTATGTTACCCCTTCCTTAATATTTTTATTGATACTTCATCATCATTTCATCTATTAAAAGAATTTGGTGTTGCGGCTTTGGCTCAGACTTACATTGGGTAGGATGGTTTAAATCCTTTCAATAATTAACTCTTCATAATAACGTTTATAATCCAAGTATTGGCACAAACATTTATGGAGTTTTTAGTCGTGGGTCGATGCAATGAAACTGTCACCAAATTGTTAGTGAATAAACTATAAACAACGAAGTATTTAAGCCTTATGGATATTATATAGTTCGGGATGATGAATAGGACAGAATTGAACTTTAGTTTGTCCTTTAGCCATATTACAATTATAACACAAAACTTGAAATCCATTTGGGTAATTATTTCTTTTAAGCCAATAATATAGGTGAGAACCATTCCCACCAATTTTTCTACGATGTTCATGTCCATCGCCGTTAATATGGTCAATACTAAGAAATCTAACTTCAAGTTCACCACAACAGGCACAAATAGGCGGATTGTTACTATAATGAATAAGCACTTCTAATTTGAGTTTTTGTTGATACCGTTTTATGATTTCTGGGTTATTTTTTTGATAATCCTTTATTCGTTGTATTACTTCTGGTCGCTGATAATATTCTTTTCTATATTTTTTCCTTTTTATTGGGTCTTTCCACGGCATATATATCATCATAAGAATATATATCCCTCAAGTATTTAAGTGTTATGGTTTTATAAACGTAATGCTTAAATAGGTGGTTGTTCTTTATATTAATGGATTTTAATAATGATTGACCCGTTATATGAACAATATAAGAAAGATTTTCTCTATAAAGTTGGCGAAGTCGGGAAGGTTACTTCTCAACGTATGCCAGACATTAATGATGTATCAGCCGATGAATTAGAAAAAATAATCTTTAGTTATTGGCACGAGATGAATATTTGGGAACAATATTCTGGGTCTGGGCAAATGAATTTCTATTATAACTGTATAGAGCGTTGGATTGAATTGCTTGGAATAGACGATGTAGATGCAAAATTTGATGAGTGGTATTCTAAGAGGAAGATAATGTGTAAGGAATTGGAGTTAGAAATAAGCGGAAAAGAAGAGGTCCAATTTACCTAAATTAATTGAGTATGTTGGTTCTACCGCAAAGTTTATATACCTGTTTGGCACCAGTAGATAGTAGATGATATATATGAGTTTGAAAAAAGGCGATTTCGTAACCTTCGATTATACAGCGAAGATTAAAGAATCAGACGAAGTTTTCGATACTACCATTGAGGAAGTTGCAAAAACAGCAAAATTGAAGAATCAAGGAGATAAATATGAATCTCGTCTTGTCGTTTTAGGCGAAGGATGGGTTCTAAAGTCTATTGATGACGCACTTTTGAAGTTGAAAGTTGGAGAAACTTCACTTATTGAGATAGCCCCTGAGAATGCATTCGGAAAAAGAAACAATGAATTGGTCAAAACTGTTTCATTGACAAGTTTGACCGAGAAAGGCATAAGACCTGTAGCTGGTATGCGTCTGCAAAGCGGTGGAAAAACTGTTATGGTGCGGTCTGTAGGTGCTGGTAGAGTTGTTTTAGACTACAATCATAGTCTTGCTGGTCGAACTTTGATTTACGAAGTAACTTTGAAATCTGTTTTGACTGAGATAAAAGAAAGAATCTTAGGGTTAATTCATAGAAGAATACCCACAGTTGAAGCAAGCAAGTTCTTAGTTCACGTTACGGCAAAAGCTATTAACGTTCATATGCCCCCAGAAACTTTGAACACCGAAGGAATTCAACAGATAAAACGCGGTATTTCACAGGAGATTTTCAAATTCTTCCCAGAAATCCAATCTGTAAACTATCTCGAAGCGTTCGAAGCCCCTACTAAAATAACAAAACCGACAGTTCCCGACACAAAAACAGTATAGTAAAAACGTAAGATTTAAATACCCCGACATCATATCTATAGATAGTGAATTTAAATGGCAAAAGAACCTAAAGCGTCCAAAGTTTGGAAGCCAAAGATGAAATTGTGGGACGGAACATCCGTTCACGCTTCTCTTGATACCCTTATGATGCAAGACATTATGCTTAAACTCTGCAAATTAGGATTTGATGCAGAACACAAAGCGTGGTGGAGTTTTGAAGACTTACACAATGGCAAAGTAGCCTTTGTTACTCACACAAGACGGTTAGGAGCTATTAATCCATATTCAATCAGCCAAAGAGATGCCGAGAAATGGCAACTCGATATGTATTCAGGGAAACTACCTCGAAACGTTGCTATGCAAGTCGCGGCTCACGGGCACTCTACTCGTGGTTCGATAGACGATGACCCATTTTTAATTTTAAATGCCCCCTGTTGGTGTACTTTTCTTGAGTACCCTAAAGCAAACGCAAACTTCGCTCATTACCAGACAGATATAGGCGCAACATTCATCATTGTAACTAAAGAAGGCAGAATCAGGACCCAGAAATGGCTATATAAGCCTTTTGTCTATGACCACAATGAGAAAAAGATTTATGATGCTATAGAAGTTGACCCTAAGAAATACATTGACGGTTGCAATGGTAAAATTGACATTGAAAACTACTTTAAAGTGATGTGCGCTGACGCTAAGTTCATTGTAGCTGTAGTGGCAGACTTTCACGTAGGAGAAGTTGCCGCAATTGCGCCACCGCAATACACATACAATGGACAGACATTCCAAGTTCCATACACAGCCGCAAATGAAAGATTATTCAATTATTGGAAGAATTTTGTTGCAGTTTGCAAGATGATAAAGCCAAATGAAATCTGGGTAGTCGGAGATGCCTGTTGTGGAACACAAATATTCGAGAAAACAAGACGAAGCAACACACAGAACCTTGAAGAACAGAAGGCGCAATTTGTTGAGTTATTTAAAGAGTTTCTTTAAATAATATCTTTCTGTTAGTTTCTTTTTTTTCTACTCTTTTTATCCAATTACAGTTAGCACAAAGCAATTGATAGTCTGTTGAGCCGTTTTTGACTTTCTCAAGAATTACTTTAAGAGTTTTATATGGATATTTATTTTCTTTTCTTTCTATATATCCATTACCATGAACGTGGTCTATCTGTAAACACGCATAATTATTACACCAATCAGGATGGGGTAATAAATTAAATGGATTAACACATTTACCACCAAGTAGTTTAATTATTTCTTCTCTTAATGAACGAAATTTCTCATATGATTTTTTTGATTCTTCTTCTCGTTGTCGTAAATATCTTTCATGTCTTAGTTTAAGAAGATGTTCTTTATTTTCTGAATATCGGTCTGCTGAATCTTGGAGTTTTCCAGTTTTATTCTCAAGATACCAAATATGTTGATATTCTTTCATATATTCTTTTTTGTTGGTTGCTTTGATATTTCGTTTCATATTTATCATCATATACTATAATAGCAATCAAATATTTAAGTCTTTCGGAACAAAATAAGTTTTGTTATTCAAATAATAAAACCGTAATACTTATATATGTCGGCGGAATAATAATCTATGATAAAAATGAATAAGACCGAAGACTTTTCAGAGTGGTTTGACGGGCAGTTTCTTTGTAGCCGAGATGAGGCTTCCCAGCTAATGATGTCTGAGAACAAAACCGTTAAGGGCAAATACCTTAGAATAAAAAAGGTTTGCCTTTTTATTTTATCTAACCCAACAATAAAAGACGAGGATATTCGCAAAGAAATCGCTATGATGTTCTTTGTTTCAATGCGTTGTGCTCTGGATTATCTTAATTACTCTAAAATAGTTATTGATAAATACAACCATAAGATTTAAATAGTAGAATGATTCTTATATTATCAAATGGTGAGATATATGGTTAGTTTACCAATACCCGCATCTCTTAGCAACAAGCTAAAAGGCTACGTTGGATTGGCTCTCGTTGTCATTGGGGTTGTTTCCTCAGTTGCACAAGGGTTCAATGCAGTAGGATTGGTTTCCACTCTCGGTGGAATTACTTTAGCAGTTGATGGCTTCGAAGAATTCATTACTGGCAATGTGGTTCAAGGCGCACAAGACATTCAAACTGGTGTTAAAGAAACAGCAACAGCCGCTCCATCAGTACCATCAGAAGTTAAAGCAGTTGCAAAAGAAGTAGAAGCAAACCCAGCACAGGCAGTAGCTACAGTCGTTCCAATTGTTGAGGAAGCAAAACCCAAAGTTGAAGCGGCAGTAGAAGAAGCTAAGAGTTCAAGTTAAGAGAAATCTTAACAACAAGTTTGAATTATACCGTAAGGTATATTTTTCTTTTTTATTTTGAATATGTTGATTATACCGCAATCTTTATATAGTTCGGTTTACACTACTTATTCAAGGTTAAAAATATGGCATCAAATGAAAATGAAGAAAAGCTAACAAAGTCAAGTTTTGTTAACCCTAAAGATTACGAACCACAAAAAGAGAAACCAGTACCACAGACAGTAGCTAACGTTATTAAAATCGGCGACAGAGAAGTACCTGTTCTAAAACCAGATATTGCACTAACTCTCATTTATGGCAAACTTAATGAAGTCGTTGCAGAGTTAAAGATGTTGAACGCAACATTTTCGAAAGCGGCATCTTCATCTACAACTTTCCAGAATAATGCACAAACACCAACAGTTACACCGACTAATATAGGAGCACCAACACCAGCATCAACACCTACGGCACCAGCATCTACTCCAAGTACAGCACCAGCATCACAGCAATCTCCAAGAGTAACAGAAATACTAACTGGTCTTGAGGCAGTAAAAGACTTGCTTATCATAGACGTAGATAGCTCGGCGATGTTCGTTATCGTTAGACCATCAAAGTTTCTCGGCTCAGAGAATTTCTCTAAGGTTGCTTCAGCGATTCGTGAACTTGGCGGACAATATGTTTCCGCTGGCAAGAATAGCCACTTTACGATTCCAAAAGCTCCGAAGAAACAATAAAACCTCTTTTTTTTTCTTTTTTTATACTATTTTTGTTTAGTGTAAACGATACATTTAAATAGTAGTTTTACCTTTCACTTCATAACGTAGTGATGTGAATATGGCAGAATCCGTTGATAAGGTCATTGAATGGTATCTTAAAGAAGTTGAGATTACCGAGACAGCGATAAAACCTAAGACTCTCGATATGAGTGTAATTGAGTGGTACTTAGAAGAGTCTGGAATCGGTCATCCAAAGATAATCCATGTTGACCCTAATCTTGTTCATTTTAGTGAAAAGTTTGATGGAGCAAAAAGGGACCGACTATACAAACGGGCTAAAGATTTCTTGAAAATGAAGAAACGTGGAGAGACTATTCCCCCGATTGTTGTCTATGAAAACCCTGACGGCTCACACGAAATTCACGATGGTCACGCAAGAGTTGTAGCATTCAGGAGAATGGGCATAAGAGATGTCCCAGCAGTTGCTATTCCAAGAGGCGGAAATCCAGCGGCAAGTAGCGTTCCATCAAGTTCTTCAGCTTATCCATCAAGTTCATCCTCAAGTTCAAGTTCGTCCTCAAGTTCAGAACCAAGTAGCGAAAAACATCTTATGCATATAGTTGCAAAGACACCAAGTTCGAGCGAAGAGTCAAGTAAATCAAGTGAGTCAAGTAAAAATGCATCTTCAGGAATGACAGGTCCAAGTTATTCAAGCGAGCCACACCACTCTTAAAAACTCAATTTTTTAATCAGTTGTTTAACACATTTTGATAGTGTTAGGCATAAGATTTAAATACTCCATTACATATCTCTTCATATGTAGTGACCTTAAATGGCTGAAATTGAAAACGAAGAATGGTATTCTATATATGAAGGAGAAGCACTTACTATTGAAGAATCAAAATTATCTTATGCTGAACGTGCAAATCTTTCAGCAAGTGCGTTCTGTGGACCTGACCGTTCATTCCCAGCCCACGATGCGGCTCACGTTCGTAACGGTTTAGCACGATTGAAGAATTCACATTTTTCACCAGCTATCAAAGCCCGAATTATGGCTTGCCTACGAAGACGAGCAAAGAAATATGGCATTGAAGTTAACGAATCAGAACAAATGGCTGTGCCAGAAAACAGGGACGATGTAATAGCTTGGTACCTGAAAGAACAGGGGATTTAAAAAATGAGTGACGCACAAACAGCGAATCAGGCAAGTAATTCACAAGTAAAAGCTAATTCTACCCATAACACATTAGATGCTATAGACCACGAGCAAAACTTAGAGACTCAACGTCAGAAACGCAAAGATTCCGCGATTCCAGTATTTAACCCAGCAAACTTCGCACGAAAAAATTGCTCAGATAATGGTAACAAACAGCCTCAAGATGTTTCAGACGAATATTCAATTAAAGAATCAAAAGACAAAGATTGTCCTTAAACTACGGTGACTTAAATGGCAGAATCCCCAAAGGTGTCAGCACCAGAAGTAAGTCATTACGACATCGATTATATAAATCGTAGATTGGATAAAATAGAAAAGAAAATGAAAATAATTGTTTCACTCTTAGCCGAGAAGAAACTTATTGGACCCACTTTACAAAAGGCAATAGAAGAGTCACAATCAGTAGATATAGACAAACTGATTGATTGGCTAATGGAACAAGTTCAAAACTCATAGTGACCATATAATGCCAATTGATGTAACAGCAAACTATGTTAGGATTCGGGTAGCAAATCCGAGTCAATTCATCAAAATGAGAGTGAAGACTCTCGGTAAAGGAATTAAGGGCATTGTAGGGTTCAAGAAAGGTGGCGGTTCTGAAATTCAAAGTTTTCTGTTTCCAAGAAAGCAATATACTTTAGCTCAAGCTAAAGCGTGGATAAAAAGCCACGACTATCACGTTAGCGAATCATTTCTGGTAAATGACATCAACGTTGGAGTCGATTATATTGACTTCGAAGAAACTTTGATTACACCAGAGATAGAAAACGAACTTCTTAAAACAGAAAAAATAGACGTTTCAACAATACCAATATCAACTTGGGAGTGGATGTTTGAATGAGTACAACGATTGAAGAATCTATGAAATTTGAATTTGAATTTACTTCTCCATTTGAAGTAGAAATAGAAGAAAGCACAATAGGTGTAGCTATGATTACAGGTACACTTCTTGCTGAAGGTCTTTCTAACAATGATAATCTCTATACCATCGATGAGATGGAAGAAATAGCTGAAACAGCTAAAGGTGCTCCAATTTTCTATGGAACAACAACAAAGATAAACCCAAACACAGGAAGATTAACTGCCAACATGCATCGAAACTTTCAAGGATTTCAAGTAGGAGAAATTACTGAAACTTGGCTCGATAAAGTAGCAAGAAAAATTAAGTTCCGAGCTAATCTCATAGATAATCCAAACTTTCCTAATTTGATTAGTGAAGTTAAGAAAGGTTGGGGAGTTAGCATCGGCGGAAGAGGATTATGCCAGAAATTTGTTGATGCGGCTGGACGAGTTATCAAAAAAATCTTCGGTATGCACATAAACCACGTTCAATTGCTTTCTCCGAATACCCCAAGAGGACAAGAAGAAGCTCAAGTGGAAGGTACAAACCAAATTGAAGAAAGTTTCTCGTGGGTAGTTGACGAAGAACCAACCGAAAGGATTACAGAAGTTCACATCGGAAAAGGAATAAAAAGCGTAACAATTTCATAAGGGGGTGAATGTAAAAAATGAGCTATGGTGTAGATGAAGAAGTTAACCAATCCGTGAAGGGTGGAAAGAAAGTTGACGTAATGGCTATCGATGCGGCTGAAAAAGCTAAAATCGGTATGGGCAAATTCATTGACAACCCAGAAAACGCAAGACGTTTAGCTGGTACTGCAAGCAAAGACGAAATGATTAGTTCAGAAAGCATCGCGGGTCCTCAAGACAAAGAAGTTCCGCCAATGGGTTCGCAAGTAGTTAGCGGTCCATTAGATGGAATGTCCAAAGCGGTTCCTCAGCAATGGGACCAAGTTGGAAAATCAGAAAGCATAGAGAACCAAGCTATAGTTGCAAAGTTCGATGGTACAATGAAAGCTAAAGGCATTCCAAGCGCAACAGGCGTTCCTCAACAGACTGACGAAGGCAAAGACGGCGTTTAAGCAAAAAACCACTCTATAAATTTCTCTTTTATATTTTGTTTCATTTTCCAGTTTTGAAATGCATTTAGGCAAGGAATACATAGAGTAACTATGTTGTTAGAGGCTGTGTTATTTACATTACCGTCTATATGGTAGAATCCTAATCTTTCTTCTGAACCACATTTTTCACATTTTTTCATTAGTGTAAACGCTTCTCTATTTCCAATCCACTCTTCAAAATGTTGGAATTGAGCGGCTTTTGTTCTTTGAAATAAACCTTCCATTAATACTTCTCGGATAACTCTTGATGGCTTTTTGTTTACGTGAACGGCGTATTGTTCTATTAATTCATCTAAGGTGTCGCCCAGACGAACTGACCTATTTTTGTTCATTTTTAATCATCTGATTAACTATAACTACGGTCTCCTATTTAAATCTTTCGTATTACATTATCAAAAATTGTAATACAACCGCCATAAGATTTATATAGTAGTATGGTGTACTATTACCTAAACAAGGAGACATTAAAATGTCACAAAACCCAGAAAATAAACCCAACCCTACGGAACAACCGAAGGAAAAAGAAATAAAGATTACTGTTGACAATGAACAGACAAAGATTCTTGCAGAACAACTCGCTAAAGCCGAAGCCGCAAAGAAAGAAATGGAAGAGAAACTATCAAAGTTCGAAGCAGACGCAAAAATACAAGCTGAAGCCTCAAAGAAAGCACAAGAAGATGCCGAGGATTTACGTAACAAGCTCGGAATTATTGCTGAGAAAGAGTTAGAAAAGAAACGGAAAGCTGTTTCTGAAAAAGCTAATGTTCTTTTGAAAGACCCCGAACGTGTTAAAGAAATCACAGATAAATTGAGTACCCCTGACGGCATCGCCGCAATGGAGTACACAATGAACGTTCTCGAAAAGCAAATGAAGGTCGGCGAAGAGCAATTCAAACAATATCAAGAGGCAGAGCGCAAGAAAGCCGAAGATGCCGCTAAACTTACTGAAGAGCAAAAGAAAGCCGCTGACGAAGCCGCTAAGGTTGCCGCTCAAGCCGCCGCCGAAGCCGCAAAAACAGGCAAACCAGTACCAAAGCAAGAAACACCAGCGGGTTCAGCCCCATTAAATAATGCTCAGATGGGTAACCCAGCACCAACAGACTTAATGCATCAAAAGTTCGGAAGCTATGCCGCTATGGTTAGCTACCTACACGAGGTAGAGAATGGTCCAGACAAAGAAAAAGCCGCTGAAGCTAAAACTGCATTAAATGAACTTATACGAAAATGGGCAACATTGGTTAAACAATCTCACGATGCAATGACGAGCACAGGACCAGAAAATCTGTCAAAAGATACTCCCTCAATTCACGATATGACTTTGAGTAAACGCGCTAAAGAAGAATTAAGACGAAGAGAACAAGGTTTACCAGCACAAAGCGTGGTAACAGGATAAAATAAAGGTGAACAAAAATGACCGATAAAAATGAAAAATATCCTATAAGCCCAATGCACAAGCAACTGAAAGAAGCCGTTTGGTATGAGTTAGAACGAGAAGGTTCCGTCACAGGAAGAGAAGACGGTATCTTACACCGTATGAAATGGCTATTTAAACAAAAAGATTTCCCATGCCGTAATTGCGGTGGAATAGAATCAGTTACCTTTATGGTTCTTCCAACTGGCGTTTTTCGCTCGTGCGGAATTGAAGGCTGGACAGAAAAAATACAACCTAATCCTGAAGAAGAAGTCGATATGCCACACTATGAAGCGATATTGCTCGAAGACATAGTATGCAATAACCATCAAGCAAATGAAGTCGTCAAAACTTACCATCAAGAAAGGCTTTATTTCGACCCTGTACATACACTCTTTCCGTTGTACAGACTTCCAAGAAAAGGCGTTCAAAGCGAAGATAGCGTACAGTAAAATCTTTCCCCTATTTTCTTTTTTTATTTTTTGTAACAACTTTGTTATATAACAGTTTTGTTGTTAATTTAACACTTTTTGAAACAATAGATTTAAATAGGAGAGTTGCGTAATTAATCAGTAGATTAAAACAAAAGGATGAAAAATTATGAACACCGAAGAAATTTCAATTGAAGAAACTTTAACTGCCTCAACCGTTGTATCTGGATTAGGCGCATCTCCATTCTTAATCTACAGCGAAGTCTTTGAGTTGCCAAGACGACCATTGGTTTTCCTATCTCTGCCCCTTGAGGACTTTTCCTTGATTGGTAGCACAGGTAACACCATCCGTGGTATGTTCTTGACCCACATGTATGCAAGCACAATCACAGAAGCCAACTTGGTTAATCCATCAGTCGGTATGGTCGCAACAACTAAGAGCGTAAGTAACTGGTTTGTCAGCGTTACAGACCCTATATTTTCCGCTACTAACTTGTCCGACATATTGCTTGAGGACTTCCCAAACATCGAGTGGGTTAGAATCCACCTTCGAAACATGGGACTCGCCATTATGGAATACCTTGACGCTTCAATCGCTGACCTTTACGAAGCTGGCGCGGGAACTCAATACACTACTTCAGGACATATGAGCTATAACTCAATTGTGTTAGCCCTCGCAAAGATGGAAAACGTAAATTGGGTTGTTGACGTTGCAAATCCACCGTTCCTAATCGTGTCACCTGACTCAGCCGCACAAATGCTACAAGACACTCAGTTCCTTGACAGCAAGCGTTATACGCTTTATGACTTGGGACGGATGATGGAAGGAGAAATCGGAATGTACGGCGGATGCCGTGTTCTAAAGACTCCATTGCTTTCGGGCACAGGTGTTGGCGGAACCCCATCAGACACAAATCAGGGCGTTGACTCTTACGCATACATCGTATTCCCGAATGATACTGGTCGTGGTCCTGTTACATTGCTGGCTTGGAAACGAAGACTCGAAACTCGCAACTTCTACTGGACACAATGGGCGTACACCTACTACGTATCAAGCATACGAGCAAAGAGCGTTCTGGTCCAAAGCACAGGCGTTTGCAAGATAACCATCAACACAACTCCATAAGCTGACACACCACAATAAGGCAAGTTAAACTTCACCCCTTTTCTTTTTTATTTTATACTAATTCTGTTTAGCATTAGCGATACCTTTAAATATGGCGTTAATCATTATTCTTCTTAGGGTGCGGCTGAACTTAGTAGTTCGGGGGCATCGATAAAAGGAATGATTCAAAATGGCGTTGACGTTACCACCAGTTACTAAATATGAGTATTGGAATAGATTAGATAATTCTTCGACTGTTATTTGGGGTACAAATTTTGCGGCTCAATCATTCATTTGCGATGATGTACCTCACACGATAACTTTCGTAAAATTGAAACTTTCCAAAACAGGAAGCCCAACTTTCTTCACCGTAAGCATTCAACATATTAATGAAAGCGGGGTTCCAGATGGATATAACTTAGCAACTGAAATTATTAGTGCCAACGTTCTTACAGGTACCCCAACGTGGGTTACAATAAACTTTTCAACAGTAATTTCTATTGACTTAAATTCCGAGTATGCAATAGTTGTAAGTTGTACAGGAGACATAACTGACTATATCGGATGGAGTACATCGGCTCACGATTATGATACTCCATTTTTCACATCTACTAACTCTGGAACAGTTTGGACAGAAAGCCCAATGACTGTCGCTTTGTTCGAAGTATGGGGAACTTCATCTGCTGGACCGCAAATTGGTCAAAACAATCAGATGATTTCAGTAACCGCTTTGGGTCAATGGTCAACCGAAGCTCTTGTATATCAAGTTACAGGTATGAGTTCGACCATAGTTCAGAAAATGTGGGGCGGAAGTCAAGGAACTAAAAGCGCAACTGATGTAACAAATCTCATAAATGGCTACATAACAATGTGTGACCAGAGAATTCGCCACTTAATGGGTCTTCCATACACCATTAGAAAGGAATATCACGTTTTTCACTTCAACGAACAATTCAGAGAAATGGGACCAGCCGAAGATGAATATGAATTCTTTGACTACTATGACCCAACAGACCGAGTAGAGAAAGTCTTTGCTATTTACTCTAATAAAAAAAGATTGAAATATCCATTCCCGAAAAATTGCGATGACCTAACAGAAAACGTCAAAGTTGTAAGCACAGAACTTTCGATAAATGGAAAAGAATGGACTACAGACGACCTTCCGCGCCAGATTCTATTGACTTTCAACTCTACAAACTATAATGCATTTGTTCCAGCAGATATTGGGGCAGTAGTTAATGCAACAACAGCTAATCCATATGTTCCTACAACCACACCACAATATTCACTTTCTCAGTTTTCTCTTGATGCTATCGGAACATTAATCTCATATGACAATGTGGCAAAGACATGTATAGTTGGAACATATACAATAGTAAATTCGCAACAAGTAATAACAAGAAATGCTACAGTTGATTTCCCAGCGGGAACTAAAATAAGCGTTTCTACAGAAAGTTGGACTCCAAATCAATACAATATCTTATCTATTTTAACTTCTCGTGTTGCAAGTCCACCAATTACAACTTTAATTACTCAAGATACAAGCGACTTCCAAGCTGGAAAAGCAAGCCTTAGAGTTGAAGTAACTAACCCAAGCGGCGGAGTAGCTATCTTTCCAATGACTAAAAATTTAGCAAAAATGCAATACCCGTGGGATTATGTTGCATTTTGGATGAAAACAAGCGACCCAGCCGCATCATTTACTTTCAGAATGTATGACAGTCTCGGACGAAACGTTTGGCAACAATTCTATTGCGGAAACAACAACTTCAATATGACACTACAAATTAATCCAGCTTTACCCGACACATGGCAAATAGTTGCTTTGAAATTTATGCTTATGCAAGGTTATGCGGGCGGCGTAAATTGGGTTTTTGTTCCTGTACAATTCTTCACTATAGAAGTCGATAGACCGTGCGTATTCTGGTTTGACAATCTAAACTGGAACGATGGAATATTTTTTACCGCACCCAAAGGTTACTTATGCTGGTCAAGAAGCGAAATCGCGGCTATTGCTGACGAATTAGAAGTAACATATTCATTTGACCCGTTCAAACAAGAAGTGCCGAGCGATATAAGCTATGGCTCTGCAAAAATGGCTGGCGTATTGTTACTTGAATTTTTGATAGGCATTAGACAGCGTTCTACAGCTTTCACTCAAGGCTCAGACCAAATGCAAACTGGTCCAGACAAAGAAACTTTAGAATTCCGTAGAGCAGAACTTGAAAGACAAGTACAAGACTTCATAGCTGGAATAGGATTCAAAGGTATCAGCGGAGTAAGTGCAGAGGGATAAATATGTCAACAAGTGGCGGCGTAGATGTTCTACTTTCAAGCACACCAACTCAGGGAAGAATTTCTAATACAACAATGGCTATGTTAGCAATTATAGCGGCATCAGACCCAAGTTTGCAACCTCAAACTCAACATGTTCTTCCAAATTGGAAAACACCAGTAGATTATTTATCAGAAAATTATCCTGTTGTAACTCTCAGAGTTGGTAACGTAGATTTATCTGACAAAATTTATGGTCGTTCAATGCCTCAAGGGGTACGTGGTCAGTATGTAACTTACGCATTTACGGCTCACGTTTGGGGAGAAAAAACTTGGCAATTATTCAATGATGTAGATGAAGAAAATGAAGCTGTTCCACAGGCTAATCTTGCAAGTGATTTGGCAGATAAAATAATTGATGTTCTTGAGAGTTTTTCTGGCGATAAATACTCTGGGATAGTCTTTTTTGATAAGATAAAAGTCAGGGAATCCGAGCCTGAACGTGGACCACAAAGATTAACCAGAATGATAATTAGCGGATTTGTAAACGTTAGAAGACCGCTGGGTACATTCACAGGCTGACCTAAATGTATGCTTCTCTTATGCCTAACGTAAGACTAATTCCGATTGAACAACTGGTTTCTATACCTAACCCAGCAGAAAAACCAGAAGATTTTGAAATTAGGGTGAAAAGAATAATGAAACTTATAGCTAACGGCGAAGATTTAGGACCTTTTGAAGTGCGTCAGGAAGGCAACTATTATATAATTGGTGATGGTCGCCACAGATTTGAAGCTATGAAACGTCTTGGCTATAAAGCAATTCCGTGTATAGGTCTTTTTGTATGATGAAACCACCTTCATTTATTTGGCATTCTGAGACAATTCCTATAGAGAAAATTACAGGTCAATTTGTTTTAAACATTGATTGTGAAGTTTTAAAGGAAAATATCAGGGTAAACAGCTTGAAAGAGCGGCTTTGGGTTGTTCCTAATGGTGACGGCACCTATAAACTCATAGAGGGTGTTCATAGGATAAAGGCATTGCGCGAATTAGGCTGGAAGGAAGTCCCCGTGATGGTTTTTGACCAATTTTAATCACCTGATTAAATAGAAAGTTGAACCGCAACATTTAAATAGGGGTAAGCCCATCTTCTTTGGTAGTGAAATATATGGGAAACAAACTCGAAAGTTTGATTTCGGTGTGTAACTCAATGCGTGACTATGCTATAGAAACGCCGATGGCAATGTTTCCTATGACAATCTATATTTGGATAGACACAAACCAAGATACTTGCAAAGCTATTACAGGTCAAATTCATCTTGAGTTTAGTGGAGATTCCCGCGATACAAATTGCCCGATGACAAACTCAAAGTTGTTTGCGATGTTAATGCTCATAGATAGACTTACCCCAATCTATAAAATAGTTGTAGAGGGACACCCGTTTAAGGCTTTTATTGTTTCTCAAACCGAAGAATTTATGAAAAAAGGATGTGGAAGTTAATGTCTGAACCTCAAAAAGAAAATAAATCGCCGATTAATGGCGAAGAAAAACCTCACGATACTATGCATCTTGACATCGATTTGACCGAATTGTTTACTCATCCCGTAGAAGTAAAGCACGATGAACTTTGGAAAACCAAAGAAGAAATGAGCGAAGATTATAAAAAACTTGCTCAATCACTCTCGTATTTAGCTATTTACATAGCTCGAAACATCAACGAGGGTCCAGAAGTCAAAGACAACTCAGCAAAACGCATTTTGTTAGCACGAACTATTCTGGGGATGTTGATTAACAACTTAGCTATTTCAGGCTATGAAATATACGGTGTTTTAACAGAAATCACCCAAGAGACATTTATGAATATTACTGGTAAAAAGTATATTATGATGACTCTTGCTCAAGTTGCACAAGCAACCCAAGCTGAATCCCAAAAACGTTCTCACGATTATACGATGTGATAAAAATGGCACAAAACCAAAATAGTCAAACCGAAACTCTACCTATTGACGAAAACTTTGCTGTCAAAGAATACGAAAACATCTATAAAACAGGCAAATGGTGGTGCGCCGTTGTTCTTGTCAATGCTTTCGGGCACGACAAAGTTATGGTGTACCTCTGGCAATTCAAAGAAAAGAAACGCAAGGAAGGCGACCAATGGGTAGGTACAGGTCAATTTAGTTGGAAAGTCCAACAAAAAATGGGAATCAATTTCCAAGAGAATTGGGACCACGAAAAAGCCGTAATCGATAGATTTATGGCGAAAATCAAAGGGGTGACAGCATAATGCCAGAAACAATAAAAAACATTAATGGAATCATTGGAGAACTTGCTGACAAAAAGGGAGAAACTTTAATTGAATTCTATAAAGATAACAGAAATAAAACATTTACGTCTATAGACCCATTCAAAGCATTTGAGAAAGAACAGGGTCAGCTTAAACTAAAAACTGGAACACTCATTGATGATATGGTGGGTGGCGGATTTGAAGCTGGCGCATCTATGCTTCTTTATGGTGAATACGGTTCTGGCAAAACAGAAACTTGCTTCACAATGTCTGTTCTTTGTCCCGATGTCATAATCTATATAGATTGTGAAGGCTCATTTAAATGGTCCAGAATAAAAGAAATTTGCGACCAAAGAGGATTAGACTATAAAGTCGTATTCGAGAAAATTAAACTTTTCCAGCCAGCTAATTGGATTGAACTTTTGATGGTTATGAACCAATTGCCATCGCCGTCAGACGTTGGAAAAATAGGTTTAATCATTATTGACTCATTGACAAAATTATTCCGTGGAATTGAATTCGCTGGCAGACAAGAACTTCAAGTGAAACAACCCCCTCTAAGAGAATTGATGTTACACTCACAAGAGGTTGCTAAAGTTTTCGAGTGCGTTGTAATATTCACTACTCAGATATACTCATCTCCAAACGCAAACTCATTTATGCCAGAATGGTCAACTTTCCATGCTGTAGGCGGCGCATCAATAGAACACCAAGCCAGTTATGTTATGTTCCTAAGACGAGCACAGGGAAACGTTCGTATTGCACGACTAACAGATTCAGATTGGAAACCATTGTCAGAACGTCCATACATCATAACTGCAAAAGGAATCGAAGACCTTCCAGATACAAAGACCGCTCAAGACCTCATAGAAAAGACGGAAAAATACGAAAAGAATCAATCAGAATCATTGCGAGACAAAAAAACAAGAGGAAAATCCGAAGAAGAACCTAAATCCGAAGAACCTCAAACAGAAGAACCACCGAAGGAAACTGCATAAAATGAACTTCACCTATACCCCTCATATTGAAGCTATTCTTCGCGGCAGAGGAATGTTTAAAGACGGCTCACTTAGATGTTGTGCCGCCCATTGCATTTTCGAAGTCGGGGGTAAAGGTTTTGGAAGAGAAATAGTTGTTATGGGTACTGCAAAGTGCCCAGATTGCGGTTCTCCAATTGTTTACCCAGATGACTTAGAATTTCAGGAACAGACACAAAAATCTATTCTTAAATGTCCAGTTTGTAAATCTCAAGTTTCTTTAGAAATAGTTATATGGACTCAAATTGTAGTTTCAAAGCATCACCGTGGCAAACACTTTTATTTCCATATTGAATGCCGCGATGCAATGTATCAAGACGTAAAGGATGAAGATGATGACGGAACAGCCACAGAAACAGTTTAAGGAAGAAGACGAGTTTTTTGAGGGAGAACGTGACGAGCGAACAAAACAACAATCAAGCCAAGAACTTCTCTGGCTTACAAAACGCCGAGATTGGCTCAGAAGTCTCACCCAAAAAGAACGAGACTATATCTCAATGTATGGTCTCGAAAGTTGGGAAAAAAGAACAGGTAGGAAAAGAGATGTCTAAACCACAAAAAGGTTATAAAATCCGCTATGAAACTGCTCACGGCGGCGGAGTAGTTGTTACTTTACCATACGACCCACGTAAACATAAATGCGATGCTTGTGGAAAAAGCGTTGCGGCTGGCGAAATCAAGGTAACTGCATTTCATCATTGGTGGTACGCTTATCAGCCAAATACAGTTAGGGAAAACCCTATTCTGGCTCTTGAGAACACGAGCGAACTTTGCTTTGGATGCCATCAAGTTGCAGATGCTATTAGAGCATTAGTCTATGCAAACCCAAATAGGGTAGCTATGGTTGCCGAACAGCTTCGCGGCGAACCGAGAGAAAAGTTCATAAGGGTACTTGAGGAAGTAGCAAGAAGATTGAAAGAACAAAATATACCATTAGCAAAAAAAATACTTGAGATGTCTAAAAAATGATAAAAACCTATTTAGCTGGACCTATTAATCATAAGAATCCAGCCTCTTTTGAGTACGCCAAAAAATGGCGCAAAACCGTAACCGAAATACTAAAAAAATGGAATATACAATGTCTTGACCCATTAGATAGGGTTGGCGGAGACAGTTTAGCTCCTGAATTACGTTGTAGCCTTAGAACCGCATCGCATACAGGAGACTTGAACACGGTTCGTCAAATAGTGGGTGACATCATTATTCCGCCAGATTTGAAAATGGTTGAAGAATCAACATTCATCACCCTATATCTTCCGCTTAAAGATGACTATGAAACTTGTGGTACATATGGAGAGGCAACATTAGCAAAGTATCTTAATATACCTATTTTCATAGTTACCGAAAGAGAAAATAATACTATTCCAGAATGGCTTACAGGCTGTTCAACCGCAATATTTAAATGTTGGGAAGACTATTACGTTCACGTAATGTTGAACTATCATATGGTGAAAATATAGTTGGATAGGGACCACGTAACTAAGGAAGAATTCCTTCTCGAATACTACGGGATGCTTTCCAGAGAATTAGGCAACCCCCCAGCCGAAGGTCGAAGACGATATTTCTCGGATAACCCAAACGACATCTTTGAATGTATTCAATTTAGCATAAATAATAAGGTGCCAGCATTCATTAGCGTCCAACCCAGAGAATCTTTTGATAGGGTTCAGGGTATAGAAAAACTGTTTTTTGACTTTGACTATGCAGACAAGCATTCGGTTAAGGAGTTAGAAGCCAGAATAAAAGACCCTAAGAAACGGGAAGCAATCTATGAAAAACGAAAGATAGATATGAAGTTCGAAGTGGAGTTTTTTCTCAATAAACTTCAGGGTAGAAGGATAGTTCCTCTCGTGGTAAAAACCCGAAAAGGATTCCACGTTTACATCTATCTCGACCAAGTTTACCCATTGTCGATTGATAATGAAGACTTACTTAAAGAAGTCTATTACCAACTTCAATACAACTTTATGCGGGACAAGAAAGGCGGTTACAAATACTTAGATAACTCAGTCATTGGCGATGTAAAAAGGATGTGCAGAATTCCAACTTCTGTTCACGAAGTAAGCGGTGAAGAATGCTTTGTCGTAGAGCGAATAGTTAACGGAAATGTAATTCCAGCTAAGTTCAGAGGAATAGACCATTTCAGGTTAAATGGTTTAAAAAGCTCAGATTGGTTACGTGCTATTGACTCGGCGTTCCGTGCAATAAAACGTAGAGAAGAAGTTGCTTTAAAAGAAGAAGCCGCACGTATAAAGGAAATGGAAGAACATAAAGGCGAACCAGAATATACCCCTGAGATTAGACCGTGTTTCAAACGGCGTATGGAAACTGGTGAAATGGGTCATCAAATGCGTCTTGCTCTTGAGCTTGAGGCATATTGGGCTGGTTATAAAACTAAAGAAGCTATGATGGAATTGTTCAAGTGTTTTCACGATTATGACGAACAAAAGACACGGGACCAAGTAGAATGGTTTTTCAGAAATAGGGTTCCAGACATAGACAAGAGCAAAAGATGGAAGCCTTATCGTTGTTCAACTCTTGAAGAACTTAACCTTTGTGATAAACTTCAATGTCCAAAATATAACCGAAGGAAATAAAATGAATAAAAACCAAAGAAAAAATAGACCAAGAAAAAAAGAAGTACCTCAGAAAACTTGGAACAATACGTTTGAAAACATAAAAAGGCAGTTTGAACATGGCGGCAGACAAGAAGAAAATTAATCGCCCAGCGAGAATTCCGCCACGCGATAAGCAATCACATGCTCAATATGTGTGGATTAAAGAGATGTTCGCTCGTCAAACAAGATTGGAAGGACGGATTGTAGATATGGAAAAAGAAATTTCTGATTTAAAAGAATCCGTAAAGTTTATTAAGGACGAGATAACTAAGATAGAACAGATAGGTGATTGAAACGCCAGAAACCAATTACAATATTAAAGATAGCGGCGAACGCCGAAGTTTTGGAACAGGAGCAGTTAGGGATTTGTCTTCAGGTAAAGGGCGGTTTGACCTTATTCCGTGGGCAGTAATTCGTGCTCTTGCAATCCACTATGAAAAAGGTTGCCTGAAATACGGCGATAGAAATTGGGAAAAAGGAATTTCGGTTCACTCGTTTTTAGATTCTGGAATGCGACATACGGCAGATGTTATTGACGGACAAAATGATGAGAACCATCTAATTGCTGGAATCTGGAATCTTTGTTGCGCGTATCAAACTATCCTTTGGATTCAAGAAGGAAGATTGCCACTCACATGTTTAAACGATAAACACGAAACTGTAGAACTATATGACCTTCCGAGAAAGATAACTCTTCCAGACCCCTATGGACGATATTCCTATGCAACTTGGGACGATGTGCTCAAAGTATTGATGCCTAAGCCCCTAAAAATCTAATTTTTTTCCTCTGTTTTTGACCCATTATTGACCCATTATTATACATTTTTGGATTACAATCACCATAACATTTAAATAGGCGGTTGCTTAATACTATTGTTGTAGTGATGCTATGTCTGAAGATAAACCCAGAAAACCGCGTACACCAAAGCGTAAGCCAAAGAATTTCTCAGCCAAAGACTTAAATTCATATATTATAGATGAGGCTGGAAGAACAGGAAAAAGTAAAGAAGAAATCTTAGAGGAAACGTTCCATGATGGATTCGTTGTAGTCAGCGAATCGGCTGACGGTGCCTTTAAGGTTGAAGGCGGACAGCTTTTCAAAAACAAAGAAGATAAAGTTGATGACTTAACTGAATGCCGCCGATTGCGGGAACGGTTTGGTCCAATATCTGCTTGTGTCGAATACATCAAAGACGTTATTATGGGAAGCGGATTTGACGTTGTAGTTGACGATTTTCACGATGAACGTCAACGAAAAATACAGGGAGATGTTCTGGAATGGATGGATACGGTTTATCAAGACGTTTATACAGTTGGGCTAAATGCTTTACTTGACATTCTTGTTGATAATGCCATTGTAGAAGGTTTCTCTGCCGCTGAAATGGTTTTTACAGGCGCAAAAGGTGACCTGTTTAGCAAATATGCTAAAGTAGTAACATCTTCAGTTGTTACTCAGGAAGGCGGAAGGCTACAAAAATCTGATACTACTTCTTATGAGATTTCAGACCCTAATTGGGAAGACCTAAAGGGAATAGCTCGTCTAAAAATCTTTTTGGACGCTCCAACACGACTTAGACTTTACAGAAAAGGCGCAACTTGGGAAGCTGATTATTGGGTTCTTGACCAACCTAACGTTGCTGGTGCTCAGGGTGGAATGACATCTTCAACTCAAAAGAACCTTCAACAAGGTGCACCTATGCAAATGACAAGTGCCGACTTAGTAGCTTCAACTATGCCGAATGCAAGCACAAGCAAACCTCAAACGGTTGCTAAACCATCTGCTTATTTCCTTCCGTGGCAGATATTCTCACTTTCACTTAACCGAAGAACTTGGTTAGAAAAAGGTCCAAGTTTAATTCTTCCAGCAATGAAAACCGCACAATTACTTGAGAAAATTATGAATGCCGTTGGCGAAGGAATTTACCGAGCGGGAAACAAGAAATATTTCATTATTTGCGGAACAAAAGACCGTCCGTGGGGAGCAATACACATTAGAAACTTACTGTCACAAATTAAAGATGCATCCGAGAAAAACTGGTCCACAATTCCAGTTCCAGCGGGCTTTGACCTAAAAGAAGCTGGCGGACAAGTCTTTGAAGCTCAAAACGCTATAAACTATTTCCTAAGAATAATCGCTGGCATAATGCACGTTAACCCGTCAGTTTTAGGCTTAGACACTCGTGAGGCAAGAAACGTAACCGAATACCCCTACTTTACTCATCTAAGAATGAAAGAGTCATTAAAGAACCAAGTTAGAACCCAACTTATTAGACTTCACATCTGGGCAAAATACGGCGAGAAACTAAGCAAACAAGGCGGATATGTTGACCCACAATGGATTCCACAACTTAGAGTAAAAACAGAAGATTTGCTTAATCCAGCAGACCGTTTGAATTTAGACATTGCTATTCTTAATGCGGCTAACCCTGTTATGCCACAGACTAAACTCGAAGTTGAACGTGACATCGTAATAACAAGAGGATGGGAAGTTGACCTTCCAACTCAAGAACAGTTTATGAAAGAACAAAATGAGCAAAAAGATAACCAAAAGAAACAAGACGATGCAGATACAAAGTTGAAACTTGAACAATCTAAAGCATCACTTGAAGCATTGAAGAATCCACAAAAAACTCAACCACCAAATGGTGATGGCAGTAATCCAACTAATACCCCTGTTACACCACCTAATACTACAGAGACACCAAAAACTATGGGTCCACCTAATCCACCGAGCAATGCAAAACAACAAAAGAAACTTCAGAATAGCACAAATAAGAAAGGCAAATCTCCGAAACAACCACCCAGAGGGACTACAAGAAAACCAGCGGAAATTCAAGAATCCGAAGAGGGTGAGGAAGTTGAAGAATCTTTGGAAGATGAACAAATTCAGGAACCTATACAGAATGAACCTCAGAAAGTTGATGTTAACATAAACGTAACAACCAAATCAGAACCAATAAAGACCGAGCCTATTGTCGTAAAAACCGAAAAACAAGAAGTTGAGGTTACTATAAAACAAGCCGAGCCAAAACCTCAAGAGCCTACTAAAATTGAGCTTAACATCAAAAACGAACCTCTGACAATAAAGACTGAAAAACAGGAAATAGAAGTTAAACTCAAGGAAGACCCAGAAAAGACCGCTGATGAAAAGGCAATTCGTGAGCAGAAAAAGAAACTATTAGATGATATGTCAAAACAGGTAAAACAGGAAGTTGAGCAACAATGAGCAACGAAGAAATAGACCAAATACGATTCTACGCTGACGCTGAATGCACTCAGCAAATTTCCACTATTGAGTGGAACAACTCTGTTAAAATAACTCTTGCGGACAAAACTACCAAAGTTATCCCGAATACTGCTCTTGGCGGAGAAAATGCAGTTGCAATAGTTTGGGTTAGAAATGAGGGGCAATTTGACTACGGTATAACCAGAATATCATTTTCCGATAATCGAGTACAAGTTATTCTCTCTTCTGCTTGGCTTTATCCTAAAGTTCCTGTTCAAGTAACACTTATCTTCATTGTGCCCCCTAACCCTACAAAAAATGATATAATGAAAGCTGGAAAAATCAATATCGAAGGATTCTATATCTACAAATCCCTTCAATAATCCCTATTTACACTTTTTAACCCATAACATTTATATACTTGATTGTAATGTTATTTCTTGTGATATATAATGGTATTCAAGTTCGAACACCCAGAAAACAGACATCAGAGATTTTATGCAAATCATAGAGAAGAGATTAAAATACAACAAAAAGAGAGAAAACAAAATATGACAGAAGAACAACGAGAAGACAAACGAGAATATGAACGGACGTATTCTAAGACTGAAAAATTTAAACGTCATAGACATTTATATTATCAAAAACTTGTTGAAAAATATAAAACCCAAGTATTTGAGAAGTTAGGTAACAAATGTGTTCGTTGTGGATTTTCTGATAATAGAGGATTCCAAGTGGACCACATTAACGGCGGTGGGCATAAACAAAGAGGAATAATGAATGCTGTGAAGTTCTTTAAATATGTTTTAAATCATCTTGAAGAGTTTCAACTTCTTTGCGCTAACTGCAATCAGATTAAACGAATAGAAAACAAAGAAAATTAAAAAGTGTTATATTTTACCGAAAGATTTATATACTTCTATTGGAATTTTTAACATAGAAGGATTGAGAATATAGTAGCGACTGTCGTAATTCAAGAAGTAACAGGCTCAAGCGTTACATACCAAACCGTAACCAACAGAACAAGATTAATGACGGTAGATGCATTCACGAACCAAACTACAGCACAGACATCCAATCCAGTTATTATTCCCGCCGCCGCTGGTCAAGGCTATGCAAGCGGAAACTATAACTACAGTTTTTGGAAGAGCATTTGCTTAGACATTTCTGGTTCAGGATTCATCATATCAAACATAAACCACTATTCAAACGGCGACATTACTGGCACATGGACTTTCGGTACTGGTGGTGCCCTCAATAGAGGAAGCATAACTGGTGCAAAAGGCTCAGTAGCACAAGGATGCCCAACAGCAAACTACGCGCAAGCAACAGGAGTGGTCGGAACAAGCGGAGACCCAATCGACAATGCAACAGCGGGACACCCATACTATAAATCAAGCGGTGGTGTGGCAGATGTTAACAGCGACACATCAGGTTCATTAGCTCTAATCGATGCTGGTCCATATTCAGTTGCAAGCAAGTCGAATATGATTGTTTTGCAAGTTAAAGTTGGATACGATGGAACACAAGGAACACAAACCGCAAGAACCCTAACTTGGCAATATGACGAATCTTGAGATGTAAATATTATTACAACAATATTTACAAGTAAAAGCCTGTTATCAGCAATCCAATGCTATAATAGAAATCCGAATACAATCGGTTACACTTTCTTTTTTTGTTAAATATAACCGTAACATTTATATATTAGTATTACTATTATAGTATTTACAAGTGAAATATATGTTCGACCAAAAAATATATAATCAAAACTATTATCAAGACCATAAAGAAGAACATGACAAGACTACTAAAGAATGGGCTAAAAATCATCCAGAATATCAGAGTAATTATTATCAAACTCATAAAGAGAAAAAGTTAAAACAAGCGTCTGATAGTCAAAAGAAAAATTTAAAAAAGATAGAAGCTCGAAATAGAGATAAACATCATGAGAGAAAAATGAGAGCCTTTGAATTGCTTGGTAATCAATGTGCTAATCCTTATAATATAAATCATGGAGATTTTCCAAATTATCCAGATTGTTTACAAATAGACCATATTAACGGTGGTGGTTCTCAACATCATAGACAAAGACAAACTGAAGGAATAATTTCAGATGTTATAAAGGACCCAAACCGTAAATTGAAATATCAACTACTTTGCGCTAATTGTAACTGGATAAAACGTTTTATAGAAAAAGAACATAACCAAAAACTTCCGTAACATTTAAATAGTGGAACAAGTATGTACTATTTGTGATAAATATGTCATATGAAACACGCCATCCATTAGTGTATTTCTGGGTAGCATTTTACAAAGACGGAAATTGTCTTCCACAATTTGACGTTAACTCTGGAATAGAAAATTCATTTCAAACTATAGACCAAACCAAAGTAGAAAAATTTGGGCTTTTTCCATTTAGTCCAGCATTGGTTTTAAAAGTTAATTCGGCGGCTGGCGTAATTATAGCACGAGAAGTCGAGAACTTGCCATATTATATTATGAAAGTAGAAGAGGGGCAACGTCTAATTAACATTCGAAGAAATTTTATTCATCAATTTACTTACCAGCATTGTGCCAAATGCGGGTATAATTGGCAATGGATGATGGGTCATAAAGAGGGAGAGATTGCCGAATTTGGACTTCCGATATGCGATAATCACGTTGTCCAAAAAGTTCAAGGAAAAGATATGGGATTCCCTAAATGTCCTAAATGTGGAGCGTATAATTCAATAGTATGCCCCGATTGCGGTACTCTTATTAATGAAATGGCGAGACCAGATACTAAAGAGCACTATTTTTTATGTCCAAAGTGCAACAAGGAACATCCAAGATACATTAAAATTTTGGAAGATAATAAGAGGCGGCTAATCTACATTATGGGTTACCAAACAACCGTTGATGGCAAAAACGTTAAACAATTAATGTTCATAGGAGAAGACGGCGTAATAACGCTCAAAAGCGACCTATAATTAATCTACTGATTAACCATAAGATTTAAATAGGCGTTTTCCTAATATATTACTTGGAGTGAAAACTATAAATGCCTATGCCCTCTTCTGTTAATGGTGGAACGTGGCTTGGTCCTTTACTTAATCCGCCAAATGGAGATTTGATAGGGGATCCAGCACTTAATTTAAAGACTAACTTAGTTGTAGGAAGTCTTACTTATATTCCAGTTATTGGCGTAGATACGGTAGCTGGTCAAATGTACATAGACCCCGATACTGGCATGGTTCGGGTAATGAATTCTACTAATAATCATTGGACTCTGGTAGAGACAGCACATTATACTCGTGACCCAATCGGGTTTCCAGTAGTTGTAGGTGCTACAGCAAACTATGTTAATCCTAATACCTACTCAACTTTAAGTTTTATTAATGGCACAAGAACATTTACAATAGCCCCAACAGGAGCAAGTTTCAAATGTGTTGTTCAGGGAGTAGAATTTCAATATACAACTGCACAGTCTGTGGTAATTACAGCCACAGAAGGGTTATGGTTCATTTACATTAACGCTTCTGGTGTTCTTACTGCAAGTCAGAGCTATTGGGATTTATCTTCAGTAGCGGCAGTAGCTTATGTCTATTGGGATAATGCTAATTCTACTTGTACCTTTTTTGCTGACGAGCGACACATGATTACAATGGATTGGAGAACACACCAATATTTACACAATACTATAGGATGTAGATATGCGTCAGGGTTAGGAATTTCGGGCTATACTATTAACGTTTCTGGCGATACAAACGTACAGGTAGGGTTTGCTAACGGAATATGCTATGATGAAGACTTAATGTTTTTAATTACTAATGGAGTATCAGGGACACCAGCAAGTACAACTAACTATTACTATCAACCATTAACTAAACCAGCTACAATACCTGTGTTCTATCAGTTAGGTGCTACAGGAATTTGGAGAAAACAAGTTACAGCCAACTTCTATCTCTATCCAGACGCTAACCCAAGACCATATTACAATTTAAATACTGCTGGAACATGGAGTTTAGCTTCTACTCCTTCAGGGGATTATGTAAGTTACTGGATATTCGCAAGTAATGATATTGACAATCCAATCATAGCGATTATGGGACAGCAAATTAACACAACTTTGACTAATGCTGTTAATAACGATGTTTACTCTGCGCTTTCAATAGCTTCAAGTGGATTGCCATTCGTAGAAATGAAACTACTTTATCAGATAATTTTAAGTGTTTCAAACGCTTACGGCGGTTCTACATCTTCAAGAGTAGCACAAGTAAACGATTTTAGAAGTGCAAGCCTTATAGGTGGTGTTGCTCCAAGTGTTGGAAACTTCATTACAAGTGTGGACCCAAGTTACTTTACTGTTAGTGCGGGAGCATTATCTTTTGCTGGTGTTCACGCTCAAGCAATAGGTTCAGGAGATAGCCCATCATTTACTGGTTTAACAGTTGGTTCAAACACAGGTATAGCTACTTTAACTTCGGGTGTTCTTGGTTCTGAGTCAACTGTAACAACTACACAATTAGGAACAGCAGTTACACCAGCTACATTATCAGGTTCAGGTGCCGTTCCCGCTGGATGGACCATACCTTTCAGTCAGGTATCAAGTATCGGTAACATAGTTAGTTCATTAACTACAGAATCGGGTGCTGGAATTACATTAACCGCAACTAATCCAACTGGACAAGGTGCGGCTTATTATGTTCCCTCAATAACGGGAAACTTAGTGATTGGAAGTTATGGCATAACATTTACAGCAATAGCAGATGCTTCGGTCTCTGGAAAATTATTCCTTTCTTCAACTACAGCTAACGTTATGAAATATTATGACAACACACCAGCTTTACATTCGATAGCTGTATTAGATTTAGCCCAATCATTTAGTGGAATTCAAACATTCACAGCCAAGCCAGTTATCAATATAAGTGGAAGTGGCTCGGTACTCGACTTATACAATCCAGCAAATACTCATTATTACACACTAACCACAGGAGCTATAGGTGGCAATTATGCGTTAAATCTGCCAGTTATTACAGGAGCAGACACATTAGCAGTATTAGGATTAGCGCAAACCTTCTCTACACAACAAACTTTCGGTGCTGGAATAGCACTTTCTAACTCTCAAGCTATAGCGTTCGGCACGGGCGGAACTATCACATTTACTGACCATACAGCCATTATAGGTACTTCCAGCAACTATGTTGCAACCGCTTACTTTAATAACATCACATTCGAAGGTGGTTCAGCACAATTAGCTGGCACTTATGAAATAGCTGGTTCTCCAACGGTTTACTCAACACTTGCGTTCAACGGTACTGCTCTTAATATTGGAGCGGCGGGTGCATACCCAGCTATAGTATATACGAATGCCCTCACAGGTGAAGGCACAACTCCAACCATTACAGGATTTAATTTAGCTGGCACTTACAATATTGGTGGTACTCCTACAGTTACAGTCAATTTAGCAGTAAACGGTACAACCTTAGTATTAGGGTCAAGTACAAATTACTTCGCTACAGGATACTTTAACGCTCTTACTGGCGAAGGCACTACTCCAACTATCACAGGGTTCTCACTTGCTGGCACCTATAATATCGGTGGCACACCTACAGTAACAGCCAGCGTAGCCGTTTCAGGTACAAGCCTTAATTTAGGTGCGGCTGGTGCTTATTTCGCTAATATTTACGGAAACGTATTTACATTCGAAGGCGGAAGTGCTGGTTTAGCTGGAACATACAACATCGGCGGTACTCCAACTGTCTCAGTTAACTTAGCTGTAAACGGTACAACTTTGGTGTTAGGTTCAAGCACAAACTATTTCGCCACAGGATATTTCAACGCTTTAACAGGTGAGGGAACAACACCAACAATAACAGGCTTCAGTTTAGCTGGAACATACAACATTGGTGGCACACCTACATTAACCGCTGGTTTAGCTCTTAACTCACAGACATTATCAGGAACAGCAACCTTTAGCGGAGTAATAACATTCACAGCCGAACCAATCATAAACATTAGCGGTAGCGGTGCCGTCTTACGATTATACAATCCAGCCAATAGTTACTACTACACACTAACTACAGGAGCAATAGCGGCAAGTCACGCTTTGAATCTACCAGTAATAACAGCGGACGACACAATAGAAGTATTAGGTTTAGCTCAAACTATTTCAGCAATAAAAACTTTCACAGCAAAGCCAGTAATAAACGTAAGTGGAAGCGGTAATGTTCTTGACCTATACAATCCAGCCAACACTTATATCTATACGATAGTAACATCAGCTATTGCCGCAAGTTACACATTAACTCTGCCATTAATAACTGCCAACGACACGATAGATGTTTTAGGTCTTGCACAAACATTTTCAGCCGCTAAGACTTTTGGTGCTGGATTATCTCTCTCAAATTCACAGGCTATTGCCTTTGGAACAGGCGGAAGCATCACTTTTACCGACCATACAGCTATAATAGGTTCTGCAAGTAACTATGTTGCTACAGAATATCTTAACGCCCTTACAGGTGAAGGAACTACTCCGACAATAACAGGTATGTCCTTAGCTGGAACCTATAATATAGGCGGAACACCTACTGTAACAGCTAACTTAGCAGTTAACGGTACAACTCTTGTACTCGGTAGCTCGTCAGCTTACTTTGCAACAGCTTATTTCAATGCTCTTACAGCAGAGGGTACTACACCAGCCATAACAGGATTTTCATTAGCTGGAACCTATAATATAGGTGGCACACCAACCGTAACAGTTAACGTAGCCGTTTCTGGCACAACCCTAAACTTAGGTGGAGCGGCGGCATATTTCGCTCTTATTTACGCTGGTGGATTAACTCTTGAAGGAACGCCCTCAATATTATGGACAGGAACAGCGGGTGCTATTGGGTCTGCATCAGCATATCCAGCTAACATTTATGGAAATACATTAACTTTTGAAGGGGCAAGTGCGGCTTTAGCTGGTACATATAATATTGGTGGTTCTCCAACTCTTAATGCTACTTTAGCCCTTAATTCTCAAACACTATCAGGCGCGGGTACATTCTCAGGTGCGATTAACTTTACAGATAGCGGGATTGCTGTAATTGCTTTAACTTGTACACCAGCCGCTTTTTCAGCTCCAGGTGCGGCTGGGTTAACATACAGTACAGTAAAAATTAATGGTGTAACATTTACAGATGCAACACAAACTACAGTAACGGCTATACATGGAATGGGTATATGGCTCGCTAACTCAACAATTAACCAAAGTGGCGGTGCTGTAACAATTACTGAAGCTGACACTCTTTATATTGCTGGTGCTCCATCTGCTGGTTCATCTGTTACAATTACTTCCGCTTATTCTTTATATATAGCGGGTGGGGTAGCCTATTTTGGTGCATCAGCGACTTTTGCGGCTGGATTATCAGTTTCCAACTCACAGGCGATTGCTTTTGGTACAGGCGGTTCTATTACATTTACTGACCATACAGCTACAATAGGAACTTCAAGTAACTATGTAGCTACTCTTTATGTTAATACCATAAGTTTTGAAGGTACACCATCCATAAATTGGCAAGGTACAGGAACAGCTTTGTTTGCGGCGGCAGTTTATCCATCTACAATTTACGCTGGTGGATTAACTCTTGAAGGAACGCCCTCAATATTATGGACAGGAACAGCGGGGGCTATTGGTTCAGCGGCGGCTTACCCAGCTACAATTTATACTAATGCATTGACAGGCGAAGGCTCAACTCCTACAATAACTGGAATGTCCTTAGCTGGAACATATAACATAGGCGGTACTCCAACTTTAACTGTAACTCTGGCATTAGGAAGTCAAACATTATCTGGCACTCCAACTTTTAGCGGTGCAGTAACATTCACAGCCGAGCCAATTATCAACATTAGCGGAAGTGGAGCAGTTTTACAACTATGGAACCCAGCCAACACTCATTACTACACATTAACTACGGGAGCAATTGGAGCAAATTATGTATTAAACATTCCTGTTATAACGGCGGCTGACACTCTTGCTACTTTGGGTCTTGCACAAACATTTACTGCTATTCAAACTATA
>Ga0116118_1000065_pt1 | contig 69656 bp, 68 predicted proteins | sample June2015DPH_11_5_FD_89723 | JGI IMG/M metagenome (GOLD analysis project Ga0116118, IMG submission 89723) | Peatland microbial communities from SPRUCE experiment site at the Marcell Experimental Forest, Minnesota, USA - June2015DPH_11_40 | ecosystem: Environmental > Terrestrial > Soil > Wetlands...
AAGAAGGGATAGGCAAAAACCTGTCCCTTCTTTTTTTTGCCTGGTTATGGTTTATTTTCCGCCTTTCTGCTATATTCATCCATTATGTTTAATAAAATAATCACCAAGATAATTGCTTACAATGATAATCTTACCGTGCGCGTAAGATTGATTATTCTGACGGTTGTTGGGCTTGCTGTAACCATGGCCATTTGGGGCTTTATTCAACTTACCGCTCTGGATAGGATATTGGTCGATCAACAGGCAAAAAGGCTTGAAGGCGTGGCCGACACAATCGGCACCTTTTATCAATTTTTCCCGACAAAGCGGGGCCTGCTGGCCCTTGATTCAGCTCTTAAAGATTTCATTCAAACCGATGTGCGTCTGGCAAGAATTGATATTTTTGACACCAGTCACGGCAACGTTGATTACGTGGCCGGCGCCAGCCGGGTACAATATGAATGGCCGGATAATATTGTTGCTGCCGCCAGTGCAAAAGGCAAGGTGCGCTATGTTAAGATGTCTACGGAAAGCGGTCCGGCTTTAGGTTTACTATATCCTGTTTTGGAAGAAACAAAAAATTCGCACGTTGTTGTAGGTATTATTGGCTTTTCGCGCGCTAATGCCGAAATCATGAATCGTGCCCAAGAACTGCTTATTATCAGTACAATAGGATTATTACTGCTCATCCTTTTGGTACTGGGATTAAGTTACGGCTGGATCATCGGCAGACCCATGGCATTAATAATTCAGACAATTGATGATTTCCAAAAAGGACAATATGTAAAACGTATTCCTATGATTCGCCGGGATGAATGGGGACAGCTGGCCGAGCACTTCAACACTATGGCTGATGAAATCCAGCAAGTCATGGCCAGAAATCTCGATTTAACCAGACACTTGGAAGATCGCGTTCGGGAAGAAACAAGCAAAGTAGTTCAATTACAAAAACAAGTGGATGTATTACAGCAATTGACCGCTTTAGGTCATTTAACCGCTAACCTTGCCCACGATTTGGGAACTCCAATCCATTCTATCGGGGGACTGGCAAAGCTTCTGCTGGAAAGAGAAGGCTGTCCGGTGGACGTAGCCCACAAATTAGAATTGATTGTTCAGCAAACTCAAAGGCTGGATGACGTTATTCAAAATGTGCGTAAGGCCACGCGCCTTCCCGACCCTCATTTTGAAGTGCTTACCGTCCAGCAAATTTTAAGTGATACACTTCCGCTTGTTGAACCCCTCGTGCAAAAAAATAAAGCGGAAATAAGCGTGCATGTAGATAACGCTATCGAACCTGTATATGTCGACCGTTACCGTATTCAAACTGCTCTAATGAACATCATTCAAAACTCTCTGGAAGCGATGCCGCAGGGAGGGAAAATAACTATATCGGCCCAAACCGATTCCCAAAATGGTTTTGTGGCAATGACCATCAATGATACAGGCACTGGAATGCCGCCGGAAATGATTGAAAAGGCTCGCGAACCATTTTTTAGCACGAGACGCGATGGCAGTTTGCGCGGCTTAGGCCTGGCCATAGTCCATGATATTATTAAAACCCACGGCGGCAAAATGGAAATAAAAAGTTCGCTGAATCAGGGGACTTCAATTATTCTTTACCTGCCGACATTCAAAGATAATGCTTAATTTGTAAGTAGCGCAAAGCAGAGAGTTCATTACCGTATCCTTAAAACAGATCTCCCTGGTTTTTAACGCTCGGCAGAAGACTTTCCACCTGCGGAAAGTTTTTCATCTAATAAATCATAACGGCGGATTTTTAGGCGCAACGTTTTACGGTCAATGCCTAGGAGTTGGGCTGTTTTGGATTGATTCCAGGAGGTCGCCTTTAGTGTCTGTAGAATTTTATCTCTTTCTGCCGTTTCCAGCGGTGAAATATTAGGCAAAACGACTTCTTCTTTATTTTCTTTTTGTTGCAAAAAACGCTCCGGCAAATTTTCCGGAAGGATCACCACAAAAGGAGACAGTAAAAGCGTTTGCTGTAAAGCGTTTTCCATCTCTCGCACATTGCCCGGCCAGTTATACGCCATTAGTAACTCCATGGTCTCTACAGAAATGCGCACGTTGGGATAACCGAGCTTTTTCAATAGCGATTCAATAAGCATAGGGATATCTTCTTTATGCTCTCTCAAAGAAGGAATACGCAAACGCACAATAAATCTATATAACAAATCCAGGCGAAAGTGGCCGAGGCTTACCTCTTCATCAATATGTTTATTGGCCGCCGCAACTACCCTCACCGTTACATTGCGAACCTCATGGCCGCCTATTCTTCTTACCTCGCCATTTTGCATAAACCGTAAAAATTTACCTTGCAATGCTGTCGACATTTCCGTGATTTCATCGAGGAAAATTGTTCCGCCTTCCGCTGATTCCAAAAGTCCTAAATGCTGATGGTCGGCTCCGGTAAACGAACCTTTCTCATAACCAAAGAGCTCGGATTCCAACAAATTATCGGGAATAGCTCCGCAATGGACGACAACAAACGGTTTATCGCGGCGCGATGACATATTATGCAAAGAATGGGCGGTCAATTCTTTCCCCGTTCCACTTTCACCCTCTATTAAAACACTGGCGGGCGCATCAGCGACGCGCGCAATTTGCTTGTAGAATTCAACCATGGTCGCCGACGATCCGATTAACTTCGGGCCTTCGGTTGTTTCCGGCTGTAATTTCAACCGTCGCTCCCGCAGCTCCCTAACTTCCAATACCTTTTTTACAATAGACCGGCAATCTTCCGGTGAAAATGGTTTGCTGATATAATCCCAGGCACCCAGGCTTATTGCCTCCATTGTTGTTTCCAGAGAACCATAGGCAGTCATAAGAATAACCGGCAAATTCGGCCATTTTTTGTGTACTTGATCCAAGAACTGCAAACCATCCATTTCAGGCATGCGAATATCGGACATAAGCAGGTCATACCGGGAAAGGTCTTGCTTCAAAGCTTCCTTGGCCGATGTATAGGCTTTTACTTCATAACCATCAAGCGAAAGAGCCTCCTGCAAAAACTCACCGGCGACAGCATCGTCATCAATCACTAAAATGTGGGCTTTCATAAAATTACCTTATAAGATTATTTAGGTTTTAGCTTTAATGAAGGGAATTCGTCAATGAAAATCTAATACCGGAAATAAATATTAAGAATAAACTTTTAGGGAATACTAGGGACGATTATATAAATATCGGGAGATTATTAAGGCAAGGCTGCAATAAAAAATCCGGCTAGTTTTCTGCTGCCTAATGCATCTTTGGCAACAATATCGCACTTAATTCTTTTTTCGCCGTTTTCTTCATACTTTTTGACTATCTTACCGCTGATCGTGATTGTCGCCCTGCCCGTTGTGTGTTCCATATCATTCAAATCGGCCGGTTCCGTCATGCTCAGAAAACGGGCATTGAATGAACGCAAATTCCTTTGGTCAATCCAGGAAGTGATGGCTTCACCGGTAATGCCCATAATCAACATACCATGAGCAATAACATTATCCATACCAATCATTTTTATGAATGATTCATCGTGATGCAGAGGATTAAAATCACCGGAAGCTCCGGCATAACGCACCAAATGGGTCCTCGTAATGGGGGCGGAAGTATAAGTGGGGATAGTATCGCCAATTTTAACGTCGTCATATGTTATGGCCATGGTTCTTTCCTTATCTTTCCATCATCGTTGAGCGGACCTTGGCCACCAATTCGCCCCGTTGATTTATAATTTCCGTTTCCAGTACGGTAACATCGACAAACCTACCTATCCTATCCCTTTTTCCCCTTTCGAACATCTCCACTACTTTCATTTTGCGGGTAATGATATCGCCCGCGTAAATATTACCGAGATATTCGTATTCTTCTTCGCTGTGTAAAAGTTTGCTCAAATCAATACCTAAGGCTTTAACTATGCCCATCAAACCTTCACCAGTCCAAAAAAAGAAGCTGGTCATAAAAGTCGGCGGCACCGGTATCCCTTGATAGCCTGCTTTTTTTGCGGCTTCCTCATCGTAGTAAATGGGATCTATTTGCGCTTTGTCGTCTTTAAGCCCTACAGCAACAGCAAACTCGGCAATTTTACTTTCTTCCACCGTCATTGTGTAGGCGGGGAATTCCATCCCCAGTTTTGACCTATCAGCCATAATAATTCCTTAAAATATATGCCGTTATTCATATCATATTCTCCAAAGAATGTCACAAATAAATTTAAAATTCGTCGAGATTAAAATGTTATATTGAATTGCTGAGCTCTGCATACGCGGCAGTCATTCATTGGTGTTCGTAAAAAATCAGTTTTCTTGATGTATTATTTTTTCGCTTTTTCTCTTTCCTCGGTCAAACAATAAACACCCTTGCCTTCCCGGATCGGCCGGTAACAAAGATTATCCGATATACAGCTTGCCGCTCTTTTATCTCCCGCCTTCCAGTCGATGAGTTCCGGCTAAGGCATTTTAAAGTATCAATCTAAAGCTCATACAAAGTTTCATCTATTTTTGGTTTGCTTTTTGCGGCTGTTTTCATCGCCTGTTTTTCGCTCAAAGCTCCCTCTTGTGTAAGTATATCTCCCATCTCGTCTTCGATTTTTTCGGGATCTTCACCTTTTTCGATTCTTTGCAGCGCTTCCTGAAAATTATCTCCCAGCTTCATGCCGGTCATCTCGGTAAACTTGCGCATCAATTGCGCTGCCGTGCGGGGATCATCGTCTTTGACTTTTTCGGCAAGGCTAGCGAATTTAACCAGTTCCTTTTCCATTTTCTTTTCATCCATGCCCGCAAAAGAGTGATCATCCTCCGCTTTTTCACCGCCGGAGATTTTCGCAAACACGGACATCTGGCGGGTCAGCCGAACGTTTTTGCATTTCGGGCACACGGGAATTTTACTGGTATTCACCGCTTGGGAAAAGAAATTATAAATTGTATTGCAGTGGCCGCAATAAAACTCATAGATAGGCATGTTTAACTCTCCTCATCGACCTTTGCATAATTCATTGTCTGCAAATATTCAATGCGTTCGAGAAGAGGCGGATGAGAATAATAAAACCAAACGTATAAAGGATGGGGATGCAGATTCGCCAGGTTGTCTTTAGCTAGACGCTTCAGTGCGTCGATCATTGGCGCGGAAGTTCCCGTCAATTCGCAGGCTACGCGGTCGGCTTCGCGCTCATAGCGGCGCATGATCGCCGCGCCGATGGGGCTTAAAAAAAATCCCGCCGAACTCAAGTAAAGAGATACTAAAAATAATCCGGCATACACTGTAACCTGCACGCCAAACGCGGCATATAGAGGCGGCCAGCTCAGAATCAGGTAAACAAAATAAAGCAATACAAGAGAAGCGGGGATCATAAACATTAATTGCTTTAAAATATGTTTCTTTTTCCAGTGACCGATTTCATGCGCCAGAACGGCTAGTATTTCATCAGTAGAATGTGAAGCCAAAAGTGTGTCATATAGAACAATGCGTTTGGTTTTACCGATACCCGTAAAATAGGCGTTCGTATGTTTCGAGCGTTTGCCTTCATCCACCTGAAAAACCCCTTTAGTTTTCAGTCCCACTTTTTCCATTAAAGCGTTGATCTTTTCTTTTAATTGTTCATCTTTTATCGGCTCATACTTATTAAAAAGCGGCGCAATCAATACAGAGTAAAGCCAAAGCAGGACAATTTCCAACAAGGTAAAAAATATCCAGGCCCAAAACCACCAACTTCTGGGAAGGTAATGGATAAACGACATAAATGCGCTGACCATAATGATCATTAAAATTGCGGAAATAATCAAAGATTTTATTAAATCAGTAATCCAGATACGCCAGGTGATTGTGGAAAATCCGTATTTTCTTTCCAGAACAAAATTGTCGTAGAGATCAAACGGTATTCCGACAATACCGCCAATCGCCGCAAAAACTCCAAAAAATATTAGAGCCTGCCAGATAAAGTGAATTTTTAGCCCCACCAGCGCACTGACAAAGGATGGTAAAAGAAGAAACAAAACGGCCAATGCGATAATGTCATCAACCAAATTTTCTTTCGAGCCCAACCGGGAATTTTCAACGGTGTAGTCCACCATTTTGGAAAGCGTGCTTTGATCGATAATCCCTTGAAATACGCGCGGGATTTCTTTACCGCGGTTTTTCAAATGCCGGATATTGATGTGCTGTAAAATATAACGCCAGATAAATCTGCCGGCGAACAAAATTAGAAACAAAAGCAAGAGTGCTTTTTCCATAAACCACTAATCCTCATTATTAATTCTTATAAAAAGATAACTAAGTTCATTGCTCTTTTTTGAAAACTTGTTACTCCTGTATCCATACATAATGAGTATATGAATAAGGTTTTTGTGTGTCAAGGGGGTGTATGAAAGGAAAACGCAACCGTAAAATATTTAATTTAACTATAGAAATTAGCTTTTTCATTCCCTTGACACTGGAGGTGTTTTCTTCTATATCTGCAAAACAAGCAGTGAAGAAGACAAAACAGCAGGAACAAGACGAAGAATTAGAAAAAGCTTCTCGCCGTAAGCAGTAAATTGGTGTTTTATACCGCAACTGTGCAGTGCTTAGGTTTTTACACAAATACATATAAATATTGTTAGGTGCCTGACTATGGTATTGCGTATCGTACAAATATTGTTAGTATTGCTGACGGTCAGCGGCCATCCGGCCCTCGCCGATACGAACTATTCGAAGACCGTAGATCTGCCGCCTCTACGTATTTCTTTTGCAGAGCTTCAGGACATTCTTAACAAGGGGGCATCTCTACTCACCGTGGCGAACGGCTCAACTCCTTTGTGGCGCGAGGAAATTGAACTAAGGAAAGGAGAACTCCGAATCAAGATAACAGGCCGTAGGCTCGATCCGGATGGTGCCAAGATCCCTAAAGACATTGACTCATTTGAGTACACTGCAGTTACTAGGGATTCGGCTTCGATAAGTCGCCTAGCGCTGAACTTTGCTGACTACAGGCGATCCCTATCGGTCGAAGGTCAATCCCCGGAACAGGTTGATGCAGTCTTTTCTGCATTGAGAGAAGACTTGTCCAAACTATCCACTTCCGTTGGAGGATCGGGACTGAAGTTCTTCGTTGGAATGCCGTTTATCTTTATTCTCGTAAGCGCACTAATCTGGCTAGGTTTTGCTTGGCTTCAGATGCGTCGCCGTATTCTGCTAGTTCCAATCTCGATCTGTACCGTGTTTCTTTTAGCAGTCCTACTGCTGCCAATTGACGCTCTGCTTGCCGGGTTTTCCGCTGTGCGCGGGGATGCGTCTTTCATAGTTAGATACGGGCCTGAGATTTCATTCTATGGTCTGGTCGTTGGTTCAGGAGCGATACTAATATCTCTAATACCACTTTTCTACGGCAGCACTTATAAAACTAAAGAACCGGTTCTTAATAATGTAGTCAAGCGGTCTCGCCGCAAGCGGCGTACCTCTTGACATAAAATATGGAAAATATGGGGTCAAATCTTTGATCTTGATAATTGAGCGGAGAAATTTGCGGGGTTTAGGTTTTTATCAATGAGACTCGAATTTCAAAAACGAAGTGCGTTGAAATTTGTAAGTTGAATTAATGACACTCGCTGAAAACGAATGCAATGGCGTTTGAAGCGCAATTAGAATTAATCCCGTAAGCGAAGCTTATCGGGATTGAATAGAAAGCGGCACTCCGCAAAAAGCAGGATTAATCTCGTGTACGAAGCTTAGCGGAGCCATCTAACAATCTCGCATAAGCAGGGGTATAATACCCCGCAGCGTGCTGCGGAATCATGGTTCATACCCGTGATACAATACATATAAACATCGTTCGGTGTCACAACTAAGGGGTAGTCATGCATGAATCGAGTCTGGTGAGTCTCGCGATTTTGAAAGTAAACTGGGATGTTTACGGCAAAGACTATGTCGAGTGTTTTGTGCCGTTCGTTGTGGAATGCGTTCGCAAATCCGCAGATGATGCCGTTTCCCTTCCATCTTTGCAGCAGCAGCTCAAAGCGGATTTTGGCCTGGACATTCCACTTAACCCACTAAAGCTGATCCTCACGCGAGCCGCCAAACGCAGCTATCTTCGCAAAGAACATGGCATTTTTCTACGTAATGTACCAGAATGTTCCGAAACCGGATTCCGCAGCAGACAACTCAAAGTTGAAGCTATACATGATGGCATACTGCGTAAGCTCGTCGAATATGCAAAAAACAGGCATTCAGTAGAATGGACTGAAGAAGACGCTAGTGCTGCTTTGCACGGGTTCCTCCGAGATAACTCATTATCCTTGCTCTTCTCATACGAAGAGAACAGCATTCTCTTAAATCCACATGACAGCTTATCAGGCCCCGGATTTATTGTATGTTCGTTCATTACAGAAGCACAATCTAAGGATAAGCAAGTTTTAGAGGACATCGTTGCTATCGTCCAAGGCAATTTGCTTGCAAACGCTCTCTATTTGCCTGATCCTGGAAGGATTGATCAGCGCTTCAAAAAAACGCGCGTTTATATTGATACAAGTATCATCGCCTTCGCTGCGGGTTACGCTGGACCGCTATGTGCGGCTCCTTCTCTTGAGCTTATCAGTCTACTTAGCCAACATGGAGCTGAGCTTTATTGCTTTAGACATACACAAGACGAACTCCGTCGGATACTGGATACTTGTGCAGAACGTCTCCTGCGTGGTCGTTTGCGAGACTCGTTTGGACCGAGTATGGAGTATTTCATTGAAACTGGACGTACGGCATCGGATGTTGAATTTCTGGCCGCCCGTATGAATGCAAAGCTGCATTCCTTGGGCATTACTATTGTTGAAAAGCCGCCTTACGATCCGAAATATCAGGTGGATGAAAAAGGATTTGAAAAAGCAATCGACACGGAAATTCACTATACAAGTCCTAAAGCCCGCATACACGATGTCGACTCTATTTCGGCCATTGCTCGATTACGAAGAGGAAGGGAATCATTTATCCCCGAGTTATCATTTGCGCTCTTTGTAACCAGCAATACTGCCTTAGCCAAGGTGACGAGGCAGTTCTTTCAACCCGATGTTTCGCCGGGTACTGTTGCACTGTGTATGACTGACTATGCATTAGAAAACCTTTTATGGCTTAAAAATCCAACCAAAGCGCCTGATCTTCCACGCAAGCAACTCCTTGCACACTCCTTCGCAGCAATGAAACCACCGGACAATCTCTGGAAGAAGTACCTCACTGAAATATCACGACTACAAGAACAAGGCACGATTTCGGTTGATGATTACTATATTCTCAGACACACTTTAGCAGCGAAAAGTACACTCATGGATCTTACGCTCGGTGATGACTCTGCTTTTTCAGAAGGGACAGTTCAAGAAGTGCTCACAATAGCTAAAGAAAGGCTTCGCGCTGACCTAACTGAAGCCTTGAAAAGGGAACAGGAAAATCGGTTTGTTGCAGAAAACCGAGTGCAAATGTATGAGGAGGATAGAACTTCTCGTTTAATAAAGCTCCAAAGTAAAGCGACCAAACTTGCAAGAATAGTTAGGCATGCAGTTTTTGCCATTGGAGAGATTATAATTTTCGTAAGTATGTGCTACACATTCCCATGGGCACTGTCACAACCCAAAGATGCTTGGTTCAGATATTCACTTGCCATTATTCTGCTACTATTACTAATTTTGTCGTTTATTCACCTTACGAGAGGCGTTACTCTAGCTTCTTTACTTGACAGATTGGAGCAAAAGATTGCGGAAACGTTGACCGGTTGGTTTCTTCGCTTTGCGGGTTTGGATCAAGATGCATCGCCAGATAAGAGCGGCAAATAAGAAAGTCCAGGCGACACCTGACGGCGTGCCTAACATATGCCGTTGCACTATTTCAATCCTAAATAAAAGCCGCGCTAAGTAATAGCGCGGCTTTTTGTTTTACTTACAAACTTGATATCCGAAGTAGAACGCGGCGGCAGCGAGGAGGCTCCCGAGGCGTATTACTAATACGTTGAGGAAGCTAACGCAGTTGCTAACAAAGTTATACAAAGGAGATCGAGTTTGTTAGAAATTTTTAGTGGCCTGTTCAATCCCTTTCTTAATCTGTCCAAGTTTTTCCGCACTCATTTTTACAGATATGCCCATCACCAGCGTCCGGCCTAAAATGTTTTCCGCTTGCGGAATGTTTTCCCTTAAATACTCGGCCTTGCCTTTATAGGTAGGATCGGTAAACGGATATTTCTTGGAGTTGGCAGTCGAACGCGCCAGGAAATGTTCCCAGTTCGGAACATAATGCCACAAATTTCGCTTGTAGCAAACTGTATCGACACCTTCAGCGGCCAGCACATTCTGGAATTTTTGCGCCTGATTTTCATCCGGCAAATTAAAGGCTAAGAACGTGGCGGAATCTCCTTCCGGATCGGGCAGTGTACGGAATTTCACGCCCGGAACCTGCGCCAAAACGTCTTTAATAATCTTTTTATTCTTTTTCTGCTCGCCAATTAGGTAATCCAGTTTGCGCAATTGCGCCAATCCCAACGCTCCCTGCAATTCGTTCATCCGGTAGTTGAAACCCAGAATGGTTCTGCCTTCCAGCGCGCGGCTTACTTTGGGATTATGATCATGACCATGATCGTGATACCATTCCGCCCGGTGATATAAATCAATACTGTTGGTGATGACCATCCCGCCTTCGCCGGTTGTGACTGTTTTAACATAGTCAAAGCTAAAGCAACCCATATCGCCAAAGCTACCCAGTTTTTTGCCTTTGAAGCTTGCGCCGCAGCCCTGAGCGTTATCTTCCAACACCAGCAACTTGTTTTTGCGCGCTACTTCTATAATTTTATCAATATTCGCCGCGGAGCCGCACATATGGACAGGGATTACAGCCTTGGTATAAGGTGTCTTTTTCTTTTCGATTTCCTGCGGATCAAGATTGAGCGTATCGTCGATATCCACCATGATGGGAATAGCGCCCACTTCCATTACCGCTTCATAAGTTGCTAAAAAAGTAAAGGCCGGCACAAGAACGTCATCGCCGGGGCCCACATCCAGCGCCGTCAAGGCGATTTTCAGCGCCGATGAACCGGAAGTTACACCCAAAGCGTACTGAGTCTGACAATATTTGGCAAACGTTTCCTCAAATTCCCGAACCTTAAAAATACCTTTTCTTTCTTTATCGAATCCGTACCGCATAAGGATGCCTGTTTGGAGCACATCCATTACTTCCTTGATTTCTTCTTTGCCGATTAGTTCTGCACCAGCCATGTTTCCCTCCTTAATTTATCAAAAAGCCTGCGCGTACATTGCGATCGCATCGTCTTTGGTTACTTTCCGCGGATTATTTTCCAGCGGCCGCGCCACAGTCATCGCCACGTCAGCCAGCGCCGGAAAATCTGTTTCTTTGATGCCGAACTCGGCCAGCGTACTGTGAATACCGCAATCTTCAATTAACGCCTCGACAGCTTCAAGGGCCAAATACGCCGCCTCGCGGGAGGGAAGACCGTCAACGCATTCTCCCATGGCTTCGGCGATATCGGTAAATTTGTCCAACGCGGCGGGCAGATTAAAGCCCATGACTGCAATCAACATCATGGTATTGGCCAGCCCATGCGCGACTCCGTATTTGCCGCCCAACGGATAGGAAAGCGAATGCACCGCGGTTACACCGGCGTTGGCCAAACCTATCCCCGCATAAAGACTCCCCAGAAGCATTTTTTCGCGCGCAGCTAAATTTTTGCCGTCATGCACGCAGGTGCGCAAATTTTCAGCAATGAGCATGATTGCCTGCAGAGAAATAAGCTCGCTCAGGGGAGAGGCATTCACGGATGTATAAGATTCAATGGCATGACATAGCGCATCAAGGCCTGTTTGCGCCGTAGGCCCGGGCGGCAAACTGAGCGTCAATTCCGGATCCAGAAGCGCAAGCTCCGGATAAAGATGAGGGCTGTTCATCCCTTCCTTTTTTTGCAGATCCTTCCGCACAAAAACGGCGGTAAAGGTGACTTCACTGCCGGTACCGGCGGTGGTGGGAATCATTATTTTTGGCAAGCCCTGTTTAGGGACTTTGTTCAACCCCAGATAATCAACTGCGCCTCCCTTGTTGGTGGCCAAAACAGCGATGGCTTTGGCTACGTCCATGGCGCTCCCTCCGCCGATCCCGATGATAATATCGCTTTTATTCTTGATGGCCACGGCCGCACCTTCATCCGCCAATTCGATGCGCGGCTCCGGCTCGGTCTTATCAAAGATTATAAATTTAATTCCTTCAGGCTTAAGAATCTTGGCTACTTTTTCCTGAAAACCTGCCTGGGAAAGATTTTTATCAATTACGACCAGAGGTTTTTTCGCGTTTAGTTCCTTGATGTGAGAGGCGAGAGTTGATAACGACCCTGTGCCGAAAACAATTTTTTTCGCGCCGGTAAAAGAAAATACTTTATTCATATTCTACAACCTCCGTTGGTATTCAATTTAAATCCGGGAAAATATTGCCAGACAATTTGGTATGCGCAATCCCTATGAGAACTGCCCGGTAAAGTCAAGTTTTTTTGTGTTGGGCATACCATTCCAGTTGCCGGCAGATACCCCGAATTATTTTTACTTCTCTCGATAAAAGACCAGCGCGGGTAAAAAAGCGCCGCAAATGCATCATCCAGTAATCGGGATTTTCGGGATTTAAAAAACGGATTTGGGCAAGCAAGGTTTTTATTTGCCCGTACATGCCTTCCAGCTCCTTTGAGAGCGCCAATTTGGGTGCTGCTTCTTCAATGGACGCTAGCGAAGCGGTAAATATTTCGTAGCATACAATCATCACCGCATGGGAAAGATTAATTGATTTAAGTTCTCGTGCTGTTGGAATGCTGACTACAGCATGACAATAGCGCAATTCATCATTGAAAAGGCCTGTATCTTCGGGGCCGAAAAGCAGAGCAACTTTATTTTTGCGGGAAACGTTCACAATTTTTTCGGCAATAACACGCGGCGCAATAAACGGCCCGCGGGCCTTGCCCAGGCGGGAGGTTGTTCCCACAACATAATTGAAGTCGCCAAGAGCTGTGTCGATATTATCAAAATATTGTATTTTATCTAAAACATCAGCCGCCAGATGAGTGGATCGCTGCTGCATTTCCTCCCGGTCAAAATCGGTAGTGCCTACAACGATGATACTGCCGATACCCATATTTTTAGCCGCGCGGGCAATAGAACCAACATTACCGGCATATTTGGGCTTATATAAAACGATGCTGATATTTTTCATATTCGTCTGCGGCTTCATCTCTTTCCTCCCGCAGCAATGCTTGTATCATATTCCAACACGCTACGCTATCCCGACAGCCTTGGCTACGGAATTAATCCCCCCTTGCGGTCGTGCTGCCTTTTTGTTATTTACCGATCATGGAAAAGGAAATAATTTTACTTGGTCAGTTTACGCGAGAATTGGGTATTGAATTGAGCACTCTCCAGTTGGAACAATTTGACCTGTATCAAAAGGAATTACTCCAGTGGAACGCCAAAACAAATTTGATATCGGAAAAATCCGCCCAGGAAATTGTCAGCAAGCATTTTCTGGATTCACTTACGGCTCTGCAATTTATTGATAACCACACAGCCCGGATAATCGATATAGGAAGCGGCGCCGGATTTCCCGGCATTCCTTTAAAGATTGCCTGTCCGGATTTGCAGCTTTATTTAATGGAAAGCAATCGCAAAAAAGTTTCCTTTTTAAAGCATATTATCCGTCTCTTAAACCTCACCGAAACGGTTGTTCTTCATGAACGTGCCGAAAACTTAATAAAAAACAATAAATGGAAAGATTTTTTTGATGTGGTTATTTCCCGTGCCGCTTTTAAACTTTCCGAATTCCTATCGCTGGGCGCTTTTTTTCTTGCTCTACAAGGTACATTGATCGCTTTAAAAGGTCGGGATATCGATAGTGAATTTTCTGCCTGTGTCAAGAACGCCACAGCATCTTATTTTAGTGAATTATTTCAACATGATGTAATTTCCCCTCTCCGGGGTATTCAGCATAAAATTATTGTCGGAAAAAAGACAAAAAAAGACAAAAAAACCTTCTAAAAAAAGTTTTTTTATGCTAGTTCTTACGGCAGTTTTTTCAAAAGAATTTCCGGGAAGACATCAAATAAATAAATGAATAAAATCATATGCATAGCCAATCAAAAAGGGGGGGTCGGCAAAACAACTACTGCGATTAATTTGTCTTCATCTCTGGCTGCTGCTGAAAAAAAAACTTTACTAATTGACGGCGATTCTCAGGGCAATTCGACAAGCGGTATGGGCATAACAAGTAATTCCTTTCAAGAAGCTAATTTATACCATGCGATGATCGGCAATGCGCCCTTGGAAAAAGTTATTCTGCATACAGCGATACCTCATTTGGATATAATTCCCGCCAACCAGGATTTAATCGGTGTTGAGGTTGAATTTGTCCATATCGAAGATAGAGAAAAACGTTTACGGCACTTACTAAAATCCATGGAACGGCAGTATGATTTTATATTGATTGACTGTCCACCTTCGCTGGGTTTTATGACAGTCAATGCTCTTGTTTCTGCCGACTTTTTGATTGTTCCTTTACAATGTGAATATTTTGCCATGGAAGGGTTAGGGTATTTACTAAACACGGTTAAGCTTGTTAAGGTAAGATTAAATCCGGAATTGGCCTTAGGTGGAATTTTACTGACCATGTTTGATCCGCGCAATTTGCTTTCGCATCGTGTCACCGAAGACGTAAAGAAACATTTTGGAGACAAAGTCTTTAAAACGATAATTCCGCGCAATGTCCGGCTTTCGGAAAGTCCAAGCCATGGATTACCGATAATTCTTTATGACATTAAATCGCGCGGGGCTGTGGCCTATATGGAATTGGCTCAAGAAATAATTCAGGGAGGAATAATGTAAATGGCACAGAAAAACGCGCTGGGTAAAGGGCTTGGTGCCATTTTTCCGGATCTATTGAATGACCTGGACAAGAAAATACCTATTTTTTCTTGTGGCATTGAAGAGTTGCAGCCCAACCGTTATCAACCCCGAAAAAATTTCCATGATAATAATCAAAAGCAACTGGTCGATTCCATCAAAAGCAGTGGCATTATACAACCGATTATTGTCCGCAAATTGGACAAAGGATATGAAATAATTGCCGGAGAACGCCGTTGGCGGGCAGCTCAGGCCGCAGGCCTAAAAGATGTGCCTATTGTCATTCGCGAAGCGACGGATATGCAGGCAGCGGAAATGTCGCTGATCGAAAATATCCAAAGGGAAGAGTTAAACCCCCTGGAAGAAGCGGCGGCCTACATAACTTTAAACGAAAAATTTAACCTTTCTCAGGAAGCAATATCTTTTCGTGTGGGCAAGGATCGCTCGACGATTACCAATACCATCCGGCTATTAAAATTACCGGCTAAAATAAAGGCGGCTCTTGTGGAAAAAAAGATTTCGGCAGGCCATGCCCGCTGTTTGTTGGCTTGTAACTCAGCAGAAGAGCAAATTGCGGCGTTGAATATAATCTTAAAGAAAGAATTAAACGTTCGGGAAACGGAACGACTAATACAAAACTTAAAAAAGCAGCCAGTGAGTAAAAAACAAGGCTCTAAAGACCGTTTTTTGGCTGACTTGGAAAAGGCGATGAGCGCAAAATTTATAGCAAAGGTACAAATCAAGGGTACATCAAAAAAAGGTGCTATCGAAATTCGATACACTTCTATGGACGAATTGAACCGCCTCTCTGGTTTAATTCTCGATGATTTGAAATAGAGTGAAGTTTTCATTGGTTATCAACACGTGTTGATAAATATGTTTATAAAGGATTGTTACAGTGGAAGCAGTTTGGGACAAAACGGCTAAAATTATTCAGGAAAAGCTAAGTAAGCAAAATTTTGATACATGGATAAAACCGATCAAAATAGCTGCTATGGAAGATAAATGCGTGCAACTGGTAGTGCCCAATAAATTTTTCAAAGATTGGCTTTTGGATAACTATTTTTCCACGATTAAACAATCATTGCAAAATGTTGTAGGTATTGAAGTTGATATTGAATTTATCCTCTCCAAGAGTAAAGAAAAAAGCCCGGATTCTATGTCAATGTCCCCTATCCAGCCGAAAAGCGTTTCCTCTTCGGCGGCAAGTAAAGGGAAAAATTATTCTTTTTTAAATAATCACTACACCTTTGACAGATTTGTGGTGGGCCCCTGTAATCAGTTTGCCCACGCCGCTTCCATTGCCGTAGCCAAACAACCGGCCAAAAATTACAATCCTTTGTTCATTTACGGCGGATCCGGCTTAGGAAAAACACATTTACTTAATGCTACCGGTCTTCTCACCACTACCGCCCACCCGGAACTAAATGTTATGTATGTGTCCGCGGAAGAATTTATGAATGAAATGATTAATTCTATTCGCTACGACCGGATGCCTAAATTTAGGGAAAAATACCGCAATATCAGTTGCTTATTAATTGACGACATTCATTTTTTAGCAGGAAAAGAAAGAACCCAGGAAGAATTTTTTCATACTTTCAATACGTTACATGACTCGGGAAAACAAATAGTAGTCACTAGCGATAAGTTTCCTAAAGACATTCCTAACTTGGAAGGACGACTGCGTTCTCGTTTTGAGTGGGGATTGATCGCTGATATTCAGCCTCCGGAAATAGAAACAAAAATTGCCATCATCGAGAAAAAAATGCAGGAAAGTCAAATTACTTTACCTAGTACTGTCGCTCACTATATTGCCTCTCACGTAGAATCCAACATTCGCGAACTGGAAGGTTTCCTGGTTAGAATAAGCGCTTATTCTTCTTTAACGGGCAGAGAAATTGACTTGGATTTAGTAAAAGAAGTACTAAAAAACGTAGTTAATCGCAATGGAAACGAAGAAGTAAGTATTGAAGAAATAATTAAAGTGGTTGCCGGAAAATTAAACGTAAAAATATTCGATATAAAAGCGCATAATAAAAATAAAAATCTTGTTTATGCGCGACAGATTGCCATGTTTTTATCCAGAAAATTAACCAATGCTTCTTTTCCGGATATCGGTCAAAAAATCGGCAATAGAGATCATTCGACTGTAATTTATGCAACAAATAAGATTTTAAACAAAATCGAAGTCGATCCTAAATTAAAAAATGTAATTCGGGATATTGAAGATGTTTTAATCCACAAAACGTAAAGTTTTTAATATCAGGTTATAAACAAGCGATTATTAATTTATATTATTATAATTATTACAAAATTTACATTTACTAACATATCCACAGGCTTTATTACTATTACTACTTATTAAATATAAAGAAAAAATAATACTAAATAATACAAAACAAGGGGGAAGGTATGGAACTAAAAATAAATAGAAACACCTTTCTTGATGGTATTCAAAAAACATTGGGAATTGTAGAAAAAAAGACAACATTACCCATTTTGAACAATGTTCTTTTAAAAGCGGAAGCCAATAAACTGAAAATAATTGCTACAGATAGAGAAATAAGTTTAATTTCCGATTATGAAGCGGAAATAATAAAAAAAGGTGAAATAACTATTTCAGCGAAAAAGTTATATGAAATGGTTAGGGAAATTCAAGGAGAAGTTATTTATTTCTCTCAAGATAATAACATTGTAAAAATATCCTGTCAGAGAGCGGTCTATAAAATACCCGGCTTACCGGCAGAAGATTTTCCCAGTATTGCTGACGATAAAGATGTTCAACTTTATAATATTAAAGGAACAATAATTAAGGATTTAATAGACAAAACATCGTTTGCTATGGCTACAGATGAAACGAGAAAAAACTTAAACGGAGTATTATTAGAGGTTATTTCGGATGAATCAAATAATATATTGCGCATGGTGGCCACCGACGGTCATCGTTTAGCCCTGGCAAAACATTTACTATCTGAATCTTTTTTAGAAACGGGAAAGGGCGTTATCCTTCCCCGTAAAGGTTTAATGGAAGTTAAAAAAATTATCGATGAAAACGAAAACATAAAGATAGGTATCCATAAAAACATGTTTATTGTGAAAACCGACAACACTCTTCTCAAAGTTAGTCTGGTTGATGCCGATTATCCCGACTATAAAAGGGTTATTCCCGCGGAAAAAGGTATAAATGTTGTTTTGGAAAAGGACTCTTTCCTTCATGCTTTACGCAGAATGAATGTAGTTTCTTCGGAACGTTATGGCGGGGTAATTCTTTCTTTTTCGGAAGGTAAGCTGACGCTTAATTCGACCAACCTGGATGTGGGTGAAGCTACGGAAGAAATAGATATTACTTATAGCGGTGAAGATATGGATGTGGGATTTAACGTGAACTATTTGATTGATGCGATTTCAGTGATCGGCAAAGAAAGTATTATGTTTGAAGTTGGATCGGGAATAAAACCGTCGGTGATCAAACAGACCGAAGGCGATGACTATCTATGTATCGTTATGCCGTTAAAAATATAGTTAAAAAAAGGGAGTTGAAAAAGAAGTTATGACACATAAGTATGATGCAGACAGTATTAAAGTCTTAGAAGGTTTAGAGGCTGTGCGCAAAAGGCCGGCCATGTATATTGGTTCCACGGGTAAAGAAGGATTGCACCATCTTGTTTATGAAGTTGTTGATAATAGTATTGATGAGGCGGCCGGTGGGTATTGCGACACAATAACTGTAAAAATCAGGGTTGATAACAGTATTGTCGTAGACGATAACGGGCGCGGCATACCTGTAGGCATTCATAAGACGGAAAAAGTATCGGCGGCGGAAGTTGTTATGACAAAGCTGCATGCTGGCGGTAAATTTTCCCATGATTCTTATAAAATCTCCGGAGGGCTGCATGGTGTTGGTGTTTCGGTCGTTAATGCCCTTTCTCAAACATGTGAGCTGGAAGTACGTCGGGATGGCAATGTTTACAGTCAATCTTACACACGGGGAGTGCCGAACGCCCCGCTGGAAATGGTGGGAAAGACAAAAAGCCACGGCACGAAAGTCACTTTTTTACCTGATGACGAAATTTTTGAAGATACCGAATTTAGCTTTGATGTTATTTCCAACCGGCTGAGAGAGTTAGCTTTTTTAAATTCCGGCGTAAAAATAAATTTAACTGATGAGCGCACCGACAAGAATAATGAATTCTTCTATAAGGGCGGTATAGTTTCCTTTGTCGAGTACATAAACCGTAACAAAAAAGTGTTACATAAACATCCTATATATGTCGCCGGCGAGAGAGAAGATTGCTTCGTAGAAGTTGCCCTGCAATACAATGAAACTTATCTGGAAAACATTTTTGCATTTGCCAATAGTATTAATACTACTGAAGGCGGGACACATTTAATCGGTTTTAGATCAGCGCTCACTCGTGTTTTTAACAATTATGCTACAAGCAACAAACTGATTAAAGACGGCAAGGAATCCCTGCGTGGTGAAGATTTAAGGGAAGGGTTAGCTTGCGTCATCAGCGTCAAAGTACAAAATCCGCAGTTTGAAGGACAAACAAAAACCAAGCTGGGTAATAGTGAAGTAAAAGGATTGGTGGAAGGCGTTGTTTATGAAAAAATAGGCAGCTATCTGGAAGAAAATCCATCGATTGCCAAACAAATTCTTAACAAATGTTTGGATGCCGCCCGCGCTCGAGAGGCGGCACGCCGCGCCCGTGAATTGACCAGACGCAAAAGCGCGCTCGAAGTAGGTTCCTTACCGGGAAAATTAGCTGATTGTCAGGAAAAGGATCCGGCGCTTAGCGAAATTTATTTAGTGGAAGGCGATTCCGCCGGCGGTTCGGCCAAGCAGGGACGCGATAGAAAGAATCAGGCAATCTTGCCCCTGCGTGGTAAAGTATTGAATGTGGAAAAGGCGCGTTTCGACAAAATGCTGCAAAACGAGGAAATTAAACTTATTGTTACCGCTTTAGGCACGGGCATCGGTACAGAAGAATATGAAGTAACCAAATTGCGGTATCATAAAGTAATTATCATGACTGATGCCGATGTCGATGGCTCTCATATTAGAACGCTGCTTTTGACTTTTTTCTTCCGTCAGATGCGGGAGCTGATTGAAAGAGGATATTTATTTATCGCTCAGCCGCCGTTGTTTAAAGTGGTGGATAAAAAAAATGAGCTTTATATTCACAATGAAGAACAAATGAGAAATTACATTTTGGAAAATGGAGTAGATAAAATCAATTTGGTTATGGACGACGGTAGCCGCTTTCCCGCAACCGGCAATAAATTGTTGAGCCTGATCAAAAAGATTATGCGGATAGAGGATCATTTAGACCGCTTTGAAAAGGAGCAACGTGATAGACAATTGTTCCGTATCCTTGCCGGAGATCCTTCGCTCAAAGATGAAAGCTTTAAAAGCGAAAAGGTATTGCAGCCGGTCGCGAAAAGAACTCTCAAGGCCATGAAAGACAGCGTGATAGACTATGTCATTGAACAGGACCAGGACCACGGAGGCTATAAAATTGTTTTTACTATTAAGAAAAACGGACAAACTATAACAAATTATATGGATCGAGAAACATTTCGCTCGCCGCAATTTACCGATATAAAAGCATTGCTGGAGCAGGTTTCCGTGGTCGGGGAACCGCCCTACCGGGATGTCGGCGAGGACAAAGCCGAAGCTATTATTCTGGAAAGCTCTAAAGCGTTGGTGGAACATATCATTAACACCGGCAAGAAGGGTCTGGCCGTCCAGCGCTACAAAGGCTTGGGCGAAATGAATCCCGAACAGCTTTGGGAAACGACCATGAATCCAGAAAAAAGAACGCTACTGCAGGTCAGCGTAGACGACGCTGTTTTAGCCGACGAAATATTTACGACACTGATGGGAGATCAGGTAGAGCCTCGCCGTGATTTTATTTATAAATATGCTCTTGATGTTTCCAATTTAGATATTTAAAACCGACGATCAAATACACAATGAAATAAGCGGTTGAATAACCGCTTATGTTTAGAGAGGATGAAGTGAAATGAACAAAGATATCCACCACAAGCCAACGCTGGTGAATATAGAAGATGAAATGAAAAAATCGTACATGGATTACGCCATGAGCGTAATTATCGGAAGGGCTATTCCCGATGTACGCGACGGTTTGAAACCGGTTCATCGGCGGATTTTGTTTTCCATGTATGAAATGGGCAACCGGTATAATAAGCCCTATAAAAAGTCCGCCCGAATCGTCGGCGATATCATCGGTAAGTATCATCCGCATGGCGATGTTGCAGTGTATGATACTCTTGTGCGTATGGCACAGGATTTTTCTTTGCGCTACATGCTGATTGACGGACAGGGAAACTTCGGTTCCGTCGACGGAGATCCTCCCGCAGCCATGCGTTACACGGAAATACGAATGGCGCGCATTGCCGAAGAAGTCCTCGCTGATCTCGAAAAAGACACAGTCGATTATGTGCCCAACTATGACGAATCCCTGCAAGAGCCATCGCTTCTGGCAACACGCATTCCTTTGCTGTTGCTCAATGGTTCTTCCGGCATTGCTGTGGGAATGGCCACAAATATTCCGCCGCATAATTTAACGGAAATAATAAACGGCACCATCGCGTGCATCAAAAATCCGGAAATCACTGTTGAAAAACTAATGCGTCATATACAGGGACCTGATTTTCCTACAGCAGGTTTTATTAACGGCCGCGAAGGAATCCTTGCAGCTTACAAAACCGGACGCGGCATAATTCGGATGAGAGCAAGAGCTCTTATCGAAAAGAACTCCCGCAACGATAAAGAAACCATAGTCATTACAGAAATACCTTATCAGGTAAATAAAGCCACGCTGATTGAAAAAATATCGGAACTTGTCCGCGATAAAAAAATTACGGGCATTTCTGATCTACGCGACGAATCAGACCGCGATGGCATCCGCGTCGTCATTGATTTAAAACGTGACGAAAATTCTGCGATTATCCTCAATCAACTTTATAAGTTTACCTCAATGGAAAGCTCGTTCGGCATTATTATGCTGGCGATAACCGACGGCCGTCCGCAGGTCTTGAATCTAAAAGAAATAATAGAAAAATTCATTGTCTTCCGCAGGGACGTTGTCGTGAGGCGCACCAGATTCGATCTTGCGCGCGCCAAAGAACGGGCGCATATTTTGGAAGGCCTGATCATCGCGTTGAACAATATCGACGCTATTGTTACCTTGATTAAAGCGTCTAAAAATCCTCAGGAAGCAGCGACAAAATTATGCGAGAAATTTAAGCTGTCCGAAATACAGGCAAAAGCGATTCTGGAAATGAGGCTGCAGCGCCTGACCGGTTTGGAGCGAGCGAAAATTGACGAAGAGTACGCGGAAGTTAAGACTTTAATGGCCAAACTGGAAGCAATTTTAGCCGATGAGCAAAAAGTTCTACAGGTTATTATCGACGAACTTAACGAAATAAAAGAGCGCTATGGTGATGAACGCCGCACTGAAATTGTCGCCGGTACCGATGATATCGATATCGAAGATATGATTGTGGAAGAAGACATGATGGTTAATATAACCCATTCCGGCTATATAAAACGCAATCCAGTCAGCCTTTACAAAAGCCAACACCGCGGCGGACGCGGCAAAATGGGTATGGGGACGAAAGAAGAGGATTTTGTGGAAAAAATCTTTGTCGCCTCGACACATCACTACCTGCTTATTTTTACTTCTACCGGCAAGGTACACTGGTTGAAAGTGTATCAGATACCCCAGGCAGGGCGAGCCGCCAAAGGGAAAGCTATTGTCAATTTAGTGAACTTGGGGCCGGGTGAACGCGTGAGCGCAACGTTGCCTGTGCGGGAATTCACTGATGATGAATTCGTTGTGCTCGTAACAAAAAAAGGGACCATTAAAAAAACGGAATTAGCCGCTTATGCCAATCCGCGTTCGGGCGGCATTATCGCTATTTCTATAGAGAAGGGTGACGAACTAGTTGATGTTAAATTAACCACGGGAAAACAGGATATCTTTTTGGCAACACGGCGGGGCATGGCTATTCGTTTTAAAGAAGATGATGTGCGTGATATGGGACGGACGGCGAAAGGCGTGCGCGGCATTAGGCTGGGTAAAGATGATGCTGTCATCGGCGTGGACATACCGGCGAAAGACACGTTTATGCTGACGGTTTCCGAAAAGGGTTTTGGAAAGTGTACGCCGATTGAGGAATACCGCGTCCAGAGCCGCGGCGGAAAAGGGACTATTAATTTAAAGACCGTAGCTAAAGTTGGGAATGTGTCCGGTGTATTGCAGGTGAGCGGCGAAGAGCATATCATGCTCATTAGCGATGGCGGTAAAGTAATCCGGCTGAAAGTGCAGGAAGTTCCGGTTAATCATCGTGTAACACAGGGAGTGAAACTTATTGATCTGGAATCGAAAGAAAAACTCGTCGGCGTCGCTCGCACGACGTCGGAAGAGGAAGGTAAAGATGAAGACGTAAATGGTAACGGATCAGCGGACAATGACAAAACCGATGAAGAATAGAGACATTAGCCGGTAATAAAAACCACTTTAGAACAATATAAAGCCCCTTACTGTGGCAGTAAAGGGCTTTTATTTTTGCCCTATCCTTTATAATACAAAAGCTACCTTCCGCCGGAAGATCCCATAATTAGTAGCGCTTGTTCTTACGAATCAATTTAGCTATAGTTAGCTTATGAAAACATATAAGGTGCTGGATCATACCGCTGACATTGGCATCGAGGTTTGGGGGAGAACAAAAAAAGAACTCTTTGGTAATGCCGCTGAGGCGATGTTCGATTTAATTGTTGATCTTACAGGCATTAATAATGTTAACGAAAAAGTTGTTACTATTAGAGGTTCGGATGCGGAAGACCTTTTGGTTAATTTCTTGCGGGAAGCGCTCTACTTATTCAATGGAAAAAAATGGATCATTAAACAGTGTAAGTGTTCAGAAATGAAATCAGGGCAAATAGTCGCGCAATTGCAGGGAGAGTCGTATAATGCGCAGAAGCATCAGTTGAAAACAGAAATAAAAGCCGTAACATATCATGGACTGAGCATTGAAAAGAAGGCTCAAGGCTGGAAGGCCAAGGTGATTTTCGATGTCTGAAATTAAACTGGAACGCATAGACGATAACCGCTGGCTTCTTCCCCAAACAGGGAAAATGAAGGTGCCCGGGATTATCTATGCCAATGAAAAAATCTATCAGCTTTTAAAAGGTGATGAAAGCGCAAAGCAAGTGGCCAACGTCGCGCATTTACCGGGAATTGTTAATTACTCGCTGGCCATGCCGGATGTCCACTGGGGGTATGGTTTTCCCATCGGTGGTGTGGCGGCCTTTGATCTGGAAAGCGGAATAGTTTCTCCCGGCGGAGTGGGCTACGACATCAATTGCGGCTGTCGTCTTATTGCCACTAATTTATCTTTTGCAGATGTTAAAGACAGGATCAGCGATTTGACCACAGCTTTATATCAGCATATACCTTCAGGTGTCGGCTCCACAGGCTCGGTTAAATTATCGGGCAAAGACGAAAAAAAGGTTTTGGAGGAAGGCGCTAAATGGGCGGTCAAGGCCGGATTTGGTCTGCAGGAGGATTTGGAAGCAACGGAAGATGGCGGGGCGATGACCGGAGCTGATCCCGAACAAGTATCCGCCCGCGCGCTGGAAAGAGGCAAGCAACAGTTAGGCACGTTAGGTTCCGGCAATCATTTTTTGGAAATTGAAGTCGTGCAGGAGATTTTTGACCAAACCGCGGCGCAAGCGTTTGGTTTGCGTAAAGGACAGATTGCCGTCATGATTCATAGCGGTTCGCGCGGCTTGGGTTATCAGATTTGCGATGATTATCTGGCCTTGATGGTGAAGCACATACAGGAAACAAAAATCGAACTGCCGGACAGACAGTTGGCTTGCACGTATCTGAATACGACACGTGCACAAAATTATCTCGCCGCTATGGCCTGCGGTGCCAACTACGCCTGGGCGAACCGGCAATTACTCATGCATCGAACGCGGAAGATATTTGAAAAAACGTTGCGAATGGCGCCACGGGAGCTGGGAATGCGACTGGTTTACGATGTCTGCCACAATATCGCTAAAATAGAAAATTTTAAAATTGAGGGGAAAATGAAGAAACTTTGTGTCCACCGCAAAGGCGCGACGCGCGCTTTTCCCGCTGGCCATGAAGCACTGCCGGCACGTTATAAAAGCGTCGGCCAGCCGGTGCTTATTCCGGGTGATATGGGCAGCGGTTCTTATGTGTTGGTCGGCCAGGAAAAAGCGATGGAAGAAACCTTTGGCAGCGCCTGCCATGGCGCGGGACGGGTGATGAGCCGGACACAGGCCACAAAAGTGAGTCAGGGACGCTCCATCAGCCGAGAACTTGCTGATCTTGGAGTTTTGGTTATGGCTTCCAGCAAGGGAACTTTAAGGGAAGAAATGCCGGAGGCGTATAAAAATGTGCAGGATGTTGTTCAGGTAATGCACGACTCGGGAATTGCCAAAAAGGTGGCGCGATTGAAAGCACTGGCATGCATAAAAGGCTAAGTGCCAAGACGGCATTCATTTGGCTACCTTTGTTGGCAGCGTCGTCGGCTTCCTCAACGTATAACCTGAAGGTCACGCGTTAGTAATACGCCTGCGGAGCCTCCTCCTTGCCGTCGCGGTATCCTTTTGAATGCGACTTGGCAATAACTTTGAAAAACTCTATTGTCTGTCATTCCGGGATTGACCCGGAATCCAGGAAATACTTAAATATGATAACTTTCCGCTTTTGCACCCTAAAGGGCACAAGCGGGAATGACGATCAAATTGTAATTGTCTTCTGGCAATATTTTTAAAGCTGTTATAAGTAGCTTCGTTAATAAAACTTGGAGAAGGACATGGTTGAAATCATTTTTGATAAAGATGAAGATTGGGGAAAGCGAACTTTGTGCAGGGATGAGGCCTGTATCGGCACCATTGGTCCCAATGGGCGTTGTAAAGAATGCGGCAAACCTTACAATGGTGAAGCAAAGGCCGGCAGTTCTGCCGGCAATGTTGCGAAAGACAAAAAACAAGAAATTGCTAGCAAGTCTGAAGACTCAGTTTTTGACGAAGATTGGGAAAAGAGAGTTTTATGCAGCGACGAGTCCTGCATCGGTGTCATTGGCTCTAATGGTAGATGTAAAGAATGTGGGAAGCGTGGGAGTAAATAAAAACAAGTATGGTGGATGAACGAAAAAATCAGCCGGAGCGCAGCGATCGGCTGGATTGATTTGTTAGGTGTCCTTATCTTTATCATTAAGTTGGTATCTTCGTTTAAACTTTTCGATTATCTTGATGTAAAGAAACATCAAATACCCACAGCTGAGAACGACTATTGCAGCCGCGGTTAATGCATTGTCTTTCGGGGTTTGTCCCTTAAAAATAATAACGTATACACCAAAAAGAAATAGCAAAGTACTTGCCACCATAATCATAATTGATAATTTTTTATGGGATGAAAGATTTTTTAGGATATAATGTTCATTTTTATCGAAATTCATCTCTGCACCTAACATTGTTTATATGGATCGGTGTTAATACTGTAAACACCGCTCTCCTGTCGGCATAACGCCCCTCAACAAAAAATGCAATTTTAAGTCTAATAACTTAATATTAAACAATAATCAAAAGATTTCCTATTTTCTTACTTGGGATGTTATCTGGATCCGTATAACATCCCAATTGATTTGCTAAAGATTATCCGCTGGGCTCCTCATTGAGGCAGACCCTTTGCGTGTGTTTAAGGGGTAAACCTTACTAAAACTCGTATAGTTTCTTCCCCGGCACTACCGTAAAATTTTTCTTCATCAAAATGTCGATGGCTTTTTCCGGGTTATCGAAGCGGAAGATAATCACGGCGTTCTGACCGCTTTTTTCTACAAAAGCATAAAGGTATTCCACGTTAATGCCTTCTTTGGAGATCACTTCCATAATGCTGTGCAGGCCGCCCGGCTTATCGGGCACTTCCACAGCTACCACAGGGGTTTTGCTGACCTGAAATCCATTTTCTTTTAGAACTTTATTGGCTTTTTCCACATTATTGACAATCAAACGTAAAATGCCGAAATCAGCGGTTTCGGCAAGCGATAGTGTGCGAATATTGATGTTGGCATCTTTAAGCACGCGTGTCGCCTTCTCCAGCGTGCCGGGTTTATTTTCTAAGAAGACAGATATTTGTTCTACTTTCATATAACCCCCTTTTAATAATCAAAAGCGACGTTTATCAATAACCTTCGCGCCTGCTTTTTGCAGAGTATTGGGTTCCACAAGCTTTACGCGCGGGGCAATGCCCAGATAATCCTTCATATCTTTGACGATTCTTTGTTCGATTTTCTGCAATTCTTTCACGCTTCCGGAATCGCTGAAGATCTTATCGCTGGCCTCAACCTGCAGTTCCATAGAATCTAACGCTCCAACTTTATCAACGATGATTTGATAGCTGGGCTTCAATCCTTCGATATCGACCAAGATAGCTTCGACTTGTGAGGGGAAAATATTGACGCCGCGGATAATCAGCATATCGTCGCTTCTTTTTAGGACTCTTTCCATTTTAATGTGACTGCGTCCGCAGCGGCACGGTTCGGTAATCAGGCGCGATACATCGCCGGAACGGTAACGAATGAGCGGATTTGCTTCTTTAGTCAAGGTGGTGAAAACCAGTTCTCCCTCAGATCCCTCAGGCAGCACTGCGCCGGTTTGGGGGTTGATTGTTTCGACAATGAAATGGTCTTCAAAAATATGCATTCCATTACGGCCTTCCAGACATTCCATCGCCATGCCCGGGCCGATAACCTCTGATAGACCAAAGAGGTCCAACGCAGTTATCCCGAAGGTCTTTTCAATTTCGTCGCGCATCGCCTTATTCCATGGCTCAGCTCCGAAAATACCTACACGCAGTTTTAACGATTTCATATCCACACCAAGAGCCCTGCCTTCTTCGGCCAGATGCAATGCGTAGGAAGGTGTGCAGCAAATAACAGTCGGCCCGAAATCCTGCAAAATCATGATTTGCCTTTTAGCATTTCCTCCGGACATGGGAATAACACTCGCCCCTATCTTTTCCGCGCCGTAATGCAGTCCCAAACCGCCGGTGAACAATCCGTAACCGAAGGCGTTATGAATAATATCATTTTTTGTTAAACCTGCGGCGACAAGACAGCGCGCGACCAGGTCCGACCAAATTTCAATATCGCGTTTGGTATAACCGAAAACAGTAGACTTGTCGCTGGTACCGGAAGAAGCGTGCAGCCGGACAATGCTGCTCATAGGCACCGAAAATAAGCCGAAGGGATAATTATCACGCAAATCCTGTCTGGTGATAAAGGGAAGCTTTTTCATATCGGCAATAGATTTGATATCGTCGGGTTTGATTTTGGCGGCATCCAGGGATTTTTTATAAAATCCCACGGTATGATAAACTCGCTGTAAAACCTGCTGGAGCCTTTTAATTTGCAGAGCTTTTAGCGCTTCGCGGGGCAGGGTTTCAAACTCTTCATTATACATCATGATTGTGCCTCCCTTTTATTGGCCTGTACGAAAGTCTAACAAAACTTTATGCCTCTGGCAAGAAGCTTTAAAGGATAAAAGAACGCCGTCAAAAAGACATTTTAAAAGACTGCTTTACTTTTCAAGCAACTTGTTTTTGTTGAAAAAAATTTTCAGCCAGGATAATTCCCAGGGCAGTTTTAGCGTCAATAATTTCACCGGTTTTGAGCAATTCTTGAACAGAAGAGAGTTTGACAGGAACGATTTCGATGAATTCATCTTCATCGGGAGGAAGTGGTGCGGAGATAAGGTCCTGCGCGAGAAAGAAATACATATATTCATTGCAGTATCCTGGTAGCAAGTAACCTTCGTAAAGTTTCATAAGACTCGCGGCTTTAAAGCCTGTTTCTTCGGCTAGTTCCCTTTGGGCACAGGCAACAGGCGACTCTTCCATGTTATCCAGAGAACCGGCCGGAATTTCCAAAAGGTGCTTTTTTACGGCGTTGCGGTATTGTTTTATTAACAGTACTTCATTTTTGTCGTTGAGGGCAACAACAGCAACGGTAGGTTTATGGTCAATCCAGCTTTGTTTGTTTGATTTTCCGGTAGGCAGAGGGACTTCTTCCTCCCAAACGTCGAAAATCTTACACTTATACATCAAATTGGCTTTGGTTTTTTTCATGGATTCTGGGCCTGGTTTCAGTTGGTTTTGATTATGGATAATATATTTTTTTCGATTTCGTCTTTAGGGAGCGCTCCGGTCAGGCGTTGCACCAGCTTGCCTTCTTTAAAAAAAAGCATGGTCGGAATACTGTGGATTCCATATTGCGAAGCGGTGAGCGGATTTTCATCGACATTCAGCTTGGTTACTTTTACTCCATTGGCATAGTCGGAGGCTAGCTCGTCGATTATTGGTGATAATTGCTTGCAGGGGCCGCACCAGGGCGCCCAGCAATCAACAAGAACCGACGTATCTGAGGTCAATACTTCGCGCGCAAATGTATTATCTGTTACCTCTAGAGGTTTGGTTTTTTGTTGGGTGATTACGAGCGGTTCACGACATTTACCGCAAAGAGGCTTTTGATTAAGACGATCTTCGTGCATTCTATTTTTGGTGCCGCATTTGAGACAGCGAATAATCAAATCATCCAATGGCGCGGCGCATTTGCCGCAAACAGACCTGCCCTGAAATTTTTTTTTGGGTATGCGATTTTTTGTTCCGCAATTAAGACAGCGGATAATAACGTTTTCAGGCATACTACTGCAACCTTAAATTGCCATCATATTTTTTTTAACGGCAAGATGTGGATCATCTGGCGACACTGACCATGAACGGCTTAAGTATGTTAATAAGGTCAACGGAAGACATTTGTGCCAGCAAACCGCGCCGTCCGGCATTAATAAAAATTTTGGGTAAATCGGCGATGGTTCTTTCCATGAAAACAGGAATTATTTTCTGTATGCCGAAAGGTGAGGTACCGCCCACTTGGTAGCCGGTATGCCCCTGTGCGACTTCTGGCTTACAAGGAGAAACCGTTTCGCCGATAATCGCTGCCAATGCATCTGTAGAAACTTCTTTATCGCCGTGCATTAAAATAATCAGGGGTTTTCCGTTTTCATCTTCCATAACCAGCGTTTTTATGACGATGTGTTCGTCAACACCCAATTTCATTGCCGATAGTTTTGTGCCGCCCGGTTCTTCGTATTGATATGGATGCAATGTGAACTTAACCTTTTGTTTTTGCAAATCTTGTATGGCGGGTGTTGCCGGAGCGGGGGTTTTCTTTACGGGAGGTTTTTGCGGAGGCCTGACTTTTTTGACGACTTTAACTTTTTTTGCAGTAGCTTTTTTCGGAGAAGAGACTTGCTTAACAGCCTTAGCTTTTCTTAAGACCTTTTTTTTCGGAGCTTTAGCTTTTTTGGTGACCTCAACTTTTTTTAAGGCTTTTACTATTTTAGCTTTCTTTAAGGGTTTCTTTTTCTTCAGGATTTTATTTTTTTTCATGTTTCGTCCCTCTCTTTTCAGAATTTCCTATTTTCATTATTATTATAATAACAATTATAACTAAAAAAGCAATATGCTATGATTTTATCCGTAAGATTCAAAAAAGGCTGATCAACGATAGGAATAGTCAATTAAATCCTTGCTCAATTGAGATAAATTGTTTAAGAATTAACAAAATTCTTATTAGGTATGTAGTTCATGCCGGAATCAATGCAAATAATTATAGGTATTTTCGCCGTGCTTGTTGTTTATCTTTTAGCTATGTTAGGCACTGGCTGGTGGACAAAACAGGTATCTCTGGCCATTATGAAAGAACTTGAAGATAGAGGGGCGATCAATGCTACCACCGCCATTGATTTACCTTACGATAAAATCAGTTATTTCAAAGTAGGCTATCGTGATTATCGCCCTAAAGCACTCGAGATGCTTATTTTGAGCGAAGTAGTCTGCAAAACTTTTCAAGGCGGGTATTATTTAAATAAAGAAAAAGTGGCTCAAATTCAACATAAGGAAAACGTTTGAAAATTAACGAATTGTCAACTCGGATACCAGATCAAGAATATTATTATCGGTATAAAAAAACAGCTCATGAGCGACAACATGCCGGCGCTTATCAGCCGATTCTTTGGTTAGGGGAATGATTTCAATAGCTTTGATACTCAGCCGCTGCCCTTCCATGTTGATGCGCACAATTGCGCCTATATCGTTTTTTTCATGAGGTATTTTATAAGATGTCAGAACCCGGGCAACGAAGTCGTTTTTTTGTTTGGTCACATAAGCCGCTCGCTGTTGCAAAGCGCGGATTTTACCATATTCCTTGGTGTGCGCTGCAGACAGGCTGGTAAATAATAAAATCAATGAAAACAAGAAAATACGTATTTTCATGATGTTCTCCTTTTGCTTGTGTAGGCTTATTAAGTATAGTGTAATTTTACAGGTTCTTAGTTTGATATTCCAGAAAAAGGTTTTTGTTTCATTTTCTTGATTTTACAGTTTTTTTAAGTTATTTGTGCAAAAAATACCGCTTTGATCAGGAGATGTAAGTTGCAATTTAATCCGTGCATGAAACATAAACTTATCCGCAATTCTGTGAGGCATTTTGCGGAAACCGAACTTGCCCCTATTGCCGCGGAAATAGACCGCAATGCCACATTTCCCCGCGACGTTATTGAAAAAATGAAAGCGCTTAATTATTTCGGCCTGCAGGTACCCAAGGAATTCGGCGGAGCGGCAATAGATTCAATAAGCGCGGCTATAGTTGTGGAGGAAATTTCCCGCGTTTGTGCCGCCGTAGGCTTATGCATTACGGTGCACAACGGCGTGGCTGTTTATCCGTTTCTCCAATTCGCGTCGCCCCAACAGAAAGATACTTATCTGCCCAAGCTGGCCAGCGGTGAAATTATCGGCGCTTTCAGCCTGACCGAAGCCAATGCCGGTTCTGATGCGGGAAGTGTGGAAACAACCGCGGTAAAAAACAGCCATGAGTTCATATTAAATGGAACGAAAATATTTGTCACTAACGGCGGAATTTGCGATCTGTCCTTAATTTTCGCTCTTACCAATACCGATCAGACACGCCTGCAGAGCAGTGTGTTTATTGTGGAGAGTAGCTTTCCCGGGTTTTTACGTGGTGAGCTGGAAGATCTTTGCGGCATGCGCGCCAACCCCGTTTCCTCATTATTTTTGGAAGATTGCCGCGTGCCGGAAAAGAATCTTTTGGGGAAACTGGGCGATGGGATGAAAATAGGCCTGGCCACACTGGATAATGGTCGCATAGGTGTCGCCGCACAGGCACTGGGTATCGCGCAGGGAGCCTTTGAAGCCGCGGTCAAATACGCCAAGGAAAGACAACAATTTAAAAAGCCGATTGCTTCTTTACAAACAATTCAAAATTACATTGCCGATATGGCCACAGAGCAAGCCGCGGCGCGCCTGCTTTTGTATAGAGCCTGTTCCCTGAAGGATGAAGGTTCGCCTTTCGGCTGTGAAGCGGCCATGGCCAAGCTTTACTGCAGTCAGGTTGCCTCTAGGATTACGTCGCTGGCCGTACAAATTCACGGCGGCTACGGATACAGCAAAGAATACGATGTGGAAAGATATTTTCGTGACGCTAAAGTTACAGAAATCTATGAAGGCACCAGCGAAATTCAGCGCCTGGTCATTGCGCGTTCAGTACTGTCTAAGTTGCTATTATAGAAAAATATGTTGAATCTGGTAGTTTGTTTAAAACAAGTTCCCATGGTGACGGAACTACCGTGGGATGAAAAAACCGGCACACTGCGGCGCGATCTGGCGACGGGAATGATGAACCCGGCCTGCAAGCACGCTCTGGAAGCCGCCTTGCAAATTAAAGAAAAATATTCCGCAAACATTACCGCGATAACCATGGGGCCTTCGGCTGCCCAGGAAATTCTGCACGAAGCGCTGGCTTTAGGTGCAGATCGCGCTATCCTTATTTGTGATAAGCTTTTAGCAGGTTCCGATACATTTGCTACTTCCTGGATTTTGGCGGAAGCAATAAAAAAAGAGTGTCCGAAATTTGATCTGCTGCTTTGCGGTGCTTATACCTCCGACAGCGAGACGGCACAGGTCGGCCCGCAATTAGCTGAAAAATTAGATTTACCCGCCGCGGCGTATGTCGAGAAACTGGAAATTAACGGCCGGACATTGCGCGTCCGCAGACTCGTCGATAATTTCCGCGAAACGCTGGAAATGGAATTTCCAGCGCTGGTAACCGTCTCCATGGAAAATTACGAACCACGCTATACGAAGCTTGTAGGTCTGGAAAATTCGTTCAACGAAAATAGCGTCATTATTCTTGATGCTGGAGATCTCGGTATAAACGCTGCAGCAATGGAAAATCAGGGCTCCCGCACCAGGGTGCGCAAAGTATTTTTAAGAAATACACAGAAAGAAAACGTGTTTTTGCAGGGAACGGCGGCCACTGTGGTTACGGAATTTCTCAATCAATATCAGAGAAAAATCAGTTCGGCTATCGGCAAATCCATAGAGGACAGTAAACAGACTCATGAAGAGTAAGCAAAAAAGCATTTGGGTATTTGGTGATTACCGCAACTACTATCAAAACCGCGTAACTTTACAATTGATTTCCAAAGCGGTTGATCTGGCGCGCATGATTCAGGCGGAAGTATGCGCGTTAGTTTTTGGTCATGAAATTGACGAATGGATTATGGAATACACAGCGCACGGCGCGGATAGAATTCTGGCAATTGATGATCCCGCCCTAAAGAGCTACAGCACGGAAAGATATTTGGCGATCATCGAAAAATTGGCGAAGGAAAGAGACCCGGAGATTATCTTGATCGGCGCCACAGACTTTGGCCGTGAATTCGCGCCAAGGCTGGCCAAGCGTCTGAAGACAGGATTATCTGCGGATTGCGTGGGGCTGGATATCACGGAAGAAGGATTATTGCTGCAAATAGCGCCTTCTTTCGGCGGCAACATGCTGGCGGAAATCATTACGGAACGGCATCGTCCCCAGATGGCCACGGTGCGTCCCGGAACATTCAAGGAAATGCCTCACAACTATAACAGAAAGGCCTTGGTCGAGCGCTTGCCTTTGATGAAAAACCTGCCCGAACCGCGTGTTCGTCTGGTGGAGTATAAGCGATCAGCAGAAAGGGAACACTCCATAGAAAGCGCCGCCGTCATAGTTTGTGGAGGCAGGGGCATGGGTAATAAAAATAATTTCAACAGACTTCATGAACTGGCCAAGCTTTTGGGAGGCGGTGTCGGCGCCACAAGACCCGTAATTTATGCCGGCTGGGCTGATCATGTAGCGCTGGTGGGACAGGCCGGTAAGCATATCAAACCGAAAATTCTTTTTTCCTTCGGTATCAGCGGCGCCATTCAGCATACCGCAGGTCTGGGCGAAGCGGATTTCATTGTCGCTATCAATAAAAACCCGCAGGCGACAATGATGAAAATGGCCGATGTCGCCATTGTTGCCGACGCGAGCGATGTCCTCAATACGCTCATCAAAGAACTGAAGAAACGAATCAGGGAATAATCTTATTGAAATAGTCTACGACAAAGTTGAGCCGGAGTGTATGCGATCGGCTCTAGCGACGGGTTGGACTATATTTATTTTATTCTCGATCTCCGTATATTCCACTTAAAATCACCCTTTAAAGACAGGTGCGTTACAAGATTTTTGAACCATTCTTGGCTTCCTGGTGCCAATACTAGTGTATCGAATAGATTCCTTAGATCGACTCTTACCTGAAGACCAGCCTCGTCAAAATTATTCATCTTTGCTCCAGTAATATCCTCTTTACTAAAAACTCTTCCTAATGAATCGAGACAAGCTGGGGTCTTAATATTCATTGTGCAGATTCGCAGTTCACACTCATGGCCAAACTCGTTTTTGTCCTTTAAGAATGCTCTATGGTGTGCCTGATGAGCTTCATAGGAGGACATCTCGTAGGTGTTAAAATCAACATATTTCACTTTTCCAATGAAGCTAAATTCAGCAGGAAGGTATATACTCTCCCAGACTTTCCTTACGGATGATCTAATTGCCACACCATCAGGCCCTCTCGCATATTTATTCCACATTTCAGGCGATTCTTCATCTCCGATGAACCAACAATTTGCCGCAGTCAGTGATCGGCCATCTGCTATATTTTTTTCGGGCCACTGATCAATTTGTGTCTGGTATTCAGGGTGTGGACACCATTCTTTTGTTTTTTCATTCTCTTGGCGCATTCGCGCAAGTGCCTTCTCTGGAATTCGACCTTCGAATTTGTCAATCAGATATTCCAGGCGACAAAACCACAACGCTCCGTAGGATATTAAATGGATAAATTTCGGAAAGGTCAGATATCTCCAGGCTACTGAATCTAATTCATCTTCTGTAAGGTTATAAAACTGTGCCTTCCAGTTCTTATCCATCTTCCTAGTCCAACGAAAAAATCAGCCGGAGCGTAGCGATCGGCTGGATTGACTTGTTCGCTGATTTTCATTTTTTTGTGATTTCAATCTCTCTCTGAATCATTTCGGTAATTGAATTTTCGTCAATTTGGTGCACTATCTTTTCATTAATTTTTATTCTGAATTCAGGTTTGTCTTTCACCTTTTTGATTTTGTCGTAAATCCACGCAGCAACTATACTTGCTGAAACACTCGACGAGAAAGTCAGTACACCCGTTACGATTGCTGAATAATCAGCGCTACGCCTCTCCACTGCCGGCTGGCGAATCAGTTTCACTCCTGCGGGAAGATCGTCATATGCTAAGATCAAAGGGAGAAAAGTAGTTTCAATTGTAATTTCCATTTCTCATCCTCTCCAGCGAACAATTAATATACCAAGTTAGTATTTTCCGACTTTCAATGCAATTCTACTTTGTTTCATAAAAAACGACAATAGAGAATCACATCATAAAATCAGCAAAATCGAACTTTCACCATGGGGTATTTTATATTTATACTAACCCCGATACGCTTTGGTATGCTTTGTAAAGTAGAAAACGCCGCTAAAAAAGAAAGGGGCTGGCTCAAAACGAGCCAGCCCCTTTTTAGCTGATAGATAATTTTGCTTATTCTTTCGGCGCTCCGGTGAAGTTCTCCGAAACGGATTTAATCGCGGCGCCTTCATTATTCATAATGCATTCAATCATTCCGAAGTACTTCGGGAATTCCGCCCCGATGAAGAACTGGGACGATAACACCCGGCCGCTATAGTAGGCCGCCTCGTTATTTCCGGAAATTATCTTTTGCCTTTCCTCGCCCTTCGCCTCGCCAACGAGTTTTTTCATTTTGGGAATAGTAACCGTCAGGCTCCAGAGATGCAGCCAGGCCACGATCAGCGGGAACATCGCCTGTTGCAGCGGTGTGGCGTTAAGCACCAGCGCCATGAACTTTCCTTCCCCCATCTGCTTTTTCATCATCTCAATGACTTCGTCGAGCTTCGCCAGTCCGCGAACAACCGGGGTAATGTACTTATCTTCCACCACGCCCTTGGCCTTCGCAATTGCATCGTTCATGCGTTTTTTGAGCTGCGAGTAATTATACATCTCCGGATTCATGAGGATCTTGCGCATCTGGAGATCAAGAGACTGAATGGCATTGGTTCCTTCATAAATCGAGAATACCTTGGTATCGCGGGCATACTGTTCGACCGGATATTCCGAGCAGTAACCATATCCGCCGTAAACCTGCATCGCTTCGGCTGTAATCAGCCAGGAGGCGTCGGAAATACCGGCCTTAACGATGGGGGTTAGAATTTCGACGATACCCGTAGCTGCTTTGCATTCTGCCGGGTCTTTGGATGAATGCATAATGTCTTCATGATAGGCGAGGAATAAACAGAGCATCCGCATTCCCTCTACCGTGCTCTTCATGTACATGAGTGTTCTCTTCACATCGGGATGTTCGATAATAGGCACGCCGGGGGCGCTGGGATTAAGCATCTGCGTGATATGCTTACCTTGAATGCGGTTTCGGGCATAAGTGCAGGCGTGCATGTACCCGGCGCTGGCTTGTCCCATAGCTTGGACACCTGTATGAATGCGTGCCGCGTTCATGAGCATAAACATGATCTTCATGCCTTGACGTTCTTTTCCGAGCAGATGCCCGACGCATTTGCCGTTATCACCGAAACTGAGCGATGATGTGGCGTTTCCTTTCAGCCCCATTTTATGCTCGACGCCTGTACAATACACATCATTTCGTGCGCCGAGCGACCCGTCTTTATTGATGAGATACTTCGATACTAAGAAAATGGAGATACCCTTTGTTCCTTCGGGATCGCCCTCGATTCTCGCGAGTACCGGATGGATAATATTGGGGGTTAAATCATGTTCACCGTTGCTGATGAAAATCTTCTGACCGGTAATGAGGTAAGTGCCGTCTTTTTGTTTTACAGCTTTGGATTTCAGAGCTCCAACATCAGAACCGGCAGAAGGTTCCGTGAGGCACATCGTGCCGCCCCATTCTCCGGACATCAGCTTGGTAAGATACATTTTTTTCACTTCTTCGGAAGCGAAAGGCGCGATAATGGCCGCCGCCCCGGTGATCGCCCCGCAATACATGGTCAAAGATGTATTGCCCGCATTAAAATACTCGGCGGCGGCCATAGAGATACTGCTAGGCATGCCCATCCCGCCTTCTTCCTGTGGAAATGTAAGGATGTGGAACCCCGCTTCCGTGTAGGCTTTGAATCCTTTATGGAACGATTCGGGCACCTTCACTTCGTGTGTCTTGGGATCGAATTTTAATCCGATTTTATCACCATCAGCGTTGGATGAATAAAACTGATCGATGGCAATCTTTTCCGCCAGTTCCAGCGTGTCTTCGTACATGCTCCTGTCAAATTCCTTGAAGCTTTCGAAACGGTTTAACTTTTCCAGTTCCAGCATTTCAAAAAGAACAAATCTCACATCTCTGGAATCAACTAATGAATTTAACGACATAAATCCTCCTTAATAAATGTGGCTTAAATTTTCATTTCCATAAAATTGGGAAAAACCTCTAAATTATGACCGTCAGTATAGGATGTTTTTTTCCTAAAATCAACGATTTATTGTGTCACGATTACCCGCGGTAATAAACACAGGGGAATTTCTTGTATTTATTAGCTATTTACAGCTGATTCCTTTACGAATTTCAGCGAGAGCTTCTTTTTCCTTATCTTCCGGTAATAATTCAAATGTCACCATTACATGTTTGGGAATGGAACGCAATTGCCCGTTAGCAGCATTTATGAAAACCCAATTGGTTTCGCCTTCCGCAAGCACAGCATTATCTTCAACACGAATAACCTTGTATTTTCGCAAAGATTGCACACGGCGAAAATTAGAAACCCACGTCAGAACGCAAACATGTTCTCCGGCATAGGCAGGAATTAAATATTCAATCCGATGTGTTCGTACTACCCAGGTCGCGCCGTAATTCTTTGTAGCTTGAGTGCATCCCTGAGAGTCGGAATGAGCCATGGCGGCGTCCAACATCCAGCGTAAATACTCAACATTATTTACGTGCCCGTTTTCATCCAAGGCATCCTCAGGGACAATCAATTCATAACGGTAGATTTGCGGCATGTCGCCTTATCTCCATAATATTGATGATTGATGAAAGGGTGCATGCCCACGCGCCTGTTTTTCCAGATGGAGAGTTAATTGGCAAAAAAGCCGGGAAGCAACCCTCCCAGCTTTTCAGATATAACAAATTTGTTTTTACGCCAAGAATTTCTTCGGAACATCCCGGAGAATTTTCTCTGTTTCTTTGACGATCTCCTGCACCATATCATTGACCTTGGGCATATCTTTGATCCGCTGGGCGGCTTCGCCCGCGGCCATAAGTGCTTTTTCCTTACGGCCTTCATACACGGCCTTAATGGATTCAATTTCGAAATTGATCAAGGACATGTCGATGGTCGTGTAATCGTCCGGGGCACCGAGAAAGACGCCGGGCGATTTCTGGAGTGTGTTCTTTTGGTGCTCGAGACTCCGCGGGGTCTTCAGCCACCGGGCGGGTCCGACAAAACCGCGGGCCACAAGGGTCCCCCGATCCTGGGCATCCACAACCGCCTGTTTCCAGATCTCGTGGAAATCACTTTCCTGCGTGGCGAGGAATCGGGTTCCCATCTGGGTACCGTCGGAGCCCAAAACCAGGGCGGCCGCCAGGCTTTTACCATCGCAGAATCCGCCTGCTCCGCATACGAGCGTCTTCTCGTCCGATACGGACTCGACTACAGCGGGGAGCAGAATCATCGAGTGAACCGGTTCCCAGGATGTATGGAAGCCCCCTTCATGGCCGGAGGCAACGATCACATCAACACCCGCCTTCTTGCAGCGGAGCGCTCCTTTAACGGAAGGGACAACATGCATCCAGGTGAAACCTGCGTTCTTGATCTTGTCCTTCCAGCCGACCGGGTCGCCCGCCGAAGTAAAGATCACTTTGAAGTGATTCTTTATATCCGGATTCTCCTCGCGGACCCTGATGGCAGTGTCGATCATAACATGCGAGGCTTTGATAAGTTCTGCTGACACCATGACGTTGATGCCGAATATCCCGCCTTTGTCCTTGACCAGACGATAGGTTCTCTTCAGTACTTTCTCCAGCACTGTGGCCATATCGTCATCCCTGTTTGCCTCCGCACTTTCGACAAAAGCATTGTAGACCCATGGTTGAGTGTCTTTGTTGAAAAGTCCACTGGTGGAAAGCAGTCCCAGCACTCCTGCATTAGCCGAGGCAACGCAAAGATTGTTATTGCTGAAAGGACCCATGCCGGCCTGGATAATCGGGTATTTGATTCCCAGTAATTCTGTAAGTCTGGTTTTTAACATTTTTATTCCTCCTAAATTAATCAATAGTTGCTTTTCTAAGCAGTGAGTCTTTGATATTTGGTGAGAATAGGTTTTTTAAGCAGGCGGAGTATATGAAGAAGAGGCATGCGTGTCAATTTTTTTCTTTTAGATTATGACTATAGAGTCAGGTCTTCCGGGGGGCTCAGGGCATGGAATGCCATAAAAAATCATGAATAATTTAATCTTTCCGATATTATAAACTAATAGTGATTGAAGAAAAAAGCAACTTGATAATAGAGAAGGTGTTCTTTTTGCCGTTATTAACGGTCAATCAATACATGGATATTATGAAAGTGTTTACGAAAACGCACCGCAAAGAAATCCGTAGTAAAATTCACGATAGGAAGTTGAAATTTGATTTTTTCCATCTTGTTCCGGCCAGAACTATGGAAGTTTCAATCTGGCGTTCGGGGATGGTCCAATACTTTTTAAGTAAATGGTTTTTCTCGTCTGTAGAAACAAGCCGGTAGCCATTCTTCTGGTAAAAAGACAGCGCCCAAATTGCATCTGCCCATGTGCCGATCAGAATCGGCTTTTTGGTCATAGATTCGAGAAACCGTAGAAGTCGAGAGCCTATTCCGCGATTCCGCCGACGCGATCGAACATAGGCATGGCGGATAAGGGTAACTTCACCTTTATCCTGAATTCCCATCACGCCGATCAGTCTACCTTCTTTCCCCAACCCCCAGAAAATGACACCCGCATCAATTTCCTTTTGCAGCTGCCGGCGAGACATGTATGGTTCATGCCACCGGTCAGCCGGAATTACTCCTTTGTAAGCCTGCGCCGCGTCGTTGATGATTTCCAATATCGCTGCAAAATCTTTTTGATCACATGTACGAATCATAGGTCTATTTTTATATCCTTTTATTCAGGAGACGAAGTTTTAAAATAACGGAAACCCAGAGAAATTATTATTACAGCAAATATCAGACGCAAGGTATTGTCCGGGATTACATTGGCAAGGTTTCCTCCTAAATATGTGCCTAGAAGGATACCCGGTATGAGACCATAAAGAATTCCTGCCTCAACATTCCCCAGCTTCCAATGGGTCAAGGCGCCTATGCCACCTGCGGGAACCATAACTAAAAGCGATGTTCCTTGCGCTATATGTTGGGTAAAACCCGCCAAAATAACCATCACGGGAACCATTATCGTTCCACCGCCAACTCCCATCATTCCCGAAAGAAATCCGGTAAAAGCACCGGTTATTAAAAATATAATTATTTTCGTGAAATCCGGAAGAGGACCGATGAAATTTACTAAATATGGTTTTAAAAACAAAAGAACCGAACAAAAAATCAAAAATGCTCCGAAAGCCTTTTTTAACTTCCATTCCGCAAGAACATTTGCGTAACGCGCGCCTAAGGGCGCGGTGAATATGGCTGTCAGAGCTAAAAGCACAGCTGCCGTAATATCAATCGCGCCATTTAAGGCATAGGTTATTGCTCCGCTGATTCCCGTAAAGACCAGCGCCACCAAACTCGTGCCATGAGCCTTGAGTTGGGTTAACTTCAAAACTCCGACTATCAGAGGAATCATAATCAATCCGCCGCCCAGACCGACAAGGCCGCCAAATATCCCGGCAGAAAGTCCGATGGCAAAACTAATGAAATTTATTTTCATCGATGAACCTTTCCCCGAGCCGCGGAAGCAAATATACCGCCAAAGCAAATGATAGTGAGCAGAAAAAATATAACCTGAATACTTTTTAAAAGAAGGATATTTCCGGCTTGTGAAATAGGATTATTCCCTATGATAACGGCAAAAACCAACATTGTTATACCCATGCTGAACATTTGACCGGTAAGCCGCATGGTGGCGAGCGTTGCCGAAGCAACGCCGAAAAATTTATTTCCCACAGCACTCATCGTGGCGTTAACATTGGGAGAAGAAAAAAGAGCGAAACCTATACCCAGCAAGATCAAGCAAGATACAATATAGTAAATACCGGTATCACTGTGAATAAAAATAAGCGGAATCAGGCCGATAACATTCAAAGCCATACCGATGGAAGCGATAATCTGCGGTTCAAAACGGTCGGAAAGTCTTCCGGCAAAAGGTGAGAAAAAGGCCTGCACCACAGGTTCGGCAACAAGAATGATTCCTGTCTGAGAAGGTGTCAGCATTTTAATATGCTGTAAATAAAGGCTGAGCAAAAAAGTCACCGCGAATGTAGCACAGTAATTAATGAGCGCGGCTAAATTGGAAAAAGCAAAAACTTTATTATCTAAAAACAGACGGATATCCAGCAAAGGGAAAGGCCTTGTTAATTGTTGTCGGATAAAGAAGAAAAGACAAAATACACCTATACCTATGAGGAATCCCGCCCTCCATGCGGGCAGTAAAGAAAATCCATACATGATGGCAAAAAGAGCAACCGCGTAAAGTAAAGAGCCGATAATGTCAAAATCCTCATCTTTGGCTTCCGACCATTCTTCCTTAATCATGAAGGTGACAATGGCAATAATAAATATGCCTAAAATAACCGTGAAAAGGAAAATGTATCTCCACCCTAAATGCTCTGTAAGCAGGCCGCCGATAAAAGGGCCGATAGTTAACCCGGTGTAAACGCCAGCCAGGTTGATTCCTAATATTTTGCCTCTTTCTCCGACCGGGTAAGCCGAAATCAGCATGGCCGTACCGGTGCCGAAAATCATCGCGCCGCCAATACCTTGAATAACGCGGGAGAAAATTAAAAAAGACTGAGTTCCCGACCATATACAAAGGAAGGAAGCAAGCGTAAAAATTATAGCGCCGTAAAGAAAAATTCTTTTGCGGCCATAAATATCAGCTAATCGTCCCAAAGGAACAAGCGTAATCGCCGCAGCCAGGATGAAAGACGAAGCCACCCAACTCAAGGAAAGAGCTGTCATAGATAAGTCTTTAGCCATATTGGGTAAGGCGACATTTACGGCCGAGCCCATAAACGGTGTCAGAAACGAACTTAAAGTGGTGGCCAGAAGGATATAAAGACGTCTTTTATCTGTCATGTAATCTCGTTTTATTAGGGTAATATCTTCAAGTGCGTGTAAAAGTCTTTTTGTAGAGTTTTGCAAAGATGTCTTTGCCGCAGGCCATCATGAGCGTAAGGGGCATAACTTTTTTTGCCTGTTGGAGCATCTCTTCAGTCAATTCACGGATGTCCCATTGGGCATGCTCATCAGCGCGCATGCGGGCAATATGATAAAGTTCACGGGCATTGAATTTCATCAAGACTCGTTTACGGTGTGCGTTAGTCAATATATAAGCGGCGGCAAGAGGCGCTTTTTTACTGATTTGCTCATAAGCGTTCTGTGTATTGCGCATAATTTCCGTAAAATTCTTTTGCTCACCGATTGCGCGAATGGAAGGAGGTGTTGTTACGCCTAATTGCGGATTATAATCTTGAACTATTATTGTGGACATACGGTGTCTCTTTAACTGAGCGAAGCAGCTGGCGCTTAGGATGAGTTCAAATTGCAGATCGACATTTTCCAGTTCCCTCAGCACCGAGTCGTGAGCCTGTAAATTTTCAAAAGCCGTTTTGAACAAGACTCTTTTTTCTTTTGGAGTCATTTTGTCCGCCATGCTCAAGCACTGAGAGTAATTTAGATTGGATGATGAAAACAGCATAGTGGCGGCAATTTGGTTATCGGCAGCGGAAGAGAAAGAAGTCAATTGCACGTCAGATAATTTTTTAGAGCTAGAGTGATATTTTTGCGATAAAACGGAAGTTTGGTGACGCAAGTTTTGTCTTGTAAACAAGTCGTAATCTGTAGTCAAAGAAAAAGGTAAGAACTGCTGGCTGGAAAGTGGATGGCGGCGCAAATTATGTCTGGTAAATTTGTCGTATTCCGTGGCTTGAGTATAGCGGATAAGGGAAGGAGCGATGTCCTTTGTTGCCGCGTATAGTTTTTGACTGTATTCCCGCGCTTCAGCGGAAGGAAGGGCGGCCAGCCGCCGCAGCATAAGTTCTAAGTTGCGAGCATTGATTGTCATACCCAGTTGAGTCTCGGTCGCCATGGCTATCACGTAGCGGGCATCTTCTTTGGCCCAGCCCTCAAGAAGCGGACGATTGGCTGGATTTTCCGCCAAAGACTTATTTTTTAAAAAAACGTAAGGTTTCAATTGTTCGTAGAGTTGATGATAGTAATCGTTTTGCATTTTAATGGTAGAGATATACAAATTTGCCATAGCGGCTTTCTTAATCTCTTCCGGAATGACAAAATCTTTATCAAAAAGAACATAGCGTTGAGATTTTTCCGTAAAAGAACATAGACGGAATTTTTCAATTTCTTCGACAAGAAGACGGGAAACGCCCAAAACATCAATATTGAAAACAGCATGCTCGGCGACGGAACTGTGCCCCATTGAAAAAACGATGGTGCGGTTGGACTGGCGCGCCTTCTCAACTTCCGCGCGGGCAATTTCCCGCAATTCGTTAACGGGCTTTGGGCTGCGGCTGATACGAGCGTAAGCCGCCGAAATAGTTTCCGGTGTCAAGTCTTGCTCAAGGGCGCTTTTGTCTTTTAGTTTGCGGATAAGATCGTAATCTAAATTGTAACCGGCTAGAAAAATTTTCATAATATTATTCAATTTTCATAAATCCCGCCGTAATTTATTCCGAACAAAACAAAGGGCGGGATAAACATTATTTAGAGTCTTACCAATTCAACGCGGCTGAGCGTGCGCCCAAGAAAACGTTCGCCAATTGTTTGAAAGCGGTAAGGAACATCACTAACACAAAACAGATAGTCCGGCGTATGGGAATTTTTATTGCCGATGTTTTGTTTATCTATTAAGTCGGCGGCAATATCAGCCATTGCTTCCGCCGAGTCAATAAGTTTTACTTTTTGCCCGACAATATCTTGTAGCAGAGGTTTTAAAAGTGGATAATGGGTACAGCCCAAGACCAGCGTGTCGATTTTCTCGGCAATCACCGGTTTTAAGTATTCCTGAGCAATCAGCCTCGTTGCCGGATGATCAAACCAGCCTTCCTCGACCAGCGGCACAAAAAGTGGACAAGCCTGTGAAAAAATCTTTGTTTCTCCATCTAAAAGACGGATCGCGCGGGCGTAAGCATTGCTGTTGATAGTTGCCGGTGTGCCGATGACTCCGATGGATTTGGTGCGGGTATCTTTGGCGGCGCTCTTGGCGCTGGCTTCGATCACTTCCAAAACCGGAACGTCGGACAACTCTTTTATCGTCTGATAGGCCACAGCCGCCATTGTGTTGCAGGCAACGATCAAAAGTTTCACATCCTTCTTGATGAGAAAATCGGTGATTTGCGAAGCATAGTGATTGATGGTTTCGACTGACTTTATTCCATAAGGAACGCGCGCAGTATCGCCAAAGTAAATAATATTTTCAAAAGGCAAGCGTTCCATCAAAGTACGAACTACGGTCAGGCCGCCAATACCCGAATCAAATATGCCTATGGGACGATTTGTTTTCACGAATGAAATTAAAATACTCCTTTGGTATTTCAGATAAAACCGCACTTATTTTTATCGCTTATTATTTTAAATATAATCTATAACTTCTTTAATATGATTTTATCACTATCATAGTGCTTAGACCATCGCTACAAAAAAGTGATATGTCATCATCTAATGGACAAGGCTATTAGATTAGCCTTTGATAATTTGCTTATTGCGTCCTTTCCGTAAGCAGATACCTTTTTAATATGATTGCAATATAGCCGACTATCAGCAAAAGAGCGGGGTAAATAGGTTTTATCCAATAACCGTAAACAATAAAAAGATAAACGCCGGTTATTAGCCAAAATATCAGAAGCACTGAAGATATAATGGCGCCAATTGACGCTTTCAATTGTGGTATAATTAAGGCGATGTAAAGGCCGAAGAAGGAAATCATTAATAATTCAAGAATCAATGCCCAGTTTGGACGCAAAATATGATCATTGCTAATAATATTATCAATGACGTCAGCGACGATTTTTACCGGCGGAACGTTGAATGCCGTAGGCGTTATCTGCATTACTCCTATTCCGGCAGCACTCGGCGCAATAATTACAATTTTATCCTTAAATGCTTCAGGAGGGATCTTATTATTGATGACGTCGAAAAACGAATAATAAGGAATTCCGCTCTTAAAGTCGATGAGCATCTTATTGTTGCCATATATGGGGATTGTTTTGCTATTAAATTTCAATTGATTGCTCAATTGTAAATCTTTCAAATCTAAATCAAGGTACTTTAATGTAAGTTGTAGCGCAAAAGAAGGGAAAAGCCTGTCTTTAAAATTGATAAAAAGAGGTTCACTGCGGACGATACCGTCTCTATCGGCGATGATGTTAATGTGCCCCAATCCCAGCGCGTCTTTGGCAAAGACATTGATTGGAGTAACCATTTCGGGGGAAGTGATGCTGCCGCTGGCAAAAAAACCGGGGGGAAGCGAATTATTTTCGATGTAATCCGGTAAGCTGGTAGAAGACTTGTCTATAGGATTTCCCAAATTGAATAATAAAGGCAGGATAACCTTTTTGCTCATAGCGATTGAATTGGACAGAATAGAGTCATTGTCGAGACGTTTTTCCGCATCTTTTAATGCCGCCAATAGAACGATAGTGCTAATATTTTTTTTGGAATATTGAGGATTGTTTTCAATGGTGCTAATGATGTTAAGTACTTCCATGAGACCATGATTTAGATCCTTTTCCGAATATACAATATCCAGTCCAATTACCTTAGCTTTATAAGATTCTAAAAGGTCGATCATAAAGGCGATATAGGCTCGCGGCCACGGCCACCGCCCAAAATTGGCAATGCTTTGTTCATCAATAGCAATTACTGAAACTGGTGCGACAAAAGGTTTTACACGAAGACGGGCACTTATATCATATAGGCCGTATTCCAGCCTTTCCAGATGTCCCCCAAAGAAAAAGAAGATGAATAACGCGCCAAGCGTAAGGATAATACCAAGACGAAAATCAGAAATCATCGACTTTTTAAATTTCTTCATGTAGAGTCCTTTTTAAGGTTGCGCTTAAAAAGTTCAGACAATATAAAGTCATACGCATTTTTTATCATAACTAGTGAGAATATAGCAAGATTTCTTGTAAATATTTTTATCATGAGGCAGGGAAATGCGCAGAGCCGATAAAGAAATTAATGATTATCAGGAAATCGCGACGATCATGCAAAAAGCCGAAGTCTGTCGGATCGCTTTAGTTGATGGTGATTGTCCTTATATTGTTCCGGTCAATTTTGTCGTCCACGAAAATCATCTTTATTTTCATTCGGCTATGGAAGGAAAGAAAATCGATATCCTCCGGGAAAATAATAAAGTATGTTTCGAAATGGATGTAAGTACAAAGATCATAAAAGGTAAAGAACCTTGTTTTTGGGGTATGAAATATTTATCTGTAATTGGCTTTGGTCAAGCTTTTTTTATCGAGAAATCCAATGAAAAAAAGAAAGCTTTGGATTTACTCATGGAAAAATATGCGGGAAAAGGTATTTTTTCATATCACGAAGAAGCTTTGAGAAAAGTTTTTGTCATTGACATCAGAATTGAAAAAATATCTGGCAAGAAATCTCACATATAAAAATAAAAGCTCTTCACTATTTTTTTACACTTTAAAGTTAGACAAGCCGCCAAAGTCTAATGTAGCAAGATAATCATCAATGGTTTCAGGGCGGCGTATTTGCACAACTTCACCGTTTTCTCTTAAAAGTAGCTCAGGGGAACGAAGTTTGCCGTTATAATTAAAGCCCATGGCAAAGCCGTGCGCACCGGCATCGTGAATTACGACAATATCACCTCTATCCAGTTTGGGCAAAGGACGATCAATAGCAAATTTATCATTATTTTCACAAAGAGAGCCTGTTACATCATAGAGAACATCATGGGGCTTGTTTTCTTTACCTAAAACCGTAATGTGATGATAGGCACCGTAAAGTGCCGGACGCATTAAGTTGGTCATGCAGGCGTCAAGGCCGGCGAATTTCTTATAGGTATCTTTAATATGCAGGACACGGGAAACAAGATAACCATAAGGACCCGTAATATAACGGCCGCATTCTGTAAAGATTTTAATCGGAGCGAGGCCATGGGCAACAATAATTTTTTCATATTTTTCTTTGACGCCGCGGCTTATTGCGGCAAGATCAATGCGTTGTTGTTCTGGACGGTAGGGAATTCCCACACCTCCGCCCAAATTTACAAACTCAAAACGGATTTTTAATTGCCGGGAAATGTCAGCAACAAGTTGAAACAATATTTCTGCTGTTTCTACAAAATACGCGGCATCTAATTCGTTGGAAGCAACCATGGTATGAATGCCAAAACGTTTTATACCTTTTGCCTTGCAGATTTTATAACCTTCAAAGAGTTGCTCTCTGGTGAAACCATATTTGGCTTCTTCCGGATGGCCGATAATAATATTTCCTTTCTTTAGGGGACCGGGATTATAGCGAAAACAAATCAACCCCGGCAGTCCGGCATGTTTTTCCAAATAAGGAATGTGCGTAATATCATCCAAATTGATTGTTGCGTTTAATTCTCGGGCTTTGACAAATTCCGCGACAGGCGTATCATTCGAAGAAAACATGATTTCTTCACCGGTGATACCTGTTTTTTGGGCCAAAATCAATTCCGCAAGCGAGCTGCAATCGGCGCCGAAACCCTCTTTATGAAGAATTTTCATTAAATAAGGATTAGGAGCTGCTTTTACAGCAAAAAATTCTTTAAAACCATTGTTCCAGGCAAAGGCCTTTTTAAAAGCGCGCGCGTTTTCACGAATAGCCTTTTCAGCGTAAATATGGAAAGGTGTGGGATATTTAGCAATTATTGTTTCAATTTTATTTTTTGTAAAAGGCAGCAGCTTTTCCACCATAGAATTGGAACTCCCCCCCTTGTATAAAATTTATAATTTTTTGGCTATTTTACGGAAGTGGTAACCATAGACCATAAGCGTCATAGCTTCAGCGAAAGACTTGCGGTAAATAATTAGCGCTTTCAGCATAAGTTTCCAATAGTACCATTGGGATGCACCGTTGCCTAAAATACCAATATAAAAAACGGAGCGTATTAACGCTTTCAAGCGTATCCAAGAATATTTATTTGTTCTCGCAAATGGTTTGGGTTTATAGGTTTTAAGAAATTCATTGACGCGTTGATAATAATGGCGAGGACTGTAAATTGTCTTCACAATTTTATTATAGCCCGCAATGAGTTTCGCTTTGTCCATGAGGGGGATAAAATTAATGCTGCCATCGGTATTGTCTCCCGAACAATTGTCCGCGAGACGATTTTCCTTTTTTAGACGGTGCCATAATTTTGTGTTGGGTAAAGCGTTTAATAAGCCCACCATAGCAGTAACGACGCCCGTTTCCTGGATAAACTTAATTTGCCGCTCGAAAATGCTTTCATCATCATTATCGAAGCCAACTATATAGCCGCCAAAAACTTGCAGTCCCGCGGCCTGCAATTTTTTAATGGCCGCGGTCATATCACGTTTGCAGTTTTGATTTTTAGAACATTCCTTTAAGCTTTCTTCATTAGGTGTTTCCAGACCGATGAATATACTTTGGAAACCGGCTTGAGTCATGAGTTGAATCAATTCGTCGTCATCGGCGATGTTAATTGATGTTTCGGTGAGCATCTCAAAAGGATATCTACGGGCTTTCATCCATTCAATCACCTGGGGCAACAAGGCTTTAATAGCTTTTTTGTTACCGATGAAGTTGTCATCGACAATAAATAGAGCTCCCCGCCAGCCTGTATCGTAAATGGTCTGCAATTCCTGCAAGAACTGTCCTTCAGTTTTTGTGCGCGGATTATGGCCGAATAAGGTTGTAACATCGCAAAACTCACAGTTAAAAGGACAGCCACGGGAAAACTGGATCATCAAAGTAGCATAGTGTTTTATTTTTACCAGATCCCAGCGCGGTAGTGGCGTAATATGTAAAGAGGGAAAACTGTCGGAGCGGTAAACTTTTTGGGGAGTGCCGTTTTCCAAATCAACCAAAAATTGAGGGAGTGTGCATTCTGCTTCATTTAAAATAAGATGGTCAACAAGATCGGCATACGCTTCCGGTTTGCCGGTAAATAATGGACCTCCGGCAATAACCTTTTTCTTCAGCTGCTTACAAATTTCGAGGATTTCCCTGACCGAATCTTTTTGAACCAGCATCGCGCTGATCATCACGTAATCCGCCCATTCCAAATTCTTTTGTTTAAGTTTTTGAATGTTTAGATCAACCAATTGCAGGTTCCATTCTTTCGGCAGCATGGCCGCAACGGTAAGTAGGCCCAAAGGCGGGAAAGCGGCCTTTTTGGATATGTACTTAAGGATATATTTAAAGCTCCAGAAAGTAACCGGATAGCGGGGATAAATCATTAAAACGTTCATATTCAACCTTTAATTAAGAAGGAAATGTTAACCGGAAAAATATTTTAAAGCAAGATAAATAATGGCGGAAATTAATGCGGTAACAGGGATGGTCAAAATCCAGGCCCAAATAATATTACCGGCAATACCCCAGCGCACGGCGGTAAGTCTCGTGGTGGCGCCGACACCGACAATTGCACCGGTAATGGTATGGGTAGTGCTGACGGGTATTCCGGCGATAGAGGCGCCAATAATTGAGCAAGCAGCGGCAGCTTCAGCGCTGAACCCGCCGATGGGACGGAGTTTCGTGATTTTAGTACCCATAGTTTTAACGATGCGCCAGCCGCCAAACATTGTTCCCAAGGCAATAACACTATAACAGGCAATAACAATCCAAAAAGGAATATAAAAGGTATCACCCAAAAGTCCCTTACTATAAAGGGCCATAGCAATAATCCCCATGGTTTTTTGTGCATCGTTCATGCCATGCCCGGTGGAGTATATGGCCGAAGAAACAAGCTGCAGCTTTCGATAAAGTTTATCTGATCGAGCGATGTTCGAGTTTTGATTTAGGTTTAGGGAAATAATCATAAAAATATAGCCTAAGACCAACCCGATGGTTGGCGAGAGAATAATGAAAGCAGTTGTTTTGGCAATACCTGACCAGACCAATGTGCCAGTTCCAGCCTTAGCAACTGCAGCTCCAATAAGTCCGCCAATCAAGGCATGGGAGGAACTGCTGGGAAGTCCGTAGTACCAAGTGACGATATTCCAAATTATAGCTCCCCCGAGAGCGGCAAGAATCACTAAATTGTTCACAATATCGAGATGGATTATGCCTCGGCCGACAGTATTGGCAACTTCCGTTCCAATGAAAAAGGCTGCGGCAAAATTAAAAAATGCCGCCCACAGCACGGCATATTTAGGAGAAAGTACCCGTGTGGAGACGACTGTAGAAATGGAATTTGCTGAATCATGAAAACCGTTGAGAAAATCAAAAACCAATGCAATGAAAACAAGGAATATAACAAAACCCATCGAATCAAGCATGTTTCAGGACAATCCCTTCTACGATATTAGAAACATCCTCGCATACGTCTATTGCTTCTTCCAGGAGTTGAAAAATATCTTTCCATTTTATAAGCTCAATGGCGTCTTTCTCATTTTCAAAAAGATTAGCCATAATCGTTCTTAAAACAATATCGCCGGCATTTTCCAGCGTATTAATCTCGACGCAGTGGTTAAGAATCATTTCGGAGTTTTTCATGTTGCGCATCGCGTGGACGATGCTTTTAATTTTTTTTATCGCGTCATTCAGGATTTCCGCCTGTTTGATGATTTCATCAGCCGGTTTTTTAACTTTATAAAGATGAATGCGGACGGCAGTGGCTTCAATGACGTCCATAATACTATCCATTTTATTAACAAGCGCATAGATATCTTCGCGGTCTATAGGTGTAAGGAATGTCTTGTGCATTTTTTCGTATGTTTTATGAGTAATACCATCCGCTTCGTGCTCAATATCCTTGAGTTTGGCTACTCTCACCTCAGAAAAATCACGAGTTTGAGCCATTTCCAGAAAAAGTTGGCCGCCCTCCTCAATTTTATTAGCCAGCTCTTCAAAATATTCAAAAAAATTTTCTGTTTTAGGAAACAAGCGCATGAGAAATTCCTCCTCAGAATTTTAATTCACATTATTAATTCAGGCAGTCCTCTAGCTAATTATTGGGGAAAATGCAAGCTGTTTAACTTGTTGATTAAATGGTTTTACAGCCCTTTAGAATAAATAATTTTACTGTCACCGGCGGAGTAAAAATCTTTTAAAATTGCTTCTTTATGATAGCCGCAACTTTCATAAAAATTGTGAGTTGGACGGTATTGATTGCGGGAAGATGTTTCCACATAAATGCGTTTGCCGCCCAAACTAAAAATAATTTCTTCGGATTTTGACAGCAGTTTTTTCCCTATGCTCTGACCGCGTATTTTGTCATTTACGGCGATCCAATAAAGATCGTAGCTGACGGAAGTCATCGGTATTAAGCCGAAACAGCTATAGCCGCAGACAATATTTTCGACTTCGGCAAATAAAAACTGATAAGAACTGGCCGCTCCTTCCACTAACTTTTCTTCAGCTAATTCCAGCGCTATATCGATTTCCGCGGAAGAAAAAAAACCGCTGGACCTGACAATTTTTTCAATTGCCTCGATATCTGTTTGTTTAATCTGCTGTCTGAATTTTATATTAAGAGTAGTCATAAGAAATATTTGAGCTTTTTGCTCCCTTTTTCAGTTCAGAGCATCATTGATAATGAGCTCAATAGCTTCATGATATTTTATCGATGCCTTTTCAAACGCTGCGGCAAAACCGGCGTCTAGCGACAAACAGGGATTAGCATTAATTTCTAATACCCAGGGATTGCCGTTATTGTCAACGCGAAGATCGACGCGCGCGTATCCGCGTAAGGAGAAAAGATTCCAGCAATGCAAGGCAATTTCACTCAAAACCGATATAAGATTATCATCATTTTCATGGAAATCAAATTTACTTATTGTGCTATTATATTCAAAGGAATTTGAAATCCATTTGGCTTTGTAATTAACAATCTTTGGTTTTTCCGGTGTATAACCAACGAAAATTATTTCGGCTAGGGGTAGAATTCTTACTCCTGATTTACCGGCAATAAGGGCAACGTTAAATTCGCGTCCATCGATATAGGCCTCAGCATAACAAGACCCGCCCAGTTTTTTCTTGCCGGAGTTCATTTCTTTAAGGAGAGCTTTTTTGTCAGTTGTGGAAATAATGGAGTCGTCATCTAAGCCGATAGAAGCATGTTCCCATGAAGATTTAATTATATATTTATCTGCGTGAGCCGAGCCGGTGCTGATCCCGTCTTCGGTTATCCAAGCGGGGGTGGGGATACAGGCTGCATGTAACATTTTTTTAGCTAGAGGTTTGCAGGATGTTAAAAAAATAGCTTCAGTGCGCGCCCCTGTGTAGGGAATCTGCAGATAATCAAGAAAGGCGGGAGCAAAATGAATTAGACTGCCTTTCGCGGCAAGAGATTCCACAATATTGAAAACAACTTCCGGACTTAGTGAATGTAGAGTTTTAATTGTTTGTCCGAGATCAAGACAAAACGGCACTAAGAAAGGTTCATAACCAAGCTGACGCACAGCTTGCGCAATTGTATCCGCTTGTTTGAGGCAATCAAGCTCATCTTCGCTGGCATTAGGAGAAATATCGCTGTGCAAAATAACTATTTTTTTCATTTACATATTTCTGCCGAAAATTTAGTACGCTTAAAATAAAGGTTAATTATTAATGTTAGCCCGACTTAGTGCGGATTTAATAATAGAGCTTATCAGTGCATTATAACTCATCCCCAATTGAGTGCACAGAATTGGCAAGTCGGAACGTACGGGGTTTAATCCGGCGAGGGGATTGACTTCCATAAAGTGGGGCACGCCGCGGGCATCAGAGCGTAAATCGATGCGACCGGCATCTTTTAAATTCAGAGCATTCCAGGCCATCAGCGATATTTCCATCGCTTTTTTAGCTTCATCATCGTTAACCAGAACATACTGGACCATTTTATCGTAGTGTTCCTTATTTTCATAAGAATAAGCATTTTTTTCCGCTACAGGCTGGAGAATAACCTCTAGCGTGCCCAGCGCTCGGGCATCTTTGCCTGTCCCTAGTATACCCACGGTAAATTCACGACCGGATAGATAAGTTTCGACAAGAACCGGTTGATTAAAGTTTTGTAAGAGGTTCAGGCAAACGTGATGTAGTTCTTCCGGATTATTTATTTTCGATATCGGTGTTATGCCCTTACCTGTACCCTCCGCTATCGGCTTGGCAAAAAGAGGATAAGGAAGGTTGACTTTGGCAATATCATCGGCACTGCCAACTACGGCAAAGTCAGGAGTAGGAATTCCCACGCTTCGAATAATATTTTTAGTCATTCCTTTATGCAGGGTAAGGGCCTGTCCTAAGGGGTCGGAGAAAGTGTAGGGAATCTGGTAGGCATCTAACAGGGCGGGAACTTGTGCCTCGCGGCCAAAACCATGCAGACCTTCGGCTATATTGAAAACAAGATCCCAGCGTTCTCCTTTTGCGAGACGGCGGACCAAAGCTTTAATATTTCCGATACGGCAGGCTTCATAACCGTTATCTAAGATAACTTTTTCAATTGCATCGATAGTATCGGGCAGATCAAATTCGGCTGTTTCTTCGAGAGAGTATCCTTCTTTCAAATAATCATCGCGTAAATCATAAGTCAATCCAACCTTCAACTTTTTTACAGCCATAATCAATCGGAGCTATCTACCCCTCGCCTTTAATTCCGGCATACCTTAGTGTATATCTTTCAATTCTGCGTGGTTGTCGGGATAACGGAAAATATTTCCTTCATAATTGCGCAAGAGCAAGTCGCCTTTTTCCCAGCCTACAGCGTATTCCGGAAGCAGAGGGATCTTTCCGCCGCCGCCGGGAGCATCGACAACATAAGTAGGCACAGCATATCCCGTTGTGTATCCGCGCAAGCCCTGAATGATTTCCAGTCCTCTACTAATCGGTGTGCGGAAATGAGAAGAGCCGGGAATGGGGTCGCACTGATAGAGATAGTAAGGACGAACTCGGATTTGTAATTGACCATGCACCAGCCTCATCATTGTGGCAACGTCATCATTAATGCCGGAAAGCAACACGGTCTGACTCCCCAGTGGAATTCCGGCATCGGCCAGGCGAATACAAGCAGCGCTCATTTCCGGCGTCAACTCATCGGGGTGAGCAATATGAATGCTTATCCATAGAGGATGGTATTTTTTCAGCATGGCACTTAGAGCCGGAGTTATTCTCTGCGGCAGAACAACCGGCACTTTTGTCCCGATACGTATAAGTTCCACATGAGGAATTTTGTGCAAGCGCATCAACAACCATTCCAGCTTGCTATCGGATAAGGTTAAAGGATCGCCTCCGGATAGCAGAACATCGCGGATGTTTTGATTGCCTTCGATATACTCTATAGCCTTCTCCCATTTTTCGAAATCGACATAGGATTGATTGCTGCGTTCGATAATGCGGGAACGTGTGCAATAACGGCAATAGGTCGAACAGGAATCTGTTACCAAAAATAAAGCGCGGTCAGGATAACGATGCACAATCCCGGGAACGGGGGAATCGGCATCTTCGTTCAAAGGGTCTTCTTCTTCGCCTGCGGTATGGAGGCATTCATCAACAACAGGAACGACGCAGCGTCGCAGCGGAGCAGAGGGATTGAAAGGATCGAGCAAGCTGGCGTAATATGGTGTAATAGAAACGGGCAGCGCTCCCGCATTATGCATCATTGCCTGGCGTTCGTTATCGGACAGGTTTAGAATTTGCGATAATGTGTTGACATCTCTTATCGCGTTGCGCAATTGCCAATGCCAGTCGAACCATTCAAAACGGGTAATGTCCGAATAATGTCGTTTACGGAAAAGACGTGATCGCGCTGAATCTTTAAAAGGGAATATAATCCTGTCGGGCTTTTGTTTAGCCGGATATGGCTGGTTGGTTTTTGTGTCTATCGAGAAAAAGTCAATTACTTCATTTTTAACTTTAACAAGACCGGTCACTGGACCAGGAGGTTCCGCCTCCTCATTAAATAGGGTCTCGTTTTCCATTTGATTACTCCTTCTGGAGGTTTTTCCTCCGCAAAATTTATTTTATAAGTAAAAAATAAAAATCTATAATTTGAATGTACGCGTAGAAAAAAATTTGTCAACACTTTTTTTCATAAAACGAACATTTTTTTACAAATGAAATTTTCCCTCCGCTAAATTATTTTATAAGTAAAAAATAAAAATCTATAATTTGAATGTACGCGTAGAAAAAAATTTGTCAACACTTTTTTTCATTAAATGACATTTTTTTACAGATGAAATTTTTCTTTAAAATAAATTTCTCTCACGCTCTTTGCTTTTTTGTTTGCCCAATTTTCAATTCCCATCTTTTTCATCAAACATAAATTGAAAATTTTCGTGTTATGCGGACGATCATTGGTGTGTAATACATAAAGCCTCCTAAAATTTCTTAAATGATTTTACTGATAAAGATTTATGAAGCACTTGTCAAACCAAAAAAAGAGGTAGGCAAAAAAAATTATTTTTAGTAACAATAGGAACAGAAGATAAATGTGTTTTGGTAGCCCTGGAGAGAAAGAATGCCTGAATTGCCCGAAGTAGAAACATTGTGCCGACAACTGAAAAAGAAAATTTGCGGCAAAAAAATATTATCCGCTGAAGTGTTCGATAATAAATTAACGAACATAAAAGATGTTAAGGGAAGAAAAGTGGTCGCGGTGGAGCGCAAGGGAAAAATGATTGCCATCTTCCTCCATGATGGAAATATCATATTTATACATTTGCGCATGACCGGAAGGCTTTTATGGCAGAAGATTTTTGCAAGGCCAAAACATAGCCGCTGGAAAATGTCATTTGCCGCTGGAAATATATTTCTGGTAGATCCACGTCGCTTTGCCACGATCAAAGTGCTGAAGAAAAAGGAAAACGATACCGGTAGGGAAATATTTAGAGATTTTGATCTTAAAAATTTTATTAGCGCTCATGGCAACCGCAAGACGAAAGTAAAAACACTAATAATGGATCAGAGCGTTGTAAACGGAATCGGCAATATTTACGCATGTGAGATTTTACACGAAGCGCGCATTCATCCCGAAAGAGCGGCAGCGACATTGAAGGAAGCGGAGTGGGGAAAAATATTTCATCAAGCCAAAGAAGTGCTCAAAAAAGCGATTGGGAAAAGAGGCACGTCAATTTCCGATTGGCGCGATTTATATGGCCGTAAAGGAGAGAACCAGTACGAATTAAAAGTTTACGGGCAGGAAGGAAAACACTGTCCGGTTTGCGGAGGCACAGTACGCAGGATAAAACAGGGAGGACGAAGCACTTTTTATTGTCCTGATTGCCAAAAGTGATATTTCCGGGAGAGCTAAGCGAAAAAATAACGCCAACCTCGGTCGTAAATCAAAACGAAAACAGACATGCAAAAAAGTGAAAGGTCGCGCGCAAGATAAAGCCAACTTATATTTTCCGAAGACGCTCCAAAACAGCCGCAGGAAATATCCAAGCCCCGAACTAAATTTATCGTCAAGGCTGTGGCGAATATTACAAATAATAAGGAAGACAAGAGGGCGGCTCCTCGCCCATAAATGCCGCTGACGAGACTTGCCGCTATGAGAACTTCCAGCCACGGTAAAAATATGGCCAATAAATTGATGACACAATCCGGAAGCAATTGATAGTTATGAATAGCAACGGCAAACTCTTGCGGATGAATAATTTTTTCTACGCCGGCATAAAAGAAAATAATTGCCAAAGTCAGTCGGCAAATTAGGGCGAATAGGGGAATGAAAGGACGAGGGGAATTTCTTAATTTCATTTCTTTCCTTTAGAGATTGGATAACCGGCTTTTAACCAGATACCCCATCCGTTTACTAAAATTTTAACCGTTGGAATCCCGCGCAGTATTAGCTCGTGCGCTGTTTCTTTGCTCAACGGGCATTGCGGGCCGTCGCAGTATGTTATAAAAATGAAACCTTGGTCGGCTTTAACTTTCAGACTGGATGCATGAAACGAAGCTTCATCAGGATAAATGTTGATGGCTCCGTTTATATGGCCATCTTCGAAGCTCAAAGGATCGCGAGCGTCAATAAATATGCCTTTATTTTTCAGATACAGGCTGTAAGCTTCCCAAAGAGATATTTCAGGAATTATAGCTTGCTGTTCCCTGATTAAAGCCGCGGAGGAAAATCCAAATATGTTTATACCGGCGGGACGGATCAAGTTAAAAACAACGGCAATAAATAAAGCAACTGCCAGGATAATGCTGCCTTCACGAAAAGTCGGATAAAGTTTTGATAAAATATTATTGAAAGTCATTTTCTAAAAAAATTCAAATTCACGCTCAATGTTTTTCTTAATTATTTATCCTGTGGATTACACGCATCGATTATCCATTGACGGATTTTGCTTTTAGGCGGTACTTCGCCTGCTGAGACGACCTTATTATTTATTACCAGTGCCGGAGAACCTAGAACTCCATAACGCGCTATTTCCTTAAAGTCGGTAATGTGGGTCAGATTGGCGGCAATTTTCATTTCCGAAAGTAAATTGCGGACATCATCTTCCAGCTGATTACAGCGCGCGCAACCCATTCCCAGAACGGCTATATTAAGTCCGAGTATATCTTCCTCGGCGACAAGCAGTCCTTGCGCTATTTTAAATTCGCGTAAAAGCACATGTCCATAGGCTTCAATTGCGGCCGGAGGCACATAATTATCGGTGGAAATTTCTTGGAGCAAGCTTTTTTTGATTTCTTCATCGCTTTTACCTTTATAAATAGGAGCGATTTTATTTATCGCATCCTCCAAGCCGACAATACCGACTGATCGGCCGTTAATCATAATTTGTTTAATTTCCTTTTCAGCCATAGAATTAACTTGATCAATCAGTCAGAATACCCTTTTATTTTTTTAACAAAAGCATGATACTTTATATATAAATGTATTGGTGCAAAACGGTTTCGTCAAGAAGAAAAATTTGTTTTGTAAATACGGAAATTAAATTGACAAGGAAAGAAGATGGTTGCATTATCGGGCAGCATGTGTTAGTGACTAGAAGTCAGAGCAACAAGCCGTATATAATATAAGTATCTAATATAATTAATATAATTCAAAAGTATCGTTACAAGTAAGTCTGTTTACCAGTCTATTTGGAGGGAAGAAGTTGGATATAATTAATAGAGCAAAGTCTCAGGGAAGAACAACGCTAACGGAAGCGGAAGCTAAAGAGTTGTTAAAAAAATATGGTGTTCCGGTTGTGGAAGAAAAAATTGTTAAGTCTATCGAGGAAGCAGAAAGCATGGCGGAAAAAACTAGTTATCCGCTTGTTTTAAAAGGTTTAGGCGCTCGTCTCACCCACAAAACGGAAAGAGGCCTGGTGAAGCTGAACCTAAAGAATAAGGAAGATGTCCGCTCTGCTGCGCTATATATAAAGGATGCAGCCGGAAGTGATTTAGAAGGATTCCTAATCCAACCGATGTTGGAGGGTAAAAGAGAATTTGTCGCGGGACTTTTCCATGATGATCAGTTTGGTCCTACGGTGATGTTCGGATTGGGTGGAATTTTTACCGAAGCAATCGGAGATGTTGTTTTTTCCATTGCCCCTCTTGATGAAAATGACGCGAGAAAAATGATTCAAGAATTAGATGCCCAAAAATTGCTAGGAGCGTTTCGCGGGGAGAAAGCTGCGGACAAAGAAGCGTTGATTAAAACAATCGTCGGTTTATCAAAAATTGGAACAGAAATACCTGAAATAAGAGAAATTGATATTAATCCATTAATAGTAGCTGCCGACGGCAAAGTAACGGCGGTTGACGCCCTTATAGTTTTGGGGAAGATACCCGATAAAAAAGTAACTCATGTTGCCATAGAACCCAAGGCAATAGGACATTTATTCTATCCGAAATCAATTGCATTTATTGGCGCTTCCGCAGAAGTCAGCAAATGGGGACAATTAATGTTTACTAATGTTCTCGCGGGAAAATACCAGGGGAAAATCTACTTGGTAAACTCCAAAGGCGGAGAAATCATCGGGAGACATGCATTTAAATCTGTAACCGAAATACCCGATCCGGTAGACCTCGCTGTTATTACAATTCCCGCAAGCAGAGTCTTATCTTTAATACCTGAACTGAAGAAAAAGAAAATAAAAAATGTATTACTTATCTCGTCCGGTTTTGCCGAAACAGGCGCGGAAGGAAAAATTCTGGAAGATGAATTGGTAAGACAAGCGAGGGAAGCGGGAATTTTAATTCTCGGCCCCAACACAATGGGAATATGCAATCCCTACATATCTCTTTATTGCACGGGAACGCATGTAAGACCAAAAGCGGGGAGCACTATTTTAGTGACACAGTCAGGTAATCTGGGAACGCAGTTATTGGCTTTTGCCGAAAAAGAAGGGATTGGCATCCGCGCATTCGGCGGTTCGGGCAATGAAGCAATGATAACCATTGAAGATGCAATGGAAGGATTTGAAGTTGATGAGCTGACCAAGACAGTAGTTTTATATATAGAAAGTATAAAAAACGGACGGCGTTTTTTTGAAGCGGCAAAACGTGTTGGTAGAAAAAAACCGATTATCGCTTTAAAAGGCGGGCGCACAGAAGCAGGCGCCCATGCGGCAGCCAGCCACACAGGAGCCATGGCCTCCAATGTAAAAGTATTTAAAGCAGCGTGCCGGCAAGCAGGAATTATATTAGTTGAACAGCCCATGGACTTGCTGGATCTTTCCGCCGCGTTTTCTTCGTTACCACTTCCCCAAGGGAAAGGGATCGGCATTATGACCTTGGGAGGAGGATGGGGTGTTGTCGCGTCAGATTTATGCATAGAAAACGGATTGGAGGTGCCAAAATTATCAGAGGATGTAATTTCCCGAGTTAATAAATTGTTGCCGCCATTTTGGAGCCATGCCAATCCGGTAGATCTTGTGGCGGAAATGAATACCGAATTACACATGACTATTCTCGAGGAACTTCTTCAGTGGGATGGCTGCGACGCGGTAATCCACATGGGTATGATCGGCAGAAGAATAATGATCAAAGCCGTGCTGGAATCCACTATTGCTGTAGATAAGGATTATGACCATAAATATGAAGAGGATACTTTACAGTTTCTGGATGATTTCGAAAAGCTGTTTGTCGAACGCACGGTAAGACTGATGGAGAAATATGATAAACCGGTAATAGGGGTTTATTTGTTGAATGATGATAAAACGCGGACGATCACCGAAGTTGAGGGCTGCAAATATAAAGGAGTAAACTTTATTACTCCGGAGCGAGCCGTTAAAGCATTGGGTAAAATGTATAAATATGCCCAATGGCTGAAAGGGTAAGAAATAATTGCCCCGGCAAGATTAAATTCCAAAACACACATTAGCCATACTGATACAACCGCCGTTCAATTTAACGGCAATGTTTCACGTGAAACATTTTTTTATTCCCGGGCCAAAATTACAGAAAATAAAAAAGGCAGGCTGTTATGGCCTGCCTTTTTTATGCGATTGAAGGCCTATATTGTTTAATCTAAGCTCAATGACACGAAGAAGGTTGATTTGCCACGCTTGACTAAAAGCGTTACGCTTTTCTTATCGGCAGCCTTTTTTATTTCCTTACTATACTCTTTCATAGAAGTAATTTTTACTTTGTTTACTTGGATGATTATATCTTGCGGCTGAATACCAACCTCGTCGGCCGGACTGCCATTTTCTACATCAGCAACTATTACGCCAGCATCGCGCGCAATTCTTAACTGGCGAGAGATTTCCGCAGTTATTTCCTGGGCGGCAATTCCAAAATATCCTTTTGATTCGTTTGCCGATACCATATCCGATTTATCTTTGCGCTCCGCCACCACGACTTGAAACATCATTTCTTTGCCATCGCGCCATGCTTTAATCGATACCTGTTCGCCAACGTGCATTGCGGCAATTATCACAAGCAGATCATGAGTATCGTTAATCAACTTCCCGTTGATCTCTGTCACTATATCGCCTGCTTTAATTCCTGCTTTATCTGCCGGATCGCCTTTAAAAACATCTGATACCAAAGCGCCGCTTTTGTCCTTGTGATTCAGATTTTTTGCGATGTCCTCCGTAATATCCTGAACGGAAATGCCCAGCCATCCCCGGGTCACTTTACCTTTGGTTTTCAAATCCGCCAGAATGCTTTTTGCCATATTCATCGGTATGGCAAAGCCAATACCCTGACCTTGAGCTACGATGGCCGTGTTGATACCGATAACTTTTCCTTCCATGTTAAATAATGGCCCGCCGCTGTTGCCCGGATTAATGGATGCGTCGGTTTGGATAAAATTATCATAAGGTCCTGCTCCGATAACGCGTCCCTTGGCGCTGACAATGCCGGCAGTAACTGTTTGCTCCAAACCGAAGGGATTGCCGATGGCAAGGACCCACTCACCCACTTTTACTTTGTCGGAATCGCCGATTTCCACAACCGGCAAGCTATTTTTCGGTTTGATTTTGATTAACGCTATATCGGTTTTAGCATCGGTGCCGATAATTTTTGCCTCATATTCCTTTCCGTCGGAAACCTTTACCAAAATCTTATCGGCTTTTTCTACCACGTGATTATTGGTGAAAATATAGCCGTCATTGCTGATAATGAATCCCGAACCAAGGCTTCTCTGCTTAAATTCACGTTGGGGGATGTCGCCAAAAAAGCGATCAAAGAAATCGTCGCCGAAAGGCGACCGTCCAAAAGGCGAACTAAAACCGCCCCGGCCCTTGTATGTTTTTGTTGTGCTGATGTTCACCACCGCGGGCTTAACACGCTCAGCCAGATCGGAAAAAGAAAAAGGAAATTTTGATGATTCAGAAGAAGGAATTGCCGCCGCCGTTTGAACTTCTGGCGCTCCTGAAGGCATAAAGGAAGAACGTAGAACTTCCACCAGGGAAACAATAAAAAAGGCGACCAAAAACGCCATTAAGAACATGAAAAAAGTTTTTCGATTTTGACTTTTCATATAATCCTCCGCTTTGTTGATAAAAAATTGTGGCTATGAATGCCGCGCTAAAGACCTTATTTTCGTAGTGTCGACGGTCAATATAACGATTGTCTTATATTTGTCAATGAAATATTGGTATTGGCGGTTTGAAGTCTTAACAATCATGTGCTAGGATTAACCATCTTATTGGTGAAACGCTTATGACTTTCTTGGAAAACATCGGGCACTTGACGGTAAAGTTGATGAAGTCCTTCGCGGAAACTATTTACTTTGCGGGGAAAGTTTTATACCGCATATTCCAGCCCAGTACTTACAATAGTGCCACGCGCACTGTATTAGTTGATCAAATATACTTTACCTCCGTACAAATTTTACCCGTATTTATCGCGACATCCGTGATATTCGGGTCACTGCTCATCGGCATAGTTTTTCAACTGTTAAAAGATTTAGGGCTTACTCAATTTATTGGCAATGTTCTGATGGGTTTGATCGTTACAGAACTTTCTCCTTTTTTCACGGTTCTCTTGATTACCTTACGTTCCGGTTCCGCCATTAACGCGGAAATGGCTGTAATGAAGGTCAATAGAGAAATAAAAACATTGGAAACATTCCATATCGACGTAGTCAACTATTTGCTTGTGCCGCGGGTAATTAACGGCATTATATCTTTGGTCTTGTTAAGCACTCTTTTTTCCATTGTCTTGATGAGCAGCGGTATTTTGTTTTCACGGATAATTTTCAGCATGAGTATTGATGTATATTCAAATATTCTGTTAAATTCCGCCAATTTTTCTGATATAGTCATAGCTCTGGTGAAATGTGCTTGTTTTGGATTTTTCATTACCCTGATTCCGATTCATTTCGGCCTGCGGGCTTCGCATGAATTGACAAGTGTACCCATTGTCGTATCCCGCGGCATGGTAAGTGTTTTTACAGCAATTCTGATCATTGAGGTGTTGTCATTAATAACAAAATTAATGTAAAGTTTTTTGAAAGTGAGAAAGCTCTGGATAAAGGGCTGGGGAAGTTTCTGGAAACCAACCGGAGGCAAGCGGCGCCTGTTTCCATTGATATACCCCTTATTTCCAATCAGGAAGTTTGGCTGAACATCGCGTTGATTAAACAATATCATGAGAACATGCCCAGAGGAGAGGCCGAGCATATGGCCATAAACGCGTTACAGCGGCTCGGTTTGGGGGATATTGCCTTTAAGAGAAACCCTGACTTGACTAACGAAGAGCGGTTTTGCGCCATGTTGATTAGAGCTTCTATGGTGTGCGACGCCTCAATAATTATTGACCGTCCTTTCAAAATTATTCCGCATCTTAAAGATGTTGATTATATTTTTCAGGCGCTGAAAAAAATTGAAGATTCTTATTCCAGCTGTCATATATATGATTATGAATGGCTGGCGGAAAAATATGGTGCGTTATGTCAATGAGCCGCGAATATAAAGTTGGACTTTTTATAATTTGCACAACAGTAATCATTTTCCTTGCCCTGCTTTATCTGGCCAGGGAAAAGGGTTTTTTTACCACAGTTTCTACATTTACACTTTCCTCCAAGACGGGTGAAGGATTTACCGAAGGCATGCCGGTTGTGTTTTCGGGATTCAATATAGGCAAGGTTCACGCGTTGGAACTAAACGATAAAGGAATCGTTCTCATTAAAATTAAGATTCCCCAGCGCCATGTTAAATGGATTAAAGCAGACAGTTCCTTTGTGCTTTACCGTCCATTAATCGGCGCGGCCCGCATTGTTGTTACAACTGATAATTTAGGCAGCCCACCGATGCCGGAAAATAAAATTCCGGAAGTGGCAATTATCAATGACATCAATGACGCGATTGAAAAGGTACAGCCCTTGCTGGAAAAGATAACCCAGATTGCGGAAAATCTGGAACGCCTCAGCAGAAAAGTTGATACGATGGCGGCGAAAACCGACGAGCAAGTTTTCGGCAAGGACGGGACATTGTCTAATATCAATAAAATCCTCAAGGATGTTGCCGGCAAGCTGGAAAAATTAAATGCGACCGTGGATAATATAAATAAAATAAGTAAAGAAGCATCGGAGGGCATGAAGGATTTTCGCACACTGCGTTCGGATATAGACGACGCAGTCAAAGCCCTGGACGATGTGGCCAGTAAAATTGACACGATTCTTTCCAAGAAAAAAGAAACGGAGATTAAAGTGCCATGAGAAAAATTTTAACTGCAGCAATCGTAATATTTATTTGTTCCTGCGGCTCGAATTCAAAGCAAGTCGTTGACTGGAAAGGTGACGCTTTCCGGCAGTTGGAAAATTATAAAGTTAATTTTTTAGCCGGCAAAGAAGATGTTTCGGAGCCTCATTTTGATAAAGCAAGAAAAGCTGTATCCGGCGGCAACGATTTGAATTTTTTAGCCAGAATTTATTTGAACAAGTATGCCCTGCATACGGCGGCGCTGGAAGATTTTGACAACAACGAATTTGTCCGCATTAATAAACTCCATCCCATTGCCTCTAATTACGCTTATTATAATTATTTAAAAGGAAATTTTGCCACCGTAGACGATAATTTATTGCCCTCTCAATATTCAAGCTTTATCAAGCTTGCCCGGAATAAAGATCTGGCCAAAGCTGTCCAAGAAATTCCTTCCATCGATGATCCCCTCTCCCGTTTGATTGCCTGCGGCATCTGGGTAAAATATTTGCCTTATGATGAAAATATTTTGCAGATTGCCATAAATACTTCTTCCGATAACGGCTGGAAGCGGCCGCTCTGGGCTTATTTAATCAAACTGCAAAAATATTATTTCGACCGCGGGGAGACAGCCAAAGCAGAAAGTATCAAAGAACGGCTGGAGTTGTTGAAAAAATAAGAACAAGACGCCTTCTGTGCTATGTAACGTAATAATATTATTGTAATATTTATAAATAAAGGGGAAAACGCGGGAAGGTCTTATACAGAAAATAACAGTCTATATTTCCCGATTTATACAGAGTGTATAATCATTGTTGGGTACGAAGAAATAGTACAAAAAGAAGGTAATCGGAACAGATGTCTAAACAAAAATGGGGTGAAAGCTTTCTGAAAAGTGGGTTGCCACTTGAACATCTCACACTTTTGGCGCTTAAGTCCATCGAATGGGAATGCGAACTTCACTACGAATATTTACGACCGAACCGCGTGGGGGTGCCGAAGTGGTTTGAACATGATGTTATTGCGTATAGCCCCTATATTGCCAACTCGAATACGGGCGACATGCAGCTTCTGATGGAATGCAAGTACCATGATGACAGCCGTTTCTGGTTTTTCTTACCGTGCGAAACCGAAGACCACCTGTCACAATATGGAGCACTATCATCTGGCGAGAATCTCTACGTCAACTCCGCTGTCCTTCATTCTGCACCGTACCAAATGCTCGACCAGCCCAACTCCGAAACTCTTCTGCCCCTTGCTCCAATGTGCGTATGGGGCGTAACCGTTTCACAGGACGGAACACGCCAGCCCAACGCGATTGAAGAGGCAACAAAACAATTAGCTTATGGTTTTGTCCCGTTCTGTCTTGAGTCGTTCTACCGTTTTAACCGCCAACGTGCAGTCTCGGTTCTGCCTGTCATCGTAACCAGCGCTAATCTCTTCCGCCTTCGTCCCAATATACGCAGCCTGGAAAAGATTCGCTCAGCCAGTGTACCGGCTGACATCGCTGATGAGGTTGGCTGGTTGTGGTACTATCACGCAGTGAACAGAGAACTGTTTTACCATAACAGTGATGCAATCAAAGTATATGAGAAAGGCAACCGCTATGCTAAGTGGAAACAGGTTGCTGAGCAACTTGTTGGATTATACTTTTCACCTCACTGGATTCTCGTAGCGAATATCGAAAGTCTGGCAACTGCGGTCAGTACAGTCTACAACTCGTTTTCTGCGGCCCCCAAGGATTTTTCTGGCGACCGGCTTATAGCTAAGATATGGAAGGACAGAAGAAATAGTCGAAAGTCTCCTGTTGGTGGCGTGTCATGAATAGTTACAATAAAAAAAGAAAACAAGTTCATTTAATTTCCTATTTATAAATAAATAAGAAGACGCGGGAGCGTCTTATAAAGTAACAGTCTGTATTTCCCGATTTATGCAAACTCTATAATCATTGTTAAACAACGATAAGGAGAAATCTTATGAAAAAAACGCTTGTCGTGCTGGCTCATCCCAGCATTGAAAGAAAATCCATTGCCAATAAAATAATTATGGAGAAAATCAGAACTATCAAAGGCGTGAAAATCAAGAATCTTTATCAGGAGTACCCATCCTTCAAATTTAACATTGAAACTGAACAGGCGGCTCTTATTGAAGCTGAATCGATTATTTTTCAGTTCCCCTTCTACTGGTATGGCGTGCCCGGCATTCTCAAGGAATGGCTGGATCAGGTTTTCACCTACAGCTTTGCCTTTGGCTCCACCGGAAATAAATTAAAAGGCAAACAGTTTCTTGTATCCATGACCATAGGAGGACCGGAAGATGCTTATAAAGCGGGTGGCTATAACAACTTCCCGATTAACGATCTTCTGAAACCTTTACAGCAAATGGCAAACCTCACCGGCATGAAATTCAATACCCCTATTGTATCTTACAATATGATCTACGTTCCCGGCGTCTATAACAAGAAGGAAGAAGTGGAGCAAAGGGCCAAAGAGCATGCAGAGCAGTTGTATAAATATATCGTTGGAAGCTAGATTTAATGATAGTTTTCCCATGCTCCGAAAACGAAAACAGCGCTTAGAAAATAGTCGTTTTATGGTAAGAGTCGTACGAATAGGATATCCTGATGCGGTTTATCATGCGACCCCTCAATGATCCCAATTGCCATCAAAAATAAAGGATGAAAAAATGAATCTGATTAAATCAATACTAGGAATCATACGGGCGCCATTTTTGGTATTAGCACCAGCTTGTGTAGCTGTCGGTATCGGCACAGCTTATTGGCAGACTAAAGAAATAAACTGGATGTACAGTTTATTAATTGTTATCGGCGCAGTGTCGGCGCATATCAGCGTAAATGTTTTTAACGAATATTTTGATTTTAAAAGCGGATTGGATGCTAAAACGCAGCGAACACCCTTTAGCGGCGGAAGCGGTACTCTCCAGGCCAGGCCGGAATTAATAAAAATAACGTTGGCCATCGCTTGCTTTAGTTTGATTATCACAGCGGCTATCGGATTATTCTTTATCTGGGTACGCGGGTGGCAGTTGTTGCCCATCGGGATTATTGGATTATTTATTTTGGTCGTTTATACTCCATTTTTAACTCGCAATCCGATTTCATGTTTGATTGCACCGGGATTAGGATTCGGCGTTCTTATGGTTATGGGGACGCATTTTGCGTTAACCGGAACATATACCTGGACGTCTTTTGTGGCATCCCTAATACCTACTTTCCTGGTAAGTAATTTATTATTACTTAATCAATTTCCTGATATAGAAGCTGATCGAAGCATCGGGCGAAAACATTTTCCTATTGTCATTGGTGCAAAGGCCAGCAGTTGGTTATTTGGCTTATTATTGGTGCTAACATATATTACTGTGATTATAGGAATTATTCTTCGACTATTACCAAATTTTTGTGTTCTGGCGCTATTGACGGCTTTCTGGGCCAGGCATGCATATCTTGATTCCAGAAAAAACGCCGAGAATGATTCGTATTCACTTCGTTCGATGGGTATTAATGTAGTTATCAATTTGGTTACGCCTGTTTTGCTCGCGATTGGATTATTTATTGGGTAACTAAAAAATATTTATCATCTTGAAACGGTCAGAAGTTCACCTCGCATAGTGGACATTTTTAGGGGGCAGTGATGGGTGAAAATGTTCTATTCCGTGTCTTATCGGATTTAGTGTTACTACTGCACACATCATTTGTTATGTTTGTCGTTTTCGGGCTGGTGCTGATTTTATGGGGCGGTTTTTGCGGGTGGCGCTGGGTTAGAAATCCGTGGTTCAGATTAGCCCATCTATTAACTATGGGGATAGTCGTCGCGCAAACATGGTGGGGAATGTTGTGTCCGCTTACCACCATGGAAATGGCTCTTCGGAGGCAAGCCGGTGATGCCGTGTATACAGGAAGCTTTGTGGCGCATTGGCTCGGAGTGCTTTTATACTATGAAGCGCCCTGGTGGGTATTTACCTTATGCTACACAGTGTTTGGCCTCACGGTGGTTGGAATCTGGGTTTTTGTTCGTCCGCGGCCGTTTAGTAAAAGTGGCTAATACTCTGCTATCGCACAATTCGCTCAACTGAAATCGGTACTTCCCGTAAGAGCAGATATTGCAGATTTGCTTAGGATTTTACTCGTATTCAAAAAAATAATAAGGAGAAATAAAATGAGTAATGAAAGTCCATGGTATTTAAAGCAGTCGCCTTTAGGTGCCGCTTACCAGCATTTTTCCAATGTTGCCAAACAAAAAACTGTTTTGGATGCAAAAACAAAAGGGCTTCTCCGATTAGCGATAGCCTCTGTGTTTCGATGCAAACATTGCACTGAGCATCATATCAAAGACGCTCTGGAAGCGGGCGCTACAAAACAAGAAATAGCAGAAGCTTTACTTATTGCTTCGCTGCAGGCTGCAGGAACACAGCTCAATTGGCATAAAGAGTTTTTTGAGGAATATCTGGTTGAGAAATAGTAATCAGGACAAATTGATTCAAGAAAAAAATTGAACTGACTTTTATTTGGCTAACGGCCAAACTAATACTCCATGTTCGCTTTTATATAACAAATATTTTACTAAATAAATATGCCGTTACCCACCGTAAATAGTGTTGGGCAACGGCAACTGATTTCGATATTGTTCTCGTCCGGCTCTCCAAAAGATATGTTTAAAAACTAAAGCTGAATGTTATACCGCCATAAAGGAATGAACTATTTCTATCGGATGGATTGGTTACGCCTTGCAGGCCACGCCCTTCCATTTCATACCGGGCATCGTCGCAAAGTGGAAAAACATAAGAAACTATCGGCGTAACCGACAATGTCTTATAGACCGTTATG
>Ga0116118_1000206_pt1 | contig 38336 bp, 33 predicted proteins | sample June2015DPH_11_5_FD_89723 | JGI IMG/M metagenome (GOLD analysis project Ga0116118, IMG submission 89723) | Peatland microbial communities from SPRUCE experiment site at the Marcell Experimental Forest, Minnesota, USA - June2015DPH_11_40 | ecosystem: Environmental > Terrestrial > Soil > Wetlands...
CGCGCGGTGGTGGCAGAAGCTATTGTCCCGGCAGCCGAGCGGAGTCGAGTCCAGCCAACCGGTTTCCCCTTTGCCTTCGCCACCATCCAATAAAATAACTTTTGAGACAGTCTCTGCCGCGCGTCCGTGTCTTGATTCAAGGCGGCCTTCGGAAACGAAGGCTGTTTTTTTGTTTTCAAAGCCGGGGGTGAAACCTCAGGCCACGCGAACCATGCTGGAATTGCAACCACGGATGGATACGATTTTGATTTCGGCTTCGGTCAGGCCGTAGAGGCGATAGACGATCTCGTCTATCAAATCGTCACTGAAGACGAGGGAAGATTCCAAGGGCACGAGTTGGTCTTTGGCTTTTTGGAAACGGGCGCGGATTTTTTCTTCGTCGGAATCTTTGAGACGGATTTTATTGGCGCGGAAATGGGCGAAGACTTCGGCGGCCTCAAGCTTCCAAAATTCGTCGAGCTTGGTTTTGGGCTTCAAATCGTGAGTATCAACACTGTGGAAATCTTTCAGGTCGGTCAGGAATTGTTTGGCGGCGGCCCGTTTCTCCCGGTTGATGGCCGTCATCTGTTCGGCCAGGAAGGCGAGCAGGTCATGGACGACATCCGCGCGCTCGGGTTTACCGCTGCGACCGGGACGGCGGAGGCCGCTTTCGGGGAACACCACCCACAACGCATGGTAGGGTTACACCCCATAGCGCCCGCAAGGCTTCCCCGTCTATTCTCCTATACGTGAGGAAAAGACGGCTCTTTTCAAATGCGAAGCCAGCCAGCGCCGACTGCAGACTTCAACCCAGCTTTACTGCTTCAAGGGAATGCGTCAGGCCCGGAATCGGGAGCTATGCGCTGCTGGTTTCTCACTGGGACGTGGCCACATTCAACGTGGAGGTGCGGCGGTGCGCAACGATCAGTCCCGCCCTGCGGGATCAGCGCCCGAAATTTGAACTGCCCGAACTCGTTGCATCACTTTCAAAAGAACCCGTCCCCTGCCAACCGCCAGAGTTCGGCGCTGGCCCGCCGATTTTTCCCTGGCTGCATTGTTACGGCGCAGCCGCGAACCCGAACCCCCGCCGCATCCACGGAACGCAAGCCACTCTGCCAAACTAAACAGGAACGACAAACACGAAAGGAACAATCACCATGAATGAAATCATTGAGCAGCTCAAAGAAGCAGTCAGTCAATTCAGCCCCAATCTGTTGGGTGCCTTGGTGGTGCTGGTGGCCGGCTGGATCATTGCCCTCCTCGCCGCCGCGCTTACGAGGCGGCTGTTGCGCCGCACTCAGTTCGACAACAAGCTGGGGCAATGGATAGCCGGCAAGGAAGCCCCGCCCAATCTTCCGGTCGAGGCGTGGGCCGGCAGGGTCGTATTCTACGCCATCATGTTGCTCGTGCTCGTGGCGTTCTTTCAAGCCCTGAAACTACCAGTCCTTTCGGATCCGCTAAACCTCATCGTCACCAGCATCACCGCCTACCTGCCGCGCGTTCTGGCTGCGGGCCTGCTGGTGCTCGTGGCCTGGGTGGTTGCCAACGTGTTCAAGCGCGTGATTGCGGGGGCAGCGCACGGATTCAAGCTGGACGAAAAGGTGGGCGATGCCGTCGGCGGTGAAGATAAGGTGAAGACCTCGGTGAGCCAGACGCTTTCCGAGGCGGTCTATTGGCTAACCTTCCTGCTCTTCCTGCCGGCAATCCTGGGAACACTCGATATCAAGCCCCTGCTCGACCCAATCATGGTGATGTTTAACAAGTTCTTCGCGTATCTGCCGCAGATCATCGGTGCGGGCGCGATCCTCCTGGTCGGCTGGCTGGTGGCGCGCATCGTGCAACGCCTCGTGGCCAGCCTGCTCGCCTCGGCGGGAACAGACACGGCGAGCGAGAAATGGGGGCTGGCGAAGAGCCTGGGCAAACTCAAGCTCTCGGGCTTGATCGCTCTGGTGGTTTATTACCTGATGCTTTTGCCGGTTGTAATTTCCGCACTGAACGCGCTCCAGTTGGACGCCATCACCGGGCCCGCCAGCGCAATGCTCGCGAAGATCACCAATATGGTGCCGTCCATCTTTGGCGCCGTGCTGGTGGTGGGCATTGCCTGGGTCGTGGGCCGCCTGCTGGCCGGGATCGTGAGCAACGTGCTGGCCGGGGTCGGATTCAACAACGTGCTGGTCAAGCTGGGTCTGTCCAAACAAGGCCGGGAAGGCGAACACTCTCCGTCGGCGCTGGCCGGCAAACTCGTTCTCATTGTCGTGCTCTTGTTCGCCAGCATTGAAGCCGCAAATCTGTTGGGCTTCTCCATGTTGGCTGGATTAACCAAAGACTTTGTCGTCTGGGGCGGGCACATCCTGCTCGGGCTGGCCATCTTTGGCCTCGGATTGCTGTTGGCCAACTGGGTGGCCGGCGTGGTGCGAGCCAGCGATTCTCCGCAGGCGCCGCTGCTGTCCCTGGCCGCGCGGGTCGCGATCCTCTTGCTGGCCGGCGCGATGGCGCTGCGGCAGATGGAGCTGGCCAACGACATCGTCAACCTCGCGTTCGGACTGGCCATCGGGGCCGTGGCGGTCGCGGTGGCTCTGGCCTTCGGCCTGGGTGGCCGCGATACTGCGGCGCGCTTGCTCGACGACTGGCACAAGAAGATGGCCAAACACGACAAAGAAAGCGCGTAGCGACGCGAATTAGGCGACCGGCGATGGGCAAACTTCGGCAAGCTTGCGAAGCCAAGCCACGCCCTCCCGAGTCAAGCGAACCTGGGGCCAACGGCGATTTACGCCCTGGCTCCTTTTTTACCACTTTGGGAATCGTCAGCGGCCGTGTGGGATTAACCCGAATTCCGAAGTCGAAGTCGAGTGCGGCGCAGTCGCACAGGGAGCGCACGCCGCTGGCGTGCAGTTTTCGGCGGCTCGCCGAAAATCTCGTCCCACAAACTTTTTCGCGCCAATATCGGACAAAGAATGTGAGACGAAGGTTTGGGCGAGCCGCCCAAACCGGCACGCGGGCCGCGTGCGCTACCATTCCTATTTCGGAGTTCGGGATTAAACATCGTCTGGCGACTCTCCGCCGTCTCTCCTTTACTCCGAGAAACTTCCGGCGGGGAAACACCCCATACCACTTTCGCAAGACGTGCCGGGTGCTGGGGCTTTGACTCGCCCCGTGGGGTAATGCCACTCACGCCCACATCCGCATGGCCCGTCTCTACCCCACGAGGCGAGTGAACTGCCATATGGGGTGAACACCCCATAGCAAACGGCCAGGCCGGCGCGTATCATGCCACCTAAACAAATGGAAAACCGGGAATGCCAGGCACGAACGGCGTTGCCTCAACGATGATGAGCGAACATCAAAAACATACGGAGTTTTTGCGGTATTGTCTTCGCTACGGCGAAAGCACTGAGCACCAGGCACTGGAGGAAAAGATCACTCAGATTCAGCGCGACCAGCGCTGTGTGCAACGCGCGATGTGGCTGATGGCCATCTTGACTGCGCTCGCTGTGGCTGGCCTTGGCTATCCGGCGATTTTGGTGGAGAACTTTTCCTACAACACGCCGCAATTCATTGTGAACCTTATTTGCGCGCTGGGGCTGGCATCGCTGATTTGTCTGCTGGTTTTTGTGGGCCTCGGGATGGCTTATCGCAAGAAGCTGGACCAACGGCGGGAGGAATGTCGTCAGTTGGTCACGAGGCTGTTGGAGTCTCGCCTGGGCAAGCCGGTCACCACGCCCATGCGAGACAGGCGAGACAATCGTGTCGGCGAGGGAGATGGCAGGACCGTCCGTGTTGCCAACGAGACAATGGTTCTCCAGTAAGGATTGAATCAGCCGCACGGGCTGAACTCCGGTTCGCGTGCCACAGCCACAACGTCACAGGGCTGTTTCATTTTTCAAATCTTCCGCCACCAGAGGTCGAGGCCGACAAATTCGGAGGGCCAAGCTCTGCGCGCCCCAAATCAGCCTTCCTTGCCGCGTCGAAATGATAATGAAGGCGGGAGCCTTCAGCCTTTAGCCTTTCTTTGGCCAGCGCGGCATTGACGCCGCCGCCGCTCCGGCGCACACTCGCTTCCACCATGCCAGCCGGGTTCCGCCTTCATCCGCTTGCATCTGATTCCAGCGCGACGAGTCAGATTTCGGCGCGACAAGTTGATGCAGCCAGCCGCGTGACGGAGTTTTACGCGGCCTTTGCACGGGTGAAACAGCTTGTGGCGGATTTTCGGGCCAACGAGAAATTCTACCGTTCCCCGGCCTATCAGGAACAGGAGGCGCGCCGCGACTTCATTGACAAATTCTGGCTTGCCCTCGGCTGGGACGTGAACCACGAGACCCAAAAGAACCCCTTCGAGCAGGAAGTCAAGGTCGAGCGAGGTCTCTCCCTCTCCGCCTCGACCGGGGAGAGGGACGGGGTGAGGTGTCGAAGCTCCCAGCGGCGGGCCGACTACGCCTTTTACCTCGCGCCGAATTTCGACAACGTAAAATTCTACGTTGAGGCCAAGAAACCCCATGGCGACATCGCCACGGCGGACAATTATTTCCAGACCATCCGCTACGGTTGGAGCGGCAAAACCAAAATTGCGGTTTTGCATGACTTCGAGCAATTCGAGATCGCGGACTGCCGCTTTGAACCGAAGATTGAGACGGTTCTTTCCAGGAACATACGCAAGTTCCATTTCCACGATTACGAAGACGAGGAAAAATTTGCCGAAATCTATTGGTTGTTTTCGCGCGAAGCAGTTGCCAATGGCTCTCTCGAGAAATTTGCGGCCACGCTTCCGAAGAAACGGGCAAAAGATGTTCAGCCCGGCGACATAGATGAAAGATTTCTCAAAGCGCTGGACGAATTCCGCGACGAACTTGCCCGCGCCTTCAAAAACCGGAACGCCAATCTCGACGGCGAAACACTTACCGAAATCACCCAACGTACGCTGGATCGCCTCGTTTTCCTGCGCTTCCTTGAAGACAAACACATCGAACCGCAGAACCACATCGCCTATTTCGGCGACAAGGGCACCGCCTGGCAGGATTTCATCGCCGAATCCCGCCGCCTCGACGGCATCTACAACGGCATCGTCTATAAAAAACACGAAATCCTCGACGCGCCCGGCTTCAAGCTGGATGACGACAGCTTCTCCGGCATCTGCGAACGCCTTTCCCATCTCAATTCGCCCTACGATTTCAACGCCATCCCGATCCACATCCTCGGCAGCATTTACGAACGCTTTCTTGGCAAGGTCATCGTCACCACCGACAAACGCGCCCGGCTGGAGGAAAAACCCGAGGTTCGCAAAGCCGGCGGCGTTTATTACACACCCGAATACATCGTCCGCTACATCGTCGAAAACACCGTCGGCAAACTGATTGCCGGCAAAACCCCCGCGCAAATTGCCGAAATGCGCTTTGCCGACATCGCCTGCGGCAGCGGCTCATTCCTGCTGGGCGTCTATGACCTGCTCATCCGCCACCACACCAAGTTTTACAACGACCACCCCGGCAAGGCGAAAAAGGGCGACGTGATGGAACGCGACGACGGCCTGCACCTGTCCCTGCAAAAGAAACGCGAAATTCTGCTGGCCAACATCTACGGCGTGGACATTGACCCGCAGGCCGTGGAAGTGGCGCAACTCTCGCTCTACCTGAAACTGTTGCAGGACGAAACGCCCGGTTCCGCCCGCAACTACCAGTTGGAATTTCATGAAACGCTGCTTCCCACGCTCAACAAAAACATCGTCTGCGGCAACTCGCTCATCGGCGCTGACATTTTGACCGGCCAGCTCTTCGCATCGGATGAGGAAAAGAAACTCAATCCGATGGATTTTGAGCAACGCTTCCCGCACATCTTCAAGACCGGTGGTGGCGGGGTATTGCGCGAAACGGCAACACCGCTGGATTTCAATCTGCCCGGCGTGCCGTTGCACGGCGCATTCAGCTACAAGAAAAAGAAAATGCCCAAGGTCGCGCCGCCCGCCATGCTGGAATCCGAAGGCGGCTTCGATGCGATTGTCGGCAATCCGCCGTATGTTCGCCCGCATAATCTCGACGATACCGTGAAAAAATATTTCTGGCAGCACTACCGCACCTTCACGCACAAGTCAGATTTGTATTGCTGCTTCATGGAAAACGCCACGCGATTGCTCAAGCCCGGCGGGCTGTTCAGCTATATTGTTTCCCACGGCTGGTTAAGATTGAATAGTTTCCAGGAGCTTCGACGTTTCATTTTGCAAAACTACCGCATCCTTCAATTGGTCGAGTTCCCCTACAATGTCTTTGCCGACGCGCAGGTTGCGACCGGCATTTTTGTTTTCGAGAAATCCACGAAAGACAAAAACGCCCAAATCCAGGTGCGCCAGGCAACGCCAGTCGGAAACGATGCCGCCTTTGAAGTCGTTCGCGAAATACCGCAAAAGACATTTCAGGAAACCTTTCAGAACGTCTTTGACACCAGTATTTCGCCGGAGACCGAAGCGATCAAAGAAAAGATGCGGGGCGGAATCTTGATTGGCTCAAAGTTTGAAATCTGCTTCGGTTTGAAAACCGGGGACGATGAAAAGTTTTTGCACTACACGAAGAGATTGCATCCTGACGACAAGCGTTTGCTTCGCGGGGATGACGTGAAACGATACGAGTCAAAATACAAGGGCGAGTATGTCTGGTATGTGCCAAAGAAAATGCGGGAACACCGTCAGACCGCTCGTCCCGGAGAACCGCGCCGCTTCGAACAGCCGAAAGTGCTGGTCAAGGACACCTCGGCTGATTTCGCCTGCACTTACGACCCAGATTCGTTTTATGTGAAGGATGTTCTGATTGTCATTCCCAAACCGGATGCCGCGAATAATTGCGATCTCCGGTTCGTTGCCGGTGTCATCAACTCCAAAGCGCTCCGTTTCTATTACCGAACCACATTTCAAACCCTTCACGTCCAAAACGAGGAGCTGGCAAGCCTTCCAATTCCGAGAATCAATTTGGAAGACCCGCCGGACAAAGCGCGGCACGACCGGATGGTTGAACTGGTCGAGCAGATGCTGGCGGCCAAAAAGCAACTGGCCGGGGCGCAGAGCGACAAGGACAAGGATTTTTACACCAACCGCTGCGACGGCTTGGATCGCCAGATTGACGCCCTGGTCTATGACCTTTACGCCCTCAACCCCGCCGAAATCAAAATCGTGGAATCCGCCTCCGCCGGCGCTTCGGCGTGACAAGGGAGTGCGGCCAAATGAAATTCACGCAAACATTGGAATCCATGAAAACAGGCTTCCCGTTCTGTGCGGTCGGCATTTTCTTGAGCCTGATCTTTCTTTGTTCCTGCGCGACGGAGCAGTCCATTCATCGGTCTCTGCCGGCAGACGTGCCCATCAACAAGGACGCAGGGCGCGGCGGCTCGTTGATGGTGACGGTCCAGTTGGAAAACGGCCAGGAGCTGCCAATGATCTTGGACACCGGAGCAGGTTCCACTGTTCTTGATGAATCCCTGAAGTCAAAGCTGGGAAAGCCCCTCGGCACAGCGCCTATGCATAGCGTCTTCGGTATATCCACCAATAACTTTTATACGGCGCCAAAGCTCTATTTAGGAGACGCTCCGTTATTGATGACCGGCACGGCAATCGTAACTTGGGATGTTAAGAAGAGGCTGTCATCTCCCGCGCACCGTCCCGTCATGGGCATTCTCGGCATAGACGTTCTGGAGCACTACTGCATCCAATTGGATTTTGCCGCGGGCAAAATGCGCTTCCTTGACGACCAGCACGCCGACAAATCCACGTGGGGCCAGCCCTTTCCCATTGTGCCGGTGAACGATGATGACTCGCGGCCCGCCGTCGCGGAAAATCTGCTCGGTCGGCAAGGCCCGCATTCGCTTATTGACAGCGGTTGGCTCGGGGATGGAGCGCTGATGCCGAAGTATTTCCAGCTCTGGACCAACTCCGCGGTTGTGCCCACGAACGGGGAGGCGCGCTCGCCCGACGGCGTGTTTGGCGGAAAAAAGTATTTCTTTGTTAATTTGTCGGAGATGGATTGGCCGTCGGATGCCATCGGACTGAACTTTCTGGCGCGCCACCTGGTCACGTTCGATTTTCCCAATCACACCCTGTATCTCCAGCGCCAATCCATCGGCCCGCTGCCCAATCCGAAGTTGGCCGCGTTCAAGCCTATTCCTGACAAGGAACCGAAAGTCACCGCCCACTTGCGCGCCGTGATACAGGACTTGATTGACGGCACTGAACATGCCGATGACTACACCGCGTCGGCTTGGAAGAGGTTGCTGTCCAAACAAAGGGACATTCAAGCGCTTACAAAACGCGTCGGTGACATTGTCTCGCTGACCCCGGTGGAACGCAGCAGCGTGTTTGGCTGGCGGCGCAGCTACTGCTACCGGATGGAGTTCACCAACGCTACCCTTCTGGCGCACTTCGTCCTCAACGGACAAAACAAGCTGGCCTCCGGTAAGATGGAAGTTGTGGAATGGAAAGAACCGGTTGACTGAGGCACGGAATGAATTGGACAGCCTTTGTCCCAGGGCTCGAAATACAATTGTTCGCATGAAAGAAAAAATTTACGAGCCGGTCAGGGAATTTGAGCGGCAGACCAGTTATTGTCCACGTAGAACGTGGCAGGCCGCTGTATCTGGCCTGGCGCATCCTCGACGAGGCGCGCAATATCAACGTTCTCATAACAAACTGAACATGAAAAAAATCGCTGCTTTATTGGCTTTGCTATTTTCGGTTGCCGTCGGATTCAGCCAGGAACAACTGACGCCGGAAAGGTTTCGTGAGATTGTCGCCACACCGGGCGACAATGTGCCGTTGCAGCCCAAACTCGCCGCCGGCAGTCCGCTATGGACCAATGCCACGGTGAATGTGGTCCTGAAATATCAAACCGGGAAAGTTTTCACGGAAGAAATCACTCAAACCGCCAAAACCATTGGCGGCAAATACATCGTGTTCACCGGCCAATCGCAATTTTACCACCAGCCGATGAGCAGCATCCTGACGTTCGACGAAAAGGCGTCGGCGCTCAAGATTTATGGTCTTTATGGCGATGGTCATGGCGGCGACATCGTGACCGAGGGCCTCATTGTCTATGATTATGAGAAAAAAATTTACGCCGCGAGCGCGGCTTATGGCGAAGGATTCAAGGAAATCACTGTCGGTTCGTATTCCAAAACGGAAAGTTCGGACCGCACATTGGTTTATAAAGACGGTGTTTTATCCATGACTCGGGAGGTCAAGACCAGACCGGTCGTCGAAAAGAAGTGAGTCGTTTGACGCGAATCACGCCGATTAGTTGAGAGTTGAATGGGAAAACCGAATGAAACGAAAAATTTACGAACCGGTCAGGGAATTTGAACGGCAGACCAGTTATTGTCTACGTAGAACGTGGCAGGCCGCTGTATCTGGCCTGGCGCATCGTGGATGAGGCGCGTGATTATTTTCGGACAAGCTGGGTTCCCTCACCCGGCTCCGCCACCCTCTCCCATCAGATGGGCGAGGGACTGGCGGACAAACTCGCCCACCGCGCCGAGGTGGTGTTTGCCCATCAGCCCTCCTGGGCACGTAAAGCTTCCAACTTCGCCGAGGCTTCGATGGACAGGTCGCCACGTGACAAGCAGCCACAATTTCAGAGCCAGTGCGGACGCGAGGCCATCTTGGCCAGCATGAGACATTGGTTGGCCGGCAGTCTATCCTCCGTAGCAGCGCACTGCGAAGGACGGATGTTGGCCAAAGAAAACCCCGCTCTGTTCCGCGACCTGCCGGAAAGCTTCAAAGTCGGCCACCCGTTGCCGGCTCACTCAACATTGCAGAAAAGAGCACCTCTCCCCAGAGCGGAGAGGGAGAATCATCGTCAGCGGTTTGTCCACGGCTGCGAGTTGCTTCCGCGTTAGACCACATCAAACCAATTGAATCTGAGGTGGGTGGCCGGTTCGTTCCTCGATTCCTGCCAGTTTGATCAGTCCCGGCTGAACAAGGCCTCGAGCTGCGGTAGGGTTACACCCCATAGCGAAAAACCACCCGGCAACGTAGTTTCGCCAAATTAGCAGGCACAACAGCAAACCAAACACGCAACGAAAGTCACCATTATGAAAAATAAAACATTGGTCATCACCCTCCTTTCCATCGCCGCTTTTGCCGTGGGATGCAAGAAGGAGCAAACCACCTCTCAACAGATCGAGAATGTCAAAACCGAAACCAAACAAGCTGCGCAGGATATGAAGGATTTTACCTTCGCGCAAAAGGCTGAATTCGTTAAAACCATGCAGGGCCAGTTGGACGCTCTTAACAAGGATTTGGACGAACTCTCTGCCAAAATCGACAGCTCCAGCGACGCGGTCAAGGCCGAAGCCAAACCCAAACTCCAGGCATTGCGAGACCAGGCGGCCCAGTTGAACAAGCAGCTTGACGAGGCCAGGAACGCCACCGAGTCCACCTGGGACAGCGTCAAAACCGGCTTCCAGACGGCCTACGAAGCGACGAAGGACGGTTTCAACCAGGCGCGCCAGTGGGTGAGCGACAAAATCGCGCCTTGAAGTGAGAAGGACAATTTTATGAATAGAACCAAACGTTTGGGCGGCAAACTCGGCATCGTGCTGTGCGGTGCGCTCTTCGGTGCGCTGACAGGATACACAACCTACGGACAACCGTCGGTATCGGTCGGGGTGAGTGTGCCGCTGCCATCGGTGGAGATTCGCGCCGAAAGCGACTTTTATGAGCCGCTTACCCCGCTCGGAGAATGGGTCGTCGTCGGCTCCTACGGACGTTGCTGGAGACCAGCCCGAGTCGAAGCTGGTTGGCAACCCTACTGTAACGGCAACTGGCAGAGAACCGACGCCGGCTGGTATTGGGTCAGCGATGAGCCGTGGGCTTGGGCCACGTATCACTATGGTCGCTGGAATTTCACCGACCAATATGGCTGGTATTGGGTGCCGCAGACGCAATGGGCCCCGGCCTGGGTTTCCTGGCACGAAGGGGGCGGCTACATTGGCTGGGCGCCGTTATACCCGTCCGACGTGAGAGTCATCTCGCCACGAGCGTATGTCTTTGTCGAAGAACGGCATTTCATGGAGCCCGTTCGCCGTTCCACAGTGGTCGTCAATAGCACCACCATCATCAACAAGACCGTGATCAACAAAGGTCCGGCCACCGCGGCCATCGAAAAGGCAAGCGGGCGGAAGGTCCAGACGGTCGCGGTTCAGGAACTGCGCCACAAGGAGGAAGCCGCGGTCGTCGCGAAGCAACGGACGCCGGCAGCGACCAGTGAGAAAACGGTTGCGGCCCACCAGTTGCCGCAGGTTGAGAAACCAGCCGCCGCCACGCATGAGTCGGCAGCGCCCGCTCCGAAGAATAACGAAGCGCAGAGCGAGACACGCAAGTCCGTTCCCGCCGCTGTGGAATCCAAGCCTGAGGCCAGGCCTGAAGGTAATCATCCCCCGGCGATTAAGGAACCAACCCAGCCGCAGGCCGACAAACACATTGAAAAACAGGAAAAGTCTGTCCAGCCGTCGGACAAGAAAGAGCAGCAGCCGGCCAGGGAAAAACCGGCCGCAAACGAACAAAACGGACCGAACCCGGCAGACCAAAATCACGAGAACAAAGGCAAAGAATAGCTGCATGGAGGTTGGTAATCGGCCTCTTGCAGGAAACAAATAAACATCAAAAACGAAAAATTGAGCGGAGCAATTCATCAATGCAACCGACAATCGCAACCTAAACTGGCCATCGTCGGCATGGGCTGCAACACGGCCAACGGCTTCGGCAAGGACGTCTCAAACGCTGGCGAAGGAATTCAGAACGGTACGAAGCAATCACAGCGCGCCATGCCTCCGGAATTTATTAATGACTGGAATCTTTCGGCGGGTTTTGCCCAGGCGTGGTTTGTGGATTCTGGCCGGAAGCGCCCTTTTGACTTTGCGCCGGGTGGCGGGCTGCTTGCTCCTCGGTTATCGGCGTGATCTCCATGCTGGGCAGTGAAAGAAAATCGGCGGCCTCCAGATAGGCGGCCTTGTCTTCAATGTTCTCCGTGCTGTCGGCGGCGGCTTTCAGGGACGGTATGGCATCCGCGCTGCCGAACTGTTTGGTGGCTTCAATCGCGGCCTCACGGATCTCTTTATCCGGGCTGGTCAGGTCGGCCACAATGTGGTTCAGGGATTCGGCGTCGTCATTCATGGACCAATCCTGCAGGCGGTCAATCTCATCCGCGCGTTCTTTAGCCGAAAGCACCACATTGGTGATAGCCGGCACCGTGGCTGGCACGCCGGCGGCCGTTGACGGTTGCGCAGCATTCGCCACAATATTTGAAACCGCCGGAGGAGCAGCTGGCGCGACTTCCAGGCTGGCAGGAGGAACGGGCGTGTTTCCCAACTGCCGTTTCAAAAGCAGGGCCGCACCCAGAACCAGGAATGTCAGCAGGCCCAGCGTGATGATAAATTTTGGTCTCAAACTTGTTTGTCAAACTAAATAATTATGCCCGACAGTCAACTCAATTTGAGAATATTTGCTGCATCCCGCTTGGCCCGTGACCGGACTCATCTTTTCGAAATTTACCGCCAGCCGGATCAGTTTTTCGGGAAGCGCCATCTATAACGCAGGGTAGGGTTATACCCCATAGCGAAAAACCGCCCGGCAACGTAACATTTGCCAAATTAGCAGCCGAACGTTGAACAGTTTACAAAACAAAAAACACAATATGAAAACAACTAAAGTCCTAGCGTGTTCCTTGGCTGTCGGCGCGATGATTTTTGCCGCCGGCAAAGCCTCTGCGGATGTGATCCAGAAATTAAATATCAGTGGCACTGCCACTTATAGGGTCGAGGTTGGAACCAACATCAACGGATATTTCTATGGTGCAACCAACGGAAGTACCGTTACCTATAAAATCAAGAGGGTGTCGTTTAATGACAAGAAAATCATCGCCGCCTTGAATGCTTCGGGGGCGTTCACAAATAAAGCCGGCGCGAAGTTAACGATCCCGAGCGGATCATACCTTGCTATTGATAACGACACCAACGGCAACTCTTATATTATCGCTACTAACAAGGCTGATAATCTAATCATCAATCTGACCACGAATGGTTTCGCCAATATGTGGTATGGTGATGTGGATATTACATCAGGAAAACTAAATACCTCTACCAGGCAATACAGCGCGAGTGATCTTGGCTTGGGAGGTATTGAGATTAATAATCAGGCAGGCACCAGCTTTAAGATTTGTGGTTTGATGAAGAGCAGTGAGAGTGGTTCCAAACTCAACGCTACTACTCACCTTCAAACAGTGACTCGGTCGGACAGCATTAACGGCTCGGGTGAGGGAACATACGCTGTCACTGCTGCTGATATCGAGGATACCATTGTGCAGGGCAAAGCGACCGCCAGCGGCAAAGGCGTCCTGATCCCCACTCCACCCACCGTCAGTTCCACCATCCCTACGAATGCTGCCACGGGTGTTCCGATCAACAGTCAACTCGCTGTCACCTTCAGTGAGGCGATGAACCCTGCTACGATCAACAACACAACCTTTATCTTGAAGCAAGGGACCACTCCGGTTACCGGCACGGTGAGCTATGTGAACGGCACGGCGATTTTTACGCCAGCAACCGCTCTCACTCCCAATACCCTCTATACGGCCACGATTACCACCGGGGCAAAGACCACCGAGGCAACGGACCTGGACGACAATGCACTGGCAGCTAACTTTGTCTGGAGCTTCAGGACGAGCGCGTCAACCGACGCCACCAGACCCACCGTCAGTTCCACCATCCCTGCGGATAATGACACGGGTGTGCCGATCAACAGTCAACTCGCTGCCACCTTCAGTAAGGCGATGAACCCTGCTACGATCACCGACACAACCTTTACCTTGCAGCAAGGGATCACTCCGGTTCCCGGCACGGTAAACTATGTGAGCGGCACGGCGACTTTTGCGCCCGCAACCAATCTCACGATCAATACCTTCTATACGGCCACGATTACCACCGGGGCAACGGACCTGACCGGCAATGCACTGGCAACCAAGTTTGTCTGGAGCTTCACGACGGGCGCGTCAACCGACACCACTGCACCCACCGTGAGTTCCACCATCCCGACGGATATTGCCACGGGTGTGCCGATCAACCAGACAGTCAACGCCACCTTCAGTAAGGCGATGGACCCTGCAACAATCACCACGGCAAACTTCACGGTGACCGGACCTGGCGCAACTACGGTAATAGGAACAGTCGCCTATGTTGGAGCAAGCCAGATTGCAACCTTTACACCAGCGAGCAATCTTGAACCCAACACCACGTATACGAACACGATTACAACCGGGGTCAAGGACCTGGCCGGTAATGCACTGGTAAGTGACTTTGTCTGGAGCTTCACGACAGGAACGGGGGCCGACACAAACCTGATGTCAATCAATCTTGGAAGCGCCTCCACCTTCGCAATTATGGCGACCGCCGCGATCAGTGGCGGTGGCGACCAGATCAATGGAGACGTCGGGTTGCATCCAGGTACTTCACAGGGAATCCCGCCGTCAGAAATCAACGGGGTGATCCACGTGAATGATCAGGCCATAATTGATGCTCAAGCCGCCTTGTTGGCCGCGTATAACGACGCCGTGAGTCGATCAGTCAACGCTCAAACGTTGCAAGGGAATCTGGGCGGGCTGACCATAACCCCTGGCCTCTATGTGAACTCGAGCTCGGTTGAAATATCAGGAACGGGAGCAAATGCGATTTTAACTCTCGACGCCCAGGGTGACGCGAATGCGGTGTTCATCTTCAAGATGGCGTCCACGCTCACCATGGGTACCGGTACCAGTATTGTCCTGAGCGGCGGCGCCCAGGCGAAAAACGTCTACTGGCAGGTCGGCAGTTCAGCGACTCTTGGTACGACCAGCATCTTCGAGGGAAACATACTGGCCGCTGTTAGCATCACGGTGAATACCGGCGCCGCGGTGGAAGGCTGTTTATTTGCCGGGTCGGGCGGCGGCGCGGGCGCGGTGACTGTACAGTCCAGCACCATTACAGTGCCTGCCCAGTAGGGCATGAGGTATTTCAAGTGGAAAATATCTGATCGACGAAAGGAAGTAATTGCATATGGCAAAGAAAAGCAGAGGCGGTCGAATGACTGCCGCTAAAAGACGGGCCGCCAACGGACCTGGTGGGAAAGGGATGGTTAAAAACCGTCCTGCAGGTCGAAGAATCATGAGCACTTGAGAGCAAATCCAAGCACTCCTTCCCTCAAGCGCGCTTGCAGTTTAACAAAAAGAGCGCGCTTGGGGTGGTGAACACGATCTGGAGAAGCAATCGGTAAATATCGGTAAACGAACAAAACATCAAAAACGAAAGAGAACGTCATGAAAAAGACATCTGTAAACACGGGCAAAACCTTGAAAGTGTTGGGATTGGTCATCGGCCTCGGTGCGCTGCCATTGCTCCTGGGCGTGACCGGCTGCACCACCGGCAGCCGCTACGAGCAAAGTACGGGCGAACGAATTGACGACCATGGCACTTCTTCCCGCGTCAAGGCAGCGCTGGCAGACGACTCGCAATATAAATACGACGGAGTAAATGTGGAAACGTTCAAGGGTGTGGTCCAGTTGAGCGGCTTTGTCAACACGAGGGACCAGAAAAACCGGGCCGGAGATCTCGCCAGGAAAGTCAAGGGCGTGACTGACGTCGAAAACAACATCACCGTCAAAGAGTGATCGAATTGAGAATGGCGCATTCGCAACACGCCGACAGTGGAATCCCCACTGTCGGCACGTTGACCGCGAGTAGAAACGAAACGGAATGAACTGCCCCAAGAGGTTCGCCAGTTACTCAATTGCGAGTTGGGAAAAAATGCTTTTCGTGATCTCGCGGCAATGATCAAGGTGCTTTTCGGACGGATCCGGTTGGCGGAAACCAGGCGGCGCGAATGGCGCGTCTGAATCAAAATGGTTTCGGTAGGGTAACACCCCATAGCGCATGCGCAGCTTCTTGAATTACTGTCAACTGATCAGGCAACCAAACCGGCAACCAAACACGCCTGCCTAATATAAAATAAAGGAAATACATGAAAACCAAACTCACCCTGCTCGCCATCAGCAGTTCACTGGTGCTGGCCGCGCCAGCATTGCTGGCGCAAGATACCAACACCAACACCAATGCCCTCCCCCTCACCCAAACCGTGAAATACCAAAAAGCGTTTGATAATGACCGGTCTTTGGGCGAACGATCCCTCCTTCCACCCGGTCTCAAGGAGAAGATGAAGCTCACCGACGAGCAGAGAGGCGAACTGAAGCCAATCGAGGACGACTTCGCCAACACCTGCCAGCAATACCAGATAGCCAACCAACCCCGGATTGACGCCGCCGAGGAGGCGAATCGCCAAGCGCGCGAATCGAAGGACACGGCAAAAATTGAGGCAGCGCGCAAACAGTTGCAACAGGTCTGGGCCGGTCTCCGGCCATACAGAGAGACAGCCGTCAAGCAAGTCGAGCCTTTGCTGACGCCGGATCAGCTCAAGGTTTTGGAGGATCCGAAGAACCAATGGCGCGAAAATCATGCTGCTGAAGCAAATGATCCGTCTGCGCATTGAATCATCCCGACAGTGATTTTATTGGACGGCGATGGCTACAAACCGGCGGCGAAACAATGGCTCAAAGCCCAAGTGAATCGTAACGGCGCGCTGATTGCCGTCTGGGATATGAAAGAATTTCAGACACAAGCAAACAACGGATTTTTTAGGCTAACCTTGTCTATGAATCCCAAACCGTTTTTCTGAATCACAGTGTCGCCATGCCTTTAGAAACATTTCAGGCGAGCCGGTTGACGCACGGCAATTTTCTTTTCCCCACGGTTATCGAGGTGACGGACAAGGCGGTCATCCGGCATAAACGGTCGTGGTTTAGCCGCGACGAGATCAGCATCAGCATCACGAAGGTTGCGTCCGTTCACATCAAGACGGGAATCATTTGGGCGGACATTTTGATTGAATCGTCCGGCGGCAGCGACCCGTTGGCAAGCCACGGCCACAGGAAGGCAGATGCGCGCCGCATCCGTGAGCTGGTCGAAACCGCGCAGGGAGGTTTTACGGGCAGAATCGGTCAGGAGAGCAAGTCATGAAGGCGTGTGGCATGCTCGTGTTGTTTTTGGCGGGTTCACTTGTTGCGCGGGCGGATGACGACACGGTCACATTGCCGGAACTGGTTCAAGGCGCGCAACAATGGGCGCAGGAAAATCTCGACACGAACATTCTCAACGCGCTTCCCGAAGTGGACGAGCGCGCGGTGCGGCAATTTTTTCGCGACGTGCAGCAGCGCTTTCAAGGCGACTACGTGGTGGATATGGCGGCGCTGCGGCAAACGGCCCAAACCGTCCTGCCGTTGCTGGAAAGTCGCGAGGAAACCCGGCCCTACGCCGCGTGGCTCAAGGCGCAGATGGATTACCTGGATGTCGCGGACGAAATCCGGCTCACGATTCCACCGCCAAAAGTTGAAACCAACCAGCCGCCCCAACCGGTTCCCAATCCCCCGCCGCAAAAGGAACGCGAGCTTTGGGCGAAGAAAGTTTCCGGCGGTCCCTGGCCAGCTTCAGCCAAAGAATATGTGCCGGAGTTGAAGCCGATTTTCGCCGCCCAAAAGGTGCCGCCGGAACTGGTCTGGGTGGCGGAAGTGGAATCGTCATTTGACCGTCGAGCCCGGAGTCCGGCGGGAGCGGCGGGATTATTTCAATTGATGCCGGACACGGCCAAACGGTTCGGCCTTTCCTTGTGGCCGCGCGATCAACGTTTTCAACCGGAACCGAGCGCGACCGCCTCCGCCCAGTATCTGAAATATCTTTACGACCGTTTCAAGGATTGGCGGCTCGCCCTGGCCGCTTACAATGCCGGTGAAGGCACGGTGCAAAAACTCTTGGATCGCTATAAAACAAGCAGTTACGACGCCATCGCCGAACATCTGCCCGCTGAAACGCAAATGTATGTGCCCCGCGTCGAAGCCCTCCTCCTGCAGCGTGAAGGTGCGAACCTCGAACAACTTTCCGCGCCGCAAGGCTCGCCGATCAGCTCCCAAATGCATGGTAGGGTTATACCCCATAGCGAAGGGACAGCTCGCAGCATAGCATGCTTCTCGTCGTTACAACTAAACCAAAACGTAACAATCGAAAGTAAAAGCAAATGAAAATGAAATCAACTTACCCGCTCGCACTCATCATGGCTGCGGGCGCCATATTAGTCACCAGCACATCCCTGCGCGCCTCCGATACGGACAGCCGCATCGAGTCATCCGCCGCAAAGTCGTATGTGTTCAAAACCTACCTCAAGAACGATTCAATCAAGACTGATTCCAAAGATGGCGTCGTCACCCTGACTGGAACGGTCGCCGAAGCGTCCCATAAGTCCCTGGCCCAGGACACCGTGGCGAGTCTGCCCGGCGTCATAAGCGTGGACAATCAACTGCAAGTCAGCGGCGAACAACCCGCTGAACATTCAGACGCCTGGATCAGCATGAAGGTAAAATGCGCGCTCCTGTTCCATCGCAACGTGAGTGCCACCGGAACCACCGTGTATACGAAAAACGGCATCGTCACCTTGCAGGGTGAGGCGAGCAGCATGGCCCAAAAGGAACTCACCACCGAATACGCCAAGGACGTTGACAACGTCAAAGAGGTCAAGAACGAGATGACGATTGCCAAGACTCCGGCAACGTCAGACGCAACCATCGGCGACAAAATTGATGACGCCTCCATCACCGCCCAGGTCAAGTCGTCATTGCTGTCGCACCACTCGACCAGCGCCCTGAAGACGTCGGTTTCAACGACGGATGGCGTGGTTACGTTAAGCGGCATTGCCAAAAACGACGCCGAAAAGAGCCTGGTCACCAAGCTCGCCACCGACATCAACGGTGTGACCAGCGTGATCAACAACATGACCGTCGAGATACCGGCTGCGCCCAGCAAATAAACCGGCAGATCACTGTTGGCTGGTGCGAAAGCGCGCCAGCCCTTAGTGACAATACAAACTAAAAGGAAAATCTTATGTTATACACGATTGCGGTGGTGCTGCTCATTCTGTGGCTGCTCGGTCTAGTAAGCGGTTACGCGCTGGGCGGGTTCATTCATATCCTCCTTGTCATCGCCATTGTAGTGGTTTTGGTCAGAGTCATCTCCGGCCGAAAACCATTGTGATGAATGCGAGTGAACCTCGCTTCCGGGCGCAAATGACTGTTTTGAGAAACTGTCAGCCAAAGAAATTAAGTTATAGATTCAATATGAACACAAAAACCATTGTTGCAGTCCTCCTGATCACTCTAGGCATTGTGGTGCTCGCTTACTCGGGCATCACCTTCACGACCCCGGGAAAGCCTGTCGAGTTTCTCGGAATGCACTTTGAGACCACAGTCAGCCACTTTATCCCGCCCGTCGTCGGAGCGTTTGCGCTCGTCGGCGGAATCGTGTTGCTGGTTGTGAACCCCAAGCGGGCCTGATGGCGGAGTCGAAGCTGGTGTCGGCATGCTACCCTAACAAGCGATACGCACGGCGTTGACCGCGCCCGGCAACGGGTTCTTGCGAACCGGCGCGCGACGTTCACGCCGCTCCGCCGTCCGAATTGCGAATGAATTGACGCCGCCACATTTTCCACGGAAAATCGCGGCATGGCGAAAAAGGCTGCTGTGAAAGGTAGGGCGGGCAATCCCTTGCCCGCCGAGATGGGAAATGGCACTGCCACCGGCGCGCACGGAGTGACGCGCCCTACCACCAAAAAGGAAAACTCCCTCGCCCGTCGGACGGGAGAGGGCCGGGGTGAGGGTCGCCCATCCTCCTTCCTCGACACCCGCGTCGTTTATTGCGGCGATAATCTGGAACAGCTCGCCAAGCTGCCCGACACCTGTGTGGATTTGATTTACATAGACCCGCCTGCGTGGCCGAAGCCACTTCGGCGCGGCGAAGGCCCGCCCTTCAACTCCAACCGCAACTACGAGGTCTTTTGGGGCTTGCCCCGTGAAATAAAACCACGCGCGACGCTCCCACACCGCCTCCATCGTATTTCACGGGGCGAGACCAAGGAGAAGCGCGCCTTTGAAGACCGCCACGAGAATACCAAGGCTTATCCCGCCACTGCGGGACGCCCGCGCTGCGTGCAACTCGCCCGCGTCCTCAAAGAGACCGGCAGCTTTTATTACCACTGCGACTGGCACGCCAGCCACTACGTCAAAGAAATGCTCGACCAAAATTAACTCCAAAACAAATGAGTAAAGATTGGAAAGATGGACTTTTATCAAGCAGATTTAGAAACTGGTTCATCGCCGGAGTCGCCGCCGTTTGCTTTGTTACAGGTCTGGTGCTCTCTCATCGCGTTGAGCCTGGCGTCCGCGTCCAAAAATTAACGCTCGCCGAAGAGACGCCTGCGCTTGAGTTTCTTCCCGCCGGCCCGGGACCGCATCCGGTGGCGCTGCTTGCCCATGGATACGCTGGCTCGAAAGAGACGCTCTTTCGCTACGGGGAGGCGCTCGCCGCCGCCGGATTTATTTGCTACGACGTGGACCTTCCGGGGCACGGAGCGTCGCCGCGGACATATACTTTTATGGAAGCGGTGCATACGCTGGAGGCGGTCGCACGCGAGGTCGGGCCGGTAGATGTTTTCGTAGGCCACTCGATGGGTGGCTTTACGGGAGGCGAGGCAGTGCGGGAAGGGGGAATGAAACCGGGGCTTTTCATTGCTGTTGGTTCCTTTCCCGTCCTGGGCGACCATGCCCCACCGTTGCTTCTCCTGTCAGGCCGGTTCGAAGAAGCCTTTATGCTCCTGCACATTACGCCGGCATTGCTGAAGACGCGAACGGACGCGCGTGTGGTGATTTCTCCCTGGTCCGATCATTTGCTTGAGGCGTTTGATCCTGTGCTGGTGAATGCAGCCGTCGAGGCCGCGTGCGCTGCGGTGCATAAGACGCCGCCGGCGCCTCCCACTGCCTGGCGCTGGCGACTCATTGGCGCGGTGCTGGCAATGCTGGCAGCGGGCAAGCTGGCAAGTTGTTTGACGGATTTGTTGCCGCAATTGGCTCGATTCCGCGGACTGTTTATCGGTGTCTTCATTGCTGTCGCCTTCATGCTCACCCTCGGCGGCAGGTGGCTCGATGCGATACCACACTTACGGTTACAAGGCATCGCCATGCTTGTTACCTTCCTCCTGGCAATGATTGCTGGCAAGCTGCGCATACCGCGATGGAGCTTCGCCGCGCTTGGTGTCCTTGTGATGGTGATTGCGGTATGCTGGGTCAAGGTTAGCCCGAGTTGGGCCGCGTTTGTATTCGTGACTTGTAGTCTGATCCTCACGCCTCCCCTGATCGCGGGAATTGTCATCGGCTGGATTGCGGCCCGCCGCGGGTCCCGGCTGCAAGGCGACATCGCCATGGCCATCATCGTGGGTTGCGCCGCCTTCCAATGCTTGGAACCGCCACGAACGCCTCCTGAAGTGCCAAAACCGCATATAGCAATCAAGCTGGACGCAAAACTTCTCGATGCCTGTATCGGCGAATATGAATTTGCGCCAGATAACGTGTTTTTCACTGGAATGAAGCTGACCATTCGGCGAAATGGAGACCATTTAGTCGGGCGAGCTCTTGGAAGAAACGCATTACCAGGTCCTTTGGATGTTTATCCCGAATCGGAAACAAATTTCCTCGTCAAAATCAATGCCGCGCAATTGACATTCATTAAGAATGATAAAGGCGAAGTGACGGCGGTAATCCACCAGATGGCGGGGCTGCCGGATAGCGAAGGAAAGAAACTTACAAATTGAACAGAATGATTTTTCCGGCTCAGAATTTGAAACGCCAGTGGATTGGCATTGATATTTCGCCCATGCCTGTGCGTCATGGCCAAACGCCTGCGCGACGTTTGCACCTGCCGGAAAGCGAACCGCTCTGGCGTGCTAGACGCGGCTTCGTCGTCCGCGACCCGCCGTGGACGGTGGAAAAACTGCGCGTCATTTGGCGTAGCGGCGTCTCGGCAGAGCGCCGCCATCTGAAAACAAGCGGAAACATTTGCGGCGGTCTGCCGAGACGCCGCTACGAAGAAGGAGAATCATCCGCCGGCTCCTTGAAAATTGGCGCGACCGGATTTGCCGGACGTCAATCGAATTACTGAGACCGTGATTGGTAAAATCCTCTCCCCGGGGGAGAGGACACAGGTGAGGGCGGGCGTAAAACACAAAAATAGATTAAACGACCGTCCTCACCCCGACCCTCTCCTCCAAGGAGAGGGGGAAACATCCGCCGGCTCCTTGAAAATTGGCGCGACCGGATTTGCCGGGCGGACATTTATTTTCCGGCGAGCGAAGTTTTTGGCGAAGGCAGATGGAGCGTCCGGCCCGCCACCATGAACTCGCCTTCGCCCTGATGATGTATCGTCCGCGGCTGTTTCCGCGCCGGGTCAATCCAAGCCTGGACGACTTCCAGAATGAAGAAGTTGTATTGGGCGGCAGTTTCGCATCCCTGACCTTGCATTCCAGGCTGGCATAACATTCGGCGATGAGCGGGGCTTTGACGCACGCGGCGGCCTCGGGCGTGAGTCCAAAAGCCTTGAACTTGTCCACGCGCCGGCCCGAAGTGTTCCCGCAGGCCACCACCGTTTGCGCCAACTCCACCGTCGGGATGTTGATCACGCATTCCCCGGTCGCCTTCAAGGTTTCAAACGAGTAGTTCTGGTTGCTGACCACGCAACCCACGAGCGGCGGCTCGAACTCCATCATCAGATGCCACGACATGGGCATGACATTCGCCCGCCCGGCGCGGGCGGTGGTGAGCAGTACGACCGGGCCGGGTTCGAGCAGCCGATAGACTTCGGACAGGGGAAAGTTGGTTTTCTTCATCGGAGATTGATGACGCAAATGTTATGCCGGCACCAATTCGATTTTAACCTTGCGTCCCAATGCGCGGGCGGCTTTGCCCAGCGTGTTCAGTGTGACCGAGGAGTTGGAAGCATCCAGCAGCCGGTCCACCGCCGCGCGGCTGGTTTTCATTCTAGCCGCCATTTCCGACTTGGAGACTGATTTTTCCTCCAGCAGGTGGCTGATTTGCAGGCTCATGGCCTGTTTGAGCGCGCGTGCCTCGACTTCACCCAAGAGGCCCTGTTCCTTCAGGAAATCCCGGAAATCACTTCCGCGATGTTTTCTTTTGCTCATAAATTTAGCAGGTATTGTTTTTTACGTTTCTTCGCCAATTCCAGTTCGTCTTGCGGCGTCCGCTGCTGTTTCTTGATGAAACCGTGCAGCAGGACAATTTCCTCATCCACCACCACAAACAGCGTCCGCGCGATGCGGTTGCTTAACCGGGAACGGACTTCCCAAAGGCCGTCACCCAAATTGTCAACCAGCGGCTTTCCGACCGGCCACGCATATTGCACCGTCAAAATGTCCGTGCCGATGATTTTGCAGCCCTCTTCGACAATTCTTTGAGCCATTCCCGCACCGATTCATTGCCCGCCTCCGTCTTGAAAAAGACGACTTTAAGCAGGCGTTCAGCTTTCATCTGTAAAGTAGTGTATCAAAAATGATACATTTGTCAACCGGGAAAGTTTCGTGTCTTTGGTGTGTTTCGTGGTTTCAACTGCTTTTTTAAGGCTTATTTTTGCTGCTGTTTTTTGGGGAAAAGGCGCGTCCAATATCCGGAAACGGAATGTCTGAAAATCACGGCGAAAACCACAACGACCAGCCCCGCGAGAATCAGGTAAAGCGCCGTGGGCCCCAGCCGGGCTTCGAGCAGTTTCCACTTCTTCCCGAAAAAATATCCGATCAGGATATAAGTGGTGGTATAGGCTGCCGACCCCGTCAGGTTGTAAAAAAGAAAAGTGCGCCATTGCATTTTCGACATTCCGGCCAGCAGATTGGCCGCGACCGGCGGGAACAGGAAGACGAACCGCGCGATAAAAACCGTCTTGGCGCCATGCCGTTTGAAAAACCGCTCGGGCCACCTCAACCTTTTTGGCGTCAGATGGAGCCAGTGAATTTTTTCCAAACTGCCCTGGCCCAGCCGCCGCCCCATCCAGAAGGCACCGATGCCGCCCAGAAAGCAGGCCACCGTTCCGGCCACCACGGGTTGCCACAGCGAATCCGCGGTTTTCCCCAGGACAAATCCGGCCCCCAAAAGAATCGTTTCTCCCGGCAGGGGAACGCCGAGGTTGTTCAAAAACGCGACGATGAAGACGAGCACATATCCGTAATGAGGGATGTGGGGCAGTAGATCATGCAGCCAGTGGAGCATATTCACCGCTCTTTCTTGATTACCGGCCACGCGAGCGGCTTTTCTGGCCGGGCGTGGCGCTCATGGAATAGCCGCTGTCGTTCCATGCGAATCATCCCAGCCGCCACCCAACGCTTTGATCAACTGGACGCTCGCCGTCATCTGTTCCATCCGGAGATTCATCGCTGTCCGCTGATTGGTCAACAGAGTGATTTGCGCAGTAATCACATCGAGGTAAATGTCCAGGCCGGATTGGTAGCGGGCGTCGGCGAGCGTCAGGTAGCGCTGCGACGATTCGACGGCGGCATTCTGTTGTTGAAGTTCCTGTGACAAGATTCGCAGCGTCGATAGATTGTCTTCGACTTCTTGAAAGGCGGTGAGCACGGTCTGACGGTAGTTCGCAACGGTGCCTTGGTAGATCGCGCGGGCTTGTTCGGTGACGGCTTTGCGTAATCCGGCGTCAAAAAGTGTTTGCGCCATCGTCGCACCGACGGACCAGACAAGACCCGGCCCGGAAAAAAGATTCCCCACGGATGTGCTCTGGTATCCCGCCGAACCGCTCAAAGTAATCGTCGGAAAATAAGCCGCACGCGCCACGCCGATTTGCGCGTTTGCCCCCGCGACGCGGCGTTCGGCGGCGGCGACGTCGGGACGGCGTTCGAGCAGTTGCGACGGAACGCCGAAGGGAATGGCGACGGGGTTTGCGACCAGTGGATTGATTGCGATGGAAAATGAAGAAGCCGGTTGGCCGAGGAGCATCGCGATGGCGTGTTCGAGTTGCGCGCGCTGGATGCCGAGGTCGGTGGCTTGCGCGAGCGTGGTGTTGAGTTGCGTTTCGGCTTGCGCGACGTCCTGGCCGGACGCCATGCCCGCGTCATACTGGGCTTGTGTCAACTTGAGCGACTCCTGATAAGCGAGCACCGTCGCATCCAAAAGCTGTTTCTGCGCATCCAGCACGCGAAGCTGAAAATAATCCACCGCCACTTCCGCCTGAACGGTCAGCCGCACGTTTTCAAGATCGGCCAGCGTGGCTTGCGCTTCAAGAGAATTTGCCTTCACTGTGTTGCGGATGCGGCCCCAGAAATCCAACTCCCAGGAGGCGTCAAATGGCAGCGAGTATTCGGTGAAAGTGGAAGAGGTCGGCGGACTTGATAGGGATGACTGCCGTGATCTCGTGACCGAAGGATTGGCGCTCACAGTTGGGAAATACTGCGACCGGGCTTGTTTCACCACGGCTCGCGCAGCGAGGAAATTGGCGAGCGCCGCCGCGACGGTCTGGTTGGAAACAACCACCTGGCCTTCAAAAGCATTCAACTCCGGCTCATGAAACATTTCCCACCACTGGCCGCGAATCATGTCGTCCTTTGGCTCGGCGGTTTTCCAGCCGTCAGTTTCTTTGAATTGCTCCGGGGTTAATTCTTTGAAAGCTACCGGTGTTTGGACGGACGGTTTCGCATACTTTGGCGCGAAGCTGCATCCGGCGAACAAAACGAGGCACCCCAGCGCTACTACGGTCGTTCTGGTTTCCGTTTTGAGCAGTGAGATCATGGTTTTCATTGAATGGCTCATTGCTACCCCCTGAAGATGTCGAAGGGCTCGATTTTGAGGACCTTGCGTATTCCGATATAGCTCGATATTGCGGCGATCAGCAGGACCATGCCGAAGGCCAGCCCGAGGTTCCAGAACGTGATCATCGCTGCGTAGTTGGGGAGCCGGGATTTGGCAATCGCGATCATGAGTGTTACCAGGCCGATGCCCAGACCATAGCCGGTCAGCGCCGTAAAGGTCGCCATGAACAGGATCATATAGACCAGCTCGCGCCCCTTGGCGCCGATGGCTTTCAGCGCGCCAAATTTCTCCAGGTTTTCAAGGATGAACGTATAAAACGTCTGGCCCGAGATGGACAGTCCTACAATAAAGGCGATGATGGTCATCAACAGGATGTTGGTGCCAATACCGGTCTTGTACACATAGTAATCGGAAATACGTTTATTGAATTCCCCCTTGGTAAAGGCAACATAGCCAAGCTTGGCGACCTGCTGCTTGATGCCGGCCACGGCTGCGTCGTTCTTCGGCTGCACCAGCACATAGGACATGGTGAAACGCGTCGAAGGGAGGTATTCGATCGCGCGGTTGTAGGTGGTATAAAGCGTCGGGACGCCATTCAGTCCGTTTGAGACGACCCGGGCGATGCCCACAATCGTGCCGCGGTGATCATTGAGTTCAAAGGAGGTGCCGATCTTCGGGTTCTCCAGTTTCGAGAATTCAGCGTCATCCACCACGAAGAACGTGTTGTCAGCATAGATGTCCTGAATATTGCCCTGTTCAAGTTCGGGCCGGCCAAACAGGCTTTCATCGTCCAGGCCGACGACACTGACCGCTTGATAGGTGCCGCTCGCGAGCTTGACCAGCGCGCCACCCATGAAGAGTGGCACCGCGTAGCTGACCCCGTCCATGCTGCGCGCCGCGTCCAGCACGTAACCCGGCATGGGGATCGGACTGGTGGCCGTATTGACCGCCGGGTCCATGATCCACATCGTCGCACCGATATTGGTGACCGGCGAAAAGGCGCGGTTGAGGATGCCGGCGAACATGGCGGTCATTTCCATCATCAGGAACACGGCGAAGGTAATCCCGATCAACAGCGCGAAAAACTTGCCTCGGTCATTCACCAGCAGTTTGAAGCCAATCCGCAGGATGCCACTGTACTTCATGGCGCCCCGCCTTTCCACCAGCCCGTGCAACCGCCAAGCCTCGCCATGATCACGGCGAGGCCTGCGTCTCGCTGGACTGATGATCGAATTTTTTTCATCGCATTCGCTCTGACTATTTCTGCCCGATGAAGACATCCACCATCTGACCCGGATAGACCGGGGCGTCCTTTTTCTCGAATCGGAAAATCACCGGGAGCACCCGCAAGTCCACTTGCTCTTGCTTCTGATTAGATAGTTCGATCTTGGGCGAGACATAAGGCTGCACCCGGACGAACTCCAGCGGTACCTTGATATCCGTCCCCATGATCTGCATCTGCGCCTGAATATGCCATTTGGACGGCAGCCGTGAGACCAGTATCTCGTCAATATAACAGCGCACGTCCAGATAATCTTGCGGCCCGCTCATGACCACGAGCGGGTCGAATAACTCCGTATAAGTGTCATAGGCACCCTGCGACGACACATAGCTGCCGACCGCTGCGTTGACGGACAGTACGACTCCATCAACCGGCGCTTTGACCGAATAATATTGCAGCAGCGCGTTGGCTGCCTTCAGTGTGGCTGCCGTCTGAATGACGGCATCTTCCGCAGTATCCAGTACGTCCTTGCTGATGGATTTTGGGTCAATGTCATAGGCGGCGCGGCGCTTGTCGTATTGATCACTGGCCGCTTTCAGGTTGGCTTCGGCCAGTTCCGTGTTTGCTCTCTGCACGGAATCCTCAACGGTAAACAGCGGTGTGCCGGCTGACACCGGTTGGCCCTCATGCACGAACACCTGGGTGATCGGGCCGGAAACTTCCGGAAAGATATTGATGTTGGCACCGTTCGGCTGTTCGCTCTCAATCATGCCGTTGGCATAGATGGCCGACTCGAAAGGGTTGCTGACCGGTTTAAACACCGGGAGCTGGGCCTTCCTCTCCATGCCAAAAATATAGGCGGCGACCAGTCCGGCCAGGATGCCGATGATGGCGACAGCAAAGATGATCTTGTTTCCTATTGTCGTCTTGGGCGCGGCGGCTTTGGTTTCAGTCTTGGTCTCGTCTGTTTTGACTTCGGGTTTATGTTCAGCATCGGCTTTAGGTTTACTCTCGGCTTTGGCCTCAGGTTTGGGTTCAGGCTTAACTTCGGTTTTAGGTTCGGCTTTGGTTTCAGTCTTAGTCTCGGCTTCTTTGGCTTCAGGTTTACGTTCAGCTTCGGCTTTAGGTTTACTCTCGGCTTTGGCCTCGGGCTTGGGTTCAGACTTAACTTCGGTTTTAGGTTCAGCTTTGCCTTCGGGCTTGGTCTCAGTCTTTACTTGAGATTGAGGCTCGGCAGCTTTGGCTTCCGGCTTTGGCCCGGTCGCTTTGACTTCAGGTTTAAGCTCGGTTGCTTTGGCTTCGGACTTAGGTTCGGCTGCTCCGACTTCAGGTTTAGGCTCGTCTGGATTCATTCGGTTCCCTTGTCTTCAGCGGTGAGATGTCCATCTTCCATATGGAGGATCCGGTCCGCATATTCGTTGATGCGCGCATCATGGGTGACAATCAGGATGCAGCGCTTTTCATTGAGAATTTTCTCTTTGACGAAGGCGATGATCATCCTCCCGGTGTCACCATCCAGGGAGGCGGTCGGTTCATCGAGAATCAGGATTTCCGGCCGGCTGATGATCGCGCGCGCGATGGCCACGCGCTGTTGCTCGCCGCCCGAGAGCTTCACGGGCAGAATCCCGCCCCGGCCTTTCAGGCCGACGATCTCGAGGTATTGGGTGGCCTCGGTGATGGATTCGTCCCAGTTGCGCTGTTTCAGGATCAATGGGATCGCGACATTCTCAGCCGTGGTCAGCCGTGGAAAAAGATGGTAATCCTGAAACACAAAACCAATGGTGTTCAGACGGAAATCCGCCAACTGGTCATTGTTCAGAGTCCAGATATCGTCCCCTTTGACAACCACCTTGCCGGCGTTGGGTCGCAGGATGCCGGAAAGCATGCTGAGCATCGTGGTCTTGCCGCTGCCGGAGGGACCGACGATGAACAGCATCTCGCCAAAGTGAGCGACCAGCGCGACATCATTCACGGCCGTCATTTTGGTATCGCCTTCGCCAAACCATTTTGTTAGATTGGTTGCGACGATCGCTTGATTTTCTGTTGGTTTTACGCTGTCGGAGTTCATAGGCATACCTGTCGGGCCCTTCATCGTAACGATCCTCTTGTTTCTGGCCGGGCGAGTATAGCCCCAACTCCATACTTGGCGTATGCGCAATGCTGCGCCAACGCCTAAAATTACAATGAATATCAATATTGCAAACTACCTGTTTTGTTTCATTTCAATTCCATTGATAATACGAAGATAATCTGTGTAACCGAACAAGCGCTATGGGGTATAACCCTACCGTGCATGATGGGAACCTCAAGTTCTTGACCGTACGGCTCAAGCTTGGGGTGTGTTCGCCTCTTCAGTGATTCCGCAAAAAGCGCAGTTCGGCGCGCAGGCGCTCCACCTCATCGAGCAGATCGAACAGGGTTTCCTGAGTGATGCTGGGAAGGATCGTCTCGGCCCTGGTTTTAGCTCTGTGACAGTTCCTTTCGAAACCAGTTCCTCCAGGCTGCGCATCTTTTCTCTATGCGATCCTGAGGCGATTGAACACAGGGACTTTGGCAAAGTCCAGGATGAATGCAAAGACCACTGCGGCCACGAGTATTCCTCCCACAACAAATATAGACAGAGGAACCATGGCGATTCCGCAAATCGCCAGGGTTGAGGCGATCAGCAGATCAACTACAGACGACCCGATGAGCCACAGGCTTGGACAAGAGGATCCCAGGCGCTGGCGTTCACGATTCGTATAGGTCGTTGCTTGATTCCCAAACACGATGACCACGAAGGCCAGAGTTCTTAGCGTTTCGATTCCAAGACCCAGGCGGAATTTGGCAATGACCAGGACGGCGGTGCAAAAGACCAGCTCGGAGACTCCCATAAAGACACCCGCGATCGTCAATTCGCCGATTCGCCAGGCATTGGGCATCGGGGACGGTCGCACGTTGTCCGTCGTCAAGGACATGCCGAGGAGGTCGCCGGTGAGCATTATAATAACCATCAACATGGGAGTCAGGATCGCGTGTCCGGTCATGACCAGACCCACCGCCAGGAAGAGCACCTGCACAGTTTTCTTGGTAACCGAGTTTAGCGTATAAGTCAGGATGCGCTGGAACGTCACGCGGCCTTCTTTTACCGAAGCGACGATACCGCCGAGTCCTGGTTTGGTCAGCACGATGCCGGCCGCTGACTTGGCAACGTCGGTCGCAGTTGACACCGCGATTCCCATCTGCGCCTGGCGCAGCGCCGGCGCGTCGTTGGCACCGTCGCCGCACATACCAACAATGTGGCCGTTCTTCTGGAACGCCTTGACGAGGTCGTACTTTCCTTCCGGAAGGACGCCGGCGAAGACAGCGAAATCCTCGGGGCGTACAGCGTCGGGGATCGCTCCGGGTGGACAGACGGCTCCATCGAGACCTACCGCGCGAGCCACGATCGCTGCCGTCGCAGGGGCATCGCCCGTCACCATTACCGTGCGGACGCCCAACGTGCGCAACTCCTTAATGAGCTCTGCCGAATCTGTTCGAGGCGGATCGCTGAGGGCGATGATTCCCGCAAGTTTCACTGCCTCCGGTGGCCCCACCGCGACGGCCAGCACCCGGAAGCCCTGTGCCTCCAGTTGGTTCGCTGTCGTGGACGCATCGGGCGATGGTTGCGTGAGGCCCATGACTGCGGCAAAGGCACCCTTCACGGCGCGCACCGTGGCGCCGCTCGGATCCACAGCCGTGGCCTCGGACATCTTCGTGGCGGAATCGAAAGGCACGAATTTACTCAGTTTCGGTAGATCGGAGGCGACGGCCTGCGAGGCGGCGGAGCGAATGGCTGCGTCTACGGGATCCTGCCCGCCATCCGAGCTGGCGAGGGCAGCCATTCCCAGAACGTGTGCTTCGTCGAAGCCGGACATAGGGTGTACGGCGGTTACCTTCAACTCGTTCTGCGTCAGCGTGCCGGTTTTATCCGCGCACAGCACCTCGATGCTTGCCGCTTCATCCACGGCGGAGAGCCGCGTTGGAAGGACGCCCAGATGTGCCAGAGCCCGCGCGCCAATCGCCGCCGCAAGTGTAAAGGTAGCCGGCAGCGCTACGGGGATCGACGCCAGAACCGCCGTGAGCACCAGGGGAATGATCTCGCTACCCGGCATTTTGAGAGCGTAGGCGTACCCCACCAGCATTACGATGAGGACGCCATTGAAAATGGCGAGATTGCGCACCACGCGCAAAACAGCCTTCTGCTGCGAACTTTCGACGTGCGCGGTGCGAACCAACTCCGCGGTGCGTCCGAATTTTGTGCGCGCTCCGGTCGCCGTAACCTCTGCAACGGCTTCGCCGCGCCGTACCAGCGCTCCGGCATAGGTTTCGAGGCCGGGCCCAGCTTCGATGGGCACCGATTCGCCGGTGAGCATGGACTGGTCGAGCAGGATCTCGCCTTCGGTCAGGCGCACGTCGGCGGCAACCACGGCGCCGAGCGATAGCTTCACCATATCGCCAGGCACGAGTCCCGTAGCGGGCACGGTGGCCCAAACATCATCGCGGCGGACCGATGCGTTCAGTGCCAGCCGCGACTTCAGCGCGGCAAGTGTCGCCTGAGCGCGCCCTTCCTGGAAGAACCCGAGAACAGCGTTGAAGACCAGGAGAACCGCGATGATCGCAGCCTCGACGTACTTGCCGAGGACAACCTCGAGCACAATCGCAGCCTCAAGCATCCATGGAACCGGCGCCCAGAATTTGGTCAGCGCCCTGCGTAATGGATGCAGAGCCGTGTCGGGCACGGCATTGGGGCCGAACTTCTCGAGCCGGCGGCGGGCTTCATCGCTGGTGAGGCCGGTCGTGAGCGGGACATCCTTAACGGGAGATTGCGGAGTGATTGGGCCATCCATAAAGGAATTGTTCAAGATGGGCGGTGCCTGGCATTGATTCTTGGGGAGTTGGATGGTCGCCCAAAAAATGCAAAACATTCCGAGACTATGTAATCTGCCCAAGTCGGAAAGGATAACCCGACATCATTTCTCGGACACCGCGCTCAATACTCCCTCATCTGGCACCAGCGTCCATTCGCTGTCCGGATTGTATTCCTTCATCGCCCCCGCCATCCGGGAAGTCTTTTCGCCAAGATTTTGCTGATAAACCTTGCCGTCCTGATTGACGACAAAGGTCATGATGCCCGACTGGTCCCAATGCTCCGGGTAAGCCACCAGCGCGAATCCCCCCGTCAAGTCGCCGTGGCTCAGGTAATTCATTTTCCCGCCGGCCGCAGCCTGGCCTTGCCGGGTCAGAATTCTGAAATAATAACCGTGAAACGGGTGCGGACCCGTGCCCTTATGCTTGACATAACCCTCGACATGAGCTTCCGCCACCAAAGGCCCGAATGGGCTGGCCGGTTCGTTCCCCACCGACGGCCAATAGAGGCCATCCTTCTTTCCGGGCGTGCTCTTGAATTTTTGCGCGTACTTCACTTCTCCGCCCGCTTCCGGGTTCGCGCTGGCGTACTGCCGTTGCGCTGCCACGTAAGCCCGGCAAACGCCGATGGCGTGGAGTTCGTCCTTCCCGATGTGCCGGTTGATGATCTCCTCCTTGCCCGCCGCCGTGTCGAAACGCCATTGCCCGTTCGTTTTCACCAGTGGAATCGGCATCGGCCAGTTGTTCGTGCCAACCTCAAAAGTGATTTTGTCCTCCCCCTCTTGCATAGGCTGGCAGCCCTGTGCCATGGCGGTGGCGAACCTCTGCGCATTGTTCGCATCCTGCACTTTGTCGCCGGTTAAAAGTTCCTGGACCTCCGGGCCGAAAATTTCGCTCAAGGCCGCTTTATCTTTGGCTTCGGTGGCCGCCTGTAAGGCTTTTATGGCCTCATCCGGCGACGCGAACAACCGTTGCGCGACCACTGGTTTCTGTTGCGCTTCATTCGGCTCCGCCGCCTGAAGGTTCGCCGGCAAAATACCCCAGGCACCCGCCAACAGTGCTATGGTCAAAAGGCTGGGAAAACGTGTCAATAGGTTTGAAAAGTTCATAGTGTAGATTTATCAGGTCGGTTAAGTTGTATGGTTCACCGCTTTCCCCCCCTGCCGCCGCCGCCCGCATGCCCGCCGCCGCTGGGATGCGCTGCCGCACGACTTACAGATCCGCGCTGACTATAACCATGCACATCGCGCCCCCGATCATAGCCGCCGCCGAAAAGAAACAGATCAGGCCCCGGCACCACCACCTCGCCGCCATAACCTCCGCCCCCGCCCACCCAGCCCACACATCCCGTCAAGGCCACCAACACCGCAATCCCCAGCCCAATCTTGATTAGGTCAACCGGACTGTTTGTCTTGTTCATACGAAACTTTCCTTCGCGGAAGGAATCAAAAATCAAGTTACCGGACGTTAACTCCTTTTTCTGTTCAATTTTCATGCGCGATAAAATAACCCCGGAAACCTTCCCGTCGCTATGGGGTATAACCCTACCCTGCCTCATCGGAGGCGCTCTCGCCGAAAGCTGACCCAGCCGTCCGTCACGCTCGACGGCAAGGGGTGGTCAGCACACGAATAAACTGGATGGGCGGGGGCTTGAGAAGGAGAACGCCGTCCCCTCGAAAATTCGCGCGCCTGGATTTGCCGGACGGTCAGCCGCAAACCAGAAACGTGTCCAGCTTCTTGTGACGCAGCCACCGGCAGATTGCTCATGTCCTTTCCATCGCGGCAGTGTATTCGCCACGGCGCGCGGCCCGGTTGCACCTGGCTCGATGAAGCAGGGCTTGCTGTGCCGCCAGCACGTGGGCCTCCTTGCCTTGCCAAATCTCCAAGGCCGGTTGCTGGATGGCGCGGGCAAATGAAAACGCCAACGCCCAGGGCAGGCGCGACTTGAATCTGACATTCATGGCATTCAAACGGGCCGACGCCAGTTCAGCGGATTGGCCGCCCGACAGGAACGCAATCCCCGGAACGGCAGCGGGGATGGCTCGCAAGAGACACCTCACTGTGGCATCGGCCACCTTGTCCACCGTTGCTTGCTTGGGGCAGGTCAATCCCGGAAGCACCATGTTGGGCTTCAGGATCATGCCCTCCAGCGTCACCCGCTGGGTGTAAAGCTGGTTGAAAACCGTTCGCAAAACTTCCTCCGTTACTTCGCCGCACCGCTCCAGGGTATGCGCGCCATCCATGAGTACTTCCGGCTCGACGACGGGGACCAGTCCGGCTTCCTGGCACAACGCGGCATAGCGAGCCAAGGCCTGCGCGTTGGCCTCGATGCAACCCCGGCTGGGAATGCCATCGCCCAGGGTAATCACCGCGCGCCACTTGGCAAAACGGGCGCCCATTTGAAAATATTCCGCAAGGCGTTCGCGCAATCCGTCCAGACCTTCGGTTGTTTTCTCTCCAGGATGACCGGCCATGTCCTTGGCACCGGTATCCACTTTGATGCCGGGAATGATTCCCGCAGCGGTGATAACTTTAACCAAGGGAGTGCCATCTTTCTTCTGCTGGCGGATTGTCTCGTCGTAAAGAATCGCGCCACTGATGCTCTCACCGAGCCCGGGCGTGGTCACAATCAACTCCCGATAGGCGCGCCGGGCATCCACAGTCTGGGGAATCCCCAACTTGGCGAATCGTTTGTTGCAGGTTGGATTGCTTTCATCCATCGCCAGCAGGCCCTTGTAGTCGGCGATGAGCATCCTTGCGGTGTCTATTAAATTTTGCGCATTCATTTACGATGATTCTTCATTTGTGAACTTCTGCGGAATAACTGCTATTTCCCGACGGTGCCTGAAACCGGTTGCTGGGGTTGGACGTGAATCCGCCACCTCAAGTCACCGCTCATCAAATAGATCAGCATGGCGGCCAGCATCAAAATCACGCAGAACCAGATACGCCAGTCACGATGGGCATGTTTCCAATAGGGAGGATGGCCATGATGAAGCTCTTCGCCATTTGGATTTTCAAACCGGTGGTGATCGTGCTTTAGCTCATTCATTTGGGTTCAGCCTACGTCCAAAGCTGGCGCTGTTCTATGGGGTGTAACCCTAATGTGGATTAGGGGAGGCGCTCTCGACACCCCAGAGCCGTCCCGTTACCATGGTGTCGTCCATTTCCGCGTACTTTCTCAACACCTCGGTGCGGTAACCCGGGCAAGATCGTAGTTCGCCGTCAGTGAGAATCTGGCCGATAGGGGTGTGGCACTCACGTCGGTCGGATTGGAGCCGGTTATTTTCATAAAATCACAGCCTCACTTCCCACAGCCGCAAGGCGTTGCTGATGCTCACGTCACACGTCACTGGCTGATGACATCCAGGACACCGGTCCTCAGGGCGAACCACGCAAATTGCTGAAACTCGTCGTCCGGCCTTCTCGTGTACTTTACCTCCCCCTCCTTCATCGAGCCTGATGCGTCCGGAGCGTTGGAATTCCGGAATTTCAATGCGTTCATCAAGAACGAGGTGACGCGATTGTCGAACCCCTTTTCGGTGCCGCTTTGCTTGTCGAGAACAGCCATCTCCAAATCCCTGTAGATCGCCCGCACACGGCCGCGAGCCTGGCCGGCGGTCACATCGATTTCGAACGAGGCCTCTTGAGCGCTGCCGGACTTGATCCGGGTGTGTTCCGCAATTTCAAGGAACGCATCAAGGCGGGTAAGGTCCATCGCGCTGAGCGAACCGGAATAGTGGAGCGAGAAGTCCGGTGGCTGGATCGGAATCGTCATCCCCACCTTCATCGTTCCGGCGTTCATGAGGTCGCCCTGTCCCCGGAGTTGGATGGCGGCAGTCGCTTCGCCCCGGTTCGCGATGCCCTCGACGAACAAACTCACTGCCCCGAACGTCAGCACGGCGGGGTCGGCTCCAACGGCCAGCCTCTCGCAGTATTCGAAGTGGCCGTTGGTGATGCTGAGGCTATCCACCTGCAACGGATGCCGGATTGCGGCCAGCGCCTCGTGCACCATGAGCGGACTCTTCACGAACGGTTTCGGCGGCTTGTCGCGATTGACCAACGCCTCGAAGGAGGGTCCGGAAAAGTGGACCGACCTGGCCCGGTACGACTTTCCCTGGAACAGTTCGCCATACGCCAGGCCCAACACTTTGCACTCGGGTACGACTACATGAAACCGCACCGTTCGATAATAGCGCGTTGCGAAAAAATCTTCGTCTCCAGCCAACGTCCGAAGCTCGGTCCCTTCGGCGATCAGTTCCGAACCCGGCACCGACGCTCGCAGCCGCTCGCAGCGGATCCCGTAGTGAGCCTGGGCGAATTCCACATCGAGATTCGTCGCCTCGAGACTGGCTTTGGCGAGGACATCAGCGAGAGCAGCCGTTCCCCAAAGAAACCGCGCCCAGTGAACGCCTGTCAGCGAAATCCGGCCGACCTTGAGCGTCGTGTTGGTGGCGCTCAGTGTGACAGATTGAGCGACCAGGCGATTGGCGCCCACCGCATAATCCAGTTCGCCGATCCGCAACGCGTAGCCTGGATGCGCTTCAGCAAACTCTCGCTCTGCCTTCCTTTTGCCATAGCTGTCGAGGATCGCACCACCGAACAAAAAGATGAGCACCGCGCCGGCGAGGACGAGCGCACCAAGGGAAGCCCCCACATAGGCCGACAGCCTCCACAGCGACAGCTTCCGGCCATGCTTCACCGCTCGTTTGTGAACCTTGTGCTTTGGCAAACCACGGTTGCTCATGAGGGCGGCGTCAGTCGCGCGCGAAGTCGATGAAACCGCGCTCGACGTCGGTGTGGATGAGTTTGACGTGAACCTGCTTGCCCACGTCGAGACCTTGGAACCCGCGCTCCAGTCTTCCTTCAATGGGCGGATGCAGAAGACGGACCCACGTGCCTTTGTCAGATGCGCCGGTGACGATGGCATCGAACTGCTCCCCAATCCTTGATTCCAGCAGAATTGCGGCGGCGGATTTTGTGACCTGCCGTTCCACTTTTTTCGCCGCGTCTTCCTCTTCGGTGCAATGCGTTGCGAGCGCTTCCAATTCGCCGTTCTCGTAGGGCCGGGGACGTCCCGCCACGGCTGCTTTCAGCAATCGCTGGGTAATCAGATCGGGGTATCGGCGGTTCGGAGCGGTGGAGTGAGCATAGTCCTTGACCGCCAGACCGAAGTGCCCGGCGACACTGCCGCCCGGAAGTTGGACGACGTATTCACCGGCGCCCAGGAGTTTGATGACGCTGAGAGAGAGATCGGGAAAGCGGAGAGGATCAGCGGCTTTTGCCGATACCAGGAACTGCTCCAGGGCCTTGGCGTCGGGTTCCTTGGGCAACGTTGAGCCCCGTTCTGCGGCCAGCTCGACGATCCGGTCCCAACGTTTGGGTATGCGGACTACGCGCCGCAGCGACGGAAACTGTTTGGACGCGAGGTATCGTGCGGTAACGCCGTTGGCGGCGATCATGAAGTCCTCAATAATGTCCTTGGCCCGGTTCCTGTTATCGGCTTTCAAGTCCTTGAGTTCATCTCCGTCAAAGACCGGACGGGCTTCGATGGTTTCGAGATCAAGCGCGCCGTGCAGGTGCCGGAGCGCTTTCAGTTTCTGGGCCACGCGGTCTTGGAGTCGAAGGTTCTCGTCCAGACCGCTGACCGCGCCGATCTCCTGTGGCATCGGCCCGTTACCCTCCAGCCAGCCGGCAACGCTGTTGTAGGCAAGTTTGGCACGATTACGCACCGTCGCTTGATAAAGGTCCGAACTCTGAAGCGATCCATCCCCGGCGACAACCATTTCAATGACGATGGCCAGGCGGTCTGATTCAAGGTTGAGCGAGGTAAGATCCGTGGAGAGTTTCTCGGGCAGCATCGGAAACGTCTCGGCCACCGTATAGACCGACGTGGTGTTTTGCCGCGCATGATCGTCAAGCGCCGATTGCTTCTTGACGACCGCGTCAACGTCGGCAATGGCGACCAGGACCTTGGCGGCCCCGTCGGTCCCGCCTTGGCGGGATTCGGCAACGGTAAGCTGGTCCAGATCGCGCGAATCATCGTTGTCAATGGAGCACCAGAGAAGGTTCCTGAGATCACGCGTCGCTCCCTCAACTTGCGTGGCTGGCCCGTGGATTCCGTCAAGCTCGGCAAGCGCCGGGGGCGGAAAATCTGGAACCAGGCCTTTTTCAAGCATCACCCGATGGGCAATTCTTTGCAGGATCGAGCGGTGCTGTCCGTTATCTGTGTCCGTCATATATGTCTCCATTTCTGGAACGGGAATATGGAGCGAACGCAATCCGTGCGTCAAGCAGGCCGTGGCAGACTTTAGCCATATCCATGCAGTGGAAAAATCTTTTAACTACGGATGGACACAGATGAACCCAGCGCGGCTTACGCCGCAACCACAGATTTTGGACTGCGGCGGGAAGCGAAGCGCCACGCCGCTTTGGGAAGCAACCGGCCGTGCGGAAAGCGGTGTCGCCGCTGCGCTCTGCCACCGCAGTCCAAATCTTTGTCA
>Ga0116118_1000251_pt1 | contig 33933 bp, 27 predicted proteins | sample June2015DPH_11_5_FD_89723 | JGI IMG/M metagenome (GOLD analysis project Ga0116118, IMG submission 89723) | Peatland microbial communities from SPRUCE experiment site at the Marcell Experimental Forest, Minnesota, USA - June2015DPH_11_40 | ecosystem: Environmental > Terrestrial > Soil > Wetlands...
GTACCATCTGGTTTGGATCACCAAGTACCGCAAGCCGGTTATCTTTGGAGACGTGGCCATTCGTTTACGTGAGCTCATCCGGGAGATATGCAAGTCCCTGGATATTGAAATCATCAAAGGCCAGGTCTCCAAAGATCATGTTCACCTGTTCGTTTCAGTTCCGTCGCAACTGTCCATCAGCAAGGTGATGGGCCGGATCAAGGGGAAAACATCGCGGAAGATGCTAAGCGAATACCGTCGCTTGGCGAAAGAGTTCTGGGGTCGCCATCTGTGGGCACGCGGGTATTTTGCGGCATCTTCCGGCAACGTCACTGACGAGGTGATCATGCAATATATAGCCATGCAAGATCTTGAAGAGCGTGCCCACGATGGCGACTTCACATTAGCCCCGTGAGCCGCCTTCAGGCTGCCATTGTTTCAAGCCACCGCCTTTAGGCGGTTGTAATTGACTTTTTCATGATTTTTTCATGATTTTTTCATGATCTTTCAGAGAATCGCTTATGAGCTACGAGGAAAAAGTAACGAGGCCGGTGAGAGTGAGTTCCTCGATCGGCTTCCGAATAGCCAACCCCCCAAGGTTTAGCTCTAAATTTCCAGTAATTAGGCGCATGCCCGGTCTAAAAAGCTCTTGTACGATGTCTTCGGTGATTTCGTTCAAGGCGATTTGGCTCAAAAGGGGTACATGATCCTCTTTGCAATTATTTTCAAATTTTTGTTCCCACCGATTTTATAAAATATATTTGATAAAATATAAAGCATACCTCTGCCCCCCTGTCAAGAGGAAAATCGTTCAGGGATCATTTTTTTTATACCTTTCTCGCGAGGGGTCAGTTTCCAAATGCCAAAGCGGTGAATTTTCGTTGGCAATCTTCATATCACCCGCTACTTATCGCAGAAAGAGTGATCACTGCTATATCTCCGCAGTTCTCCTTCCGCCGTTTGAGGTGCTGATATCCTTTCCTTATATGCCGAAATAGGCTTCGCCTGGGGCCCGCCATGGGGCGATTGGCCATCACCCTTACCCAATCCCCAACCTAAAAAGTAAAAAAAGTCGATCGTCAGTTCGGCGCTGACCAATATCCGGAGTCTATCCGGAGACTATCTCGACAGAAAACGTATAAAACCCACCCTTTTTATACGAAACGATATAAAAATATCTGGAAATATATATAAATATGTAATAACATAAGATCAAGATCATTTCAGGAGCCCTTCAATGGAAAAAGCGGTTTGTTATCTCAGGGTTTCCACGGAAGAGCAGGCAAGACATGGTGTCTCCCTGGCGGCCCAAGAGGAAAAGTTGCTGGCTTACTGCCGCCTGAGCGGCTTGGAGCCCATGGCCATGGTCAAGGAAGAGGGCGTCTCCGGAGGGAAGCCCCTGGGGACCCGGCCCGGCGGCGCCGAACTTCTCAAGCAGGTGGCCAGGAAGGAAGTCAAGCATATCGTGGCCCTGAAGCTCGACCGCCTCTTCCGGGACGCCGCCGACGCCCTGAACCAGACCAAAGCCTGGGACAAGGCCGGGGTCGCCCTCCACCTGGTGGACATTGGCGGCCAGACCTTGAACACGGCCTCCCCCATGGGTCGCTTCTTCCTGAGCATGACCGCCTCATTTGCCGAGCTCGAGCGCAACCTGATTGCTGAGCGTACCTCAACAGCCCTGGCCCACAAGAAGGCCCATGGTGAAGCCTACGGGCCCACTCCCTACGGCTTCGACCGGGAGGGCGATGCCCTGGCCACGAACCACCAGGAGCAAGGGGTGGTCGACAAGATCAAGGGATGGAGGCGGGCCGGCTGGACGTTTCGCCGGATCGTGGAAGAGCTAAACCGGCTGGCGATCCCCACCAAACGGGGCGGCGCCTGGTATCCCTGCACTGTTCGATATCTGCTGCAAAATAACCTTTACGCAGAGGCCTGAGATGGAAAAACTCTATACTCCGGAACAGGCGGCTGAGGTCTTGCAAGTGACGGCTGCGGCTGTGCGAGAATGGTTAAAGCAAGGCAAGCTGAAGGGTACAAAAGTTGCCGGCCGACTCTGGCGAATTAAGGAGAGCGATCTGGAGGCCTTCTTGAAGGGTTCGGAGGCAGCGGCCCCGGAAAAGGGTAAGGATGTTCACCAGTAATTTCTCTCGAGCGGCGAAAGATAAAGAGATCAACCCCAACACCCTGGTGGCCATCTGCCTTTATCCACCAAAGTGGTACAAAGGCCGGTCTTATCCAGCCCTTGTCCCCCGTCAGAAAATGCTCAAGATGGGGGAAGAGGCGTATAGGCTTGAGTATAAGAAGATTCTGGACAACTTGGATCCCAGAAAGGTTTACGAGGATTTAGGGCAGGAGGCGATACTCTTATGTTGGGAGAAGCCAGGTGACTTTTGTCACCGGGGCATGGTGGCCGAATGGCTGGAGGAGCACCTTGGGATAAGGGTTCCGGAGTGGGGGGAGGAAAAGTTTGTCGGGCGGTGATGTGGCAAGAGGGGTGAATCGAAAACATTCTGGTTTTTCGGTGTCGGTGTCCCCAGTGCTGGCGCCGCCTCTCTTGGCCGAAGGAGAGCAATACAGGGAGGGCCTCCAAGGCGGTACAGCCTATTAATTGCGTGGATTGCTTCCTCCACCGAGGGGCAATTGCAGGCTGATCTTGATCAACAAGACTACCTGATAAGATGAAAAATAAGACTCAAACGAATGGGAAGCCTGCTGGCCGCCAGATGTCCCCACCTGAAACCTAACTTTTTCGAAGCATCCGCATGGGGCCAATGTCTCTTTGCTTATGGTAAGGTTTTCAGCTATTATGCCTTTGTATCACCTTGGATTCCCATAACAGTCCTTTTCCGTAAGCAGGGCCTAAGATACAGAATGAGGAGCACCCCATGGGCGTTTTATCAGCCTGTAAACCTCGTCGGGATGTCTTGGAAGGCGAATTGGATGACGCCATCTTCGCCGCCGACTTTGGACAAGTAATCAACGGCAACGCCCCCAAGGTCTACCAAGAAGCAAAAACCTTTTTCCAGAACACCCACCCGGCCAAACACCTGAAAAAGCTTGTGCAGATGGTCTTCCAGCGCCTGGCCAATCCCAAGGAAGAAGGGGCTACCATCCGTCTCAGCACCGGGTTTGGGGGCGGTAAGACCCACACCCTCATGGCCCTCTGGCACCTGAGTAATAATATTAAGGACCTCGACCTGGGAACGGAACTCTTGCCCTCGGCGGGTCGGCCGTCTCAAGTGAAGGCTGTGGCAGTGGACGCCAGACAGCCCGGGGTGCCTATTTTTGCCATCCATGGCCCCAGGCAGGTTAAGAGTCTCTGGGGTGAAATCTTCTATCAGCTGGGGAAAGAGAAGGCTTTAGAAATTCTCGGACCGGCGGACGATGCCGAGGGGTCGCCCAGCGAATCCCAGCTGGAGACAGTCTTTCCCTCAGGACCCGTGCTAATTCTCCTGGACGAGCTGGTGGTCTACATGGCCAAACTCTCCGAGCGGGGACAAGGGAATCTGCTGGGCTTTCTCAATTCCCTGGCAGTGGTGGTAAAGCGCCGTCCCCAGACCATGCTGCTAATTACCGATCCCGCCGGCCAAGTGGCCTATGCCCCGGAAGCAGCGCAATTGGGCGATGCCCTGAACACTGCGGCAGCCAAGCTGGGTGATGTTCTGGGGCGCCGGGTGGATACGGATTTTGACCCCATCGGCTCGGAAGCTCCCCTGGTCATTGCTCGTCGCCTGTTCGAGAAAGGGAACCCTAAAGGCGACAAAGCGTTCACTCAAGCCGCCCAGAAAACTGCGGCTCTGTTTCACTCGCTTTACCAGCGGGTCTCCCAGGATCATCCCGGCAGCCTGCCCACTTACGTTACCACGATGGATTATGCCAGGCGCTTGGAAGAGTGTTATCCCTTTCATCCCCGCCTTATGGATACAGCCCAAGACCGCCTGGGCGCCTTGCAGCAGTTTCATAAGAGCCGTGGCGTACTACGTCTCTTTGCGCGCATTCTCCGGGATGTTTGGGAGGCCAACGAAGATCTGGAACTGATCACTGCTGGGAACCTCAACTGGTCAAGTCCGCGCATTCAGGCGGACCTCTTGCACCGCCTCAACAAAGACAGCTTCAAGGCCGCAGTCTCTGCGGATGTGGAGCGGCATGCGGGAGACTTGGACGGCGGCGCTCCTCACGGCCTCCACCGTCGAGTGGCTTCGGCCCTCCTTTTGGAGAGCCTTCCCCTTCATTCCAATAGCGGCTTAGACAAGCCAGACCTGACCCTGGCGGTGCTGCGCCCCGAGGAGGCCGGCCCTGAAGCCGCTGAAGCCTTGGACCGACTCCTGGGAGTCTGCTGGCATACCTACCCAATGCCTGGTGGTCGGGGCTGGCAGTTCCGTTACGAACCCAACGTCATCAAGCTTATTGAAGAAAGAATGCCCAACATCCCTATAGAGGACGCCAAAAGTCGGGTCCAGGCCGAAGTCCAGGGGTATTTTGCTGGGCCGGGCTTGAAGATGGCGGCTTGGCCCACTGCCCCTCAGCAGGTGCCGGATACGCCGCAAATGCAAGTGGCCCTGTGCGAGACTGAAGCCGTGGCTCAAGCGGTTTGCCGGTATGCCGATGACACCAATCCTGAGGCTCCCATGCCCCGCCGATTCAGAAACGGGGTGGCAGCGGTCACTGCCAAAGCCGACGCCTTCCAGGAGGCTGTCACCCGGGCCCGCAAGGTACTGGCCGCTGAGGAAATCGAACTGGAGCACAAAACCGGCGAGGCCTACAAGCTTCTTCGGGAGCAATTGCGCTCCCTAATGCCCACCCTGAAAAGGGACTTACGCCTTAGGGCCTGCCAGGTTTTCAACACCGTGGTGCTAGCCGACAAAAGCCCTTATACCCTGGTGGAAAAGTATCAGGTAAAGGAAGAAACGGCCTTGCAGAAAGGCCAGGGGCTGACCCAGTTGCTCAACTTTTTCCAGGACAAGACCCTGATCTACCAGCCCACCGATAGTTTGGACGTTGATCTATTTGTCACCGAGATCATGACGAAAGCCATTCCCCTGGCGGACAATCCCGAGGTGGTCGCCGCCAAGGCTGTCAAAGACCGGTTTTGGGCCGCACCCGGCTTAAAGCTGCTGCGGGACGACACCATTGTCCGCCAAAGCATTTTAAAGGCCCTGCAAGATGGTAAGGTCCTGGTGCAATTGACCGACGGCCGGGTCTATGATGACCAGGGTTACATCCAGCCGGTGAAAGGGAAGCGCCGCCGGGCTTCCGGCAGCCTCACCAGCCTGGCCCTGGATGAGGCCACCCTTCTTACCCTGCCTGATTCCGCCATCGGACAGGAGTGGGTCAAAGTTGAGCCCATGGGCCCCCCGGATGATCCCGGTGGGGGGGAGCCGCCCCCACCGCCGCGTCCGCCGGGGGAAGTGACCGCCTACAATTGGGAGGACGCGGTGCAATATGCAGGTGAGCGCCCTCTGGTGCAGCTTCAACTCCGGGCCCCCAATCCGGTGACCGCCAACAAATTGCTCGCTCTGGCCCAACCTATGGGGGCCGCCGGCCTCACCCTGGATGTCACCGTCACCGGACCCCTGAAAGACGGTGGCACCATGAATTTCTTAGCTGGCGAGGTAAAGCCCACCCATCCCGCCAAGCCCTTGTTCATGGCTCAGACCATATATAACTCTATCGATGCCGAGAGTGTTAGCTATGAGGCGACCCTCAGTCTCAACTTTGGCGACGGTGGGCGTCAAGCCATGCAATCCCTCTTGCAGCAAGCGGCTGACAAGGCCACGGAGGACGTAAGCCTGGAAGCCCGCTTCGGCAAACCGGGTGGGGGCTTATCATGAAAATCCGGGAAGCCTCCTTTGCCCTGCGGGTGGTGCGCCGGACCGGGGGAGACGCGGCAATCATCTACCGGCGGGACCTGGACGCTCAGCACCGGGAGCGCCTGACCCGGCTGTCGGCCATCTCGCCTCTGGCCTTTACTGCCGCAGCGCCCCTGCTCCGGGCGGCGGTGCGGGCCACCTCCGGTTCCCAGGCCACTCTGGCCGCCGGCCCCTTCCATCCTCTGGACGCCGACTGGGGCACCCGGGTGGCCTGCTATGCCCTGGTGGCGGCGGGCTTAAGAGAACCACAGCGCCTCACTCGGGCCGCCCAGCACCTGGCCCAGGCCGACGGCAGCGAGGCCGGCTGGTGGCTGGGACTGCTCACCAATAGTCATGGGGATAGGGCCTTGCGGGCCCTACGCATCCTGGTGGAGGCAGTCAAATGAAACAGCCCCCTCGGGTCCTCCTGGAAGAATGGCTCCCTGCCGCGGCCATCGGGGTGGAGTGCATCCGGGAGCGCTCCACCGGCCAACAGCCTCCGGATAAGCGGCTCCATGTCTGGTGGGCCCGGCGGCCCCTGGTGGTCTCACGAGCCGCAGTCCTGGGGTCGCTGCTGCCAGCGGACTTTCCACGGGAGGTTTTTGAGCGGCTGATAGGGTTCGGCAAGCCTGGAAATGAACTGGTTGATATCCGGCATTTGATGGATACCGGCTACCGAATTCCAGGGGGCTTTAACTGCGATCGGGCTTTCAAGAACAAATTCTTGCCTGAAGATTTGGACCGACTGCACCAGGAAATTAACAAATTATGGGGTGATGACATTCTTATCATCGACCCCATGGCGGGTGGGGGGTCGATTCCTCTTGAAGGTGCTCGACTGGGTTTGCCGACCATAGCCAATGAATACAACCCCGTGGCCTGCTCCATTCTGGAGGCCACAGTAAGTTATCCACTTTCCTTGGGGCTCCGTTTAGGACAGGCCGCTTATAAATGGGGCAAGGTGCTATTAGAAAAAATTGAGAAGCGGTTAGCCACTTTTTACCCAAAAAAAGAAGGGGCGATCCATGCTTACGTTTTCGCCCGGACGGTGCCCTGTCCGGAGACGGGGTGGGAGACACCCTTGGTGCCTGACTGGCACCTGCTGAAGCCTAAGAGCGGTAGGCACATCGCGGCCCAGCCAAAGGTCAATAAAGAAACCGGCGCCTGGTGGATTGAGGTTAAGGAGGTGGGAGACGCCAAAGGACAACTGAAGGAGGCTCCCAAGCCCACGTACAGCGACGGTAAAGGGGTCTCCCTGTTTACCAATCTCCAAATCCCGGCGGACTATATCAAGGCCATGGCCCAGCAGGGCAAGCTGGGAAGCGCTCTTTACGCCGTGGTCCTCAAAGTTCCCCGGGGCATGGAGTTGAAGCCGCCGCTGTTCAAAACCCCCCAGGGGCTGGCCTTCGGGCCCCCCGCGCCGGAGGACCTGGCGGCCCTGGACGCGGCCGTGCAGGAACTGGCCCGCCTACGCCCTAGTTGGGAGCAAGCGAATATCATCCCTACAGAATTATATCCCGAAGTTTCGAGCGATGAACGGCCCCGGCTTTATGGTATGCCCCGCTGGGCCGACCTATTCTCCCCCCGCCAGCTCCTGGCCATGGGGGTGCTGGTGGAGGAGTTGCAGCGCCTGCGCCCAGAGATTATCAATGCCGAAGGGGAAGAGTTGGGGGAGGCGGTAGTCCAGCTTCTTTCGATGGTTATTGATAAATTTGGTAATCATAATTGTTCCCAAAGTAGATGGGAAAACACCCGGGCAGTCATAAAAGGAAAAATGGACCGGCATGACTACGCCTTCAAATCCACCTTCGCGGAACTGGCCCCCTGCCATGCCGGGGCGGGCCTGGCCTGGGCCTTAGAGAGCGTCCTGGAGGCCTATGAGAACCTGACCAAACTCCCCCGGCATCCCCAGGCCCGACCGGTGGAGATTCATCAAGGCTCCGCCGCCAATTTGCCCCAGATTGCCGATGGCAGCATCACCGCGGTGGTGGTGGACCCCCCCTATGCCGACAACGTGCAGTACTCCGAACTGGCGGATTTCTTCTACGTCTGGCTGAAGCGCACCCAGGGGCACCGCCGGCCCGAATGGTTCTCCACTTATCTCTGCGAACACGACCAGGAAGCAGTGGTGAACGTCAGCCGCCATCGTACGCTGGGGGCCAGCAGGAAAGCGGCGGCCGCTGCCAAAGCCCAAGCCCAGGTTTTTTACCAAGAGATGATGACCCGGGTCTTCCAGGAGTGCCGCCGTATTCTCCGGGACGACGGGGTGCTAACGGTGATGTTCACCCACAAGAAGCAGGAGGCTTGGGCGTCCCTCTTCAATTCGCTCATTGAGGCCGGCTTCATGATCACTGCCACCTGGCCAGTGAAGACGGAAAGTGAGCACAGTCTGAACCAGGCCAACAAGAACGCGGCCCAGAGCACTGTCATCCTGGTGGCCCGGAAACGCCCGCTGGATGCCGGCGTGGGTTATTTTGACGGCACCATGCAGGAAGCCATCCGCCGTGAGGCCAGGACCGCCGCAGCCCGCCTATCTAAGGAAGGGCTCAACCGGGTGGACCAGTTGGTGGGGGCCTTCGGCCCGGCCATGGAGGTCTTCAGCCGCTTCGCTCAGGTGCGGACGGACACTGGCCTGGCCGTGGGGGTGATTCAGGCCCTGGAGGAAGCGGCGATCGCGGTGAGTGCCTGGCGCTTGGAAGAGCTGGCCCCCCGGGGCCTGGAGGGAGTGGAAGGGGAAGGCCGCTTCTATCTCCTGTGCTGGGACGTGCTGGCCGCCGCAGAATTCCGCTTCAATGAAGCCAAACTCCTGGGGCATGCGGTGGGCATGGACGTGGAGCAACTGGTGGTGGCTGGGTTGGTAACCAAGGAAGGAGACAAGATTAAAATCCTTCCGGCCAAAGAACGGCGCCGGGACCAGGCCCTCAAGCCCGAGGAGGTGATGGACACTCTGTTCGGACCGGTGACCGTGCCCCAGAAACGCACGAAGAAGCAGGTCCTGAAAATCCACCCCAATGACCCTACTTTCCGCACGGTGCTGGACGCCTGCCAAGCCCTGGCTTTGCGCTACCTGGAGGCCGAGGGCGGGGCCGGGGGGATCGGCTCGGCTCGGGCCCTGATGCGGCAACAGGGGTGGACCAAAGATTCATTGGTGGCCAAACTCATGGCGGCCCTGGTGCAATCGGCCCCGGAGGCGGTGCGTCATGAGAAAGGAAAGCAATCCGCCGCGGCCAAGTTTCCGGAGTTCCGGGCCTGGCACAGCCTGCTGAAGCCCCTATTTGAGGTGGAGCCGCCGGACTGGACTGAGAAGGCGCCTCCTGAACTGCCTCTTTTCAAGGGTATGGCAGGCAGAGGCTCCCTGGAAGAAGATCTAGAAGACCTGGAAACAGAGGAAGAGTCGGAGACCGAGGAGTGAAGGCTCCCTCAAAGAAAAAGCCCCCTGGACTTGGCGCCGGTGGGCCCATGCCGCCGGGCAACCTCAAGCAATATTCCTGGCAACGTTTTCTGTGGGGTCCGGACCCGGAAGTGCTGGAACAGCTCTATGTGCCAGCCTTGGGCGAAGCGGTAGGCTACGACCGCTGTTGCGCTTACTTCTCCAGTTCGGTCCTGGCAGCCGCGGCTCGGGGCTTCGGCAAACTCATCGAACGGATTCTCTCCATGGGGAAAGAGGCCCCCCGCCCGGCGGTGCGGCTGGTGGTCAATGAAGAACTGGACCAGGACGACGTGCGGGCCTTGCTGGAGACAGGAGACACCACAAGGATTACGAAGCATCTCCTGAAGCGCCTCAAGTCGCCCCGGGAGCTGCTGGAAAAGCAGCGCCTAGGCATGCTGGCATGGCTGGCCCGGGAAGGCTTCCTGGAGGTGCGGGTGGGCGTGATGCGTTTCGGCGCCGGCATCGTCCACGCCAAATTTGGGATCATGGCTGACGCCCAAGGGGACGCGGTGGTCTTCATGGGCACCGACAACGAGACGGCCAAAGGGTTAGTGGCCAACTTCGAGTGCCTGGAATTGTCCACCTCTTGGGGCGACCCGGAGCGCTACCAGGTGTACCGCCAAAAGTTTGAGGACCTGTGGGCGGATCGTGACGCGGCGGTGCACACTGTGCCCCTCCCCGAGGCGGTGCGCCTTAAGCTCATCAAGTTTGCGCCGCTGGAGCCACCTGTGGCTGAGCCGACTCAGGCCCAGGCCCGGCAGAAGGCGGCCATGGTCTGGCGCTTCCTCCTGGAGGCGCCGTATTTTCCAGAAGGCGGCCCCCACTGCGACGGCACTGCCCCGGTGGAGATGTGGCCGCACCAGCGCCGGGTGGTAGATGAGGCGGCTAGGGCCTGGCCCGAAGGGCGGCTGCTGTGCGACGAAGTAGGCCTGGGGAAGACTATTGAGGCGATCCTGATCCTGAGAAGGCTCTTGGCCGGGCGAGGAGTGCGCCGAGCGCTGCTTCTTACCCCGGCGGGCCTGCTGAAACAGTGGCAGGGGGAACTGCGGGAAAAGGGCGGCCTCATCGTGCCGCGCCTGGAGGGCATCAATCTCCTGGTGTGGCCTGACGGCCGGAGCCAGAAGGTCATCGGTTTGGCGGAAGCCTTGCGTCATGACTTCCTCCTTCTGAGCCGGGAGACGGCCCGGGCAGATGATCACCGGGTCACCCTCCTGCAGGCAGAGCCCTGGGATTTGGTGCTGCTGGATGAAGCCCACGCCGCCCGCCGGGGCCGCCAGGAAGAGGGGGAATACAACAGCGCCACTTTGCTGCTTCGACTTCTCCGGGAGCTTCAGCTTAAAGAAAGGGCTCGCGGATTCTTGCTGCTCAGCGCCACCCCCATGCAGACCCAGCCCTGGGAGCCCTGGGATCTGTTGGCCATTTTGGGGGAAGGCGGATCCTGGCTGTCGGATTTTGCCGGCGTGCGCAACTATTATCGTACTCTGGCAGCGTTGCGTCGAGGCCAGGTAGATTTGGAGGCGGCCCGGGAAGCCGCAGTGATGATCGCGACCGACCCTGAATTCCCGCCCCCACTCATGGGGAATCTGGACCTGCGTCACACTATGACAGTGGCCCAGAAGTTGGCCTTTGCCCCTTCCTCCCAGCGTGGTGCTTTGGTTAACTGGCTACGTCAGGGTTCACCCCTGGCCCGGCGGATGCACCGGAACACCCGCCACACCTTGAGCCGCTATTATGATTTAGGACTTTTGAGCACAGTCCCACCCAAACGTCGAGTGGATGATCTGGAGTTCGATTATCAGGACCCGGCAGAACGAAAAGTCTATCAGGACATCAAACGCTATATTGACAAGCGTTATGAACTCCTAGAAAGGGAGAAGCCCGGCAAAGGGTTTGTCATGACCATCTATCGCCGCCGGGCCACCAGTTCCCCGCTATCTCTGGAACGGAGCCTGAAGAAAAGAGAAACGGCGCTGCGCCGCGTAGCGGAAGATAAGGCGTCGGATTGGTATCTCCCTCCAGAAGAAACCCCGGAAGCTCTGGGCGATGAGGACCTGCCAGAGGGGGAGGTGAGCAGTAAGATTTCTCTGGCGCTCCCCATGGACCGTCCACAAGCCCTGGCCGAGTTACAGGAAGTGGAAGGGTTGCTAAAAGGCCTGGAGCGCGTGACCACTGATAGCAAGCTCAATTACTTTTTCGGGGTGATAAATGGCCTTACCTCTGAAGGCAAGATAGTCCTGGTATTTTCAGAATACACCGACACTGTGGAATACCTGCGGGAGAGGTTGGTCCCTTATTACGGGACGACATTAGGTTGTTACCGCGGCGCTGGTGGCCAGGTGTGGGATAAGGAAAAATGGCGGCCAGTATCCAAGGGGGAAATCACAGAAGCATTAAATCAAGGAAAACTGCGCATCCTCTTATGCACTGACGCTGCCAGCGAAGGTTTGAACCTTCAAGCCGCCGGAGCAATTATTAACTACGACCTGCCCTGGAGTCCCAGTAAGGTGGAGCAGCGCATCGGCCGCATTGATCGCATCGGGCAAAAGCTTGCCGAAGTTTTAGTGGTCAATCTATTCTTGAAGGACAGTGTCGATGACAAAGTCTATCGGGCCTTGCGACACCGCTGCGGTTTGTTTGAGCACTTCGTGGGCGCCATGCAGCCAGTACTTGCCCGGGCCCGGCGCATGCTGATGGGACAGGAACAACCCATTACCGAAAACCTGGTTCATTTGGCAGACCAGGTGGAGTATGACCCCCTGGCCTCAGAGACCTACATGGAAAGCGAACCATTGGGGGATGAAGAGGTTACCCAGGGGATTACCCTGAAACAGATGGAGCAGGCTCTGGCTTTGCTTGACGGCCAAGTTGGCCCAGCAGTTCATGCTATGAAGGCAACCGGTACCTATAAGGTGACCATTTCGGGGCAAAAAAAGCTTGCTTATGGCGCTCAGGTGGAGGCATTAGAAAAAGACCCCAAGCTACGTCCACTTTCGCCTTTCGATCCGGACCTGCGAGAAGTTACGGAGAAACTCTTGCGCCCAGGAGAGCGTCTGCCCTTGGTGGTGAATACCCATCAACAAGGTGCTTTTCGGGTCTCGGTGGCCTACTGGGTCAGCGACAAGCAGATCAAACCGATAGGCAGCGTAGAACAATTGGAAGGGCTGATCAAGGGCTGGGATGGGACGTACCCTGATCCGGGTCAGTGGCAACGTGCTGTTAAAAAAGCCACCCAGACTGCTAAAAAGGCGGCCCAGGCGATGGCGTTAAGGGCTATTGTCTCTTCTAAGAGCAAGACAAAACGGCAATTGGCAGCAGCCCGTTTGAGACTCACCCGTGAATTAGGCCGATTCCTGATGTGTCTGGCTGGTGGAGAAACCGACCTGAACCAGACCTGGCAGAGCCAGATGGCTCGCGAAACTGCTACGGCCACCAGACTTCAGCAATGCCTGGAAAGGCTGGGAAGCTATCTGGATTGGACCGCCGACCTCCAATGGGAATTGAGGAGATTCTTCCGAAACCTGAACGACAACCAGGTTAAAGCGAGATGCCTGGGAAGAGAGGTTGATGCGGCCTTGCAGGATCCAAGATGGGGAATGGGAAAGGGTTCCTAAGATTTCTTAGTAGGATCAGCTTAAGGCAAAATGGGTCGGAAAAACTGTTCATTTTGGTGCTTAGGGGCAATTAGAATTGAAGAATAGGTTTGAGCCAAAATTCAATATTACCAATCGGATAACCGCCGGTCTGACCCTTATTGAGCGGGCTCGGGGGTTCTTGGAGGCCGCCACTCTTTCTGAAGCCTGGGTCCGGGAGATGGGTCGTAGAGCTCTGATCCTGGAAGCCCACCACACTACCCATATCGAAGGGACTCGGCTGACCCTTGAACAGGCCGAGCGTTTGCTGGAGGGGAAGTCGGTTCCCGAGGCCGATCCCGACGATGCCCGAGAGCTACTCAACTACCGAAAAGCCTTTGATTTCGTCTCCGAATACCTGGAGAGCGGTAGCCCGATTACCGAGGGTCTGATCCGTGAAATCCATAAGCGGCTGGTCGAAGGCGTCCGGGGAGGCTCTGCAGCTCCCGGTGAATACCGCAAGGTCCAGAATTATGTAGTCAACTCCGTCACCGGGAAGGTCATCTACACACCGCCCCCGGCGCTTGACGTTCCCATCATGATGAAGGAGTTGGTGGACTGGCTCAACCGCGCCGAGGAAACCCATCCAGTAGTGGTGAGCGGCGTTGGCCAATTCCGGCTCGTACATATCCATCCGTTCCTGGACGGCAACGGCCGCACCTCCCGGCTGCTCTCAACCCTATGCCTTTACCGGGCTGGCTATGACTTCAAGCGTTTATTCACGATCAGCGAGTATTACGACCAGGATCGGCAGTCCTTTTACCGGGCAATTCAGAGCGTCCGGGAAAGCGACATGGATATGACTGGCTGGCTGGAATACTTTGTTGAAGGTCTGACTACCCAGCTTGCGGAGGTCAGACAGCGTGGAGAGCAGGCCATTCGTCGAGACGTGCTCGTCAAACAGCATGGCCTTTCAGATCGCCAGGCCAAGGCAGTACAACATATCTTGGAGCATGGCAGCCTAACTATTCAGGAATTCGAGCGCCTATGCCCTGAGGTCAACCGCCGGACTCTGCAGAGGGATTTGAAGGCCATGGTCAATAAGGGGTTGCTGGTTTCGGAAGGCGCCACCAATCAGTTGATTTATCGGCTCCAGGGGTAGGCTAACTCACGACAATCTTGCGACATAACTTGCGACAGACTTACGACATCGCTTGCGACATTTCCAGAAGTTCTCACGGGTTTCGCTGGAGGTAAGCCCTCATGTTTAAAGAGCTTGCTTCATATCGTCGCTGCGTAAAACGTATTTATTCGACCTGGCCGGGTTTTACCGAGAAGCGCCAAGCCCGGCTGGTACAGCAGGATCGGCACGGAGTGGCGGCGGAAAAGGTCGCGGAAAACATCATTGAGGATCTCTTTACGGAAGTCCTGGACTGGCCGATTTCGGACCTCAACAACCAGGTGGAGTATGCGGACCTGCTTCTTACCAGCCTGGGTATAAAATACCTTCTCATCGAAATCAAGCGCCCCGGGGCCCTCGCCTGGCACCGGAAGGCGGTGGAAGCTGCTCTTAACCAGGCGGTAAGATACGCCGGCGAGCAGAAGGTGCAATGCGTGGCCGTGAGCGACGGCTACATGCTCTATGCCGCCGACATGATCCACGGTGGGCTTAAGGACCGGGTCGTGGTGCGCCTGGACGCCCCGGAGTCTCCGGATGATCTGTGGTGGCTCAGTGTCCATGGGATTTACCGGGAGAGAAATGACATTGGATGCCATGGAGCCCTGGGCCTGCTTCCCGACGCTCCCACCTCGCAGGAGTCTGAAATTGCCCTTCCCGATAGCGGCGCCCTGCTCCATCCGAAATACAAACTCCCGGCCGAGTGCTTCGGGTATGTGGGGCACCCGGGCAAACCCGCCACCTGGAAGCTGCCCTACTGCAACTCAGACGGGGCCCCCGATACAAAACGCCTTCCCAAGGCAATCCAGGCGATCTTGAGCAACTACCGGGGAGTCAAGATATCGGGAATCCCTGAGCAGGCAATCCCGGACGTGCTGGTGAGGCTCGCCCTGGCGGCCGTGCAAGCCGGCAAGATGCCCCACCAGACAGGAGATCCGGCGCCGGTCTACCAGCAGTTGGCCGCCGTGCTAGAACAGCTTGGACGGATCGATGAAGTTATATCACCGTCGGCAAGAAAGGAAAAATCCATAATTTAAAGGGTAGCTACGTGGCCAGCGAATTTGAGGAAATCGGGCATTCGGGGGGCAAAATTACCTTCACCATTGAAACCAATGATGAAGGTATGCGTACGTATTACGCGGGGTACAGCGGAAGCCGCCCAGTGCCATTAGTTTTGACCGCAGTCTATGCCTTACCCCAAGGTGTGCCAGTTGCGACAATCAAATTTGGGGGGATGGGACAATCATCGGACCCTGCGCCTTTCCCTGACTGCTTTCCTGTGTTCATTGCCTCCGATAGCCAAGGGAAGTTTGGACACCGATGCCCACGGTGCAAAGGCTATTGGCGCAGTGGCCCATTGCCAAGCTTATGTCCTTATTGTGCTATCACTGGCCATAGCTATCAGTTTCTCTCAGAGGCTCAATTAAGATATGTGCGCCAATACTGTGATATCCTATCCGAGGCTTTAAGTTGTGGGGACGACGGTGAAGTTGTGATTGACATGGATGTGGTTGCAGATGCTGTCGGCAAGGAAGGTGAAAAACCCGCTTTCTACGTTTCTGAGAAAAGCCAGCAGTGCAAATTTACTTGCAAGGCCTGTGGGGAATTTAATGATATTTTAGGGCGATTTGGCTATTGTTCCTTATGTGGGATGAGAAATGACCTGGCAGACTTCGAAGGGCAGACTGTATCGACCATCCGCGATCGCTTGAACAGCGGCACCGCACCCGAGGATTGCGTCAGGGATGCCGTCGCTTCATTCGATTCTTTCATGGCCCAGGTTGCAAAGCAACTGGTGGAATTGGTGCCGATGACAAATCGACGAAAGAACCGATTATCGAAGCAGCGATTTCACGATCTTAAAGAGGTGCGCGCGACTTTCAAGGAATGGTTTGACATCGATGTGTGCGCCGGTATGAAGGAAGAGGAGTACGGTTTTGTTGTCCGAAGGTTTCATCGCCGGCACGTGTATGAACACCACGGCGGCGAGGTGGATCAAAAGTACATCGATGACAGTGGCGACACCACTGTGTGTCTGAAGCAGCACATACACGAGGCTCAGGAAGACGCGCATAGGCTCTTAAGCTTACTGGTAAAGATGGCCCGCAATGTTCACGGCGCGTTTCACGAGCTTTTCCCACCGATCCTTGGGCCGATCAAAGACTTTGAAGAGCGGATGGCACGGATGGCGAAGCCATAATGAGGGCGAGGAACCATGGCCAACATCAGGAAGAAGGTCAATAAGAAAGGCACGGTGTGGCGGGTTGACTGGTATGATCCGGAAGGGATTCGCCACCGGAAAGATTTCGAACTCAAAAAAGACGCCGATGCATGGCGGGGCAAGGTTGACACATCCAAAAAGGAAAAGCGCTATCACGAAGTGTTTGACGTGAAAAAGGAGTGCTTGACCACCTTCAATGAACTGGCAGACCGGTATGTTGAAAACTTCAAAACCCAGAGGGCCTTCAAGGGATTTAAAAGCCACGTGATCAGAGACTTACGGAAATCCTTTGGCGACAAGCGTCTCTCCGAAATCACTTACCTTGATTTGGAAACCTACCGGAATCGGCGCAAGGCGACCCCCACCAGAAACGGCAAGCCCCGGACAGATGCCAGCGTTAACCGGGACATGGCCATTTTCGGACACATGCTGAGCAAGGCGGTGGAGTGGGAGTTGTTGGAAAACTCCCCCTTCAAAAAAGGTAAGAGGCTCATGTTTAAAGAGAATAACCACAGGCTGAGATTCCTTACCGACCCGGAAATAGAGGTCCTGCTGAAGGCCTGTGATGATTTGAAGGCGCATAGCCCTTATCTGCGACCCCTGGTGGAGACCGCCCTGCTGACCGGCATGAGGCGGGGCGAATTGCTCTCCCTGAAATGGGAGCAAATCAGGAACGGCCTTATCTACCTGACCAAAACCAAGAGCGGCAAGGCCCGGCAAATCCCCATTAATGACCGGCTGGCCGAAGTGTTCCGGGGGGTGCGCCGGGTCAATCAGCTGGAAGCGCCTTATGTGTTTTGCGATTCGAAAGGGCGGCGGCTTTGGGAAGTGAAGCGATCCTTTGCGTCAGCTTGCCGCCGGGCCGAGATTGAGGCTTTCCGGTTTCACGACCTCAGACACACCTTCGCATCGCACCTGGTGATGAACGGCGTCGGCCTGAAGGCGGTACAGGAGCTCCTGGGGCACTCCGACCTCAAGATGACCATGAGGTACGCCCACCTCTCCCGTGCCCATCTGAAAGAGGCTGTAGCCGTGCTCAACAAAATCGGTAATGGACACCTTTTGGACATCAAAAGCCCCCAAACGGAAAGAGGCTGACGGCCTCGTCTCCGCCAACCCCTTTTGATTACTTGCTAATTTATGGTCGGGACGAGAGGATTTGAACCTCCGACCCCCTGAACCCCATTCAGGTGCGCTACCAGTCTGCGCCACGTCCCGACGCTTGCTAATCCGCGGCCTCTGAGAACCTCCAAATAATTTCCCTGATCCCGGCGGATGACCGCCGGGGGCGGCCCCTGACCAAAAAACCAAAAAAAAATAAAAAACTCCCCTTTGCAGGTGCCCAGAGGTTTTAATATAGCAAACCGGCCCGGAATCTGTCAACCATTGGGGCGCCGGGGGGACTCCGGCTCCCGGCCGCGGGCTCAACCCGGTTCCCGTGCCAGGCCTCCCACGCCTCATTTAAATCAAGGTGCGCGGCAAAGAGATTATCCTCCCCTCACTCTAACCCTCTCCCCCATCGGGGTGTTTGGACCGGGGAGAGGGCAGGGGGAGGGGGGATATGGACGTCTTGTAGGGGCGCACCCATGGGTGCGCCCCCTACGAAATGTTGGGCAGTAGGGGCGGGGTTCAAACCTGCCCCTGGAGGGCGGACACCTGGGTCCGCCCCTACGGCAAAGAGGAATAGATTTTTAAGGAATCGGTACACAGTGCGCACCCTTGTATATTAACAAAGTATCCCCGACACATATCTTAGTTTCCCTTGGAGGTGTAAGAATGTGCCAGGATCAGCAGGATTCCCCCCAGGGGCGGGCCTCCGTGCCCGCCAACCAGGGCAGGCAGGGACGCCTGCCCCACCCGAAACCCCGCCCCTGCGGCGGGGGAGAGGGAATTTGGGGAATTGCTCTCCCTTCGCAGGGGAGAGGGGATTTAGTTGCATCGGTATAATATATTGATATCGCTGAAATTAAAATGGTCTAGAGTTTAACGGCGAGATAGGGTAATCTTCTCCAGGCAATTTCGTGAGCCGGACACTACTGGTTAATGCCCCTAGCAAGAAGTCACGAGACCCAGGATTATATTTTAACCAAAAACCAAAAACCAAAAGCCAAAAACCAAAAACCAAAAAGCGAAAACCGTATCTTGAGATCGGTGGGGAAATCTGATAACTAAAAACGATTGCCCTGGGCAGTGGCAGCTTTACCTGGCCGTGAGGGCCAGCTGAGAGGGAAGGAGAGTTTAATGTCCGGCAAAACGGCAAATATCCGCAATCTGGTCCTCATCGGGCACGGCGGCTGTGGCAAGACCTCGCTGGCAGAGGCCCTGCTATTCAGCGCCGGGGCCACTTCCCGGCTGGGGCGGGTGGATGACGGCTCCTCCGTCCTCGACTACGAACCCGAGGAAATTAAACGCAAGATCACCATTTCCAGCGCCTTCCACCATTACCAGTGGAAAAAACACACAGTCTACCTGGCCGACACCCCCGGGGACGACAACTTTCTGGCGGATGCCCGAGCCGCCCTCCACGTGGGGGACGGGGCGGTGGTGGTGGTCGACGCGGTGGACGGCGTCAAGGTGGGCACTGAAAAGGTCTGGCAGACCGCCAACCACTATCAATTGCCCCGCTTGCTCTTTATCAATAAGCTGGACCGGGAACGGGCCGACTTGGCCACGGCAATCAAGAGTATTAAGGATATCCTGGAAGTGCAGGCCGTGCCCCTCCAGCTTCCCATCGGCAAGGAGGCCGGCTTTAAGGGGGTGGTGGACCTCATCAATCTGAAGGCCTACACCGGGGCCCCGACCGGCTCACAGGCGGGCGGGCCCATCCCCGATGAGTTGCAGGACGAAGTCGCGGAGCTGCGGGGCGATCTGATGAATTACGCCGCCGAAAGCGACGACGCCTTGATCGAAAAATTCCTGGAAGAAGGGGAGCTCACCCCGGAGGAGATTTACCGCGGCCTGAAGCTGGGGGTCCTCAAGGGGGCCTTCGTCCCGGTGTTGTGCGGCTCGGCGGCCTCCAACCTGGGCCCCAGCCTTCTGTTGGACGCCATTAATCTCTTCCTTCCCGCCCCGGAGGAGAGAGGCGCGATCACGGGCCGCAAACCCGGCGCCGATGCCAGGGTGAATCTTTCGCCGGACCCGGACGGCCCCCTGGCGGCCCAGGTCTTCAAGACGGTGGCCGACCCTTACGCCGGCCGCCTCTCCATCTTTCGGATCTACTGCGGCACCATGAAGGCTGACTCCACCGTGTTCAACGTGAACCGGGCCGTCCCGGAAAGATACGGCCAGCTCTTTCTGCTGGAAGGCAAGGGCCAGAAGGCGGTGACCAGCCTCGGTCCCGGGGCCTTCGCCGCGGTGGCCAAGCTCAAGGAGACGGTGACCGGCGACACCCTGGCCACCGAGGCCAACCCCATCCTGCTGCCGCCCCTGATGCCTTCCCAGACCATGGTCACCTTTGCGGTGGAACCCAAGAAGCAGGGGGAGGAGGACAAGGTCTTCTCCTCCTTCTTCAAGTTGATCGAAGAGGATCCCTCCCTGTCCCTCAGCCGCAACGCCGAAACCAAGGAGATCCTCCTGTCCGGGGTGGGCGCGGTGCACATCGAGGCCACCGCCGAAAAGCTGAAGCGCAAATTCGGGGTGGAGGTCAACCTCAAGCCGCCCAAGGTCCCCTATCGGGAGACCATCAAGGGCACCGTCAGGGTTCAGGGCAAATACAAACGCCAGTCCGGGGGCCGGGGCCAATACGGCGACACCTGGATCGAGCTGCAACCTCTGCCCCGGGGCTCAGGCTTCGAATTCGTGGACAAGATCGTGGGAGGCGCCATCCCCAGGCAGTACATTCCCTCGGTGGAAAAGGGCATCACCGAGGCCAAGCAGGAAGGCATCCTGGCCGGCTTTCCGGCGGTGGACTTCCGGGTCATCCTCTATGACGGCTCCTTCCACGAAGTGGACTCCTCCGACATGGCCTTCAAGATCGCCGGCTCCATGGGCTTTAAGAAGGGCTGCGAGCAGGCCCAGCCCACCCTGCTGGAGCCCATCATGAAGATGAGCGTGACCGTGCCGGAAGATAATATGGGGGACATCATCGGCGACCTCAACGGCCGCCGGGGGCGGGTCCTGGGGGTGGAGGCCCAGGGCCGGCTGCAGGTGATCACAGCCCACGTCCCCATGGCGGAGGTGCTCCTCTACGCCCCGGACCTGATCTCCAAAACCGGCGGCCGGGGCAGCTATACCGTGGAGTTCGACCACTACGAGGAGGTGCCGCCACACCTGGCGGAAAAGGTCATCGCCGAGGCCAGGGCCGCGAGGGAGAAGGAGTAGGGAAAGTCTGATTGCTTTGGGGGAGGGAGCCAGGGGCTTTTTGTAAGTGGCCCCTGCCCCCTTCCCCAACCCCATATATTTTTGAAAGTGGCACAGGCGTCCCGCCTGTGCTTTAATTTCCTGGTTCCCCGGCTTAGCTTGGAAACCAGGGGGAGACCATCCCCGGCGTCCTGGCGTCTTTGCCCGAGATAAAACCATGATATTCCCCCGCATCGCCCCAGGCCGGATTGTCGCCGTCTCCCTCAGCGACCGCAAAGGGGTAGTAAAACACAACGTGCCGGCGGCCCGCCTGCTGGCGGAGCACGGCCTGGAAGGCGACGCCCACGCCGAAGGCGGCTGCCGCCAGGTGAGCCTGCTGTCGCTTGCCAGCATCCACAAGATGGTGGCCATGGGCGCCGCGGTCGCCCCGGGGGATTTTGCCGAAAACCTGACGGTGGACGGCCTGGAAGTGATGTCCCTGCCGGTGGGGACCCACCTTAAGGTGGGTGCGCAGGCGCTGCTGGAGATCACCCAGATCGGCAAGGCCTGCCATAAAGGCTGCGCCATCCGGGAGCAGGTGGGGGACTGCGTCATGCCCCGGGAAGGAGTCTTCGCCCGGGTGCTGAAGGAAGGTCTGGTGAAGCCGGGGGATCTCATCGAGGTGTTTTTATAAAATGTTCCGGGTCCCAGCCTAGTTGCGCCAGCGCAGCTCTATCCGGAATAGGGGGATCTCATCGAGGTGTCTTACAAGATGTTCCGGGTAGGGATTCTGACGGTCAGCGATAAGGGGCACGCCGGGGAGCGCCACGACGCCTCCGGGCCGGAGCTCGCCCGGTTGCTGCCGGCCGCAGATTTCCAGGTGGCCGCCACCGCCGTGGTCCCCGACGAACTGGAGGCCATCACCGCCCAACTGCTGGCCTGGTGCGACCGGGAACGGCTGGACCTGATCCTCACCACCGGCGGCACCGGCCTGAGCCCCCGGGACCTCACCCCGGAGGCCACCCTGGCGGTGGCCCAGCGGCAGGTGCCGGGCCTGCCCGAGGCCATGCGGGCCGCCGGCCTGGCCCAGACCCCCCACGCCATGCTCTCCCGGGGGGTGGCGGTGCTCCGGGGCTGCACCCTGATCGTCAACCTCCCCGGCAGCCCCAAGGGGGCCCGGGAAAACCTGGCCGCCATCCTTCCCGCCCTGCCCCACGCCCTGGAAAAACTTGGCGGCAGCCCGGCGGAGTGCGGCGCCCCTTAAGGACGGTTTTCGGAAGCAATATATATATTAATGGGAGCGGAAAAGAGATTAAATTCCCCCTCACCCGGTGTCGTCCCCCATCGGGGGAGAGGGGATAAAGCTGGAACCCCTTTCATGCTCCCGTTAATGAGAGCAGGCCGAAGGAATGCCCCCGGGGCAGTTTCAACCCGCCCCTGGGTTGGGTGGAACTGTTAAGGTGCTTCCGCAAGCAAATTCAGTTACCCACAGCGGGAACTTTTAAGGTTAGGCCGGGGAGGAGAGGCGCCCAAAATCTCTTTTGGACAGCAGCAGCAAAGGCTGTTCAGATGATCTCAGGTATTTATCAGAGCTCCAAAATCTCCACAAAAATCGTCTTTGTGGGTTATGGGCCAGGAGATGATATCCGGCGGCTTTCTCCCCCATAACGGCCTGGGAGCATAGCGATGGTATTCCCCAAATCCTTCGCCAAAGCCTTCTTTAGGATCTCCAAAACTTACACCTAGCGCATTGCCTGAGCCAGTCCCCTTTCTGGTGCTTCCGAAAACCGCAAACCGCAAACCGTCCCTCGGCGCGCCCGGGGTCAAAAGCGGGCGGGCCTTAGGGGTAGTGATAGGGCGGAAGCCGGCCGCTGACCGCGGCTCACGGCAGCGGAGGATTATCCTTCACGCTCCCCGGTTCCTCCGGGGTGGCAATGACACAGGAAGAGCGAATCTTCTCCCGGATGGCGGCGATGGCCAGGTAATTCTTCTCTTTGAGTTCCGTCAAGTCCTTGACCTTTTGCACCGCCTCACTCACCTCAGGGGCCACCAGGGGATTAGCCTCCCCCCGCTCCAGGGTCTGAAAGGTCTTTTCGCCCAGGAGGCGGGTGGCTTTCCTGATCTTTTGCTGCTGCCAGCAGGCCAGGGTATAGCGGCCCAGGATCCGGGCCCGCCTGGCGGTGTTCGCCGTGAAGGTCCAAAGGTGGCACCAGCAACCGGTGCAAACGGCTCGGGCCGGATTATCTTTAGATTCGGTGCTCATCGGTTCCTCCTTGGTGATACCGGGGGCAAGAACTTCGGGACTGAGTTAGGGGTGCAGGGGCCCAGCCTTCGTCGCTCCCCGGATCATTCTCACTCATATCAATATAGGACCGGCTTAAGAGATTGCAATCGGCAAAGGGGCAAAATGGCAGCCCGGCTGAGGTGACGGCGGAGCGGGCGATTTGGCGGCCGTTGCCAGTTGGTCTTTGCCAATAAGCCGAAAGCAGATAGCTTAAGCTAGTATCGAACCCGCTTTATTCCCTCCCCCTTGAGGGGCGACACCGGGTGGGGGGTGATATTTGTTCTGTTATCTCCAAACCTTATCACCATCCCCCCAACCCCCTCCCCTCAAGGGAGGGGGAGTTTTGGGGCCAAGAGATATTAAGGATTTCAGGAGGTTATTTTAAATCCCCCCTGCCCCCTTTTCCAAAGGGGGACTTTAATACCCTTGGAACTCAGGTTTTCTTGAGCTAATGCCATACTATTTACGAAGCACAACACTAGTCTTCCAGGGTGGTCTCCAGGGTCTTGAGGATGGCGGGCAGGTGGCTCCCGGGCCAGAAGAGGCGTCGGCAACCGCGGCACTCGAAGAACTGGTCATGGTAGTGGAAGACGTGCTCCGGCACCCGGCCCTGGGCCTGCTCCCGGGGGATGGGGCTAAGCCTCTGGTTGCAGCGGCTGCAGCGGCTCAGGGGCTTGAGCTGCCGGGGGGCGACCTTAAGGAGGGACAGCACTTCCTGGAGTTGGGCCTCGGGGGAGACGGCCCTGATGAACAGCAGGTCCTGGCGCGCCAGTTGTTTCAGGGGCTCCTGGCGGCTCAGGATAAAGGTGTCCAGGTCCGGCGGCGGCAGGGAGCCGGGGCCATGGGGCGCCAGGCGGCGGCAGTCGGCGTCGAAGCCGCAAAACCGCAGCCACTTGGCCAGGCCGCCCAGGGGCTGGTCCACCAGGAATTTCATGGCCCCGCAAACCCTCCCGGAAGTCAGCTTGGCCGCGACGCAGGTTTTTGGTTTTTTTGGTTTTTTGTAAGTGCCTGCGGCTGCATTTTCCCCAAGAATAAAATCCTGGTGGGACGGCCGTTCCTGGCCGCCCAGCCGAAGGCGATCACTGCAGCCTGCCCAACAAACATAAAACAGGACGCCGACCGTCTCTTAAGGGAGTTGAACCACCACTACCCCGGGAGGCGGCGCCAGGGTCAGATCAGCCGGACTCAAGGGCGGGTTGAGGCGCAGTTCCTTATAGGCCAGGCGCAGTTCCATCTTGGGGGTCTCGGTTTGGAGGATGATCTGGCCGGGCAAATCCGGCCCCGCCTCGCCGAACTCCGCCAGCTTCAGGGTGAAACGGGGCTGGCTTTGGCCCAGGAAGTATTCCTCCTGGACCGGGTAAAGACCCTGGCCCGCCACCCAAAGGCGCTCCTGAAGCCTATCGCCCTGGCGCCATTCCAGCAGGTAACGGCCGGTAGCGGTGTCGTAATCAAACCGGGCCGGGGGGCCCGGGCTCAGGGGCAGGGCCCCCGCCAGCAGCGGCACCACCTGGGACAGGGGTACCTCCGGGGGGATAAAAACCGCCAGATTTCGGGGGGTGGCCGGGCCGAGGAAAAGCTTCCCCTCATGGGGGGACAATACCTGGACCCGGCTGCCGTCGGTGGCAAAGCCCAAGAGGGTGCGTCCCAGGAGATCCAGGATGTCCACCCGGAGGCTCTCCGGGCGGCGGGCCTTGATCAGGATGGTGCCGGAGTAGTTGCGCTCCGGGCTCAGGAAGGTGATGCGGCCCCGGGCCTGTAAAGATTCCAGGGCCTGTTGCCGGTTATGGAGCCGGGCCAGGACTTCCTCGGCGGGCAGGACGGCGGGCGGCGGCGCCGGGAGCAGGGCGCGGCAGCCGGCCAGCCCCAGCCAGGCCAGGAGCGCCAGCACTACCAGCCGGGCCATCCCGCCGGGTTTCATAGGACCGATCCCTGCAGCAAATGCTCCAGGTTGTCGATTTTCTTGCGCAGTTCCCCGGGATTGGCATCCTCCTGCCCCAGGGCCCGGCGGTAGAGTCGCAGCGCCTCCCGGTTACGCTGCAAGCGCAAGTAGACGTCGGCCAGATGTTCAGTCACGGTGCCATCCTGGGGCATTAGACGATGGGCCCGTTCCAGTTCCACCAGGGCCTTGTCCAATTGCCCCTTCTTGTAATAGACCCATCCCAGGCTGTCGATGATCTGGCCGCTGTCGGGCTTGGCTTGCAGGGCGGCCCGGATTAATCGTTCCGCCTCATCCAGGTTGACTCCTTGCTCGGCATAGGTGTAGCCCAGAAAATTCTGGGCGTCGGGGTTACCCGGGTTAATCTCCAGGACCTTTTTAATATAGATGATGCTTTCGTTCTGCTCCTGCTTCTTTTCGTAGATCATCGCCAGCCGGAAACAGATTTCCTCGGGGCGCTCCACCTTGTCCAGCCCTTGCTTGAGGACCTCGATGGCCCGGTCCCAAAGGCCTTCCTCTTCATAAAAGTAGGCACTGGTGAGATAGACCTCCTCCCGGTCCGGGGCCAGTTTCTGGAGGTCCTCCAGGATTTGGCGAGCCCGCTCCTTGTCCCCCTGGTGATACTGCAGGTAGGCCATGCGAAGGCGGGCCAGGATGAATTGCTCCGACTCGTGGCCCACCAATTGATATTCCCGGAGGGCACCCCGATTATCGCCCTTTTCCTCCAGGGCCAGGGCAATATAATAATGGGCCCGATCCTGGAAACGGGGATTGGCCAGCAGAGGCCGAAATTCCCTGATGGCGTCGTCCGGGAGTTTCTGTTCCAGGAAGATAACCCCGACATTGAAGGCGGCCGCGGGGGCGTTTTTCTCAAATCCCTTGACCGTGGCGAAGGCCTTCTGGGCCTCGCCGTAGCGATTGAGGATCAGAAGCAGGCGGCCGATGTCGGCCCAGGCCCGGGGGTTGTTGGGCTGAGAGCGCAAGACCCGGCGGTACATGGCCAGGGCCCGGCTGAACTGTTTTTCCCTTTCCAGGACCGCCGCCAGGTCGAACATAGCCGGCACGAACTGGGGGTCCAGGCTCAGGGTCTTGTTGAGTTCCTGTTTCGCCTCCTCCAGGTGGTTGGTTGCCAGGAAGAAGCGGCCAAGGTAATAATGGCCCACCACCGATTCCGGCTCCAGGCGCAGGATCTCCTGGATGGTGCGGATGGCCTGGGGAAAGCGGCCCTGCTGGGCATAGAGGGTGGCCAGGAACAGACGGGCTTCCCGGTTTTCCGGGTCCAATACCAGGATATGTTCGTACCCCCGGATGGCCTCATCCAGTTGGTTGAGGCCCACGTGCAGGCCGGCCAGCAGGAAATAGGCCTCCTGTTGTTGGGGATCCAGCTTCAGAGCCTTTTCCACGTGAGCCAGGGCCTTTTTGACGTCCCCCTGGCGCTGATAAAGGGAAGCCAGCTCCAGTTCCAGGCGGGCCGATCCGGGGTCTTGTTTGAGGGCTTCCTCGTAGTCCCGGATGGCCCCGGGTTCATCTTCCGCCAGCAGCATTTGTTGGGCCTGGAGATAGCGGTAATAGGCCAGGCCCTTGGAGGTTTCCTGGTCCTTCGGGGAGGCTGCTCCCGGGCCCAGGGCAAGGCTGGCGCAGCCGCTCAAGCTCAAGGCCAGCCCGAGGCTCAGGATCGCCAGCCCGGCCCTGGCCCTAAAAGTTCGTCTGCGTTGGACCATACAGGTTTGACCAGTGGCTATCGATGCCGCCAAACTACCTCCCCCCAGACCCCGGGGTCAATCACCCAGGGGATTGCGGTAATCTTCCCAATCGGAGATTTCTGACTTGAGGAATTGCCGCAGTCTTTTAATCAACCGGTCTTCGATCTGGCGCACCCGTTCCCGGGAGATCCGATGCCGGGCGCCGATCTCCTGCAAGGTCAGGGGCTTCTCCGCCAGCAGGCGCAAGTCCAGGATATCCAGCTCTTTGTCGTTGAGTTCCCGACGGAACTGGGAGAGCTTTTGGCGGAACAGGTATTTCAGCTCCGCCTGGGCCAGGATCTCCTCCACCTGGGGCTCCGAAGCAGTGAGGAAGTTCTTGTGGTACTCGTCGGAGCCTTCCTTCAGGGGAGCGTCCAAAGAAAGCTCCCAGCCTCCCAGGCGTTGGTCCATTTCGATAACCTCTTCCTCCCGTACCTTGAGGGCGTCGGCCAGTAGCTTGGGACCGGGCTCGAAGCCCAGGGCCCGGAGCTTTTCCTTCTCCCGTTTCAGGTTGTAAAAGAGCTTGCGTTGCGACTGGGTAGTGCCGATCTTCACCAGCTTCCAGTTGTCCATGATGAATTTAAGGATATAGGCCTTGATCCAGAAAGAGGCGTAATAAGAGAGCTTAATGCCGCGGTAGGGATCGAACTTCTTGATGGCGTGCATCAGGCCGATGTTGCCTTCCTGAATCAGGTCCAGGAGGTTCTTCATCCAATATTGTTGAAACTCCAGGGCAATCTTGATCACCAGGCGGAGGTTGCTGGTGATTAAGTGGGAGCCGGCCTCCGGATCCCCGGTCTCGCGAAACCGGCTGCTCAAGGCCTTTTCCTCCCCCGGGGTCAGGAGGGCAAAGCGGTTCGCCTCCCTGATGTAACGCTGCACCAGGTCGAGATCCGCGGGGATGGGAAGGTCCGCCTCCGGCTCTTCCTTCTCCTCTCTTTCCGGGGCTACCTCCGGTTCCAGGATCTCCGTCAGCTCTTCCGGACACTCAGAAATTTCCAGTTCGTACTGGTCGCTCACTGTTGGCTTCCCGGATCGAGGAAAGGCCGCCCGTTACCAGGCGAGCCTTACGGGGATCCCGCGCTTCTGGAGATATTGCTTGATTTCTTTGATGGTGTAATTCTCGTAATGGACCATGGAGGCAATGAGGGCCGCGTCGGCCCAGCCCTGGGTCAAGACTGCATAGAGATGCTCCGGGGTGCCGGCCCCGCCGGAAGCGATGACCGGGATGGACACGGCCTGGGAAATCATCCGGGTCAGGGTCAGCTCATATCCGGCCTGGGTACCGTCGGCATCGATGGAATTGAGGCAAATCTCCCCGGCGCCCAGGCGTTCGCCTTCCTTTGCCCACCACAGGGCGTCGAGGCCCGTGGGGGTGCGGCCCCCATGGATCACCATCTCGTAGCCCGAAGGGATGGCCTCCGAGACCCCCACCTTTTTGACATCCATCCCCAAAACGACGCACTGGTTGCCGAAGGCCCGGGCCCCCTGGCTGATGAGGTGGGAATTCTGAATGGCGGCGGTGTTGACGCTCACCTTTTCCGCCCCGGCCAGGAGCACGGCCCGCATGTCGTTGAGGTTGCGGATGCCGCCGCCCACCGAGAAGGGAATGAAAATCTCGGCGGCCACCCGGCGCACCACCTCGATCATAATCTCCCGGCGGTCGCTGGAGGCGGTAATATCATAAAATACCAGCTCGTCGGCTCCGGCTTCATAATAGAGCCGGGCCATGGCCACCGGATCGCCGACGTCCACGTTGTTGCGGAACTTGATGCCTTTGGTAGTGCGGCCATCCCGGACATCCAGGCAGGGAATGATCCTTTTACTCAGCATCGGCGCCGTCCCAGGCCAGGAAATTTTCCAGGATTTTCAGCCCAAAACGGCCGCTTTTTTCCGGGTGAAACTGGGTAGCCACCAGCGAGCGCCACCCCAGGACGCTGGGAAAGGGGAGCGCGTACTCGGTAACCCCCAGAACCATGGCCTTCTCTGTCGGCTCCGGATAGTAACTGTGGACAAAGTAATATTCGGCCTCCTCCGGCAACCCTTGAAACACCGGATGCGGCTTAAGGAAGCGGACGCGGTTCCAGCCCATGTGGGGAATCTTCAACCCTGGCTGCCCGGGCAGCACCCGGGTGCGGCCCGGGAGCAACCCCAGACAGGGGGTCTCGTTTTCCTGGCTGTATTCCAGGATGATCTGGGCCCCCAGGCAGATGCCCAGGATGGGAGTGCCTTTCCGGAAGCTCTCCTGCAAGGCCCGGTCCAGGCCCAGCTCCCGCAGAGTAGCCATGGCCTTTCCGGCCGCTCCCACCCCGGGGAACACCACCCGGTCGGCGGCCGCCACCTCGGCTGCATCCTGGGTCACCCGGCCATCCACCCCCAGGGCCTGGAAGGAGTTGACCACGCTGGTGAGATTGCCCGCCTGATAATCGATGATAACCAAAAAGGATCCGTTACCTTATCCTTAAAATTTAACCAATCCGCAGCCCTGAGTCAATAAGCTTATCCGCCGGGCCAAAATTCCTCCAAAGATAAGTTTAGCACCTTCAAGCAGATTTGTCATGGCCCTGGACCAAATCCATCCGGGCCGCAGTAGTGTCAGGCAAAGTTTTTGCAAAGCGGCAGGCAGCTGTTTGAACTACTGCCGGGCCGGAGGTTTCCAGGCCCCCTCCTCCTCACCCTGGCAATCCCTCCGCAGGTGTGTTATCTTAGCCGGTAAAATTTCCTGATGAGGCGAGAGCCATGAAACTGCTCACTGCTGCCGAGATGCGGGAGTTGGATCGGCGAGCCATTGCCGAGGTGGGGATCCCCTCCCTGGTTTTGATGGAGAATGCCGGGCGCTCCACCTATCAGGTGCTCCGGCGGGAATTTCTCGAGCTATCCGGGGAGGTAGCGGTGCTGGCCGGCCGGGGCAACAACGGCGGCGACGGCTTCGTGGTGGCTCGCTACCTGGCCAACGCCGGGATCCCGGTGGCCGTTTTCTTACTGGGCCGGCGGGACCAGGTGGGGGGCGATGCCCGGGTGAACCTGGAGATCCTGGCCCACCAGGGGCTGGAGGTGGTGGAGGTCCTGGAGGAATCCCATCTCCAGGCGGCCCTTGACCGCCTGGCCCGGGCCGGCCTTATCGTCGACGCCCTCCTGGGCACCGGCCTCAACTCCCCGGTGACCGGCCTGCTGGCCAGCCTCATCCAGCAGGTCAATCACCTTAAGCGGCAGGTCCTGGCGGTGGATCTCCCCAGCGGCTTGTCCGCCGACACCGGGGAGGTGCTGGGGGTGGCGGTCAAGGCGGACGTCACCGTGACCTACGGCTGGCCGAAAATCGGCCAGATCGTGGCCCCGGGACGGGACTACGTGGGCCGCCTGTGGCAGGTGGACCTCAGCATCCCGCCGGACCTGGCCCGGGAGGCGAAGGTTTCGATGGCCGAGGCCCGGGAACTGCGGGGACTGCTGCCTCCCCGCCCCTGGGACGGCCACAAGGGGACCTTCGGCCATCTCCTGGTGTTGGCCGGCTCGGAGGGCAAGACCGGGGCGGCAGCCCTGGCCTGCCGGGGAGGGCTCCGGGCCGGCGCCGGCCTGGTGACCTTAGGCGTCGCCCAGAGCCTCAACGACATTATGGAGGTGAAGATCACCGAGGCCATGACCCTGCCCCTGCCCCAGTCTGAAGGGGCCAGGGCCCTGGGGCGCCAGGCCCTGGAGCCCATTGAGGCCTTTGCCAGAGGTTGCGCCGCCCTGGCCCTGGGGCCGGGTCTGGGAACCCACCCGGAGACCCGGGAATTGGTGCGAACCCTGGTGCAGCGGTTGGATCGCCCCATGGTGGTGGACGCCGACGGGATCAACGCTCTCGCCGGGGACCCCCCTGGTCTGCCACTAACAAAAAAAACCAAAAAAACCAAAAACCTGGGGGCCGCCGGCCCTCGCATTCTCACCCCCCATCCCGGGGAACTGGCCCGCCTGTTGGGCTGCTCCACGCAGGAGGTGCAATCCCGGCGGCTGGCGCTGGCCCGGGAGACCGCCGGCCAATACGGGGTGGTGCTGGTCCTCAAAGGGGCCCAGACCCTGGTGGCCGCCCCGGACGGCCGCCTCAGCCTTAACCCCACCGGCAACCCGGCCCTGGCCAGCGGCGGTACCGGCGACGTCCTCACCGGCCTCATCGGCGGTTTCCTGGCCCAGGGGCTCTCTGCCTGGGATGCAGCCCGCCTGGGGGTCTACCTCCACGGCCTCAGCGCCGACTGGTTCGCCGCACGACACGGACCCCGGGGCCTGGTGGCCGGAGATCTGCTTTCGCTGTTCCCCGAGGTGTTGGGCCAATTCGCCCGGGGCTTTATCCCCCTCGTTGAGGAAGGCATATGCTACAAGCGCGTGATATCATGACGCAAGCGGTGCTCACTGTCTCCCCGGAGACCCTGGTGAGCGACCTGGCCAAGACCCTGGTGGGTAAGAATATCGGCGGAGTGCCAGTGGTGGACGCCGACGGCCGCCTGGTGGGCATCGTCACCCAGAGCGATCTGGTGGAGCGGGCCCAGGAACTGGAGTTGCCTCCGGCCCTTAATATCCTGGACTTTCACCTTTATCTGGAGGTCCCGTCCCATTTCTTCCGCAAGCTGGAGAAGATGCTGGGCGCCACCGTGGGCGACATCATGAGCCCCAAGCCGGTGACCGTCTCCCCGGACACCCCGGTGCCCCGGCTCGCCGCCCTGATGGACAGGCAGAAGGTGCACACCCTGCCGGTGCTGGAGGGGGGAAAGATCGTGGGGATTATCGGCAAGATAGACCTGGTCCGGGCCCTGGCCCGGGAGTGGGCCGATGAGGGGGCCGGTGAGGCCCCTTGAGTATGTGACCAACTCACCCCGGGAGACCAGGAGCCTGGCGGCCCGCTTGGCAGCCCGGCTGGCCCCGGGGGATATCATCGCCCTGAATGGCGAACTGGGCAGCGGTAAGACCGAGTTCGTCCATGGCCTGGCCCAGGGCCTGGGGGTGCCGGCCTCGGTGGCGGTGGCTTCCCCCAGCTTCACCCTGGTCCATGAGTACCCCGGCCGGGCGCTGCTGGTACACCTGGACCTGTACCGCCTGGAGGACCTCCCCGCCGAGCTGCTGCCGGACCTGGAGGAGTATCTTTCCGGGGAACTGGTGCTGGCGGTGGAATGGGCCCAGCGCCTGGCCGGGCTGCTTCCCCGGGACTACCTGGAAGTGCGGCTGGCCATCCTCAACGAGAGCCAGCGGCAACTCACCTTCCTGGGCCACGGCCGCCGGGGGCGGGAATTGTTGGAGAATCTGAAACAGAAAACCGAAAGCAGAAAACGGAAAACTGCCCCCTAGGAGAGCCCGATGGCCAAAATCAGCGCCCGGCGCCGCTCGCTATTGGAAAATCCTGAAGAGGTCTTAAACCTGGCCCAACGCCTGCTGCAGCAGGGGAAACTTCGCTGGAAGTGGCTGGCCCTGGGTCTGGCGCTGGTTTCGCTGGCCCTGGCCGCCTGGGCCATCCACGCCGGCATTAAGGGGCGCCAGGAAAAGCAGGCGGCCGCCGCCCTGGCACAGCTGCGTCCCAGGCTGACCGGAGAGCCCGGGTCCGAGGCCGCCCAGGCCCTGGAGCGGGTGGTCCGGGACTACCCCGGCAGCCGCGGGGCTCGGGAGGCCCAGTTGCTGCGGGCCAATCTCCTGTACCACCTGAAAAATTACCCCGAGGCCGCCAAGGCCTACGAATCCCTGCTCCCTAGCGGCGACCCCGCCTGGGATGCCTTGCTCAACGAAAGCCTCAGTTACTGCTACGAGGGGCTGGGCGACTATAAAAAGGCGGCGGCAGCCTTGAAGGCCGCACAACCGCAGCTCCCCGGGCCCTTAAGCAGCGAGCTCAGCAAGCGCCTGGCCTTACTCCTGGAGCAGGCCGGCGACTATCCGGCGGCCGCGGTTTACTGGAAAATGGTCCTGGATCAACCCGGCAATCCACTGCTGGTTCCCTACCTGAAGGAAAGGCTGAGGGCCGACGAGGCCCGGGGGAAGAAATAGCCGTACCCCATCTCTCTTCACTTCTTGGTGGCCAGCCTGGCCTTTACCATCTCGAGGTTCAATTGCACCAGGGGCGCCAGCTCCTGGTCGCCGTAAACCTTCTCGGCAGGGCAGAAGGCCAGGCAGAGGTCTTCCGCGCCGCACACCCGGTTCACCTTCACCCGGTAGCCCCGGGCCCGGTATAGGGGGATGAGAGAATAAGTAGCTGGAAACGCGAGAAATGGAATAAAAAAGATGGGGGAAAAGTGGGGATGGAGTAAAAAGGGGAACGAAAATCAAACGATCGTTGGATTATTGGGGAGGGGATTTTTTTGGGGCGCGGGGAGGCGCCCCGTTGTTATTTTTTAAAAGTTGCAGGTTTATGGCAAATAGGGCACCAGGGACCAAAGCTGCCATCTGGGAGCATAGCTTTTTTGACAACCCCAAATTCGCCACAGCGCGGACAGGCCACGGCGCCCCGGGTTATGGCGTCCAAACGGTAGCGGACGGCGAGGCGGACCTGGTCGGGGTCGAAATCCTCACCACAAAAGCGGCACTTCAAGGCTTCAAACTTAATAGATTCGGCGCACTTGGGGCATTTTTTAGTTTGGCCGGCAATAATGGCCTGGGGAGAAAGGAGAGCCGGGCGCAGATCTTCCTCTTTTGGTAAAGACGGCAGCAGCAAAATAAAGATGAGCCCGAAAGGGCCAAGGAGCATCCCGATAAAAAACCAGGCAACCCCATTGCGCCTTTTGCTGGGGGCGCAGATGGCGCAAGCGACACCGAAAAGAATCCAAATAATCAAAAATGGCATTTAAGCGATCCTCCTAATCGGCCAGCAACAGGTATTTCTTCACCAGGCGCAAGGTTGGTTTCTCGCGGTTTTCACGGCAGTGCTCATAAAGCAGGGCGATGAGGCGCGCCTTTTGAGCCGGGGTTAGCTTCAGACGCCGGTCCCCGGCCAGGAGCTGCTCCAACGCGGCAATGATCTGCATAAGCAGGTCGGTTTCAAGGGGCCGCAGAGGTTGTGCGTCATATTCCTCCGGCGTCTGGTAGAGGACCTGCGGCGCATTTTTATTTTCTCCGCGCAAAAGGAATTCTACCGTAACCCCACCATAATCCGCAATTTTTCGTAAGGTCTCCGCAGAAGGGATTGCCAAGCCAGCCTCATATTTAGAAACCATTTGCTTAGACACGCCGATCGTTTCTCCAAAATCCTCCTGATATTTGCTATCGCGCAATTTTTTTATCCGATCCGGCAACCCAGGAAAGGTTTCTTGGGGGGTCAACTTTTTTCTTGATTGGGTCAATTTATTTCTTGACTTCCTATATCAAGTCAACTAAAAAGGAGACTAAAGTATAGAAGTTAACCGAGATTATGCAGCAGCCTTGGCCACCACGGGCAAAAAATGGTTTTGGGGACCCCTTTGCCAGGGGAAAACCTCACAAAGCTTCTGTTCTTGACGCCGAATCTCCACCTTGACGGTAC
>Ga0116118_1000322_pt1 | contig 28166 bp, 28 predicted proteins | sample June2015DPH_11_5_FD_89723 | JGI IMG/M metagenome (GOLD analysis project Ga0116118, IMG submission 89723) | Peatland microbial communities from SPRUCE experiment site at the Marcell Experimental Forest, Minnesota, USA - June2015DPH_11_40 | ecosystem: Environmental > Terrestrial > Soil > Wetlands...
AAGCACCTTCAGTCGTACTTGGACGAGTACGCCTTCCGCTACAACAACCGGGACGCTACCGGTCTCGGGATGGTCGGCGCTTTCCTCGGCGCGGTTGTTCAGAAGGACGCTGCTTCTTGACGACCTTCCCGAGCACGTCAAAGACCTCGCGACGCTCAGGAACAGGGATTTCGAGGCCCTGCTCGGTCGTCTGCGTCGGCTCTCCCTCGCGGGTGAGTGGCTTCTGCTTTGGTGGCATCGGCTCTCCATGTTACGCGCTCCCGCGCTTGGGAGTGCTATCCAACCGTAGCGAGTAGTCCCAATGGGCGAGTTCGATAGTGCGTGGTGGAAGTGGCATTGGGCAGGTCGCCAAGGTGAAGGACTCAAAGGTTGCTTCCCGACCACCACGGCGGGCGCCCACGCAAAGCCGTTCTTGGCGGTCGGTCTTCACCAGGAATATGAACCGAAGCGTCACTGCATCGTCCTGAGACTGCCGAAGACCGTCGAGCCCTTCCCGGCAGAGTGGTCGCTCCGGCTTGGAGACGTGGTCTCCAACTACCGAGCCTCGCTTGACCACTTGGCTTGGGCGCTTGTCAAACGTGGGAACCGAGCAGGGAGCCTCAGCGAAGAAGAAGAGCGCCGTGTTTACTTCCCCATCTTCACCAGCCCCACGGAATTCAGTCGCCGGGCTCCGGGAAGACTCCCAGGAGTCCGCCGCACAGACCTCGCAATCGTGCGGCGCCATCAGCCCTACCAGCGAGGGAAGCGAAAACTCGCGGACCATGTTCTTTCGGTTCTCAACGCGTGCTCCAACCTCGACAAACACAGGGCGCTCCAAACGACGGTCGTGACCGTCGTGGAGTCGGTCCTGACGATCCAACGTGCGCACGACTGCATTATCACCGACTCGGGACTGAGCATCGTCCGTACCGAACCAATGCAGCCAGGCGCAGAACTCGGCCGAATCCGTGTCCGACGTACCGGCCCTGAGCCGCGCCTTGAGATGAATGGCAAGTTCGGAGCGGACGTAGCGATCGAGGGCAAGACCCGGCTTCGGCAGTGGCTGAACGAAACCCAGCGATTTGTCGGAAGCCTGCTTGCGGAGTTCAGCGACCCACCTAAGGGAGTTATCTACATCCCGCCGGGGAGCATCGCCGGGTGGCCGTAGCCCGGTCATCGGGCGTCGCCGCCCGATGTACCTAAAGCTTGTAGGGACGCGTATTCGTGAGGTTCCTGAGGTTGTGTCTCACTGTGCGAGCGATTGCATCCTGACGAGGAGACGCCTGAAGCGCGAACTGGTTCAGCAGATTCACCGCGAGCGTGTCTTCGGGTCCGGCCATCCACGGAGACATCGGAATGTGGGTTACCCCCCGTCTTCGGAGGTGGTCCAGCCAGCGCGGAAAGTCGGGCCTCACCGTGTCCAGTGACTGAGGAGCGAATCCGGAGTTGACCAAGAACTGTTCGATGCGCTCTTCGTCGGTCATCGGAACATCGTAGCCGTCCTGTACAGCCGTCAAAGGGATAGTTCCCCGCATTACGGCAGGTCGGGGTAGCTGCGGTGACGGACAACCGCGCGGAGGTGGGATGGCCCGGGACGCGAAGCGACGGTGTTGTTGGGTGGGTTGTTGGGTGGGTTGTTGGGTGTCAATCCGCTCTTCGGCTGTCGTGGCCGTGTCAGAGGAGACGATGGTGGAGGTGAAGACGATGTCCTATTCGAACCGCCAGGAGCTGCGGGAACGCTTGCGAAGGCTCACGTAGGAGTCGGGTCGACTCCTCCCGGCCGCCAAGGCCCCCACATCAAATCCTCGTGGTCGCACGAGGGTCCGTGAATACGGGCAAGCAGAGCCCGATGTACTTCGGGCCTCTGATCGGGCATAAGCCATCGTCCACAGCTCAGAAGCCAGGCTCCCTCCATCACCTCGTCAACGGGCGTCCCTCCCACGTCAATCACGATACATCGGCTCCACTGACGTTGGATCTCGTACTCCATAACCACCCAGGAAGCGACGCGAGTCGTATTTGCCGAGCCGGGTCGAGGGTACCCCGGCGGAAAGCTTGCCGCTGGTATCCCACCCATTGTCCCAAGGGATAGTCGTGTTCGACATGTCCTTGTGGGATCCGAGCCGTACCCATTCTGGCGACGTACTTTTCGAGGGCCGCAAATCCCTGTTCCCACCGCTCAGTCGCCGGATCCCACCTCCAACCCGGCAAGTCCTCGAACTCCTTGACTAGCACGCGATCGAGCTTTCCTTCTCGAAACGCCTTTCGGCGCTCGCTTGCCCACGCTCCAAGCGAAAAGCCATCCTCAACATGTGCGACAGGCACGTGTGCATGGCCTTCCCGAGCTACGAACCGCCGCAATACCGACATGGCGCGTTCTTGCCTCGCGGCGACCATGTCCCACTTCCATCCGGGTAGAGATTCCAGACGGTGCACGCGACCGGCGCTGAGCTTGCCAATGGCCCGACGACGCCGCTGCACAGCGGTCCATTGGCCTAAAGGGAACCCGCCTGCGTCGACGAACTCAACCGGGACGAAAGCCTCGCCCTCGTGCTCCGCATACTGCGTCAGCTGCTTGAACCCTTCCTCCCATTTCGTCTCGATCTTGTCGTCCCATGACCAACCGGCTAATGATTCAAGCCGTCCTCTCCGCTCAGGTGAAAGGGAGCCATCCTTGTAGGCCTTGCGTTGGGTTCCCACCCACCAACTCAATCGGAGCCCGTCCTCAACGTACCCATTCGGTAATTCGGTCATCCCTTCTCGTTCCGAGTATCGCCGAAGCGTTTCGAACGCCCTATCCCACGCCTGTTCGCGAGTGTCCCACGTCCAGGTGACAAGCGATTCAAGCCGGCAGGCCCTCTCGGGAGAGAGCCTGCCTTTTTTGAATAAGCTTCGTTGAAGTAACACCCAGTGTCCGAAGCGGACGCCTTCGACGATGAGCGAACCCGGTACGTTCGTGTCGCCTTCTCGGACTTCGTAGTCGCAGAGCAGTTTGAATGCGCGCTGCCAGTGTCCGTCCTTTACTCCCCAGGACCAGCCTGGCGTCTTTTGCAATTTCGCCTGGCGGTCAGGACTAAGGATCTGTCGCTTAAACATTTGCCGCTGGTGACGAACCCAGTGCCCGAGGGGAAACCCAGATTCACTATGTGTATCGGGCACTTCAGCATGGCCGTTCCGGCTGACAAAACGGTTCAGCAATGCATAGCCCTTTTCCCATCGTTCGTCCTTGGTGTTCCACACCCATCCCGGCACGGATTCGATCAGAGCGATCCGCTGTGATTCGAGCGTTCCTTCCCGATAATCCGTGCGCTGATGCTGGACCCAAGTTCCGAGGTTCACGCCTGACTCCACGTGCCGTTTCGGAACGGTCGCATGGCCCTCGCGTGCGGCGAAGGCTTGCAGGGCGTTGAGTCCTTCATCCCACTGTTCGGACGCGGGTGCCCAAGACCAACCTGGCAGCCCTTCGAGTAACGCACGTCGCTCGGCCAGGAGTGAACCGTCACGTCCGAGCTTCCTCTGGGTCGCCACCCAGCTTCCAAGTCGCCAAGTGTCCACGCAGTGCTCGAGCGGTACCTTGGTGTGACCTGCATGTTCCGCGAACTGTTCGAGCAAGCCGAACCAGTATTCCCAACTTGCTGTTGTTGTTTCGATGAGCCGAGCATTGAACGCACCGGCGAACTGTTCATCCACCTCCGACCAAGGCACGTCCAGCCTGATCCTGTCGGGCCGGCGCACAGGAGCGTGGACACGACCCATCTCACGCCGGATCGAGTCCAGCTCCTCGGCAAGGGTTTCGTCGTGAGAGCGTAGGGCTTTAAGAACGGCCCAGACGGTTGCAAATGCGGAACCACTCAGCACTGCTTCTGGTTCGTCGTGCTCGTCGATGAACACGGGAATCACGATCGTGCCAACACGCTTGTCCGGTGATTTGCGAATCGCGCGGCCTACCGCCTGGATAATGTCAATTTCCGATCCTTTAGGATCGATGAAAGCGACTCCATCGATTGCAGGGATATCCACTCCTTCGGCTAGACAGCGGGCGTTGGAGAGCAGTCCACGTTGATCCTCGTGGAGATCACGAAGGTGCCGAAGCAGGGAATCGCGTCTGCCTGCAGACATCTCTCCGGAGATGTGTTGTGACCACAATGATCCAGGCGGGCGATCGTCCTCTGGCATCCAAGCAATCGTCTGAACGGTCTCTTCGGAGAAGTGGCGCGCCTTGGCCACGCGGGAATGGAAGCTGATGACTTTGCGCAAGTCGTAGTCACGCATAGCCTTCGCAAGGCCAACCTGCGAGGCCAAGTTCCGGCTATTTGTTACGGACCTCCCATCTGTCGACACCAGACGGCCCCTCCGGGCTAACGATCCCGCCGTTGAGTCCGTGACTCCGATGACGGAGACCTGATAGTTGGACAACAGGTTCCGTTCAATCGCCTGGCCGAATGAAAGGAGATGAAAGACCTCTCCGAAGTGAGAGGCGTCGTCCATTGATGCAACGTCCAGCTCGGCCTTCCGGGCGATGTTCAGGACACGGCCCGTGAAGTAGCGGGGGGTGGCCGTCATGAATAAGCGTCGGCCTGCGCGGATTTTGTCCTGGTCCAGAACTGATGCAAAGTCAGATCCAACTGGGCCCGCGAGGCGATGGGCTTCATCGCACACGACAAGGTCGAATGCCGGAGACCCTGCCTGCTGAGCCTCCGCGATCCGACCCGACGACTGATATGTGGCGAACACGACCAACGACCCGTGCGCCCGGAGAAATGCGTTGATGGTCTGAGGGTCCGTTGTCGTAGGGAAGCCGAGCTCAATCGTGTTCGCGACGAAGGCATCGTGGTCCTGAACGGACTCGTCCGAACAGACCGGCAAGTAAACGAATGGGGTCTGTGCGTGGGCCGTCCATTCTCGGAGGGTCTGGGCCAAGAGCGAGAGGGATGGGACGAGCACCAATGTGCGCTTGCTGGAGAGTGCCTCACTTATCCAAAGAGCGACCAGCGTCTTTCCGCTGCCGCATGGCATGATGATTTGACCGCGACGAGCATGGGCAAAGCCACGAACTGCGGCGTTGATCGCCTTACGTTGATGCGGTCGAGGGCTTCGGCGAGCGGGTTTAGCAGGCCGCAAGTTCGCGATGGACGAGGGCCAATCGACTGCCGAAGCCTCGAACTGAGAACGTAGAAGCAACCCCACAGGACGCTCCTGCCCCTCTAATGTCCTTCGAGCATTCGCCCCGATGAAGTCGGTTGTGGCCATTAGAAGCCTGAAGACGAACTCTGGTCGGCTTGATGCCGACAGGAAAGAGTCGACATCTCGCTTGGTAATCGCGCGTGCCTCGCTGTAACACTTGGCTTGGATCGCCCAGAGACCCTCGTCGGTTTCGGCAACGAGATCGATCCCCGTGTCGGGTCCGTCGCGTCTGGGCCATTCATCCCATCGGTACACACGACGCACCCGTCTCGCGTACTCCGGCGCGTTCAACAGGTACCACCTGCACAGTTCCTCGAACTGATGCCATCGCGGTGTCGCGTCGACGGCCAGCGAGCCGAGTGCGTCGTCAAAGGTCGCTCGCATCGACTTATCTGTCGTCGTCACCCAGGTCATCGCCCATCTTCGGGCCAAAGCGCTGCTGTGCGCCTTGCTTAGTCATTCCAAGTCGGAGTCCGATTTCCTCCCACGTCTTCCCATTGCGCCGGGCCATTCGAACCGCCTCATCAAGGCCCTGCTCCGCAGCTCGATAACCAACGTGTTGGAGTTGCACGAGATCGAGGACTGATTGGTCATCGAGGGGTCTTCCTTGCGATCGAAGTACCGAGGATCCAATCTCAACGCCGGCACGGTGCGCTTCTCGGAAGTCTGGCTTGCTCCTCATTACCATTTCGTCAACGATAGTTGACGAGGTAAAGGCCGTCAACACTCGTTGACCTCTCTATGTGGTCCCAGGTCACAGCCTTAAGGTCCGCGTTTTCTGTCACAGATCGGGCCTCGACGCCCGGTTTAAGGGGCCGGCGTTCATCCGGGCCCGGCCCGCCCACGCGGCGCGTCCAGAGTCGGGCTCCGCCTTGACCTCACAAGCCGAAACCGTAATCGTGCTCGATGTCGTGGTCGTAGTCATGGTCATAGGACCGGGAGTGTTCGTGCTCCTGGACGTAGGTGCGTTCGAGCTGCGGGTTCAACTCGCGCTCCACGTCCCGGCGCTCGTGATCGACCTCCCACTCGCTGCTCGACACCTCGTTGTCGATGGTCTGGAGACGATGGGGCACCTCGGGTTGGTCCTCGAACCACCGGCTGCGTTCGGTGTCCTTCCGGGACAGGGCACCGACCTTGTGTTCGGCTTTCTCCAAGGCCTCGGTGAGCCGGCGTTCCTCGGGGGCGAACAGCCGTGTCACCTTCTCCTGCGCTGCTTGCACCCACAGCTCGTGGCGCTCGATGGCGCGCCGTGCGTCGCGCCGTATGGCCCTCGTGCAGCTCTTGCTCTCCGCGTCGCGCTCGTTTCTGAACTGGTGATAACGAGCCATTGCCAGCTCGCCTGCGGCCTTGCCCAGCTCGCCCTCCGAGCGCAGTCCTTGGTCGCGCCGGAGCCGATCGAGCTCACGCGCGGCGTGGTCCCGCTCGGAGATCGCCTGACGCAGCGCGGCGGTCACGTCCCGAGGTACTGCGGCGGCCAGGGCCTGGTACTCGGCGACCAGGGCCTGGCGTCGCAACGAGGCGCCCTCGCGGTGTTCGATCTCCGGGGTGCCGGTGTCGATGGCCCAGCGCCAGCGCCGCTCTGCTGCCCAGCTGCGCTCGAGGTCCTCTCTGGCCTGTGCCAGGCCGTCCGCCGCCAGGTAGAGGTGGGTCTCCTCTCGGGCCCGGCTCATGGCCACATAGGCCAGCTCCCGTCCGCCGCCGTCCTCGTAGACGTGGGAGACGTCACAGGTCGCCCCCTGGCTGCGGTGCACCGTGGTGGCATACCCATGGGCCAGGCGCTGCGCCCTGATCTCCTCGCGCTCGAAGCGCTGCCTGCGTCCGTCGTCCATCTGGGCCGTCAGGCGTTGCTGCTCGAGGTCGACGGACAGCACCACACCCCGCTCCGAGGTCACGACCTCGCCCCGGGCGCCCGGGGCCAGGGTCACGATCCGGTCGCCTACCGCGTAGCGGCTCCCGCCGGGAGCCTGGAGCTCGGGGCCGATCACCCGTCCCTGGGCCACCATGAGCCGGCGGGCCAGGCGGTTCAGCTCAGCCACATTTGCCCTCCGCCAGGCGAACATGGCCGCGTCCTTCCCCAAGCCCACGTCGCTCGTCCACCGCTCCGCCAGCTCGCCCAAGGCATCCGAACGCGTAGCTTCGACCACCACCCGGTCGGCGGACAGATAGAAGTCGACGGCCTTGGTCACTTCCCCGGAACGAAGCTCGATGAGCGCCCCTCGTTCGCGCTCATCGAGCTGGCGCACGTTCTGATCGAGCGTATGGACCGCCCCGCCGTGGCGTTCGACCAATGCGCCCATGGCCCCGCCCGAGCCGATGGCCCCGAGCTGGCGGTCGTCGCCCACCATCACCACCTTGGCCCCGGCCAGCCGGGCCCGGTCCAAGAGGAAGGCCACGTCGCGATCGCTCGCCATCCCGGCCTCGTCGAGCACGAGGACATGGCGATCGGAAAGCGCCAGGCGCCCGTCATCCAGGCGCCAGCGAAACGAGGCCAGCGTCCGGGCCTCGCCGAGCCCGGCCTCGCGGGCCAAGGTGCGCGCCGCCTGGCCCGACGTCGAGGTGCCGAGGACGATGAACCCGCCGGACTCGAAGGCCCGACGGACCACGGCCATGAGCGTGGTTTTCCCCGACCCGGCCACGCCTTCTATGAGCTCGACCTGGCGCCCCGACGTGGCGATCGATCGCACAGCGTTGAGCTGGCCGGCGGTCAACGGGGCGCCGAGGGCCCGGGTGGTGTAGCCGACGGCCGCCTCCACGATGGCCGGATGCAGCACGGCCACGTCGGTCCTCTGCACCCCCCGGGCCACCGCGTCGGCGATGGCGGTCTCGATGGCCAGCACCGAGGCGGTGGCATAGACCCGCTCGGTGGCCCGAGCCACGCCGATCAGTGCCACGGCCTCGGGGTCACGCAGGACGCGGTCGGCCACCTTGGCCAGCTCGACGGGGTCCCGGCCATAGAGGGCGGGGCCGACGGCCACGATGACGTCGCGCCGGGCGAACACCTTGCGCGCAGAGAGCGCCCCGTCTTGTGCGAGCACCGATGTCGCCAACTCGGAGAGCTGCTGGTTGGTGAGCGTGGGACGGAGGGAACGGTGTTGCTGGTAGTCGCGCCCGGCTTGGCTGATGTCGTCTGACAGCCGGCCCGCTGGGAAGCCCGCCGCCTCGAGCTCGGCGCTCCACATCGGAACCAGGGTCGCGACGTCCTCGTGGCGCTTGTGCTTCCTGGTGTCGCGCGCGGCCACCGAGCGGGCCTGGTAGGTGGAAAATCCTCGCTCGACGACCGCCGCCTCGATCTCGACCGAGCGCTTGGAGTGCACCGCTAGGGCCTCATCGGGGATGCCGGCGATCCTCCAGTGCCCGAGCCTGCCAGTGGGGCCGCCGTCGGCCTCGATGCCATATCCCAGGTCCACGGCCACCTTGGCCGAGGCCAGTCGCCCCACCACGGTGGCCGCGTGGAGATGCTCGCGCCACAAGGTCGTGTCGGGGGCCTTGGTGCCGCCCTTGGTGTCGCGCATCTCGATCACATTCGCCAACAGCACGTGGTCGTGCGGTCCGGGATCGCCGGCCCGGGTGGTGGCGTGCCGGGTGTGGGCGTAGACGAGCCCGGTGGTCTCGGTAGGGACCGCCGCGGTGCCCCGGCGCCCGCCGCGCTCGATGGTGCGGGCATCGAGATAAGCCAAGGTGGCGTCGCGCTCGGCGTCCATGATGGCGTGCATGTCCTCGGCCCGACTCAACACGCCCAGCTCGGCCACCGACTTGTGCGCGGCTATCACGAGCTCCATGCCCGGTCGCTTGGCCGACACCAACCGGCGGCCAGTGATCGGGTCGCAAGCGCCGCCGGATCCGTAGAGGGCGTCGTAGGAGGGGTCGTCCACCGCTCCCGACAGACCGAGCGAGGTGGCACCGCTTCCACCCCAGACGAGTGGTGTCTCACCCCGAGAGGCGTAGTACTCGAGGGCCGCACCGGGGAAGTCGTCGCCGCGGCCGATGATCGTCTCGCGGTGATAGGCGACCGAGTCCGCCCCCATCATCCGCATCCACGCCACTGGCCCGCTCCTTTTCGGCAAGGGTCACCCTTGCAATCGTGTTCAAGGTATGGGGTGGGTGTAACGCCGTTGGAGGGAAAGCCGAGGCGGCTGCGAGCGGCGAACGGCGAACGGTGCGAAGGTGGTGGCCGATGCGTGTGAACGCGGGATTGACGACAACGGCCCACGATGTCGCTTAGAAGCTCGCCGAACAGCTGCGAAATATCCCCCTCGTGATTGTCGCGCGTGGACCATGTCGAGCACCGGGCTCGAGAAGGTGGGCCTCCTGCCTGGTTGCGGGATCTCTGGAGCGAACGAGCCAGGCAAGAAGCAGTGCCGGCGACTCTCCGCCAGAACCGCTCTCTACCTGGGAGGGGTGACATTCAGGGTGACGCGGCTAAGGGGCGTTCGTGGCGTGGTTGCCGAGCGTGAGCGATACCAAGCATCGACCTGCCGCCATCGTCTGCTGGGTCACTGACATGTTGGAGGCCGGCGGCGCGCCCGAGCTGCCGCAAGAGGCAATGCCAGCGGCTTGCTGCCAGAAACGCCTCTACCTGGGAGGGTGACGTTCAGGGTGGGCGTTCTCCGAACCCAGGGTGACGTTCAGGGTGACGTTCTCCGAACCCAGGGTGACGTTCAGGGTGACGATGGGACGCCACCGTCGGACGGTCCATGCCGAAACGCAAGAACGTCACCCTCCTGAGGTATCGATCCTGGTCGGAGAGTTCTTCCCTGACGACGACCCGAGGGTGACGTTCAGGGTGACGTGCGTCCGGAAAATGAGCCGGTACGAAGAGATCGGCCCTAGATCGGAACGGCACAACTCGCTCACCGCCGGACCGGCAGAGACCACAAGACACGACGGATCAGCTTTGTTCGAGGAGAGGACCATGAGAACGAACGAGGACCAACACCCCGAAGTGAACCCGGGTGCATCATCGAGTGATGTCGGCCCTGTCCACGATGTCGCGCTGCTCACCATCCCGGAAGCGGCGAGGTTTCTCCGGATCGGTCGATCAGCGGCCTACGAGCTGGCCCGCCGATTCGAGGCAACCGGCGGTGCCGAGGGCATCCCGTGTATCCGGGTCGGTGGCCGGCTCCTGCGGGTCCCGGTCGATGCCCTGCGGGCGATGGTGACGATCAGACTTTGAGCACGCTGTCCATAAGGCGTCTTGACGAGTGGCTCGTCGACCCCCTGGACGCGAACCGTGACCTCGTGGCTGGGGTGCTGGCTTATCCCAGCTCCCGCCTCGCTGCTCCGGGTGTTCACGCTCGGCGCCGGGGCGGAACCACGGTCGCGTGCAGGATTGATGGACCGCGTCCTCCGGCGCCGTATGCTTGACGCGGTGGGAACAGACCTTGCGAGGCGCTCGCCCTCCGACTGGGTGTCTGAAGCCGTGCAAACGCTGGTGCGTGCCTGTCAACCTCGCACGATCATCCTCTTCGGGTCGGTCGCACGAGGCGACGACCGGCCCGGCAGTGATATCGACCTGCTCGTAGTCGTCGACGAGGAGTCCCAGTGGGCCTCCGCCAGCCAGGACGCGATCCGCGCCGTGGCCAGCCTCCCAACCGAAATTGATGTGATCGTGACGACGCAGGCCAGGCTCGAGGCCAATCGGGATGCGCCGGGGACGGTCGTCAAGCCAGCCGTGCACGAGGGGAAGATCGTTTACGACCGTGCCGCCTGAGGGCGTGTCCGACTCGTCGAATCCCTGGCTGACGCGAGCTCGGGAGGACCTCCAGATGGCCGAAACCCTGGCCGCCGCCTCCGGCCCGCCGTGGGGCATCTGCTACCACGTCCAGCAAGCGGTCGAGAAGGTACTCAAGGCGCTCATCGTCGAAGCGGACAACGACCCGCCGAGAACGCACAACCTTCTCCGCCTCAACGCCGCTATCGAACCTCCCGTTTTCGGGCCCGGCGACGAGGGGCCACTGGCGTCACTTGCGGTCTGGGCTGTCCAGCAGCGCTACCCCGCGGACCAGCCAGAGCCAACGAGGTCCGATGCAGAAGAGGCCCTGGACTTCGGTCGGCGAGCGCTCACCGATGTCGAGCGGCGCCGCGTCGGTTAGGAAAGTTGGAGGCTGTCGGTTGTACGGCTGGGGTCGGGCCGGGGAACGCACCCGTAGTAGAGCGCTCTACAACGGACCGGATTGGGGCGTATTCACCGGACGATTCGCCGCACGCAACAGCAGGTCACGGCACGTACCAGCTCGGGTGATGTGGTCAAAGAGACCTTGCCAAGGTGAGGGTCGCGGGTTCGAATCCCGTCGTCCGCTCCAGACACCGTCATCCGCTCCAGGCACGACCGTGACGTGGCACCACAGCTGGACGGCAGCCATCGCGTGGTGGACGGGCGATAGCCGCCGATCTCATCGGCCGCCCGCGGTGCTTAGTGTCTGCCTTTGAGGCGGCCGGGTTCGAGGAGGTCGACCTCGCAGGCTCACGACGACACGTCATGATGTTGCGTGTTGGTTCATGATCACCAGCCGGCATCGATCATGAACTTCCCAATCGGAGCGGCGGTGCGGACCTTGCGAACGCTACTAAGACCGAGCGTTGACGATCCGACGAAACGGACGGTAACGAGCTGCCGTACCGGGACATCTGCATGTGGAAACGCCACCGCGAACACCAGCCGCGAGGTGCCGGGCCCGGTGGCGGAAGACCGCCTTGCACGGTACAGCTGCTGTTAGCCTTATATCCAGCGACGGACTCTCGCGCAGTATTGGCCGTAACCGTCAAACATCTTCAGGGAGGCCTCCCCTCAACAGGAATGACAAACCAGTTCACGTAAACCACCGCGAGAGGCAGGAAGAAGAGAGGCCATACCTGAACGAGAAGGCCCGTCTCTCCGATATAGAGGAGGATGAGCCCGACATACATAGGGTTCCGGGTAAGTCGGTAGGGTCCGCCCGTCATGAGCACCCGGAATGTTTCACCCGGAACGGTGGTAGTTGCGGCTCTGTGGAACATGAGCAGACTCGATGCTGCAAGTCCCGCACCGACCGCAAACACCACACCTCCCGCAATCCGTACGACAAGCGACGTTGTCGCCGAGCTGGCGTGGACTGGAACGAGCAACTGCAGGCCAACGCCCATGAGATAGGTCAGGACAAACACCCACGGCACAGGCATATGCAAGAAAGGTTGCCTCGGACCCCCAGCCTTCTCCTGCCTGCTTGTAGTCACTTGACCTGGCCCCATCTTGTGATGGTCCCTCAATGGGACCAGAGTTCGATGACGCTGCCGTCCGCTAACGACACGATGCTCAGAGCCATTTTGTCGTGCTGGAACCCTGACCGGTTCCTGCCGGGAGTAGCACGTCTTCGCGCCAGCCGGGCACTGATCCCGCCAATTCTCGCGAACCGTCCGGGATTGATCGGCTGGGTCGAGCGGGGTGCATCGATCTGGCCCGTGGTGGGCCTCACCGGTGTCGGACTCGATTGCCTTCGCGGATTAACATCGGCGCTTCGATGCTGGGACAAGTCGCCTTTATCTGCGCAATGCCAATGGAGTTCACCCCGCTCAAACGGAAGCTATCTCTCGAGAAGACCCGTGTCGGATTGGTCGAGATCCATACCGGCTTGCTGGGCGAGCGGCCGGTGGTAGCCATCGTCACGGGTATTGGCACTGCGCTGGCAACCGCAGGACTCGAGCGTCTTGTGGAAACGATCGACGTCGAACGAGTCGTCGTCGTCGGCATCACCGGCGCGGTTGGCAACGAAACACCGGTTGGCACGCTTATCCTGCCCGAGGTCGTCGTCAACAGCACCACCGGTGCCGAGTACCGGCCGGATCGGCTCGGCGAGGGCAAACCGAGCGGCAAGATGTGGACGAGCGACGTGCTCATCACGGACTTCGATGTCATTGGCTGCCTGCGGGCCAAGGGCGTGGTGTCATTGGACATGGAGACGGCCGCCGTTGCCGAGGTTTGTGAACGCCGTAACATCCCCTGGTCGGTCTTTCGGGTGATCAGCGACCACGTAACCGACGGCAGTGTGAACGAGGAGGTCTTCCGCCTGAGCAACCAGGACGGGACGCTACGCGCCAGGGCGGTCACCGCCTACCTATTGAAACACCCACGTCGTATCCCTGGGATGGCTCGAATGGCCAGGGGGGTGAAGTCGGCAACCAATCACGCGGCGGCGGCCGCGATCAGCGCAGTGTCGCAGCTTCCGATCTCCGGACCATAGACGGATCGACGGGCTAGCCCCCGGACAGTACGAGACCGACCCGATCCACAAAGGAGTCCGTCGAACCGTATCGGTCGTGCGCGTAGCGCCCGCCCTGGCTGCCGAGCGCGGCGTGGACCTCCGGGTCGAGCATCGCCTCGATGCACCACACCAGCTCTCCGGGTCCGTCGAACCAGAGTCCTCCCGACCCGGTTTCGGCATGCTCCTGTGCTCGCGATCCTTCGGGCACGACGATCGGTGTCCCGTACATGAGCGACTGCAGGCTTCGGCGAGCGAACAGCGACCCAGGTCTCATGTCCACGGTTAGGTAGGCCCATGCCATGAGTCGCATCAAGTCGCTCGCGCCCTTCATGCCCGGCGACTCGTGGACCACCGAGTCGGGCTTGTATACGACGAGCGCGTCTGACGCCGACACCGCTACTCTCCGAGCCGGAAAGCGCATCCGCAGAAGGTCGGCCCACGCGGTTGAGCCCTGAGGCCAGAAAGGCTTTCCAAGTATGACGAGCAGATAGTCCCGGTCCTCTCCGGCGTGGGGCTCGGGCTCGGCGCCCACGCTCGGGTTGACCGCAAGTGGTAGGCCCACGAACCGGACCCGATCTACGCCTAGCAGCGCTGCAGATGCATCACGTTCTGACTGGGTGAAAACGAGGACGTCGCCTGCTCGCGCGAACATTGGCCGGAACACCGGCAGGGCCATGCTGGCGAGGTCCATCGCGAGCGGAACGAGCACGAGAGGCACGTCGGCGCAGGATCTCTCGATGATCCTCAGAGCGCCGACCTGCCGGTAGTCGGCCACGACCACAAGGTCGGGAGCGATCTCGGTCAGGTGCACGCCGCCGGGCTCCCAAGGATCAGCGGGTCCCCCGACGAGCAGCTTTCGAAGGAAAGCGTCCTCTGATGGGAAGTCGCCCAGGTTCTGTGGCGGGTTCGGCGTCGTGTCACCGAAGGATCCGCCAAGGGCAGCGAGGACCAGATCTCGCCTTCGGTCCGAAGCGCGGTCCGCGGTCGCGAGCTCGTACACGGAGAAGACGCCGTCCTGATACTGACGTGGCCGCTTTCCCTGTGTCGTTATCACGTGGATGTTGGCTGAGCAGGCCAGTGCGCCTGCCACCTGCCTCGTGGCCCAGCAGACCTCGTCGGTGCCCCCCCAGTGAGGCGCCAGCACCGCCACCGTCGGGGCGTCCGCTGAAAGCTTGCACACCTGTGTGAAGCGGCCCATCAAAGTACCGGTGGCTCATCCCGTGGGCCTGGGTCAGCAGAGCTGTCGGCGGACCTTTCGGGTAACACCTGATGCAGCCAGGCTGCGAGCTTGGCATCATTCTCGGCTTCGGCGAACTGCCGCTGCAGCATCGCGTTTGCAAGCTCGTCACACCTGTGGGCGAGCGCGTCGTTCGTTCTCACCACCCGCGCCAGGAACTCTCGCTCCTCGCTGAGGTACGGAGCGAGGACGCGAAAGGCGAGCCTTCCGAAAAGGCGGCTTACCCTCCCCTTGATCCCACCCCCGATGACAGCCGGGTCGAGGCGGTCAGGGAGCATCCAATGACGATGCATGTAATACAGGGACTCGTCGTCCTGCATGGGCGTGTGGGAACCGGGCAAGCCTGTGGGGGGCAGTGGCAGCCAACGCTCCGCGCGGTTGTCTTGCCTCACGCGCTCGATGAGCTCTCTGGCGTCGAGTGCGTGCTCTTCCATGCTCCGCCTCCTTCGTCCTGACCTGATCTGCGTCGGAGACCTGGCAACGGGACCGGGACCTTCGAACACCGAATGCTACGTTGGCCGCTGCATGCAGCACGACATGGGGAACGAGCCTGCGCCGACTGAGCCGAGCACCCTCGTCTCGGCCTCGCGGGGCAGCTTCGCAAAGGGCCGTGACATGCCGCCATCCACGGGCAGCCTCATGCTCGCCGGTGCGTTGCAATGGTCGGTCGACCGCCTCTTGGAGCTCCTAGTGCGACCTTCCCCCGAACGGCTGCGCTTGGCCTGGGACGTCGACGCGGCAGGCGACCCCGTTGCATACCGATCGTGGCTCTCGGAGGTCGCCAAGCGCCGGCAGAAGGGCGAGGTGGGTACCGCCTGCGACTTACCGACAGATGGTCCGCTTCTCAGCGTGGTAGTTCCGGTGTACCGGCCAGAGGTCTGGTACTTGAGAGCCTGCATCGACAGCGTCAGGGCACAGACCTACCGAAACTGGGAGTTGTGCGTATGCGACGACGCTTCAGACGATGAGCGTGTGACATCCTTGCTGGCTCAGCTCTCGTCTGCCGATCGTCGTGTGAAGGTTGTAGCCAACGACGTCAACGGTGGAATATCTCGGGCGACCAATTCGGCTCTGGCCATTGCTAGAGGTGAGTACGTTGCCCTGCTCGACCACGACGATTCGTTAGAGCCTGAGGCGCTCGCAGAGATAGCGAGGGCGTTACAGGTTCATCCCGATACGGACGTTCTCTACAGTGACAACGACAAGATCGACGAGCAGGACCGTCAGTTCGATCCGCACTTCAAGACCGATTGGGCACCCGATCTCCTGCTCACCTTCCCGTATCTCGGTCATCTGCTGGTCGTGAAACGTGACCTCCTGGAGAAAGTCGGCGGGTTCCGTTCTGAGTTCGACGGGAGTCAGGACTACGACGTGATGCTGCGCGCCACGGAGCACGCCCGCCGAGTTGTGCACGTTCCGAGGGTTCTCTATCACTGGCGTCAGGTTGCCGGCTCTGCCGCAGGTGACGAGACTGCGAAACCCTGGGCTCACGAGGCCAGCAGGCGTGCTCTGGAAGATGCGCTGTGCCGACGGGTCATCGATGCGACCGTGGAGAACGGGGTCTTCCAAGGCTGGTACGACGTCCGCCGGAAGATCGTCGGGAGCCCATCGGTTACCGTCATCATTCCGTTTCGCGATCAGGCATCGCTCACCGCGCAGTGCTTGGTTTCACTCGAGGTCGCGCCCGGGTACGACAACTTCGAGATCCTGCTCGTCGACAACGGCAGTGTCGAGCCCGAGACCCGGGCTTTTCGCGAACGCATCGAACGACTCGGGACACGTGTTCTCGAGTACCCAGGGCCGTTCAACTGGTCCGCCATCAACAACCTCGCTGCCAGAGAGTCCAACTCCGAACTGCTGTTGTTCATGAACAACGACATCGAGGCGAGGAGGGAAGGGTGGCTGCACGCTCTAGTGGAGCTCGCGCAGGTGCCAGAGGTGGGGGCGGTGGGCGCGCGCCTTGTCTTTCCCGACGGCGTGATTCAGCACGCGGGTGTTGTCATGGGGATGGGAGGGATTGCAGGCCACGTGTTCTCCGGCATGCCTGCAGGTCGGCATGGCTACTTCGGCTGGGACGCTGTCGTCCGGCCCTACAGCGCCGTCACCGGCGCGTGCATGATGAGCAGGAAGACGGTGTTCGAGGAGATCGGTGGTTTCGACGAGGAGTTCAATGTGGCTTACAGCGACGTGGACTACTGCATGCGGATGTCCGACGTTGGATATCGCGTTCTCTTCACCCCGCACGCCGAGATGGTTCACCACGAGTCTGTTAGCCGCGGGTTGTCCGGCCAGGCGGGCGACGCTAAGCGCTTCGTTGGTAAGTGGGGTAGGGATCGGTTCCGAGTGGACCCCTTCTACAACTTGAACCTGGGTCTGCTGTCCACGTGGTGCGCACTGCGTCCACTCGACGAGGACGAACGCTGGGAGAAGATCGTCGACGATCTCGTAGGGTCATAGCGGTTCCGTGATCGAAGCTCCGTACGGTGTCTGGCGTTCCCCGATCAGCGCTCGTGACACGGCGCGCGGCGGGGTGCGTCTGAACGGGGTCGGTTTCGGCGCTGATGGCAGCGTGTACTGGTCGGAGGGACGCCCGAGCGAAGGCGGCCGGAACGTCATAGTGCGCCGAGCCGACGACGGCAGCCGGGCGGACGTGCTGCCCGCAGGGTGGAACGCTCGTACGAGAGTGCATGAATACGGCGGCCGCGCATGGATTGCCGTTGGCGACGGTGGGCTGGTCTTTGCCAACTGGGACGACCAACGGCTCTATCTCCTCGAGTCCGGCACTGCCACAGAGCCCCGGCCTCTCACGCCTCAGCCCGCTGAACCTCAGGGTGAGCGCTACGCAGACCTTGTTCTCGGCCCAGACGGTCGGGAGGTCCTGTGCGTGCGTGAGCGTGCTGTGAGGGGCAGCGCGGTGACCCGCGACATTGTGGCCGTCGCTCTCGATGGCAGCTTCGCTGTTCGAACGCTCGTCGTGGACGGTCACTTCCTGTCCAATCCCCGGCCGTCCCCCGACGGACGGCATTTGTCGTGGCTCACCTGGGACCACCCCCGGATGCCCTGGGACGGGACCGAGCTGCGCGTGGGCGAGATCGGCGCGGACGGCTCGGTCGGCATCCCCCGCACCCTGCTCGGGGGGGCGGAGGAGTCGGTGTTCCAGCCGGAGTGGGCGGACGATGGCGCGCTCTATGCGGTGTCTGATCGAAGCGGCTGGTGGAACCTTTACAAGGTCAGCCTCACCGGTGATCTCGAAGCTCTCTGTGAGCGTGCCGAGGAGCTCGGAAGGCCCCAGTGGGTCTTCGGTATGGCTACCTACGGAGTGCTGGGTGATGGGCGCATAGTGGTGATCCACGCGAAAGGCACCTGGACCATGGGCTTGCTCGACCCGGCCACGCGAGTCCTTCACCGGGCAAGTCCCGACCCTTCCGGTCGTTTCACCTACTTCGAGCCCGTGCTCGCGGTCCATGGCCCGCTCGTGGCTGTCGTTGGCGGCGGGTCCGTCACTGCGCTGTCGGTTGTGTGCTTGGACACGCGCACCGGGAACCTCGAGGTGCTGCGTTGCAGCGTCGGCGAGGTACCCGACCCCCGCTACCTACCGGTGGCGCGCTCGGAGACTTTCAGCGGCCCAGGCGGTCGCGACGTCCATGCCTTTGTGTATGCACCGAAGAACCCTGAGTTCACCGGCCCGAAGACAGACCTGCCTCCTTATGCGGTGTTCGTCCACGGCGGTCCGACCGGTCAGATCTCACCGGTTCTCGACTTGCAGGTCGCCTATTTCACCAGCCGCGGCATCGGCGTGGTGGGCGTCGACTATGGTGGCTCGACCGGGTACGGCCGCGAGTACCGCAACCGGCTGCGTGGCCAGTGGGGCGTCGTCGACGTGGAGGACGTGGTCGCGGTCGCAAGAGGCCTGGCAGAGCATGGCGAAGCAGATCCACGGCGTCTGCTGATCCGTGGAGCTAGCGCGGGTGGGTGGACCGTGCTGGCAGCGTTGACTCGCACAGACGTCTTCGCCGGCGGTACGTCTTACTACGGGGTGGCGGACCTGATGGGCCTCGTGGAGGACACGCACGACTTCGAGTCTCACTACATCGACGTACTTGTCGGCCCTTTGCCCGAAGCCCGCCCCCTCTACGACGAGCGCTCGCCCCTGTCACATGTCGACGAGCTCGACTGTCCGATCCTGCTCCTTCAGGGAACCGAGGACAAGATCGTCGCTCCCAAGCAAGCCGAGATGTTCCGCGACGCGATGGTGAGAAAAGGCATCGCGCACGCGTACATCGCGTTCGAGGGGGAGCAGCACGGCTTCAGGCGCTCAGGGACGATTGAACGGGCGCTCGAGGCCGAGCTGTCCTTCTACGGCCAGGTGATGGGCTTCGAACCGCCGGACATTCCCGTGCTCGCGCTCACACGTGGGGGCGGTCGAAACACCTGACGGGAGGTGCTTGCACTCACGCGTTGCTCACGAGCGCCGTGTCTGCGGTCGGCTTCGGGGCAACGGATCAGACGCGTGGCCCAGCGCTGTTCCTGAGCTCAGTGAGGAGATGGTTGATGAGGTCATCTGGGCAGCGCCGGGGGCCACGAGCCGCACCGTGTGACACCGGGCCGTAGGGTCGGCCCCGTCAACTCTGGAGGTGCCCATGCCCATCGATCCAGTCCTGCGGACGATCCTCGAGCGGATGGCCGCCCTGGAGCAGGCGCGCCCCTCAGAGATGACCCCCGAAGAGGTGCGCGTCACCTACATGGCGATGGCCGGCATGGGAGCGGTGCCGCCGAACCCGCCGGAGGTCCAGGACCGCACCATTCCCGGACCGGCGGGCGAGATCCCCGTGCGGGTATACCGCCCTGTCGGCGCCGCTACTTCTGTCGGCGCCGAGACGCTGCCCGTCGTGCTCTTCGTCCACGGCGGCGGCTGGGTGATCGGCAGCGTCGACACCCACGACGCCCTGTGCCAACAGCTGGCCGCCCAGGTCCCCGCCATGGTGGTGAGCGTCGACTACCGGCTCGCCCCGGAGCACCCGTTCCCGGCCGGGCTGGAGGACAGCCTGGCGGCCACTGCCTGGGTGTCGGAGCACGCCGCCGATCTCGGGGCGGACGCGACCCGTCTGGCCGTGGCGGGAGACAGTGCCGGGGGCAACATGTCGGCTGTCATCTGCCGGAGGGCCCGCGACGCCGGAGGCCCCCCGATCGTCTTCCAGCTGCTCATCTATCCCCCCACCGACCTCACCAACTCCTATCCTTCGCACAAACAGAACGGGCAGGGTTACCTGCTGACATCGGAGATGATCGACTGGTTCACCGGCCACTACCTGGGCGACGGGGACTGCCGGAACCCAGATGTCTCGCCGCTGTACGCACAGAACCTGTCAGGGCTCCCTCCGGCCCTGGTGATCACAGCCGAGTACGACCCGCTGCGCGACGAGGGTGAGGCCTACGCCGAGCGGCTCCGCGATGCCGGAGTGGATGTCCGCCTCGTGCGCTACGACGGCATGGTCCACGGCTTCCTGCAGATGAACGGTGTGGTGCTCGGCGCCGCAACGGCTATCGCCGACGCCGCAGGCGTGCTGCGGGAGGCGCTCGGTCCCGCCAAGGTCTGAGGACCTCCCCCGACACGGCGGCTGCACGACGGCCGTGGAAATGAGAGCGTGGTGCGGTGGACTTGCCGGTCATGTCCCCGGTTGCCCCCATGCTGGCCAAGCTCGCTCGTGAGCTGCCGATCGGAGAGGGTCTGGTCTACGAGCCGAAGTGGGACGGCTTTCGCTGCATCGTGTTTCGCGACGGGAACGAGGTGGAGCTGGGCAGCCGCAACGAGCGTCCTCTCACCCGGTACTTCCCCGAGTTGGTTGGTCCGCTTCGTAGCTACCTGCCTGAGCGGGTTGTGCTCGACGGCGAGATCGTGATCGCCGGGTCGCGCGGCCTCGACTTCGAGGCGCTCCTGCAACGCATCCACCCGGCCGAGTCACGTGTCTTGATGCTCGCCTCATCGACTCCGGCTTCGTTCGTAGCCTTCGACATCCTCGCGCTCGACGAGCGCGATCTGCGTCGCGCTCCGTTCGGTGAACGTCGTAGGTTGCTCGAGGAGTGCCTGTTCGGCGCGCGTCCGCCGGTGCACGTCACACCGGCCACCTCGGACCCAGAAGTGGCGCGCGATTGGTTCGTTCGTTTCGAGGGGGCGGGTCTTGACGGGGTGGTCGCAAAGGCAGTCACCCGGTCCTACCGCGAGGACGAAAGAGTGATGGTGAAGGTGAAGCACGAGCGCACCGCGGACTGTGTCGTGGCCGGTTTCCGCTGGCACAAGTCGGGCGGGACGGTGGGCTCTTTGCTGCTCGGTCTCTACGACGACGCGGGGATTCTCCACCACGTGGGCGTGGCCGCCTCGTTCGCTATGGTCCGGCGCCGCGAATTGGTGGAGGAGCTCGCCCCTTACCGCGTGACATCCCTCGAGGGGCATCCGTGGGAGGGGTGGGCCGAGGCGGAGGTGCAAGGCGCGGCCGGGAGAAAGCCCGGAGCTCCGTCGCGCTGGAACGCTGACAAGGACCTGAGTTTCGAGGCGCTTTCACCGAAGCTCGTCTGCGAGGTCGCCTACGATCATCTCCAAGGTGGGTGTTTCCGGCACGCGACCACTTTCCGTCGCTGGCGTCCGGATCGGGTGCCCGAGACCTGCACCTATGCGCAGCTCGAGACCGTCGTTCCCGAGGAGCTGGAGGCGGTCTTCGGAGCCTGAGGAGCGATCAGTCGGGCCCGGGTCGGGCCCGACTCGGTGCCACCCGCCGGGGCTCGCCACGTTGTTTTGCGAAATGCGGTGGCCAGGGTGCGTCGCCGAGACCCTCGGCCTGATCGTGCTCGGCGAGCTCGAGGAGCGGTGAGAGGTCATAGCGGTGGTCGTCGATCCCCTCCGCAGGGTCGCCGCGCTCGGCGAAGCGGGCGGGGACCGTCGCGATGGTGAGATCACCGGGATCAGCGTCGAGAACCTCGTCCCATTCGAGGGGGCACGAGACGCGTGCCTCGGCGTTTGCCCGTACCGAGTACGCGGAGGCCACGGTGCGGTCCCGGGCATTCTGGTTGTAGTCAATGAAGACGCGCGGTCCGCGTTTCTCCTTCCACCACGCAGACGTGGCGATGTCGGGCATTCGGCGCTCTATCTCGCGCGCAAGAGCGAGAGCGGCGCGGCGTACGTCGGTGAAGCCCCACCGAGGTTCTATGGGGACGTTCACGTGCATCCCGCGCGACCCGGAGGTCTTGGGGAAGCCGGCCATGTGGTGGTCGTCGAGCACGAGGCGGGCTTCGAGCGCGGTTACCCGCACGGCGTCAAAGGGCACCTCTGGCTGGGGGTCCAGGTCGATCCGCAGCTCATCAGGGTGATCGACGTCGCTTCGGCGTATGGGCCAGGGGTTGAGGTCAAGGCACCCGAGGTTGACCGCCCACAAGATGTGGGCCACGTCGACGGGGCACAGCTCGGCGGCGCTGCGGCCGCTCGGAAAGCTGACCGTGACCGTCTCTATCCAATCGGGGTGGCTGTCGGGAACGCGCTTCTGGTAGAAGAAGGGCCCTTGCGCGCCGTCGGGGTAGCGCTTGAGCACGGTCGGTCGCTCTCGCACCCCGCGTAGCGCGCCGGGTCCCACCGCCAGGTAGTAGCGCACAAGGTCGAGCTTGGTCTCGCCCCGCGCCGAGAAGAACACCTTGTCCGGGTTGGACACCCTCACGGTGTGATCGTCGACCTCGATCTCGACGGGCGGGACGTTTTTGGCCACAACTAGATGTTGACACGCCTGAGCGGTGCCGGCTCTGGCGAATCCTCCCCGGCGCTCTCGGTTAGCTTGACGACGATGCAACCGGTTGAGGCGCTGAGACGGATCGCCTACCTTCTCGAGCGCGACGGAGCCGAATCGTACAAGGTGCGGGCGTTCCGACGAGCCGCGGCGGCGATCGCAGAGCTCGGTCCCGAGAGGCTGCACCAGCTGGCTGCGACCCGTGGACTACGTCAGCTTTGCGGAGTTGGCGAGACGACGGCGCGAGCCATTACCGAGGCGTTGGAGGGAGGAGCGCCGTCGTACCTGAGTGCCCTCGAGGCCCGCGAGCCTTCGAAGCTCGAGGGCCGCGCAGGGGAGCTGCGAGGGTTGCTGGCAGGGGACTGCCACAGCCACTCGGACTGGTCCGACGGGGGGCAGCCCCATCGACGAGATGGCGGAGGCCGCTCGAGAACTCGGCCACAGGTACCTTGCGCTCACCGATCACAGTCCTCGGTTGACGGTCGTCCACGGCCTTGATCGAGAGCGTCTCTTGCGTCAGCTCGACGTGGTGCAGGAGCTGAACTCCGAGATGGCTCCGTTTCGGATCCTCACGGGCATCGAGGTCGACATCCTCGAGGACGGCTCACTCGACCAGGACGAGGACCTTCTCGCCCGGCTCGACGTGGTGGTGGCGAGCGTCCACTCGACGCTCAAGATGGAGTCGGCCGCGATGACGAGGCGGATGATCGCCGCGGTCGAGAGTCCTCACACTGACATCCTCGGGCACTGCACCGGCCGGATACTGGTGGGGCGCGGCCGTCCCGAGTCCAAGTTCGATGCTGACGCCGTCTTCGAAGCGTGTTCCCGAACCGGGACGGCGGTTGAGATCAACTCGCGGCCCGAGCGTCGGGACCCACCTCCGCCGCTTCTGCGAAAGGCGGTGGACGCAGGTTGCCTGTTCTGCGTGGATACCGATTCCCACGCTCCCGGCCAGCTCGAGTGGCTCGGCAACGGTTGCGAGCAAGCCGCGGATGCAGACGTTCCGCACGACCGGGTGGTCAACACTTGGTCCATCACGCAGCTGTTGACTTGGGCCGACGCCCACGTTGCATGAGGCCGTACGGGCTCGGTCAAGAGCCACCACTCGGCGAGGAGCCATAGCCTCGTTCAGACCCACAGCCTCAGCCGATCCGGATCTCGCGCGCAGACGGGACTCGCGAAGGGCTGAGCCCTGCCCTTTCGACAGCGCTCGCGAAGCGCCGCGCGTCGCGAACAGCACAGCCGCACTCGTCGTTATTGAAGTACACGTAAATGGTCGCCGACTTCGGCCACATCGCGGCCAGTCGCTCGGCCCACGAGCGCAGGGCACTCGGGCCGTAGCAGGGTTGCGGATGCGCCCGTCCTGCGTGGAGCCGCAGGTACCCCCAAGTTGTTGTGCGCCAGTGGGGGGTCTTGCGTCCGGGGGCGTCGCTCAGGCAGAAGGCGGCGCCGTGGCGGGCTAGCACTGCGGGTGTGTCAACCTCGAACCACGACTTGTGGCGGGGCTCTACAGCCACAGCGACGTCGTCGGGGAACTGCTCGAGGACCTCTTCGAGAGCCTCGAGGTCGGCGCGCAAATTCGGCGGGAGCTGCAAGAGCACCGGCCCAAGCTTGGACCCGAGATGTTCGGCGTGTTCGAGCAGCCGCTTCACAGGCTCCACGGGATCGCGCAGGCGCTTGGTGTGGGTGATGTACCTACTCGCCTTAACCGCCAGCACGAAGTCTTCGGGTGTGCGCGACCTCCAAGCTTCGAACGTCGACGGTTCGGGCAACCGGTAGAAGGCGCTGTTCAGCTCGACCGTGGCGAAGCGAGCCGCGTAATGCTCGAGCCAGCGCGCCTGAGGAAGACCCGAGGGGTAGAAGCGCTCCCGCCAGTGCGGGTACTGCCATCCCGATGTGCCGATGAGCACAGGCACGATGTCAACGCTATTCGAGGACTTCGAGCGCCTGGTCGACGATCGTCACCGTGGAGGTGTGAGCGTGAGTTGCGGATCGCTCGATGAGCCCGTGCAGGTAGATCGCAAGGCTCGCCAGAGCTGCGCGCGAGTCTCGGGCGAGCAGAGGGACGGGTTCGCTCCCTCTGTCGAGGCCCGAGACCTCGAGGAGGGCTTGGCGGAGCGCGAGCAGGCTCGAACAGGCCGGGACGGTTCCGATACCGACGACGCGAAGCCAGGCGCTCAGCGCGAAGACGAGGGTGAGGTTCTCCTCGACCAGGTCGCCACGGACCAGCCCGGCGAGGCCGAGCCCCGCCTGACGGGCGAACTCGCGAGCGGCGTCTCGGTGTGCGAGAGCCGGTTCAGGCACGGGCATCTCGGTAAGGCGCACGATCGAACCTCCTTCGAATCCAGTGTCCCAAGTGGGTGTGTCGCGTTGGTGGACCGCGCGCGAGCCCAGGTCAGGACAGTGCCCGGTACGCTCCGTGGGGACATGTTGGTGGAGTCACCTGGGAGGTGCCCATGGCGCGTGCTATCTGGACGGGCTCGCTCAGCTTCGGTCTGGTGAGCGTGTCGGTCGGGCTGTACTCGGCCACCGAAGACAAGACCGTGCACTTCAACCAGTTGCAAGCCGGCACCGCCGACCGTGTCCGCAACAGGCACGTTAACGAGCGCACGGGCGAGGAGGTCGAGTACCGCGACATCGTGAAGGGCTTCGACCTGGGTGCGGGGGAGTACGTGATGGTGACCCCGGAGGAGCTGGAAGCCGCGGAACCCCAGAAGTCGCGCACCATCGACGTGACCGACTTCGTAGGCCTCGACGAGATCGACCCCATCTACTTCCGGCGTTCGTACTACCTCGCTCCTCAAGGTGAGCAGGCGCAGCGGGCCTACGCGCTCCTCCTGGAGGTGATGTCGGAGTCGAAGAAGGTGGGCATAGCCACCTTCGTGATGCGGAACAAGGAGTACCTGGTGGCGGTGCGCCCGGGAGACCGTTTGCTGGCGCTCGAGACGATGTTCTTTTCCGACGAGATCCGCGACCCTCGCTCGGAGATCGAGGGAGTCCCCGTCGAATTCGAATTCACGAAACGAGAGCGTGATACGGCGATGCTTCTCATCGACTCGATGACGGCGGAGTTCGATCCCGAGAACTACCACGACTCCTATCGTGAACGTGTCCAGGAGCTCGTGGAGCGCAAACGTAAGGGCGAGGAGATCGCCGTCGAGCCGCAAGCACCGAGGTCTGCACGCGTGGTGGATCTTGCAGATGTCCTGCAACAGAGCCTCGAGGCGGCGAGAAGTCGCCATCGCGCCGGCGGGGATCGAGCCTTACGGCGAGAAGGACTCGCTCCGGCGGCCAGGTCGGCCGGGGGGAAGTGCGAAGCACCCGGGTCAGCCGGCCCGTCTCGCCATGCTCCCGGTGCCGATCTCTCTGAACTGAGCAAGTCCGACCTCTACGACCGAGCGAGCGAGCTCGGCCTTCCCGGACGCTCGAAGATGAGCCGGGAGGAGCTGCAAGACGCGATTCGCTCGGCCGGCGGCTCGCGCCGACGCCGTGCGTCGTGAGCTTCGAGACAAGGTCGGTCCGGTAGGTCGGTCCCGGGGTCGGTCTGAGGGGTTGCTGATTCGGCTCGAGCGGGTGGAAGTGCGAGCCGACGTCAGTCCTTGGCGATCAGCTCCACGACCGGGATGACGCGCTTCGTCTTCTGCTGATACTCGGCGAACCCCGGGTAACGGCGGGCCTGCTCGCCGAAGATGAGATCCCGATCGTCGCCGGTGACCGGCGACGCCGTCGCCGTGTACGTGTCGGTTCCGACTTCGACGGTCACGTCGGGGTGAACCATCAGGTTGTGGTACCAGTCCGGGTTGGTATCGGCACCGGCCTTGGAGGCGAAGACGAAGCGCCGTCCGTCGAAATCGAGGTACATCACCGGGTTGACCCGCTCCTCACCTGTCCTCGCCCCCGTGGTGTGCACGATCATTATCGGCGCACCCTGGAACTGGCCGCCGACCTGACCAGCTTTGGCCCGGAATTCCTCGATGATCTTGCGGTTCCAATCATGTGTCTCGCTCATTTCCTGCCTCGGTTCACAAAGAGCACGATATCGGTCCGCACGCTCCACGATGCCCTCTGATTGTGTTCCATCTCCCGTGGGTCACAAAGGTGACCGGTTCTCGAGCGACGACCTCAAGCGAGATGTACAGCGTCTCCGATCAACAGGGCTAGCACCATCGCCATTACCACGACGTAGATCGCGCTGATCCCCCAGCGCCAACGGTGGTCGGCGACCCAGAAGCGCCGCATGGCTATCACGTCGAAGATCAGGGCGACGACGGCGATCGGGATTCCTATGACGGGGCCGACCCGTGCGGCGGCACCGAATGCAGGGGTGACCACGGGCAGGATGACGTAGCCGAGCAGGCAGCGAAGCCCTGACAGCGCGATCGACGCGTTGAACATTCGGTGGGCGGCCGCCTCTCCGGCACCGGCAGTCTGGCCTGCGATGTTCTGCGGTCGCTTCTCGGGGACGAGCAGCAGCCGGCGTACTACCGGCTCGGCTCGCTCGAGGCGCGCGCCACGCGTCCGGATCGCGACGGTGCCGTTCCCCACAGGTCACACGCTACGTCGTGCGCGTCGGAGCTTTGAGTCGCCGGTACGTAGTTCAGGCGACCGGGCCGATGGCGAGGCGCACGGTGGCTGTGTGCCGTTGGCCCGAGGAGTCGACCCATGCGACCTTCACCGAGTCGCCAGGATGGTGGGCGTACATCAGGTTGGACAACGTGGTGGGGGAGTCCACGTTCGCTCCGCCGAGAGACGTGATCACGTCTCCGGCGGAGATCCCCGCCTGGCTGGCAGGCGTTCCGCTCTCGACGCTCTTGACCTGCGCGCCCGGGACCAAGAAGGAGCTCTGCACCACCACCCCCAGGAGAGCGTTTGGTCCGACGTGTATCGTCGAAGACCCGTTTCCTGCCGCGATCTGGTGTGCTATTGAGATCGCCTGGCTGATCGGGATGGCGTAGGACGTGCTCGTCCCGGATGGGAACTGGAACCCCGCAGACGCCGCTGTGTCGATGGCTACCACGTGTGCCGAGTTGTCGACCAGGGGTCCCCCCGAGTCCCCGGGCTGCAGGGACGCGTCGGTCTGGACGAGCCCGGAGAGCTGCTCGGCACTGCCGTCGATCTCGTCGCTGGCAGTGATGGTCTGGTTCAGGGCTGTGATGTTGCCCGTGCTGACACTGGGCGTACCCCCGGTGCCTCCGGCGTTGCCGATGGCGGTCACCGCTTGTCCGAGCGTGAGCTTCGAGGAGTTGCCCAATCTCACGGTCGCGAGCCCCGATACTCCGGTGAGGCGTAGCAAAGCGATGTCGTTCGTCTTGTCGGTCCCCAGGACCGTGGCTGAGTAGGTTTGGCCGTTGCCCACGTCGGTGACGCTCACCGAGGTCGCTCCCTCGACGACGTGGTTGTTGGTGAGCACTTCGCCCGAGGAACTGATCACCATCCCGGTGCCGGCGGCGGTTCCTTCTTGGAGGCCGAGTTGGGTGTTCACGTCCACCAGCCCGGGATCCACCTTGCCTGCCACGCCCGGCGTGGCCGGTGCCCCGGACGCCCCTGATGACGGTCCGGTCCCGCCCGAGCCCAGTCCCGAGGAGGAGCTGGGGGAGGGGTTGGAAGCTCGCCCGGCGAGCACGCTCACCACGGCCACGACCACGACCAGTACGCCTACGGCTGCCACTCGTAGCCACTGGTTTCGAGGTTCTGCCTGTGGGGGCGGTGGCCACGTGGTTCCGGGGTAGGCACCGGGCACGCCCCACCCGCCACCGTGTC
>Ga0116118_1000351_pt1 | contig 27118 bp, 28 predicted proteins | sample June2015DPH_11_5_FD_89723 | JGI IMG/M metagenome (GOLD analysis project Ga0116118, IMG submission 89723) | Peatland microbial communities from SPRUCE experiment site at the Marcell Experimental Forest, Minnesota, USA - June2015DPH_11_40 | ecosystem: Environmental > Terrestrial > Soil > Wetlands...
ACGCGGCCGGTCAGATAGTTGAACATCATGACGGCCGGAATCGCCACGAACAGGCCGACGGCGGTGGTTACGAGCGCTTCGGAAATGCCGCCCGCGACCGCTGCCAAGCCGGTTGCCTTTTCCTTGGCAATACCGTTGAAGGCGTTCAGAATGCCGACCACCGTTCCGAACAGTCCCACAAAGGGAGCCGTCGAGCCGATTGTCGCCAGACCGCCCAAGCCACGCTTCAGTTCCGCGTGCACGATGGCTTCGGTGCGCTCCAGCGCACGCTTGGATGCTTCAATGGTCTCGCCAGGAATTTCACCCGGGCTATCCTGGTGGGCCCTGAATTCCATAAGGCCCGCGGTGACAACTTTAGCCAGGTGACTCTTCTTGTTGCGCTCGGCGACTTTGATCGCTTCGTCAATCTTGCCTTCGCGCAGCGCCCCGGCAACTGCGGGAGCGAACGAGCGGGACTGATTGCGGGCGGCGTTGAAAGCCATCCAGCGGTCAATCATCACGCCGATTGACCACCCCGACATGATGAACAGAATGATGACCACGGCTTTCGCCAGAATACCCATCTGCTTCCAGAGCGAAATCGGGTCCCAACCGACCGTGCCCTCGTCAAAGAGCCAGACGGCGAAAAGATGGAAATTACAGAGTGCGACTGCTGCCAGATTGACTACCATGAGTTGCTTTTCCTCCTCAGAACTGTTTCGAACTTGTTTCTACACGCTTGTCAAAAGTCTTCGTGTTGCACATCCGCAGCCGCCCTTCATTCGGTAGCACTTACGGCACGACCGAACAGACCGCGGAAAAAGTCGCGTTTCGCATCACGGCATCGCTTTAGCGATGCCGTAAGTTCTTTCGAAATCAGACGGCCCTTTAAGGGCTGGGCAGCGAATACCGGCTTGTCCTCCAGCCTGTTCAAACCGCCACAAACCTAACCAACACAAGCTGGCCGGGAGAGTTTAGCCTCCGGTCAAGCTAAAGTTCACAATCACCTGGGTCTCCACGGCCACCGGCTCGCCATTGAGCAGGTATGGCTTATAACGCCACTGTTTCACGGCCTCGATCGCCGCCGGCGCTAGCATGGGGTGCCCACTAACCAACTGAAGATTCTGAATCGTGCCCTCTTTGCTGATTTCCGCCTGCAGCACGACCTGCCCCTGAATGCGGGCCTGTTTTGCCAGCGGCGGATAATTCGGCGTGACCTTCTTGATCAAAAGACCGGTCATCACACCCGTTGACACGCGCTGGCGCGGCTGGACCGCGATTTTCGGGACTGCGATCTGGGTCGAGCTGAGAATGCCGCCGATCACACCGCCCGCCTGGCCTCCGGGAATGCCTCCCGGGACACCACCCGGGACGCCGCCACCACCCAGATCGGGCGCTTCATCTTCTTTGATCATCTGAACTTTGCTTGGAATCTTGGTGGGTTGACGCAACTGGCCGTTGACGAGTTCGCTCTGCATCTTCACCACCCTGACGGTAGCGGCTGCCGGCGGGGGGGGCGGCGGCGGCGGCGGCGGCGGCGCTACCAGGAAGGTCATTAGCTGCGTCTTGGGCAGCGCGTCGGTATAAATCAGCGGGATCAGGATCAGGACCCCGACAAGCATTACCTGCAGCACGAAGGAAAAGACGGTGGTACCCAACCGCTTGGTTCCGGGTCTTTTGCCTGAAACAATGAGGCTGTCTTCAAACATAGGCTTCTCCTACACCAAACCCTACGATAACTTAGACACCAACCACATCCTCTTTGCTCCCGCTCTTTCGACTTATTTTCTCTACGAATTCCTGCCTCTCGGGGCAACTGAAGATTCTACGCCACATGACGGTATTTAGACCTTAATTTTTTCCTTCGGCTGCGTTGGGCCGTTGCCGGGCCGCAGCGGCATGGCAATCGGCTTCTTGCCGCGCTCGCCCCGCCATTCCTGGTAGGCGACCAGAATCGGGGCGGCAATTGCGATCGAGGAATAGGTCCCGATCAGGATTCCGATGACCAGGGCAAAGCTGAAGCCGTGCAACACCTCGCCGCCGAAAAGGAACAACGCAAGCACAGTAAGGAAAGTCAGGCCCGCTGTCAAGATGGTTCGGCTTAAGGTCTGATTAATACTCTTGTTGACGATGTCGGCCAGCCTGTCCCGCCGGAGCAACTTGACGTTCTCCCGTATGCGGTCAAACACGACGATGGTGTCGTTATTCGAGTATCCGATCAGGGTCAGGATGGCCGCGATCACGGTCAGCGATATTTCCCAGTTCAGCAGCGAGAAAGCGCCGACCGTGATCAGAGTGTCGTGGAAGACCGTCAATACGGCGGCCACGCCGTAGATCCATTCGAAGCGGAGACCCAGGTAAACCAGCATTCCGGCCAGCGAATAAAGAGTGGCCCGGATGGCTTGCCCGCGCAGTTGCTGCCCAACCTGCGGGCCGACAATCTCGACGTTGCGGATACCAAAGTCCGAGACGTAGAAGTTGTCCTGGAGCGAGGCGACGGCTGCGCGATCGGCCACACTCTTCAGCTCGTCAATCGAGCCCAGCACGCCGCTTTTCGTCTTGTCGCGATAGTCGACAATGGCCTGAGCCAGCGCGGTGTAGCGCGGGTTGGCATCGGCGCCGGCTCCAAGGAAGAGCGGATCTTTCTCCAGAAGATAATCGGCAATGGTCTTGGAGCTGGAGTTATTGAGGTCCTGCTTGCCTGCTGGAGCGTGGCTTTCGAGCGCCTGAATGATCTGGATTTTACCCTTGTCGAGAGCCTGTTCGCTGGTCTCCTGAATATCGAGCTGGATCAGCACCTCGTTGCTATTGTGCGCTTGGTCGTAGGCTTGGACGCGGGCGTTCTTTAATCCGGCGCGCTCGATCTCCGCGTGGATGGCGGCGACATTGGGGGTGTGCGCGTACTTCACGTAGACCAGCGTGCCGCCGCGGAAGTCGACGCCCAGCGGGATGCCATGCCAGAACGCCATGGAAAGCACTCCGGCCACGCTGAAGATCAGCGAGAAGGTGAGAAAGTACCACTTTTTCCCGAGGAAATCGATGCTTGTGTCTCTAAAAAATTCCACGCTGCTTACGATCCCTTCAAAAATCTGCTGTTTGCTGTTCGTCGTTCGCTATTCGCTTTTCGCCATGCAAATGATCCTCGCGAACAGCGACCGACGAACAGCGCCCTCTAAATGCTCAGCGCTTCGCCGCGTTGCTTCCTGCTCAGCACCCAATCAAAAATCATGCGCGATACAAACACCGCCGTAAACAGGTTTGCGAGCAAACCGAAGACCAGCGTCGTCGCAAAACCCTTTACCGGCCCCGTACCGAAGAGGAACAGAATCGCGGCCGAGACGATGGTGGTGACGTGCGTATCGACGATGGTGACCCAGGCGTGGCTGAATCCTTGCTCCACGGCCGAGGGAGGCGTCTTGCCATTCCTCAGCTCTTCCCGGATGCGTTCAAAAATCAGGACGTTCGAATCGACGCCCATGCCCACCGTTAGGATGACGCCGGCAATACCCGGCAGCGTCAGCACCGCTCCGAAGTAGCCCATGAACCCGAGCAGAATAACCAGGTTCAGGATCAACGCGATATCGGCATTCACGCCCGCCCAGCGGTAGTAAATCAGCATGAAGATGAGGACGGCGAGCATGCCGACCGTGGCCGCCTGAATGCCGGAACGAATCGAATCGGCGCCCAGCGACGGCCCCACCGTGCGCTCTTCGAGATACTTGATGCCGGCCGGCAAAGCGCCGGAACGCAGCGTCATTGCAAGGTCTTGCGTCTCTTGCTGGGTGAACCGTCCGCTGATGACGCCGTTTTCACTGATGGTGTCCTTGATCACGGCCACTTCCTGCACCTTGTTGTCGAGAACGACCGCCAGGGAGTCTCCGACGTGAGCGGAAGTGAATGCACGGAATTTGCGGCCACCCTCACCGGTGAGGATAAAGCGGACGTCCGGCTGGCCATTTTCGTCGGTGCCCGGTTCCGCAGTGCGAAGATCGCGCCCGGTCACGGCCGAGGCGCGAGAGATTATGTACCAGGCTTCGCCGCCTTCGGTGTCACGCCTCGAACCGATGCTTTTGCCGGGCATCACGACAGTGTCCTCAGGCAGCACGCCACCATGCGCTTGTAACGCCGCCTGCTCGCTTGGGTATGCTGCCTGTCCGTCGATCGATTGCTTGATTTCAAGCATCGCAGTGGACTGCATGATTTCCTTTACGCGCGCCGGATCGTCCACGCCCGGAAGCTGGACAAGAATCTGGTACTTGCCGAGGCCGTGCGGCGCAACGTAAGGCTCGCTCACGCCGAGCTGGTCGATGCGATTGCGAATGGTCTCGATGGCCTGGGTTACCGCATGGTCCTTCAAGTCGGCGAGGTTTTGGCCCTTCATCGAAACGGTCCAGGAATTTTCCGCGCCCGAGGTCGCGTCGTACTCCGGCAGCCGGTCGGAAATAATGCTCTTGAAATCGGTGGTCTGCTCCGGAGGAACGCCCTTGACCACGATCGTTTCCGGATGGTTCACCGGATCGGGCTTGGTGATGTCGGCGTAATTGATCTTGTGCGTCCGCAAGCCTTCCTTGAGACGCGCAACCGCGTTGTCGGAGTCGACGTTGACCGCGTCATTGACCTGCACCTGCAGAATCAGGTGCGTCCCGCCCTTGAGGTCGAGGCCCAAATGAATGCGGTCGGTGATTGCCGCCAGCATACCCCTGCCCGACCAGTCCTTCGGAATGCCGAAGACGCCGAACAGGAAGACCAGCAGGATCCCGACGACAACTGCCAACTTCCACCTGAGGTTCTTATTCATGAAAACCAGTCGATCGTCTTTGGTCGTTGGTCGTTGGTAAAAACCACAGCTGCTTCGCGAGCCGCCAACGACAAGCGACCACCGACTATTTTCCTTCTTCCGCCGTCGTCACCGATACCACCGATGCGCGGCTGATCTCGAGTTTCAGATTGTCGGGCGGCACGCGCAAGACCAGCGCATCGTCCTTGAGGCTGACGATCGTCCCGCGCAGACCGCCGCTGGTTACGATCTTGTCGCCATTTTTCAATCCGCCCAGCATGGTCTGCCACTTTTTCTGTTTCCGCTGCTGCGGCAAAATCAGCAGAAAATAAAAAATGGCAAAGATGAACAGCAGGGGCGCCAGCCCGAGCAGACTTGTGCCACCGGGTAGCTGCATCCAAAACGCCAATCCGCCAGGCATGCCAGACAATATGATTTCCACCGCCAAGTTGATCCTCTGTAACGAAATGCCTTATTAAAACCGCGACAGTCTGAAGCTCCCTCTACGGGCCAGCCAAGCAAAACTCGGCACAAGTTTGCTTCTTTCGCCGCCTAACTTCGGGAATTCTTTTCTTCTATGGCCGGAGATCCTACAGCTTCGTGGCTAGAACCGGCGATACCGCGCTCCGGTTTTGATCGGAACGGCACAGAAAGAAACGGACCTTATTCCCAAGCTAAATAGAATGCAGGACGGCTCGTCATGTGTCAAGGACGCGACGCCGAATTTACAGCCGGGAACCGCCGGTGCTGGGTGCGTGGCCGGCACGAATCCAGGCGCGGACGGTCCGCATCGTGGCCAGGTAAAAGTGCAGGTTGTGGACCGTATTCAAAACCTGCGCCAGCAGTTCGTTCGAAGCATAAAGATGACGCAGGTAGGCCCGTGAATAACGCTGGCAGACGCGGCAGTCGCAGGCGGGATCGAGCGCGCTGTCGTCCTGCGCGTACCGGGCCTGCTTGATCGAAACTTTGCCTTCCGAGGTAAACAGCAACCCATGGCGGGCGGCGCGGGTGGGCAGCACGCAATCCATCATGTCCACGCCCAACTGAGCGTATTGTGCGATCTCTTCGGGAGTACCCACCCCCATCAGATAGCGCGGCTGATTGGAGGGAAGATGCTCGAGCGTGAATTCGACGATCTCGCGAGTAAGCTCGCGCGGTTCGCCGACGCTCAGCCCGCCGATGGCATATCCGGGGAAGCCGATGTCGATAGTCCGCTCGGCGGATTCGCGGCGCAGTTCAAGGTCCATGCCGCCCTGCACGATGCCGAACAGAGACTGGGTACTGGCCACTGGCCGCTCCTGATGGCTGACGGCTGACGGCTGATGGCTGCTCCCCCAGGGCACCTCGTCCTTGTATGCTTCAAAATAATTTTTGCTGCGCTCGGCCCAGCGCAGGCTTAGTTCCATCGAGTCGCGCGCGCGCTGGGGGTCGGTCGGATACTCAGTGCATTCGTCAAAGGCCATGATGATGTCGGCTCCCAGGCCGATCTGCGCCTCCATGGCTTTTTCCGGACTCAGAAAGTGCGAGGAGCCGTCCAAGTGCGAGCGGAACGCCACCCCTTCTTCGCTGACCACACGGAGATCGTTCAGGCTGAAAACCTGGAAGCCGCCCGAATCAGTAAGAATGGCCCGGTCCCATGACATGAACCGGTGCAGCCCGCCCATCTGGCGAACGGTTTCTACGCCAGGACGCAAATAAAGATGATAGGTATTGGCGAGCAGAATCTGGACGCCGAGTTCTTCGAGCACATCCTGCGAGACGCCCTTGACCGAAGCCAGGGTTCCGACCGGCATGAACACAGGCGTCTCGATCTCTCCGTGAGGAGTGATGAGCTTGCCGGCGCGAGCGGCGTCGCGGGCGGCTTCAATCTGCAGGCGGACAGGCACGGGGGGATTCTAACTGAACTTAGAAGTTAGAGTTTGCCGATTGATCCTTCGTTGGCAAGATTGGATGCCCTGAAAGTCCGACTCGGGCCGCTAGTTGCGCTGGCCAGGCAAGAAAAACGCGGGCCAGGAAGCCCGCGTGAATTCCATTGTAAATCGATTTTGGCTTATGCCGATTTCCGCAGCGGCTCGGCTTCGACCAGCGGCGCATTGACCAGGTGTTCGCTCAGGAACCAAGCCTGCAATTCGCTGGGGCGAAGCACATCGCTCACCACCAGATCGTTCGTGCCGGGGTCGCCCAGTTTGGTGGCAAGCTCCGCGATTTCGCGGCATTCGGTGATGATGAGCTCGTGCGCGTCAAGCAGGCGAGACAGTTGTGCGGGAACCTCTTCGCGTCCTTTGGGCGGGCGCGGAATCCGGGTCAACTCGGCGACGTCGGCCGCCATGGCGATACTGATTCCGCCCAGAAGCATGATTCGTTCCGCGATCGTGTCGACGGTCGCGCTCTGTTCTTCATAGTGCTTATCGAACAGAAGATGGAGTTGATAGAAAGTCGCTCCCGACACCTGCCAATGGGACTTCTTGTAGAGATCCCGAAGAGTCATGGTGTCGGCTAACAGTTGGTTGAGTTGCTCGGTCATTTCCAGCCGGATTGGCTCTTCCAATTGCAACGGCAACACACTGGTCACCGTGCCAAATGCCTGGAGTTCGCGAGCTGTCTGGTGGTAGCGGGGTTGCGCTGAAGCCTTGTTCGAATTGGTGGAGATTGGTTTCTTAGCCATAAAGTTCTCCTGAAACTACGGATTTTGGGGGCAAGCCAGAAGACGAGGAAATTGCCAGAAAGAAGTATCTGCTTCCGGTCCAGTTTTCCGGTTCAACTCTTTGGATGCGAACCGCCGGGAATGGATTCCGAGCCTGCCCGAACGGAAACTCCATCCCAGGGTATAGCGATCAAGGGTATGCCGATCAGTCGGTGGACAGCAGTGCCTGCCGTGCGCTCTCAGTCGGCAGCGCTGCGCCGGATGCCGTGCACCTCAGTCAGGAAGTCGACTCGAGGCGCGCCTTTGACACCCGCGCTTGCCATTTTGGCTTTGAGTTCCTCGGAAGCTATGAATGCGCGCGCCTTTTCTAGACTCTCCCATTCGAAGAAAAGAGTAAGGCCGTTGGCGTTTCCAGCGCTGCGGAAAATACGGCAACTGCACTCGCCGTTCTTGCGCCGCCAGTCAAAAGCGGAGTCGAACGCCGCTTTCCAGACCGTATAGTCGGCAACTTCGTGGTAGATGAGAACGTTGATCATGATTTCGGGGGCACTCCTTTCACGGTGAAAACGTTGCTCCAAACGCAGGAAAAATGCAAGAGCGGAGATCACGAAGGACTGGTTGCGGCCCGCTGTAGTTTAGCTCTCAGCAATTGGAGGCAGGCCGAGCCACTGGCCCGCCACCGGATACACGGGGAAGTAAATGGTCGGGACGGCCGGATTTGAACCGGCGACCCCTTGCACCCCAAGCAAGTGCGCTACCAGGCTGCGCTACGTCCCGCGTTTATGCGGGTTTCCTCCCAAATTGGGTACTTGCCTCGGGAGGGCGCATGGGCGGCTTTTCGCAGTTCATCCGTGAACGTCAGTATTTGCACAATGTTTCCCCTGCAACAATCGAGTGGTACAAGCACACGCTGAAATGGCTGCCCACGGAGACCCCCTCGGCTGATGAGCTGAAAGACGCGGTGCTCAAGATGCGTGAGCGCGGACTGAAGGCAACCGGCTGCAACTCCGTAATCCGGGCCATCAATTCCTATCTCCACTGGAGCAGCGCGGGAGAGCGTAAGTGCGGTCCAGGTTGCCGGCACCTACGCATCCCACCACTCAAAGAGCCGCAATTGATTCTGCCCACGTTGACGGTGCAGCAAGCAGCCTTGCTCATAAACTGGAAACCCAAAAATCTCTATCAGCGGCGGTTGCACGTGCTTGTGCTGCTCTTGCTGGACACGGGATGCAGAATCACGGAGGCCCTCAGTCTTCGTGTGAGTGAGATTGATTTTGACAACCTGCTCATCACGCTGGACGGCAAGGGACGCAAGCAGCGCATGGTTCCATTTTCCTTTGAGCTGAAAAGAGCATTGTTCCGATTCATCCGTGATGGCGCCCGCAAGCCGGATGCGCTCTTACTGGCGAGCAAGAATGAAACGCGATTGGGGCGGCGGGTGATGCTCCGTGACGTGAAGCTACTGTGCGGGCGGTTGGGGTTTGTCCCTCCAGGGCGCACGTTGCACAGTTTTCGGCATACGTTCGCTGTGAATTACCTTCGCCGTGGTGGGTCCGTGTTCCATCTGCAAAAGGTGCTCGGCCACAGTACGCTGGAGATGACGAAGCGGTATTGCAATCTCGTAACCTCGGACCTCCAGGCGGTGCATCAGCGGATTAGCCTACTGGCATCGTGAAATCGGCTCGCTGTGAATGGCCCGTGCGGGCCTTCCGGTGCGTTCTGGCGCATAGTTGCGGCGGGATGGCACTCTGGCATGGGTTTTTCGTCCTGCGCTTGCTAATGAGGCCGAAATGGTGCTTTTCTTAACTGCGCTCGGTCATTTTCTGGTTATGGTGGCGTAAACTGCTGATTCTATTGAAAAATCTCATTTTGAGAAATTGTTCATTCACGTAAAAAATAGGTCGACGGTGGGCTTCGAGTGCTTCCCTTTTAACATTTCTTACCATCCACGGCATACCCCCTATGTGGATTGCTTAACCACCCCCGCCTGTGTTATGCCACGATTCCAGGCGCGGGCGTGTGAGCCCGGCCAGCTTTGCCATACACAACACGACCTGATTTCTGCTCTCCGCTTGACTTGATAGAGTCAGCAGCGGTCCAAAAAGCAACTGTGTCATGTCAAGTAGCAGGCGACTTTCAGCGCCCGTAACGTGTTTGTTTGCCACAGAATGCATCAACCCTCTTCTTGTATGAGAGTTGACATGAATATATATATAGGAAGGTATTCTCACTGTGTCATGTCAACACTCACACACTCACTGAACCGCATCCTCCCCGCATTCAACACCACCGGCATACGCGCGATAGTATTTCTTGCCCGACAGCGTGACCTTGCCCTCGGCTTGCGCCACTCGTCTCCAGCGAAAGAACGCGGATGCCGAGCCGAAATGTTTGTGGTATTTCAGCTCTTCACCAACCGGTGTGGCTGCGAAAACCTGTGCTTCCATTCGGGCAAGCGCCGAATTTTCATCCTTTGTATCCGGTTCGCTCGGTTCCGTGGTCAGCGTCAGTCCTGCGTCTGTCCAGGTAAAGAAAAATTCCTCTTTCGCCGTATTCCGTGGCATGACATTCATCTTGCGGACATTCTTATCCGCCGTTTTTTCTATGCTGATGCAGGTTTCGCTCTTGCGCCCGAAGGCTACGCTGCCCATGAACTGGTCACGCCCGCTGGCATAGCGGTCATTCTCTTTCTGTTTGGGACTGCCCAACGTGCCCACGATGGCAACCCGGTACTGTTTTGCCACGCGCTGCAATTCGTCCAGCACGTCACCCACGGCGTCAAGCTTGTGCAAATCGGGAGTCCAGAAGTCCAAGCCCTCTAAAATCCACAGTTTCACACCGGGCCGGCTTTGTATCATGGCCTCTATAACAGCAGCCGGGCGTTCTTTCTGTTGCGCTCGCGTGAGACGGATGACGCGGGACATTATTTCGTCAACGGGAACGGGTAGCTTGGCCGCGTTGCACGTCCGCCGCATCGATGCGGAACTGCGGTCATGTAGAAGGAGGCAGTAGTCGCTAGCCGTGGTGGCGTGCCCGTACGTCTCTCGGCCTTGCCGCGCGTCCTCAGCCATTCGCAGCAAGGAATGCGTCTTGCCCGCGCCGCTCGGACCACCTACCAAGGACACCTCACCCAATGGAAACCACCCTTCCTCACGTTTCGGGAGAGGTTGGATTGTCCAGATTGTGGGCGCGTCTTCATCCATCGGTTCCTCTTCGTCGAAAACCAGCGCGCCGCCCTTGATGGCCTTCAGGATGGTCATGGAACGGTAATCCTCGCGCTCCAGCTTTTCCCGATAGAGCGGGGATTTGAGCCACGCCGCGTCGATAGCGTAAGAATTGTTGTTGAGTCTCCGCGCGAGAAGGTTGCACAGGGTCAAGTCCGCCCGGCTGTGGTCACCATCGAAGTCACTGAGATCCCCGGCCATCAGCTTGCGGTATTTCTCTTCCTCGGTGCCCGCACTCACCACGATGCCCGGCTTGGCCTGCATTCCAGCCACGTGCTTGCACAGCGCGTTAATCTGCTCTTGCCGTGGCATCAGGTCCGCTGGGGTCTTGCTCAGATGACGGCCAGACAGCGTGAAATAGAATCCCGAGCCTTTGATTTCAATTTGCTTGAAGTCCGGGCCGGGCCGCACGATGGAGTCACCTTTTTTACCGGTGTTGACGCCTCGGTATTCCTCGGGAAAGTCCGCCAAGCAGAGAACGTGCGCCCCGTATCCGTTGGGGCTGTATTCGCTGTAGGAGTCCAGGGCGATTATCGTCTTTCGTGACTCCGGCGTGAAGTGACCCTCGAAGGCATCACAGCATTCGTCGAAGTCAACGCCGGTAACCGGCACGCCATCCACGCGGCCTAACACAATTCCGATGCCGTCAAAGCCGGTTGCGGCCTCACATTCCGCGTACGTGGACCATGTGGCTGGGCCATTGGACTTCGCATGGCAGCCCGAGGGCATGTAAGGGACTTTGGTTTCCTTGCCCTTGACTACCTCACGATTCCAACAAACAAAACGGCGTTGCTTTTTTACCGCGTCAATGCTTATCTGCACTTGGACACCCCGTCTCCGTCACAATTTCGTGTATTCCCTCGGCGTCTTCGCGTCTCAGAAATGCCCTCATTGATGTGGACAGGGGCGCGAGAACCTTGAAACCCTTGTGATAGCTTTCCAGGCCACGCCAGACCGCGCGAAAAATCCCCCGTCTGCGAAGCCGGGGAGTGAGCCAAACCCAAGCCAGAGTGGAATAACCCAATGTGTCCATCATCACCGCGCCCTGATAGCTCTCCCCGCCTTTGATTAGGTACACAACACGATTGGGGCCATTGAGCCGCGCATCTAGAAACCAGTAGGGCATCCACACGCCGCTGTCCTTGGATGTCTCTTGTGCGAATAGGCAGGCGTAATGATGCACCGCGTCAATTTCCTCTTGGCCGCTCCAGGCTCCTACGCAGCGCAAAGCGTCCCAAGTATCCACGTACTCACAGAAACTCCGCAGCCCAGATTCATCTTTGATAAATTGCTTCATCTGGAGACTGCGGGCATCCTGAAAGAACGTCAGTGCACGGACAGGTTGCGGTCTTTCCACCACAGTCCCGGACAGGAACCGCATGGCCCCCCGGTGATATATGGAATCCTCGAAAATGACATCTGGGTCCGGTGCCGGGCGCAACAGCGGATTCTCCAGAAAACTACTACAGGCTTTAGCGCGGCATACCTTGTGAAAAACGGAGAGGCCATTGCGGGATAGAAGCCAAACGCGGTCAGCGGTTTCGGGGAATTGTGTGGCCCTCCGACATATTAGAGCGCGCGCGGGACGGTCGTCTCCCATCTCGGTGTTGCAACTTAGACAGCGCGTGTCCACGAATATGGGCTGCCCGTCAAGTACCTCGCACTTCACAGCATCTCCACAGTGTCCCTCGGGAGCAGCAACCGATGCGTTGTGAGGCCCGCGTCTTCCGCGTCCTCAAATTCCCGCTCTACCTCATGCCCGGAGTGACCGCGTGTACCACGCAATTGAGTGCCTGTGGTGAGCCGGGGTATGTAAGCCCTCGGCAAGCGGCGCGCGGCCAGCAAGCATTCCAAAGCTTCGCCCGCCAGTGTCGTGCGATGGCACTCTCGCTCGGCGCACGCGTCAAGCATTTCCTGAAACAACGGCTCCGGCAGTTCCACATCAAAAGACAATTTCATTCCTACCTCCGGTTCCGGTTGCGCAGTTCAGAGCCAATCCGGCGGGTAAATTTGTCCATGTTCTTGTCCAACACCCGGTCCATGCCTTCCGAGTCCAAGGCTTGTATCTGCGGGGCGAAATGGAAGTGATGCACGTTGCCCCCGCCCGCGCTGTTCTTTACTTGGTCCGTTAGTTGCTTGGTAATGACCGTCTCACCACCGTGACCCACGATGGGCACCGCGCCAAAGCCGGGTATCTCGCCGCCGGACTCGAATGATATAGCCCCGGTGAAAGCCCCGATAGCGGCGGCGGGTGCCATGACGGCACTAGCGGGGAAGGGCACCGCTTTCCACACGGCCTTAAAGGCCGCCGTGGCCGCCGACGAGGCGTCCGATAACTGCCCCTCTTTGTTGAGCAGAATTATCTTGAGCGCGTATTCCGCCGCGGATTCCAGCATCTCGGACCCCATGCGCTCAAAGGCTTGCGCCATGTTCTTACCGTGCATGATGCTTTGTACCGAAGTCTTGGCTATGTCGTTAGCCATCTCCAGCTCAGCCGCGTGCACATCGTCCGCTCGCTTTTTCTCGGCATCTTTCTGGATTCTGGCTTGCTCGTTAGCGGCCTGTTTAATGAGCTCGGTTTTCTTGTTTTCGTCGGCACGCAACGCGGCCACGCCCTGTTCGCCTTTTTGCTTCTGGATTTCGATGTCGCGGTCGAGCGCGGCCAGCTCGACGGTGAGGCGGTCTTGTGATGCCTTAATTTCCGCTTCCATTGTTTGCCGTGCGGTGGCTTGGTGCATGGCCAGGGCGTGCTTGTCCGCCTGTTCGTCGGCGGACTCTTGCAGCCTGGCCATTGTCGTGGAATGTCGCAGATCTTCCTCTGCCAATTTCTGCTGCACGGTTTGGAACTCTTTGGCTCGCTTCTCCCGGTCGCGCCAGAGATTTCTATCCAGTTCTTCTGCAATGTCAGTGGTCTCTCTGTCCCACCGTACGGATTCCTCGGCTGCCTTTTTGCGCTCTTCCATGGCGCGGTGCATTATCTCGCTAGACTTTCTAAATGCCTCGGCCTGTTTCGCCGCATCTTTTGAGGCCAGGGAAGCTATCACTTCGCTCACGTGATACTCGCCGTCTATGAGCTGTGCTTGGCTCTCCTTTTCGTGATCCCGAGCGGCCATAATCAGATCGTTAAGCTCGTTAATTTTGTCGCGAGCCTTCTGCGCCTTCTCATCCTCGTCGGAGGTATCCACGGTGTACTTTTGCCCCGTGCGCGCATTGTGCCCGGCTGAATCCTTTATAACTTGGGCCTTCTTTTCTTCCTGGGTCACGATGCCGCGCAGCACCTCACGCTCGGCGATCAACTGAGTCATATTCTGATCTTGTGCGACTCCGATAGCTCGCATCTCGTCCACCCGGAGTTGCGCTTGCCGCACGGGATCACCGGACGCCTGTGCAATAGCCAACGCGTACGCGGCCTTGATTGATCCCTCCTGCGCTCTTAGAAACTTCTCAGCGCCTTTTGTGGCGTTGTCGTACAGCGTTTTCTCATCCTCGGACAAGTCTTGAATTGCGCGCTTGTGAGCATCCACGAACTTGTAAATCATGCCCAAGGCGAACACAGCGCCTATGAGGGGTACGAGTGCGGCGAAGGCCTCACCCACTCCCGGTATCTCGGCAATGAGAGTACGCAGTTCGCGGGGGACGTGGATACCGGCTTCCTCACCTAACAGCATCATGGAGCCGCGTGCATCCCGCATGGAAAAGTCTACGGTCTCACCCGCACCCTCGGCGTCATTGGCTAGCACCTTCAGGCTGCCCGAGGCTTTCCCCAAGTCACCGGTAAAACTCGCGGTGTTGGCTTCCAAGTTGACTGTCAAAGTTCCGATGACTGGCATGTGGCTACCCTCTTAGAGAAAGATCACCGGCCCCCAAAACCGCTCGCTCTGCACAAGCGGAGAGAGCCGGTGTTGTACGAAAAGGTCAGCGCTTTTTGAAAACGGTACGCTGAAGACCGCCCCGGCTTTCCCGTGCGCCCGTTACCGAGTCACAGCGGGCCCCGCCGAGTGGGGACAATATTGGTTAGGTGTGAGAAATGGTGATAGCCTGAATTGCTTCAGACCGTCTCACGCGTCCATCGACTCGCTTGTAAGCCAACAGGATGGTTTGTCCAGCAGTGGCCAGGGGTTGGTCCAGAATTTTTACAAATGTCCCTGATCCGCCCCGATCACCAATGACATAGCCGTCCTGGAAGCTCCCGAACAAGATCGGCACCACGCCCGCGTTGGTTGCGGTTGGGAGTGCTGGCATGTTCGAGCTGTAACTCACCGGGAAGCCGAGCAAAAGATCTCGACCATTCTCGCGCGTAAACACAGGTGCAAACAAGTTTGCTTGACGCTGTGCCTTCCGAATCGCTGTTGCGGTTGCCCGGCTCATTAGCCAAGCGGCGAAGGGGAAGTAGCCTCCCTTGAGGGTACCCAGTACGTCATCTATGGCGTTGAGGAGATAAACGCCAGTCGATTCGACGAGGTACGGCGAGTCCGTTCCGGTTGCCGTGTTGCCAACCAAACCGAGCGGCTGTCCGGTGCCGTTGCCGTTAACAAAAGCGTTATCTTCGTTGATATCGACGGCGTTTAAAAGGTCGCGCACCGCGAACTCTTGAAACAGGGCAACGTCCTGAAGTAATTCCCAGCTCACGGTATCGGTTAGGCCGGTCATGAACGCCGAAAGCGTGAACTGACCGAGACTTGGGTCGCTTTCCGGGAAGAGGTTTTGGGCGTTGGAGCCCCAACTCTCAGACTTCCAGCCCGCCGTTCCGAATGTGGACTGGCTTGAAATTTTGATGTCGGTGAGCGTAGGAATGGCTTTGGCAACTGATCTAACCCCTAAATCCGGGAGAGCCAAAGGCACGATGAGACTATCGGTTGGGACGGAGACTGCGTAGCCGCCCGCAGTGGACCCGCCTTCGTATGATGCAGCAGACAGACTGGGCAATGCAAAGCCGCCGAACATGGGGTCGAAGCCCTCACTGAGAGCGCTCGTTGCTTGCTTTCCGCCGCTTCGGAGGAAGCTCAGGAACGATTCAGTGTACTCGGTGCTCATCGGCTTCTGTGTCGCCGTGGGTGTGTGGGCGGATGGTGTGCCCCCTCCCATGAGGGTGACGGGATCAAACCGGAGGATTGTGTTGTCAGATTCGATTTTCTTGATTTTTGGGTTGAGTTCTTTGACGGATGACAGATTATTGTCCATCAGTTGAGATTCTTGCGCGGTGAGATTGCGCTTGGCGGCTTCGGCACGTGCGAGGATTGTCTCGCAAGCGTCCAAAGCGATTTGACGTTCTTGCTTCAGTTCAAAAAGCGATTTCATGACTGCTCCTAGATTTTTGAGGTACCGTCCGCCATTTCGGGCAATCCGGTTTGCTGCATCGTGCCTCCCCGTCCCCGTATTAGGGGCAGCTAGCGCGAAGGCCCGACCCTGTTTAGTCGGGCAGCTCTTTGAACTTGTGGGGCAGCGCTAGGCGCGTGCCCCGTGCCGTGCGATGTTTTGCAGGGCAAACTCCAAAACTCTGTACTTCGCACGATGGGCGCGCCGACAGCGATCTAATTTTGCGTGCGCCATTCTTGTTTTCCTCCCCGGAACCGGGGATTAGTTCTCGCGCGTGTCCGGGAGTCGATACAGCCGCTCCAACGTATCCACGTGTGTTAGTTTCGAGGCCACAAGTTGCACGAAGCGAAACAACGCGCAGTTCATCACGGCGAATGCCTCCGGGTCCGGCTCGAATTGTGACTCCGTGCGTCCGTTCCTGAATCCGAAAATTCCACAGAAGCGATAGCCCCGAGTCACCGCGTCTTGCCTGACTTCCTCCGGCATCGTCGTATCCAGGTCCACCAGCAGAAAGTCTGTCCCCTTGCCAAGCACGGCCATGGCATATTCGGAGTCCCATGCGATCTGTTCTATGCGGTCCATCTGTTTCACCTTTCGCGGTATAATAAAAATGGCAAAGCAAAACCGTGATGCGTTAGCGCGTGTCCGTTTTGACCTGCTACCCGGCCTCGGAGTTGGCGCTCCGGGGCCATTGTTCTTTCTGCTCTAGTTGTCCAGCGCCTTTCCTTGCGCGACTCTGTTTCTAGCCTCCAGCAATACTCTCTCGGCCAAGGTGCCGATAATAAACGGATGGACCCACACGGAAAACGGTGCCTTGGCCTTCGGGTCGCGGTCTGCTTGGTGGAAGACAATTCCTAGCATCCGTGACTCCCTTATCGCTTCCACCTTTCGGAATACTTCGGGCAATCGCTTTGGCGGCGGGATGACAATGACCTTGCCCGATACCAATTCCGCGCCGAGCTTTGGTTCAGCGCCCACAACGAGGTAAGCACGCACGTCATCCGGGTCTAGCTTGGCGTCATGCATCGCCTCACGGAGCTTGTCCAGCAGAATGCACGTTTCATAGATTGCCGCCGTTGGGGTGAGAAGGCGGTCCTTTTGCCGTTGCCGTCCTGCTTTGAATACTCTTCGGACCTTCGCGGCTTCTGTCCACGTGGGAGCCATAAGATTCTTTTCGCCTGACTTCTGTAGTCCGGCCACCATCATCATCGGGCTACCTCCCCTTATTCACGAGATTACTACTATATCGGAACTGTTGTCAAGCCCAAAAATATCGTAGGCCCGCTTATAGCTCGTGAGGGTGAGCGTGCAAGAAAAAGCCTTGCGCGGATTGACCCCTTGCCTTAGTATTCGGGGCCGGAGAGGAATCCGCGTAACTGCTGTGTTCTGAAATGGTCGGGACGGCCGGATTTGAACCGGCGACCCCTTGCACCCCAAGCAAGTGCGCTACCAGGCTGCGCTACGTCCCGACGGACTCCGCTGCTGAGGATGGCAGCGTGAAGTTTGACTTTCAGATTCTACACCATCGGCAGCCCGGGGCGAGGACAACCGTTCCGCCATCGATGGGCATTGCCACGGTGCGACTTCTTCCCACGGCAACATGATCGCGTAGAATGACTCAGGTCGTGGAATCATCTGAGGTTTTTCCGTGGCGATCCTGGTATTGGGCGGAGCAGGCTACATCGGCAGTCATGCGGCGCACGCGCTGCGGCGTTCCGGTTATGAGGTCGTGCTCTACGACAATCTCTCCACCGGCTTTCGCCGGCTGGCGCAAGGTTTCGAGCTGGTGGAGGGCGACATCGCCGACGAAGCCAGGCTTCGGCCAGTGCTCGCGCGCGTGGACGCAGTGATGCACTTTGCCGCCCACGCCTACGTTGGAGAATCGGTCGAGAACCCACGCAAGTATTTCCAGAACAACGTCCTCGCGGCGCTCAGCCTGCTGAACTCCGCGCTGGACACCGGTATTCGCCGCTTCGTGTTTTCCTCCAGTTGCGCCGTGTACGGCATCCCCGGACAAATTCCTATCACCGAGCAGACGCCGCGCGCGCCGGTCAACCCCTATCGCGCATCGAAACTTTTTTTCGAAAACGCGCTCGAGGCTTACGGCCGCGCTTACGGACTACGCTCGGTGAGCCTGCGCTATTTCAACGCTGCGGGAGCCGCAGGCAGTAAAAACGAAAGCGGCGAGATTGGCGAGATGCACGACCCGGAAACTCATCTGATTCCACTGGCGCTCGCCGCCTCCACCGCGAACGGACCCGAGCTGCAAGTCTACGGATCCGACTACCCGACTCCGGACGGCACCTGCGTTCGCGACTATATTCACGTCAACGATCTCGCCGAGGCACACGTCCGAGCGTTGCAATATCTCGAAAAGGGCGGCGACTCGCTGGCCATCAATCTGGGAACAGGCCGGGGACATTCCGTTCTCGAAGTCATCCAGGCGGCGGAAAAGGCTACTGGGCGCCCCGTCCGGCGAACGATCGGACCGCGGCGGCCGGGCGATCCTCCGGTTCTGGTAGCCGATCCGGCGAAAGCTCAAAACGTGCTGGGATGGACCGCCAAGCGCAATCTCGCCGACATCGTCTCGAGTGCGTGGGCGTGGATGCAGAAAAATTTGTAACTGATTTGTAATTTGTAATTTCAAAACGGCCATCTCTCCTAATGGATAGCCTTTCCAATTACCAATTACAAATTGCCAATTACAAATTCCTTCCGAATCCGTTCCCAAGTCACGTCCAATTCCTCGGGCAGCACTCTTGTTTCGCCGATGACGCTGGCGAAATTCGCGTCCGCGACCCAGCGTGGCAGAATGTGCATGTGGATGTGTCCGGCCACGCCGGCGCCTGCGGCTTGTCCGATATTCATGCCGAGATTGATGCCGTCGGGCCGATACAGAGACCGCAGCACCGCCTCCATCCGCTGGGTCAGAACTATCATCTCGTGGGCAGCATCGGCGGGGAGCCTCTGTAACTCATCCAGGTGCGCGTAAGGTACGACCATGACATGCCCATTTGTGTATGGATAGGTATTGAGAATGACGTAGCAATGCGCGCCGCGATGGACAATGCGGGCTTGTTGGTCGCTTTCCTTGGGAGCGTTGCAGAAGATGCACCCCGGTTTCTGGTCGGCGCCGGTAACATATGCGTAACGCCACGGAGTCCAGAGATGGTCCATGAGGGGAGCGTAGCAGAAACGGCCAGCGCGGAGCCAATCTCTGTGTTCCGCTAGATGCACCCGGGAGGCAGGGCGGTAACCGGTTACTAATTCCCAAACTGGGGCGGAAGGGACGGCAATGTGACGAGTTTATGAATTCTTTAGCCGCCCGCCCGAATCGGCGCGTTTCGCGTTTGACACTGTTCCAAAGCGGTTGCTATAGTCGAAGAGTCCCTTTCGGACGCGGGTTCGAACCAGCTGGGGATTGTCCTAGGGTCGTCCGCCAGGTCGGCCTCAACGCAACCTAAAGACCACGCCAGCAGTCCGCTACACCGGTCCCGCATGTCGCGCACGAACGCGCGTCGACACAGAGGCTATGAACTTGTTCGACGACAGCACCGCTCGCAATCTTGAATCCAGTCTTGAAACCATGACACCTGCCCACGACACCCACACCGGCGGCCCGGCCGTAGTAGACGCTCCCGAGCAAGCACAACCCACTCCCGCGGAACCACTGGCTTCCGCCCCTGACGCTCCTTCAAGTGACGCTCCTAGAAATAACACTCCTGAGAATTCCGCCACCGAGAGTGCCGCGGTTGGCAGCGACGATTTCGCCGCCGCCCTCCAGCACTTCGAGACCGAAACCGAGGAAGCGGTTGGCGGCGACCACGTAATCAAAGGAACCGTGGTGAAACTGACGGCGACCCACGTCGTCGTCGATATCGGAGCGAAATCCGAAGGCATGGCGCCGATTGCGGAAATTCTCGATCAGGAGGGCAAGCCGAAGTTCCAGCCCGGCGACGAGATCGACGTGATGCGGGACAAGGGTGAGACCGAAGAGGGCTACGTCAACCTCTCGCACCTGAAGGCGCAGCGGTTGCGGTCGTGGGACGAAATTGAGCGCGCTTACAACGAAAAGAAACCGATTAAGGGCATCGTCGTGGAGCGCATCAAGGGCGGCCTGACCATCGACATTCATGGCGCGCGCGCTTTCCTGCCGGGCTCGCAAGTGGACCTGCGTCCGATCCGGAATCTGGATGGCATGAAGGGCCAGACGATGGAAGTTGCCATCATCAAGCTCAACAAGAAGCGCGGCAACATCGTGGTCTCGCGCAAACAGCTTCTGGAAGAAGAGCAGAACGAGAAGCGCGGCAAAACACTGGAACATCTGGAAGAAGGCAGCGTCCTCACCGGGATCGTCAAGAACCTGACCGAGTATGGGGCATTTGTGGATATGGGCGGAATTGACGGACTGCTGCACATCACCGACATGTCGTGGGGACGTCTGACGCACCCGCGCGACCTCGTCAACGTCGGCGACCAGATTCAGGTGAAGGTGCTGAAGTACGACAAAGACAAGCAGCGCGTCTCGCTCGGTTTTAAACAGCTCACGCCCGATCCGTGGCTGGATGCGGAGCACCGCTACCCTGTGGGCGCGCACGTCCACGGACGCGTAATCAGCGTCACCGACTACGGCGCGTTCGTCGAGCTCGAGCAGGGCATTGAAGGACTGGTCCACGTGAGCGAAATGACGTGGTCGAAACGGATGAAGCATCCGTCGAAGCTGGTCAACGTGAACGACGAAGTGGATTGTGTGGTCCTCAGCGTGAACCCGACCGAGCGCCGGATTTCGCTGGGCATGCGGCAACTCGCGTCCAACCCTTGGGATACGTTGCACGACAAATATCCGGTGGGGGCGACGGTCGAGGGCCGGGTGCGCAATCTGACCGAGTTTGGCGCTTTCATTGAAATCGAGGACGGAATCGACGGTCTGGTGCATGTCAGCAACTTGAGCTGGACCACCCGTGTGAAGCATCCTTCCGAGGTATTGAAGAAGGGCGACAAGGTCAAGGCCGTGATCCTGGCCATTGAACCGGACAAGCGCCGCCTTTCACTCGGCGTGAAGCAGATGCAGCCCGACGTTTGGGATTCGTTCTTCGCGCAGCATCGCGTCGGCGACATCGTGCATGGCAAGGTCTTGCGCGTGGCGAACTTCGGCGCATTTGTCGAGATTGCCGAAGGCATCGAAGGTCTGTGTCACAACTCGGAAGCCGTCGACGCGAACGGACAGCCGATGCATCTGGAACCCGGCAGCGAGTTCGAATTCAAGATCATCAAGATGAATCAGGAAGAGAAGAAAGTTGGACTTAGTATCCGGGCGGTCGGCGAAGAGGCGTCGCGCAAGGAAGTCGAGTCCTACAAGCACCCGGCTTCTTCCTCGACCAGCACCACCATCGGCGACTTGATCTCGTGGAAACGCGCCGGCGGGGATAGTAACTAGCCTCTGCGCAATTCGCTAGACCTTGTCATCCTGACCCTGAGTGCAGCCGTTTCACCCAATCTTCTGCAGGTTCTGGAAGCTGATTCGAAGACTCTCCATGGCTGGAAGGTCGCCCGAATCGCGCTCGACAAACAAATGCTTCACACCGTTCTTTTCCGCCGCCGCTAAAATCTCCTGCCAGTGAACCGTCCCGGCTCCGACTTCGGTGAAATGTTCCGCGGCCGCGTCCTTCACCTGTGTGGCTGGGAATCCAGGCTTGCGATCCTTCAAGTGAAGTAACTTGATGCGGTTGCCGTACTGTTGAAACATCTGCAGCGAATCCCCACCGGCCTGCTCAATCCAGTAACAATCCATCTCAATGCAAACGAGTCTTGGGTCGCAGCGTTTCATCATTGTTGCAAAACCGGTTGTGTCCCCGAAACGGCGGAACTCATAGTTGTGATTGTGAAATCCGAACTGCATGCCAGCCCGATGAATCTTTTCACCCCAGGTGTTGAACTGGTCGGCCGCTCGCTTGTAACCGTCGAGCGTGAACCACATGCTCTCGGACAGCATCGGGCAAATGACATACTCAACCCCTAGCAACTTCGCGTAGTCGATCTTCGACTCAAGCCCGTCATAATTGAAGTGCCCGCTGGGGACCTTCAGGCCGTGGTCGCTGATCATCCGGCGCAGTTCTGCCGCGGGATGCCCATAGATATCCCAGTAGGTCTCGACCTCCGTGTAGCCGATCTTGCGAATGGCTTCGAGGACGGCGGGAAGATCGCGCTCTGCCTCTTGGCGCACGGTGTAGAGCTGCACTCCGAAAGAACGGCGCTCCGAGGCAAGCAGTCTGGCAGCGGCCAGCCCACTGGCAGCCGCAATCGACAACTGAAGAAACCCGCGACGGTTAAGCATGCATTGGAGAATAGCTGCCGCTCAGATCTTTTCGCAACCCGCTGTGGTCATGCCTTGCCTGCGCTCTCGTCCGGCACGAGCGCGTATCTGACGAAGCGGGAGGCTTGGCTGAAGAGTTGAAACTCTCAGTGGCTAGGCGGTGCCCTGTCCCCGAGCCAGTGAGAGTTTCACTTCCACCTGCTGCCGCTCCTGCTCGTTCACGCGGAACATCTGCCGCGGCTGCAGTTTCATCGGCCGCGCCAGGAAGACTTCGGGGAGCTGTGCGATACGCGTGTTGTAGGTGTTGACGTCGTCGTTGAAAAACTCGCGGCGGTCGGCGATTCGTTCCTCGAGTTCGGAGATGCGATCCTGTAGCGCCAGAAAATTCTGGTTGGCCTTGAGTTGCGGATACCGCTCCGCCACCACAAAAAAGGATCGCAGCGCGCTCGTCAGCAGCACGTCCGCTTGAGCCTTTTGCGGAATGCTGGCCGCGTTTATCGAAACCGCGCGAGCCTCTGTCACCGCCTCCAGCGTCTGCCGCTCGTGGTCCATGTAGCCCTTGACGCAGGCCACCAGATTGGGAATCTCGTCGTGGCGCTGCTTGAGCAGAACGTCGATATTGGCCCAGGCACGTTTGATTTCGTTCTGCAGGCGCACCAGTCCGTTGTACACGATGACCGCGTAGATCGCGGCACCCGTAACCAGCAGAACGACGGCGGTGGTGGTAAGAACCGGCATGAGCGTTTTCGCGTAGACCAGCTCCAATGTAGCGGAAGGGCTGGTCACAAACAAGTTACGCCCGGGTGGATACCGGCAGCCCGGTGCCAGCCCTCAGTAACCCTTGAATGTGGCGGAGTAAACCGGGCAACGCGTCGCCAGGCGGAAGCGAAAGAGCTTACTTGGTCTCGGTTTTGGTGTTGATTTTCAAACTGATATACACCTGCGGACGATTGTCAAATTGACTGACCGTCTTCGTGCCGCTCTTGCGGTTGTTGTACTGCGCATACACTTCGTAATCGAGGCTGGGCTGGAGCGCCGGGAAACGGTAGGTTCCGTCCGCGCCAACTATATAGGTTTTCACGGTGCGGGTGTGAGTGTTGGTTAGATATACCACCGCATTCGGCAAAGGATTGTCGCTGCCGTCCAGCACCTTGCCCGTGAGCAGGCGGGTCTTGTCTTCCTTCGAAGAGTTGCCAAACTGCGGCGCTGGAGCCGCCAGGGCCGATGTCGAGAAAACCGACAACACAACCAGCAGCGAAACCGCAACGGCGATTACCGCTTTCTTCATGAGTGTCTCATTGCCGCCGGTTCCGACGCAGTCGGCGGTCATTACAGTACGAGTCAGTACCAGTCTAAATGAAGACCGATGTCGGAACGCTCGTCATTGTCGATATGCACGGTTACTTCGGAGCCCGGCTTCAACTTTCTGCCAGAGGGCAGCTTGTAGCCTTTCACGTCCGCCCAAACGATGTAGTCGGCCTTACCGACGGGCACTCGCTGGGCGAACTCGCCGGTGTGATTGGAATAGAGCTCCCAGCGGACTTTTTCCTCGTCGGCCCGCCGGATCTTCACCTTGACCCCGTAGAGCGGGTGACCGTCGGGGTCCCAAACCGTTCCGAAGATTAGAGCGTAAGGCTGCGGCTTCTCGCGGCCGCTGTCCCGCGCGCTCGCAGGGGCAAGCAGAGACGCCAGGAACAAGACTGACGAAGCCATTGCGACAAAACGGCGGAACGCCCGGATATGTGCGGAATTCTTCAGGAATCCTCGTCCTCCGGCTCTTCTTTGCCGGCGTCTTCTTCGTCCTCGTCTTCTTCGACCTCGTCTTCGCCCACTATCTTCAGTTCAATGGGATTCACTGTAACCACCTCGAAGTCCGTGCCGCACTCCGGGCAGGAGACGACCGCGCCTTCGTCGACCTCATCTTCATCGATGTCGAGATCCGTCTCGCATTCTGGACAGTACACCATGATTTCCTCCACGTTCGGGGGCCCCTGTTATATTTAGTTTCTTCGTGAGGGAAAAATCAAGTGGCTTGCCAAGAAAATTCTGAAATTGCCAAGTCTTCCCGTTTTGGTTATTTCTCGACAAGTCTTGTGGCACCCGTGCTGATTGCCCTGGCTCTGGCGTCTTGCGGTCCTCTGTGCCTGGCGCAGGAACCGGCGCCGCGCTCCGCAGCCGACTTGCACAACGCGCCCGATTGGGAGCACGCCCAAACGACCAGCAGCGGTGCGCGTGCAACCCTGAAGGTTTCGAAGGATAATGTGATATTCGGTGTGCGGGCGATAGATTTGGCGGGACATCGCAGTCTGCCGGTTGTGCCCGAGCCAGAAAGATAAAAATCGTGAGACGCGGCCAAACCATCTCGTTCAGCTTCCCCCCATTTGCGGGATGGGTGAAGCGCATCATCCTGACTTGCACGGGGATCTACCTGTTTCAGGTGGTGATGGGCAGGTTTGCCCCGGACGTTGTCGTTCTGATGCAGGAGTGGCTGGCGCTGATCCCTGCTGCGGTGATGGAGCATGGCAAAGTGTGGCAAGTGGTCACGTACTCGTTGCTGCACGCGAGCTTCAGCCACGTGTTTTTCAACATGCTCATGCTTTGGTTCATCGGCGCGTATCTGGAACGCGACTGGGGACAGCGGCGATTCATCGAGTGCTATACGTTCTGCGTGGTGGGCGCCGCGCTGGTAACGATTGCTGTTTCCTATACCCATTTCCTTGGTATGGATCCGCGAACCGGAACGGTGGGCGCATCGGGAGGCATTCTCGGACTGCTGATGGCCTTTGGGATGCTTTACGGCGATCAGGAAATGTTTTTGTTTCCGTTGCCGTTCTCGATCAAGGCCAAATACCTGGTCGGCATTTTGGTCGTGGCCGCGATCATTGCGGCTTTTGAACCATCGGGTGAAATCGCGGTCTTTGCTCATCTCGGCGGATTGCTCTTCGGCTTTCTGTGGGTGAAGTTCTTGCCTTCTCGCGGATTGAGCTATGCGGCGTCCGAGCGCTATTTCGGCGTGCGAAATTCTTACTACCGCTGGAAGCGGCGCCGCGCTGCAAGAAAATTTGAAGTCTATATGAAGGATCACGACCGCAAAGTCACCTTCGACGAGCACGGAAACTACATACCTCCCGACGATAACGACAAAACAAATGGTGGGTCGAAATCGGGCTGGGTGAATTAGGACAATTTCACCGCCGAGACGCGGAGAGCGCCGAGAAGAGCTTTTCTTTCCCTCACTTGCCACGCGGATATCTAGGGCGGGCCACAGCAACGCTGAATCCGCTCTAACTTCACACTCAACGAGCTTCGGCGTCCATCCGCGGAGGCGGAACTTTCTTGAGACAGCGAGGAAAGAGCATGGCATTGAATTCGGCGCCAATCAGCACGACCAGCGAGATCAGGTACATCCAGACCAGCAACGCAATACCCACGCCGAGCGAACCGTAGATGACGCTGTAGTCGACATAGTGCTGCAAATACCATCCAAATAATGCGGTGGAAATCAGCCACATGGCGGTCGCAAGAACAGCGCCCGGCAAAACGCTGTGCCAGGGTTGCGTGCGGGGTACCGCGTTGTGATAGATAAGCTGGATCACGGCGATGCTGGTCAGGATCGCGATGGCCCAGCGGATCGCGCCCCACAACAACAGAATTAGAGGTCCGAACTCATGCCCGAGGTGAAACAAAATCCGCGTTTCAATGCGGCTGCCGAACGCAACCAGAATGGTGGCGAAAGTCAGCGGCAAACCCGCCACCAAAACCAGCGAGATCGCCATCGCGCGCTCCTGGATTATCCCCCAGGTCTTGGGAAGCTGGTAGGCACGTCGAAAACCATCCATCCATGAGATGATGACGCCGGAAGCGCTCCAGATGGTCAACAACGAAGCGGAGATGAGCAGGCTCACCGGCCGGTTCACGCTGCCTCTCAGGTAGGAAAGTGCGGCTGCGCTACCCGCAGGCAAGATGGCGCCCAGGGCGTAGGAGATCTCGCGCAGGTAGACTTGGCCCCGGCTCAGGGTGGCGAGAACCGAGCCCAGCACCAGCAAGGCCGGGAAAAAAGTGAAGATGGACGAATAGGCCGAGGCTTTGGCGGTTCCGAAAGCATCATGCTCGAAGGCGCGCCAGATCGACAAGCGGAACAGCCGCCAGAAGCGCCCCAACGCCGGAGCCAACACCAGTCCACCAGGAACCGGCTCCGGCGTGGGCTTGCGGTCCTGAGGCTGCCCGGTGTGGCGCTGTGGTTCCAGTGCTAAAGCCATTGGTTTCAGAAAAACGTCATTCAGAAAACGTCGTTCAAGAAAACGTCACTCAAAAAAAACGTCCTTCCGGAAGACGCCGCCAAGAAAATGAGGGGCGACTCGCGTCGCCCCTTTCCTGGATTCGTCGCGTGTTACTCCGCGGCGAGTTCTTCGGTCTCGCCTTCGTGCCGCATGAGTTCGAGCGCGCGCTCGGCATCTTCGTAGGCTTGCGAGACTTCCTCCTGCACCTTGCTCGCCGCCTCTTCCATTTCCGGAGAGAGCCGCACGTTCCGGTAATATTCCATGCCGGTGCCGGCGGGAATCAAGCGGCCCACGATCACGTTCTCCTTCAGGCCGCGCAGATGATCGACCGCTCCCTGAATCGAAGCTTCGGTCAGCACGCGCGTTGTCTCCTGGAAAGAGGCGGCGGAGATAAACGAATCGGTGGAGAGCGACGCCTTCGTGATACCGAGCAGCAACGGACGCCCGGTGGCCGGTTTGCCCCCCTGCGCGATGGCACGCTCGTTCTCCTCGTGGAAGCGGAACTTGTCCACTTGCTGTTCGAGCAGGAACTGGGTATCGCCTACATCTTCGACCTTCACCCAGCGCATCATCTGGCGGACGATC
>Ga0116118_1000397_pt1 | contig 25542 bp, 20 predicted proteins | sample June2015DPH_11_5_FD_89723 | JGI IMG/M metagenome (GOLD analysis project Ga0116118, IMG submission 89723) | Peatland microbial communities from SPRUCE experiment site at the Marcell Experimental Forest, Minnesota, USA - June2015DPH_11_40 | ecosystem: Environmental > Terrestrial > Soil > Wetlands...
CGTTGACTTTGGTGGACTGTTCGGCCGCCACTTTGGCCGGGGCCGTCGCCGTACTTATGGCCTTGCACGGTTTCGGCGTCTGGAGCCTGGTGGCACAGGTGCTTGCCACAACTGCCGTATCGGTGACACTCAAGTGGATCCTCGTCTCTTGGAGGCCCGGACTCCGGTTTCACTGGCGAGACGGTACTGCCCTCTGGCGCTTCGGCACGAACCTACTGGGCTTCAACGCCGTCAACTACTGGTGCCGTAACGGAGATAACCTGCTCATCGGCAGGTTCTGCGGCGCGGCCGAACTCGGGTTATACTCTCGCGCGTACTCACTCATGCTGCTTCCCGTCACCCAGGTGCAGGGTGTGCTGTCCTCCGTCATGTTCCCGACCCTGGCTGCCCTGCGGGACTCCAAAGAAGCGTTCCGCCGGACATACCTGATGGCCTGCCAGTCGATCTCCCTGGTCGCGTTTCCAGTCATGCTCGGCATGCTGGTCGAAGCCGACGATCTGATTCATGTGTTGTGGGGCCCTCGCTGGACTGGGGTCGTACCGATCATTCGCGTTCTTTCGATTGCCGGTCTCGGAAACGCCGTTGCCACCACCGTCGGTTGGATCTATACCGCAACAGGCCGCACCAATCTGATGTTTCGCTGGAGCTTGGTGACCGCTCCAGTGATGCTCGGATCGTTTGCGTTCGGGCTCCGTTGGGGCGCCTATGGGGTGGCCGTCGCCTACGTCGCGGTGTTCTATCCTATCCTCTGGTATCCCACATGGACGATAGCGCTGCGCCTGATAGATTTGCCGTTTTCCCTAGCGATGCGAAATCTTTTGAAGCCTTTGGCAGCGTCAAGCGCCATGGCAATGTGCGTGTTCGCGCTTCGCTCGGTAATGCCGTCCAGGATGCCCTCGGTCAGGCTCGCAGCAACGACGGTCGTTGGGTTTATCGTGTACGCACTACTCGTCGCGCTCCTCCGAATCCCCGCCCTGATATCCGTCCGTCGCCAGGCCGTGATAACATTCCGCAGCGGAGTCGTTAGCTCACCAATAGGGCCATTGCCCGGCGGCGTTTCCGATCACGAATCCCCAGTGCAGGTGCGAACGCTTTAACCACTCACATGGAGGCCGTTGAACGTGCAGTTCCGGAGCTTACGATTGTAGTCCCGGCACAGGCCGGTCCCGTGCACAAGAAGGGCGCCAGACGATTGGTTCGAATTTGGTTGGGCGCAGCTCTGCTCCTGGTTGTGACGAATCAGGTCTCGTCGCTCGGATCTCGTTTCGAATACCCCCGCGCCTGGATCAGCGCCCACTTTGCCGTTTCCGCCAGGTCGTTCGCCAATGTCGGAGTCCTAGCCCTCCGGGGAGTGCCGCTGGTGAACACTCCTCCCTTCGGGAATCCCAGGGAGGCGTATATTCATTGGCCGACGGTCTTCTCGATTCTGTTGGGATACGAGGTTGTCCGGGATCGCTGGTCTATTTCGGCTGCCTTCCGACACCGCTAGTGAAGGCAGACGCAGCGTCGAAGTACCACGGGTTATGAAGACGGCTGTTATCGCATTTAACTTCCCCGAGCTGTCCGAAACATTCGTCCTCCGCCACATACAGGCCTTTTCGGCAGATGTAATATGCCAGGAGTTTCGGCCGAAGTTACTGACGAGCCGCGAAGGCATTGGAAACATCGAGCATCTTTCAGAACCCCGGGAACTCCACAAAGGAATCATCCCGCGCCTTATCTCCCGTGCGTGCTGGCATGCGAAGCGACTTGCTCGCCCGGATTCCGTGTTCGCCTGGGACCGCGACATGCGGCTCCTGTGGACCCGCTATCTCGATTCTTACAGGCCCGACGTCGTTCTCGCGGAGTTTGCGCCAAACGCCCTCGGCGCATTGCCGGCATCCCTGGAGCGAGGCATTCCGCTGGTGGCCCATTTCCACGGCTACGATGCCAGCACACTGATGCGGTTCGCGGCGTATCGGCGGGCGCTGCCCCGCATGTTCCAGGAAGCGGCAGCCATTATTTGCGTCAGTACTCAAATGCGCGATGTTCTCGTCAGCGCCGGTTGCTCCGCGGAGAAACTGCACGTGATCCCCTGTGGAGCGCCTGTCAGCGAGTTTAAGTTTTCGGATCGCACCGGATCTCAGCCTTGCAGGTTCATCGCGGTATCGCGATTGGTCCCAGGCAAAGGAACGATGACCACCCTGAGAGCGTTTCACCTGACACACTTGAACCGGCCGGGCGTTCGTCTCATCGTCGCCGGAGATGGGCCGATGCGGCGCGAAATGACCAGCTACGTTCGGAAACACTCTCTAGATCGCGCCGTTTCCATGGTGGGTGCGGTGCCCAACCGTGAGGTGCGGAGGCTTCTTGCGACGTCGAGCGCGTTCGTTCAAGCCTCGCTCCGGGACAAGAACGGCGCGGTGGAGGGTGCGCCTGTGGCGCTGGCCGAGGCGCTCGCGACGGGGCTTCCGGCGGTCGTGAGCCGCTGCGGCGGCATGGCCGACTTAGTCGCTGAAGGCTGCAACGGGTTTCTCTTCGAGCAGGGCGATTGGCGCATGATGGCGGAACGAATGCTGCACCTGGCGGACGACCCAGCACTTCGGCTAAGAATGGGGCGCGCCGCACGCGAACGCATCGAAGAGGCCGGCAGCACGGAGAAGAACATTGAAGTGCTCCGGGCCGTGCTGCGCCAAGCCGCCGCGTGCGGTGGCCCGCAAGCGTCCAGGATATGACAGCCAATGACTGAAGACCGCAACGATCCTTCGGTGTCGATCATTATTCCCACAAAGGACAGGTGCGGACTATTACTCGAGACGCTCGCGTCAGTCCGCAGTCAGACCTACCAGCACTGGGAAGCCGTCGTCGTCGATGACCTTTCCAGCGACACTACGTGGCCCGCTCTCCTGGAACTGGCCGCCGAAGATCCGCGCATTCGCCCCTTGCGAAGGGCCGGGCCGGCCGGCGGCGCTCAAGTCGCGAGAAACCAGGGCTTGTCCGCATCCCGCGGATCGTTCGTCATATTCCTCGATTCGGACGACCTATTGACTCCCGACGCGCTGGCCGGGCGGCTACGAAACGCGACCGCTCACCCCGAGGCCGACGCCATTGTGTTTGTGGCCGAGCACTTCACGGGCTCCCCCGGCCTGCATGCAGATGAGACCGCCTATCGCATGAACGTGTTCGACGGAGTGGAAGCCCTGGACGCTTTCCTGGCGTATCACGCACCGTGGTACACCTCCGGGCCCCTCTGGCGGCGGGCGGCGATCGATCGAGTCGGTCCGTGGGACGTCACGTTGCCTTTCGGCCAGGATCTTGAGTATCACATCCGTGCCCTGACCTCTGGGATCCGTTTCCAGCAGCTTGCGGAGGTGGATCAATACCATCGGGGACATGACGGCGCGCGGGTGTCACAGTCCAACGGCCTGAGTAACATCTCAAAACGACTCGCGCTCCTCGATCGTGTGATCGCGCTGCTGCGGTCAAATAAGATGCTCACTCCTCGGCGAAGACGCATGCTCGCCTGGTCGGCCTTTTGGGGCACGATCGGATATAGCCTTGAGCGCCCCCGGCCCCAGATTAGGACAACGTTGCGTCTGTGGCGCGGCGCATACGAGCGTGGCCTCGTGGGCAGGTCCGCATACTGGATCGGATCCCTGGTCGCCCTTTCACAACTGGTGAACGGGCTACGGGCGTTCGGGCGAGAACTGGCGCGGTGGGTGTTTTATAGCCACCTTAAGAAGAAGCCGCTGCTTCATCCCATTCTCCTCCGCACCTTGGTACTGCAGCTACGGTGGAGACTTCGGCGCTGCCGGATGGGCCGCCACCGTGTCGTAGCGAACACGCCCCTGGTTTCCTAGCGGCCTGTTCGCCCGGATGACGAACAAATGCTATTTCGCGCTCAATGGTGGGGACACGTGGTGCCCCTTTTCGGCAATGCCTGATCCAGAGACGATCGACTTCGTTCGAGCTATCGGCCGCCGTCCACGGGTCGTGATCGGCCACCCCTTTCTGGCCCGGGGAGGATCGGAAGCGACCCTGATGTGGCTGGCCGAAGCGCTGAAATCGGATTGCGACGTGACGGTTTTCACGACCCAGGGCTGGGACCTGGAGGAACTGAACCGGTATTATGGGACGCGCTTGAATCGCGCCGACGTCGCCGTTCGCTACGCGCCCTCTTTGGGCTTGCTGGGGAACGTGACAGCGGCTGCCCTGCGCTGCTCTCTGTACCAGCGCTTCGCCCGGCGCATCGCATCCGAGTACGATCTGCGCGTCAGCGCGTATAACATCACGGATTGGGGCATGCCGGCAGTACATTTCATCGCCGACTTCTCTTGGCACGCCGAGATTCGGCAGACATACGATCCGCAAGCGCCCGGCCTGATCTACAGAGACACTCCACTGCGCCGCGCTTATCTGTCATTCGCACGCGCCTGCGCATCTCCGTCGGCCAGAAACCCCATTGCCGACGATCGCCTGGTTGCAAACTCACATTGGTCCGCCGCCCAATTGCAGCAGCACTATGGACTGCCTCCGCTTCCGGTGGTTTATCCCCCGGTGTGGGCGTCATTTCCCGACGTCCCCTGGCCGGCCAAGAAAGAGGGGTTTGTAATGATCGGCCGTATTGCACCCGAAAAGCGGATCGAGGCGGCGATCAGAGTTATTGCCGCGTTGCGCAGTCACGGACATCGCCTGACGTTGCATATTTGCGGCAGCATCCCCGCGGACGGCTACGGGCGAAAGATAACGGCTCTGTGCGAGGCAAACCGTGACTGGGCGTGCCTGCAGGGGCCCGTGTCCGGCTTACAGAAGGCCACTCTGCTGGCGCGCTACAAGTACGGGATCCAAGCGCGCGCCTCCGAGCCGTTCGGCATCTCGATCGCCGAGATGGTCAAGGCGGGAGCCATCGTCTTCGCGCCCAACCATGGGGGGCAGGCGGAGATCCTCAACCGTCCCGATCTTCTATTTGCCGACGAAGCGGCGGCGGTAGAGAAGATACAGGCCGTTCTGGAGAACCCGGATCTCCAATCGTCGCTTCGGGCTCATCTTGCGTGCCGCGCGGAACTGTTCAGCGCCCAACGGTTCATGCGCGAGGCGCGAGCCCAAATAGCAGGCACGTTGATCGCTCCCCGAGAAACCGCTGCACTCCTTGAGGGCCAACCGCAGTGACAGGGGCTCGATGATAATTGCGGGTCTCGACATACCCTCTACGGCCACGCCCATTCTGTCGCGCGTTCTCCTTCATCCTTCGTTGACGTTATCGCGCTTCAGTACTGTCGGCGTTTGACTGCATGAATTGGATCGGCGACAAGTATGCACCCACACCAAGGTGGCGAACACATTTACACGGACGGCTCATACTTAGACAAGACAGGTGGCACATGGCATTTGGAAGACTCACTGTTCAAGGCGAAACAGATTGTCAGGATGTTGGCGCGGCACCCTGACGTTGAAGTCGATACTATCTGCGAGATCGGCTGTGGCGCCGGAGGCATTCTGTCGGAACTGCAGAAGCTCCTGCCGAGCCACGCCACTTTTACGGGTTACGAAATCAGTCCTCAAGCGCACGCCATCAGCACAAGGCTCTCAACTCCTCAATGTCGGTATGTACTTGGGGATGGGTTTGCCGATCCTGCCATGTACGACCTAGTTCTGGTGATGGACGTCGTCGAGCACATAGAGGATTGCTTTGCCTTTCTGAGACGGACAAAAAAGAAAGGCCGCTGGAAACTCTATCACATTCCATTGGATATGCCCGTGACTGCAATCTTGCGGGGAGTCAATGCGTGGGACAGGTTCGGCCACATCCACGTGTTTACAATTGAGACGGCGCTTAAGTCGCTTGAGTATACCGGGCATCGTGTTGTTGACTGGATTCTCACAGAAAGCGGTCGCGCCACACCGACCACAGCGGTCCGAACTCGCATAGCCAATTTGGTGCGGCTTCCGTTGGCGAAGTTCAGTGCTAAACTCGCTGTCCGTTTGCTTGGGGGGTACTCAATACTGATTCTGGCCGAGTAGCGCCCCAATGCACCGTGGCCAAATGCCAAGGGCGCGGCCGGAAGGCTTGACGGAGGAACCGCTGCCGTCACCAGACGTGAAGCGGTTTGGTCCTAAGAGGAGCCTTTGGAATCGCCTTCCCGCCTTTGCCAGCCAAAAGGTTGAATGAGTAGCGCGCTAGTGCGAGTCCGCGAATGAGAGACGAGTATAGGACTTTCTACGATCATTCCTACGCTGAGCAAGGCTCCCCGGAACTCAGCGGCGACTGCGGAGTGGTTCAGTCATATGCCGTGCATGACGCCCATCCAAGGGTTCGCTCGGATCACATCGCCCTCATTCGAGACTTCGTCCTTGGTTGCGACCTCGATAGAATACGCGTCCTCGAGATCGGAGCGGGCACGGGCGGGCTGCAAGACCTCGTTTGCACATACGTGGCGTGCGATATCTCGACAACCGCCGCACGCTTTTTTCATAAACCCTTTGTTGCCGCCTCAGCTACCGACCTGCCGTTCGCGGACAACTCTTTTGACGCCATCTGGACTATAAATACGATCGAGCACGTCCCCAACCCCGAGAAGGCGTTTGTCGAGACGCGCCGCGTGTTGCGCCCCGAGGGGCGGCTGTTCCTTTATCCCGCCTGGTATACCCGCCGCTGGAGCGCCCAGGGGTATGCCGTTCGCCCCTACGCCGATCTCGGCTTCGAGGGCAAGCTGATAAAAGCCTCCATTCCGATTCGGGACGCCCGTCTTTTCCGCGCTATGTGTACGTTTCCTGTTCGGCTGAGTCGATTGTTCGAATACCTGACTCGGCAACATCCTACGGCATTTCACTACAGGCCGCTTGTGCCAAACTATACCCATTTCTGGGTTCCCGACAGCGACGCGATCAACTCGCTTGATCCATTCGAAGCGATCTTGTGGTTCACGAGCCGGGGAGACAGATGCCTCAGCCATCGGACGATAGGACGGCAGTTCTTTGTTCGAGTCGGCCCGGTGGTGCTTCAAGTGAAAACATGCTGAACCTCACTGCTCCAATCCAAGATGGAAGTTCCGGATCGTAAACGACATCCGGTTGCGGGAACGTCGTGGCGAGCACGACGGCCTCGGCCGGAGCAAGCAGGTGAGTCGGCATCGGAGTGCCGGCCCCGCGCTGTCACGGGGTGGTACGTCGAGTTCACGCCATAAGAGCGGCGACCACGGAAGAAATGAAACGGAAAACAGAACGGTTCGCGCCGGCCGGTTTGGACCAGCTGATTCTACGCTGGCCCAGGATCGGCTTGACGGATATCTTTCGTGCCAACGTGGCACGGCGGGGGATTTCGGGCAAGCTGTACGTCCTGCTCTTCGGCACACCGCATGTCGGCGCGTTCATGAACGGCATCTATCTCCGGCGCGTGGCCAGCAGGTTCGCATTCTCCTCGGTGCTGGATGCGGGCTGCGGCAATGGGACATTCGCCTTCTACATGGCGCGCCGGTTTCCCGACAGCCGGGTCACGGGAGTGGACGTCGGCGAGCAGGGGCTGCACACCTCCGAGAGCACGCTGGAAGTCTGCGCCAGGATCCAGCAGGTGCTCCGCCTTCCGAACCTCGAGTTTCGAAAGCTCGATCTTCGGGACCTGGACGAGCGGGAAGCCTTCGACTTCGTCTACAGCTTCGACGTCTTGGAGCACATTGCGGAGAACCGGCGGGTGCTGGAGAACATCTATCGGTCCCTGATGAGGAACGGCATGCTGCTGGTGCGCATACCGACGCGGGTGCAAAAGCGCATTTTGAGCGAGCGTTTCACCGCCTCGCACGAGCGCTGGGCGGCCATCGAACACGTGGGGCAGCACTACGAGATGGACAGCCTGGTGGCGGACTTGAAGAGCATTGGCTTTCAGATCGTCTCCGCCGAATACAGCATGGGATTCTGGGGAAGGCTGTCGTTCGAACTCTCCGAGGCGCTCCAATACTATCGGGTGCCCGGACCGATTCGATTCGCCTTGGTCCCCGTATTGAAGCTCCTGCGACTTATCGATACGAAGACGACAACTGGCGACGGCGACGGCCTGCTTGTACTGTGCCGGAAGTAATCGATCCCCCCTTGATTCCCGCTTCCAGTAAGATGCTCCGAGGCCGAAGGGCTGAGATAAGGATCGGCGCCGGGAGAACCTTCCTTCGGGATCGAGTGCTCTGGATAGTAATCGCCGTAGCCTTCTCCCTGAGGCTCGCGGTGGTCGCCGGCAACGCGCGGGTCACTCCGGACGGTCTGGACTACTCCCAGGCTGCGCAGAACATCCTCCATGGCAATGGTTTCTCCTTATCCGCTCACGCTCCTTTCATCCCTTGCACCATCCGCGATCCGCTTTATTCCGTCCTGGTGGCCGCCGTCTACGGAGTGTTGGGAGTCCACGCGCTGCCCGTGTATCTCTTGCAGATATGCTGCTCGCTCGTGGCAGTCGTGGTCGTCTATTGTATGGCGTTGCACTATTTCGGCCTCCTGGCGGCGCGCGTGACCGCGGCTTTGGGCGCCTTTCATATCGGCTCGATCGTGTGGGTCGCCGACCTTGTCACTGAAACCTTGTACATCACTCTGCTGCTGGCGGGCTGCTGGCTTTTCGTGGGTCCGGCCGGCCGCTGGCCGACGGGGCGGAGGTGCGCGGGCGTGGTGCTGCTCGCGGCGGCCACACTCACCCGGAGTGAAGCCGCGCTGTTCTGCGCCGGGTTGATTCTCATTTGCACCCTCGCTGGCAGTTGGCGGTGGCCCGCGTTGAAGAGAGCCTTCCTATTCCTGCTTCTGTGGCTCGTGCCGATCAGCCCCTGGCTCGTGCGCAACTTCGCCCACTCGCACCGCGTATTCTTACGCGATCCCAACGTCATGATCGCCGCGGTCAGCGTGAGTCTCTCAAACGACTTTTCCGATCCATCATACGCCGCCGTGTTCCAGCATCCCGGCGGGATGAGCGGCGAAGAAGCCGCCTCGCATTGGAAGCGGATTCGGGAACGGTTGCGATCCGAGTGGAGCGATGGTCGCGCGGACTTCGTGTGCCAGCGCCTCGTGAGACTCACCGACGCGTGGATTTCGCCGCCGGGGAGGATGAAAGTCTTTGGCGGGACATTCTTCGACACGTTCACCGTGATCGGACCGCTTCTCGCCAACGGCAGATATGGCGAGGCCATCGGACGGGCAGCCCTCTATCTGCTGTTCGGCGTCATTCCGCTGTTGACGTGTTGCGCCGCAGCGGCGTGGCTTTGGCGCAGCGCCCCGGACACCAGATGGCTGCTGTGGTATCCGGCTTACATCTCCGCGATCAGTCTCGTCGTCTATGCCGACCGGCGCTACAGCTTGGCTGGCCAGTATTTTCTGATGCCATTTCTCGGATGGGCGCTTTCCGTTCCGTGGCGCTCGCACGGCGTCGGCGCATCCGCCGCCGTTGGCAAGCCAAGTCAGCCGAACACTGAGGGAATGGATGGTGTCCCGGCCGTATAGGAAGGCGTCCCGGCTGCAAGTCGTCAACCACCATTCTGCCGTCCCAGCATGAAACACTTCCTCGCCCTCATCGTCGCGACCAAGGATCGCCCCGCAGATCTGAGGCGTCTGTTGGCCAGCGTTGCGGCGCAGCCTTGCCGCCCCGGCCAGTTCGTTCTGGTCGATTCCAGCGAATCTCCCGTGCACGACGTCATCGCCGAGTTCCCCGATCTTCCAATCGAGTACATCCGGCACTGGCCCCCTTCGGCGGCCGCCCAGCGCAATGCGGGCCTGGCATGTGTGTCCGAGCGGGCTTCCCTGATCGGTTTCGCGGATGACGACGACGTATTCGAGCCGGACGCTTTCGAACGGATGCTCGCCTTCTGGGATACCGCACCCGCAGGGCTCGCGGGAGCGTCGTTCAATCTCGGGAACTATGCGCGACCACATCCCCGCAGCCGCGCAACGTCGTGGATCCTGGATCTCCTGGGGTTATACAGCCGGCATCCGGGCGCTGTGGCCCCTAGCGGCTGGCAAAACGTCTTCGGCCAGATCGAGCGCTCCATGCAAGCGCAATGGCTACCCTCTACGGCAGTCATTTGGCGTGCGGATCTCCTGCGACAATACCGCTTCGATGAGTTCTTCGACGGTTACAGCTATCTGGAGGATCTCGATCTCAGCTACGGCATCGGCCGCCACCACGCGCTGGCGGTCGTGGCAGATGCCCACTTCCAGCACTGCTCTTCGCCCGCTGGCCGGAGTTCCGCCCGCACCTTTGGGCGCATCGAAGTACGAAACCGGATGTACTTCGTACGGAAGCACGGGTTAAGCGTGCCGCGGTGCTGTCTGGCTCTTGCCCTGCGCTTCCTGGTCACGGCGACTTACGCCGCTTTGTCGCTGGACGCGGCGCACGCCGCCCGCGCGATTGGCAACCTGCAGGGGATCCCCGACTGCTTCCGTGTGTCTTCTCCCGGCAGAGCCGTTCCGGAGCCCAGAACTTGAACATACCGTCTATCCGAGATCCGCGTTACCGTGGCCTCTGGACCACCGGGCTACTTGCATCCGCTCTTTGGGTGAACCTGAACTCGGGTCCGTGGCTGGTTCCGGACAACCCGCGCACCGTGTCCGACTTCCTCGTTCTCGCTCGCGTCTACGCGCCCGGCGCCGTCCTGATACTCGCCCTTCTCCGGTTGCTTGACTACCGCCTGCGGCTTTCCATTCTGGATTCTCCGCTGACCTTGCTTGCCCTTTACGGAACCGTTTCCCTGGTTGCGGGCACGGCTTCCCCCGATCCTCGCTACGCTACGTATTGGTCCATCGCTTTCCTGGCGACTGTCGTCACATACCGGCTCGTCGGCACGGCGCCCGTTCCCGAACGCGTCGCACGCCTGCTGTTACTAGGGACCTGGTTCGCAACGCTGGTTGTGGCCGCCGGTGCAGCGGCTTACGGCAAGACGAGCATATTCGGCTCTTCTCAAAGTGGATACGACATCAACTTGGAGCTCAACGAAATGTCGCGCAGCTCGGGGGTTGCGCGTTGGGCCGCTGTTGGCGCTCTGGTCCTTTTGCTACGGGCCTTCTACGTGCGCTGGTGGCCGATACGCGGGGTGTTGCTCGCCGGCTTCGGGATGGGGCTGTTTATCGTCTATCGAATGCAATCGCGCGGTGCGGTGTTCGGATGCTTTGCGGCACTCCTGTTCATTGCCGCACTCCAGCCCCGGCTCCGAACCAGCGCTCTCGTCTTGCTTCCCATTACGCTGCTCCTCATGGTCGGCTCCGACACCGCTCAAATACTGCCCGAGAAGGTCATCGTCTATCTCGAACGCGGACAGACCGAGAGCGGGCTATACACCATGGGCGGCCGAACCGAGTACTACGCCCAGGGGTGGGAAGCCTTCCTGCAAGCGCCGCTTCTTGGCCGGGGACAATGGGCGGACCGCCTGCTCCTGATCGGCCATATTCATAATAGTTTTCTCGAAGCCGCGCTCTCGGCGGGCGTTATTGGCTTCGTCCCGTATGTTCTGTCATGGATAGCGGGCTGGCTCCTGTTCTTCCGGCTGTGGCGGCAAAGGGACTCACTCTGGCGTCATGACCGCATAGCCCTGCTTGAGTGCGGCGCCACAATGGCGTTCTTTACGGTCCGCGCTATTCCCGAGACCACGACGGCGGGCTATGCTCCGGATCTCCTGATCATGGCTGCTGTGTATGCCTACCTCTCCGCGCTTGCTGCCGCGAAACCTGGGGGCAGGCTCCCGGTCCGAAGTGGGATCGCTTGGCGTCGAAAAGCCCAGCCGGCGGTAATCCATGCCTGATCGCCTGCGCGTCATTGTGGGAGCCTATGCGTGCAGTCCGCTGCGTGGTTCGGAGTGCGGCGTCGGCTGGGGCTGGGTCCGCTCGCTCGCACGATTCCACGATCTGTGGGTTCTTACCGGTTCAGAATACCGTCCTGAGATCGAAAGCGAGCTCAAGCACGACCCCGACCTTGGCCGAAGCCTCAGGTTTCAGTACATCCCCCATCGACGTCTGCGCCTGATCGAGCGCGTTTGGGACCCCACGTTCCTGGTTACCTACGCAAACCAGTGGCAGCGGGATGCTTATCGCGCGGCTCTGCGGCTACATGCCGAGCACCGGTTCCATTTAGCGCACCAACTAACCTACGTCGGATTCCGCGTTCCCGGGCACCTGTGGAAGCTCGGCGTTCCGTTTGTCTGGGGACCGATCGGCGGCCTGGAGCAGACCCCCTGGGCTCTTCTCGGAGCCATGGGATGGCGCGGCGCATGCGTCTATGCCGCCCGGAACGTCTGGAACGAGTTCGACCGGCGCTGGGCGCCGCTTCCGCGCGCTGCATTCCGGCAGGCCGCCGCGCTCATCGCGGCGACGCGCGGTATTCAGTCCGAAATCCGGCGATTTTATCATCGCGAGTCCGAGGTGATTTCCGAAATCGGCGAGCCGCCCGTTTCGTTCTCGGATATAAGCCGGCGCCATCAGGGTGAGCCTCTGAGACTGCTATGGAGTGGCCTGCACCTGCCCGGAAAGGCGCTTCCGGTCCTGCTCCGGGCTCTGGCCCAAACGGGCGACGGCGTGGACTGGCGTCTTACCGTGCTCGGCGCGGGCCCCCTCACCCCTGCATGGAAGCGGGAGTGCCACCGGCTGGGCCTGGCGGCCCGCTGCAACTGGTTGGGACAGGTGAAGCGCGAGGAAGCAGTGCTCCAAATGCGGAGCGCTCATGTGCTGGCCGTAAGTAGTCTGCACGATCTCACCTCGACGGTGGTAGTCGAGGCCCTCTGCAGCGCTCTCCCGGTGATTTGTCCCGACCTGTACGGATTCCGCGATGCAGTCACCGAAGAGTGTGGCTTCCGTGTCCCCGCGACTTCCGTTGGCGCGCTGCAGGCAGGGATGGCAAGATCGATCGTTGCACTGCACGACGACGAGTCGCTCCGTCGCCGCATGGCCGCAGCCGCGCTGGATCGGTCCCGCTCCTACGCCTGGTCCTGGAAAGCCGATCTCGTCAATACCATCTATCACACTGCGCTTCAGGGAAGGTCTTGCTGAGATGCCAGCGGCTGCCCCTCTGATATCCGTGATCATGCCGGTGCGGAACGGCATGCCGTTCATCGCAGACGCGGTTCAGAGCATCTTGTCGCAGACCGTGAAGGACTTCGAAATCCTGATTGTTAATGACGCCTCGACGGACGGGACTACCGACTACGTCGCCTCTCTGCACCACCCCGCGATTCGGATGTTCAACAGCCGCGAGCCTGGGATCAGCGGAGCACGCGAGACCGGCCTCAACGCCGCGCGTGGGCGCTTCTTCGCCCACATGGATGCGGACGATATCTCCCTCCCGCGGCGCTTCGAAGCGCAACTGGACTTCCTCGCCGGAAATCCCGGCGTAGTTGCGGTCGGCACCCAGGTCCAATTCCTCGTCGATGGAGTCGTGCTGCCCGCTTTCCGTTATCCCGAGGGGAGCCAAGGCACCTTGGCCGCGCTTAAAGCAGGGCGAGCGCCGCTCTGCGACTCCTCGGCGATGCTTCGTGGCGACGACGCCCGTTCAACTACAACTCAAGTCAAGAACGCCGGCTGCGACTTCGATTTCTACTTGCGGCTTGCGAGACGCGGGGAACTGGCGAACATAGACGAGCCTCTGTTCCTGGTCCGCCTCACGCAGAGCTCCACTTCCTTTGTGCGCGTCGATGAGCAACTTTGCGCGATGGCGTTTTCGCTGGCCTGCGACCGCGCCTACCACGCACACCGGCCCGAGCCAGGCTTCGACGTCTTCTGCGCGGATTGGCGCCGGCGCCCCGTTTGGCGCCGCATGGCGACCAAGTTCAGGGTATGGCATCAACGTTGTTTTCGCAGGGCTCTGATTCACCAGGCTCACGGACGGCGCGCCCTGTCCCTTGCCGAGTTCGCAGCGTCTGCGGCACTCTACCCTCGCGCAGTAGAGTTCCAACTGCGGCGCCTGACCCGCAGCAGACTGGGCATTCGCGGCGCGAGCGGAAGCGATCGATAGTGGGAACCGTGCAGATGGCCCTGCCGCTGTCCATCATCATCAACGCGGACGATCTCGGTGCTTCCACCCGGGTCAATGACGCGATCTTTCGCGAGTTGGACGCGAACCGGGTGACGTCCGCCTCGATTATCGCCAACTCTCCAGCCTTTCCCGAGTGCCTCAAGAAGATTCCTGCCTACAAGAAGTCCTCGTTTGGTGTGCACCTCAATCTGCTCGAATACGCGCCGCTAACCTCGTCTCCCGCTTTGAATTCCTTGCTGAGCAGCGAGGGCCTCTTAGGTGAAGCGCTTCGTTACAGACGGTTCAGCCCCCGCCAACTGGCCGCGATCCACAGTGAGTTCGCCGCTCAGATCCGGAGGGTCGCTCAGAGCGGCGTCCGAGTGTCCCACATCGACTCCCATTGGCACGTGCACACCAGACCGGATTTCTTACCGATGATCAAGTCGCTCCAAAGGGAATTCGAGATCGCTCGCGTGCGTGCGCGTCTGAACCTCTATCCCCGAAATCATCCACCGCGCTTGAGGAATCGCATTGCGATCCCCCTGTACAATGCCGCTCTGCGGCTTCCTCCGGCAGCCCGGACGACGGATTGTATGTCCGCCCTTTCCATCTTCGTCGATCGTCTGTCCTCCGGATGGCAGCCGCGGTTTTCGAGCGTAGAGATCATGGTCCATCCGGGGGCATGCGCGGAACCCTACGCCTCGGAAACGGCCCTCCTCTCCACGAACTGGCTCTCCCTGCTCTCACGGCCGTGGCGGCTGATAAACTTCTGGGATCTTTGATGTCGCGCGAAGGAGTCCAACCACGGTGTCCGTCGCCCGTCACAAGGGTGCTCCTTCTCGCCGCCCGGGCGCAGCCCGATCGCGCATCGGTCAGGCACTTGATACGGGCCGGCATGGACTATGAGTCTCTCCTCAGCCAAGCGGAGCATCGTGGTCTCACTCCGCTCCTTTATTGGTGCCTCAACGAGTCATGCCCGGAATTCGTCCCCGAGGCCACGCTCGATCTTCTCCGCGCCGCTTTTCGCGCGGCCGCCCAAAAGAGCCTGCTTCTCACGGGGGAGCTCTTCAGAATTATGGCGGCCTTTCGCAGCTCTCAAATCCCGGTCGTGCCCCTCAAAGGACCCACGCTGGCTTGGTCCCTCTATCCCCATCCAGCGCTGCGGCCCTTCAGCGATCTCGACCTTCTCGTAAAGCGCCAGGACGTCTTGTCTGCACGAGCCGTCCTCAGAGCCCTGGGTTACGACGACTCGCTTCGGGAAGAGCAGATCGGTTCACGATTCCTGAAGTGGAACGAGGAGTTACCCTTCAGGCACCAACCCTCCGGAGCCGCGGTGGACCTGCACTGGGGCGCCGGCCCGCAGCACTTCTCGCTCTCCTCCTTCGAGGCCTCCTGGGAACACCTCGTCCCGATTGACGTAGCAGGGCGTCCGGTTCCAGCGTTCTGCCCGGAAGATCAGTTGAGATTCCTGTGCGTCCACGGAGCCAAGCACGGCTGGCCGTCCTTGCTGTGGCTGTCCGATGTGGCCCGTCTTGTCTCGCTTCCATCGCTCGATTGGGACCGATTCCTTGCTGGCTGCCACAGGGGGCCGCTCCTCCGAACCGTGCAACTCGGCCTGCTGCTGGCCCGGAACGTCCTCGAAGCACAAATCCCGCCTGCCGTGCTGCGACGATTAGACCTGAGCACGGACACACTGGCATATACGATTGCGTACAACCAATTACTCTCGCCATCCCCGTGGCGCGACAGATTTCGCGAGTTCCGATTTCAGTCGCGGCTGCTCGAAGGTCTGGGTCCCAAGCTTGGGCTCTGGTGGAGCATGTTCGCACCTTCGCCCTTGGATCTCGCCCAGATTCGGTTGCCGGCACGGTGTTTCCCGCTCTACTACCTCATACGAGCTTCCCGGCTGATCGCGCGAACGCTGTGACACCCGGAGAAACTTCATGGCTATACCCGGTTTGCCCTTTGGACGATCACACTTAGTGCAGTTTGCGACGCATCACACTAGCGCCAAGCAACGGGGAGCCGACGGGCTGCGCGCCACAGTGACCGAAAGCCGGCACGAATCGACGGCACGACCAGGCTGTGATGGCCCTTCCGGTACTTCTCCAGAGTCCGCGGGTGCACCAGCGAGAGTGGCCCACGGCAGTCCAAGTGGGCGTACTTCTCCCGATCGTCGGTCCGTGCATAAAGAAGAAGGTTCTGGCGATACCAAGGCTCGATACGCTCATCCCACCAAATGCGGCGGCGCAGACAGTCGTAGGGCTCAAACCTCAGAGCCTCAAATAGAGCCCTCCAGTACTCAGGCCACCGCTCGTTCCGATGATTGGTACCCCATTGGCCCGGTATTGCGGCTGAGAATAGGACCGCGGGAGCGAGGGCACACAGATCCGAGACGAAGGAAGCCGCCCTCTGCGGAGACAGATGTTCTGCCACCTCTAGGGAGACTGCCAAATCGAATGTGCGGTCGAGCCGTAGCGGGGTTTCAAGATCATGCGCGATGAACCATTGCGCTGGAATCTTCAAGAGCTCAGGGTCAACATGTGGGCCGTCTATTCCAGTGAATTCGGCGACCCCGTTGTCGATGAACTGCTTTCCCCACGTCCCGACACCGCAACCGACATCCACGACGCTGCGAGCCGGAACGGTTTCGAGCACCATCGGCACAACCACCGAAGCGGAACGAATGGAGCCATCGGCGTGATCCGAATAGAACCTGCGACCGTACGGAAGCCGCATAGGCTCACCACGCTATCACAATCCCGCGGCTTGATGTGGGCACCGCAGCCTCAGACCGATATGGGTGCCAGCGACGGATCGTTGGCTGCCCCCCCAGCGACCCGCCGGCTGCTCTCTCACTGCCGCTGGGTGTCCGATGTCAGGGCGCCGCGGGCGAACGATGCTCCTAGCCGCCGGTCTCGACCGATTTAGCCACCGAACCAAACCGAACCGCGTGCGCCGGCAAGCGGTCCGAAATCTCCGTCGCACCTCCTGACCTCCGAATACTCTCTATGTTCTCCATAGCCTTCGTCGGTATCATCGCCTTTGCCCTCTCCCTGCTGCTGACCCCTCTCTTCCGCAACCTCTTCCGTCGTTGGGGTTGGCTGGATCGGCCCGATCACCGGCGCAAGACCCACTCCGCCCCCGTTCCCCGCGCCGGTGGCGTCCCCATCCTTCTCGCCTGCGCCGGCGCTCTCGGGCTCGTCTCGCTGGTGCCGCTTCAGGGCGGGCATATGGTCGCCGTGGCCATTCCGCTCGCCTGGAAGCTCCTGCCGGCCATCGTCGTCATCCTCGCCACGGGGCTCTTCGACGATTTCATCGGCCTCCGCCCCTGGCAGAAACTGGCCGGCGAGGTCTGCGCCGCGAGCCTCGCTTGCTGGGCCCAAGTGCAGATCCACTCGATCGGGGGAATACACTTCCAAAGCACCTGGTGGCACGTACCTCTCACGCTGATCTGGCTTGTCGGGTGCACCAATGCCTTCAATCTGATCGATGGCGTCGACGGCCTGGCCGCCGGCATCGGGCTCTTTGCCACCCTCACTATCTTCATCGCCGCTCTGAGCCAGGGTAGTTTCGCTCTCGCGCTTGCGACCGCGCCGCTCGCCGGCGCCCTCCTCGGCTTCCTCCGCTACAACTTCAATCCCGCCTCCATCTTCCTCGGCGATTCCGGCAGTCTCTCCGTCGGCTTTCTGCTCGGGTGCTACGGAATCATCTGGTCATCGAAGTCCGCCACTGTCCTCGGGATGACCGCGCCCCTCATGGCCCTCGCCGTCCCCCTGCTCGATACCGGCCTGGCCATCGTTCGCCGCTTCCTCCGCGGCCAGCCCATTTTCGCAGCCGATCGCGACCACATCCACCACCGCCTGCTGGACCGCGGACTCACCCCCCGCCGTGTCGTCCTTCTTCTCTATTTCATGGCCTACATCGGCGCCACGCTGTCCCTTTTACAGAACTCCCTCGGGCAGCGGTTCGGCGGCCTCATTCTCATCCTGTTCTGCGCCGGAGCCTGGCTCGGAATCCGCCACCTGGGTTATATCGAGTTCCATCTGGCGCGCCGCCTGGTCTTCCCCGGCACCTTCCTGCGGGTCCTCAACGCGCAACTCCGTTTGCGGACCCTGGAGGATTCGCTCGCCGCCGCCCAAACCGTGGATCAGTGCTGGACCGCCATCCGCAGCGCCTCCATCGACCTGGGCTTCAACGACCTCTCCATGCGCCTCGACCACGCCGTACATTACGAGCGCATCGGCGACGCCGAACCCGGCGGCTGTTGGACGCTCGAGGTGCCCCTCTCGGAAACCGAATTCGTCCGCATCGGGCATCGGATGGCCTCCGACTCCCAACCCATGATCGTCGGCGCCTTCGCGGCCCTCCTCCGCCGCACCCTTGAGCCCAAGCTCCTCCTCTTCCAGGCCGCAGTCCCCGCCTGCCAGGCTCAGAGCACCCAGGGTCAGGGCGTCACAGAATCCCACGCCTGCGCCGACAGCGCCTTCTGAAACGGCCCACGGCGCGCATCGCACCTTGCCACACATGCACGGGCAGCCACTTGTTCCCGATCCTGCCGTTTGGGAGTTTGTTTCATGAGTCTCTTCATCGCTAGAAGTTCTGCGATCGCCGCCCGCGCTCTTGACGGAGAGATGATCGTAATGTCGGTACGAGATTCCAGCCTGTTTACACTGAGCGAGGTGGCCACCCGGATCTGGCAGGCTGCCGATGGCCGCACGCCCCTCGCCGACCTCGTACAGACTCATGTCTGCTCCGAGTTCGAAGTCGATCCCGAAACCGCCTACGCCGACGCCGAGGATCTGTGCCGCCGGCTGGCCCAGCATGGTATTCTCATTCTGTCCGAACAGCCCATCGACCCGCCCGCCGTAACCGAATGAGCTCTCTGGTCGCACAAATCTCCGCCAAGGTCACCCGATTACGGGTGCCCTTCAGCGTTCACCTGGACCTGACCTGGCGGTGCAACGAGGATTGCGTGCACTGCTATCTCGATCACGGCGGCACCCCTGAAATGGACACCGCCGAGGTCAAGAACCTCTTGGACCAGTTGGCCGCCTCCGGGACCTTTTTTCTCAGCCTCAGCGGCGGAGAGATCCTGCTCCGCCCGGACATCCTCGAAATCGTCGAACATGCCCGCTCTCTCCTTTTCAGCCTCACTCTCAAAACCAACGGCATCCTTCTTACGGCTGCCCACGCCCGGCGCTTCGCCTCTCTGGGCGTCTCCCAGGTCCACATCAGCCTCTACTCCCACCGGCCCGAGGTCCACGAGGGAATCACGCGCGTGCCAGGCTCCTTCGTCCGCTCCCTCGATGCTATCCGGCTGCTCGTGAGTCACGGTGTCAAGGCCCGTATCACTGACGTCCTGATTCGCCAGAACCTGGACGACTACCCGCAGGTGCAGGCCCTGGGCGCGGAGCTGGGCGTCGAAACCAAAATCGACGCCACGGTCGGTCCCTCATTCGACGGCGACTTTTCGCTCTGCTCCTTGCGCATCCCCTTCGACGGTTTGCAGAAGGTTTTTCGCGATCCCGGAGTGGTGGACGACATCGAGAGTTTCTGCGCGCCCCCGCCGCCGCCCGACCAACAGGCGCTCGACGGATACCCTTGCGGAGCGGGCCACAGCGCGTGCTACATCTCGCCTTCCGGAGACGTGATGCCGTGCGTCCAGTTTCCGGTTGTCTGCGGCAACCTGCGCCACGGCCGTTTTGCGGAGATCTGGAGTGCCTCGCCCGGTTTCAGCGGAATCCGCGCCACCCGAATGCACGATCTGCCTGTTTGCCGCACCTGCGTGAACCTGTCTTCCTGCACCCGCTGCCCCGGCCTCGCCCTGATGGCAGGCGACGTTCTGGGCCCCTCAGCCCTGGACTGCGAGAAGGCCTACGCCCGAACCGGGATCCCCTCCCCGCTGGCCCCTGCCCCGGAGTGCCGGAGGTAGGGCGCCATGGTCCGCTTTCTTCAGTCCAAGCTGCAGGCGTTCGCGCTCCAGTTGCGGTATGTTCCGCGCACCCTGGCGCTGGTCTGGGCCGCGGCCCCTGCCTGGACCGCCGCAGGGCTCGCGCTCCTGTTGATCCAGGGCCTGCTCCCACTTGCAACCGTCTACCTCTCGCGGCCGCTGGTCAACGGTCTGCTGGCCGCGGTCCGTGCCGGCGGCTCCTGGGCAAGCCTGCGGCCGGTTCTGATCGTCGCCGCGCTAGTCGCAGCCTCCGCCATCCTGGCGGAACTCCTCCGCAGCGCGACTTCGTGGATTCGCACGGCCCAAGCGGAGCTCGTCCAGGACCACATCACCGGCCTGATCCACAGCAAGTCCATCGAGGTGGATCTGGGCTTCTACGACTCGCCAGAGTTCTACGACAGCCTCCACCGGGCCCGCATCGAGGCATCGTACCGGCCCGTGCAGCTCCTCGAGAGCCTCGGAAGCCTGCTGCAGAACGGCATCACGCTCGCAGCCATGCTCGCGGTGCTCGTTCCGTTCGGCGCGTGGCTGCCTGCTGCGCTGCTGCTGAGCACGCTGCCCGCGTTGTACGTCGTCTTGCGGCAAACCGCGCGCCAGCACGAGTGGCACCTGCGGACCACGGCCGACGGGCGACGCACGTGGTACTACGATTGGCTGCTGACGAGCCGTGAGGCTGCTTCCGAACTGCGCCTTTTCTCCCTCGGCAGCCGTTTCGAATCGGCTTACCGCGGCCTGCGCGCGCGCCTTCGCCGGGAGAGGATCGACTTGGCACAGAGCCAGGCTCTGGCCGAACTGAGCGCCGGCGCCTTGGCGTTGGCGGTCAGCGGAGCCAGCCTTGTCTGGATGGCCTGGCGCGCCATCCGCGGCTTAGTCACCCTGGGAGACCTGGCCTTGTTTTATCAAGCCTTCCAGCAAGGCCTCCGCTTGATGCGTTCGCTGCTCGAGAACCTCGGCCAGCTCTACTACAACTCCCTGTTCCTGGGCAATCTCTTCGAGTTCCTCGCACTCGATTCCCACATCGTGTCGCCCCCCGCGCCAAAGCCAGCCCCCCTCACGCTCGAGACCGGCATTCGATTCGATCACGTGACGTTCCGGTATCCCGGCAGCGATCGGGCAACCCTGCTCGATTTCAGTCTGGCCATCCCGGCCGGCCGCATCGTCGCCGTTGTGGGTCCCAATGGCGCGGGCAAGACCACTCTCGTGAAGCTGCTCTGCCGTTTCTACGATCCCGACGCCGGCCGGATCGAGATGGATGGCGCCGACCTGCGCTGCCTTTCGCTGGATCAGCTCCGCCACAGCATCACGGTGCTCTTTCAGGAGCCCGTCCGCTACAATGCCAGCGTTCGGGAAAACATAGCCCTGGGCGACGCGCAGGCTACTCCGTGCGAGAGCGACATCGAGGCGGCGGCGAGAGCGGCCGGCGCCGGAGAAATCGTCGCCCGCCTGCCCGCCGGTTACGACAATCTGCTCGGTAAGAGCTTTTTGGAGGGCGCCGAGCTCTCCGCCGGCGAGTGGCAGCGCATCGCGCTCGCTCGCGCGTTTCTGCGGCGCGCCCCGATTCTGATCCTCGATGAACCCACCAGCGCCATGGATCCCTGGTCTGAAGCCGACTGGCTCGACCGCTTCCGCAAGCTTGCGGAAGGGCGCACCGTCCTCCTGATTACCCACCGTCTGACCACCGCCATGCGCGCCGACCTCATTCAGGTGTTGGCCGATGGCGGCGCGCATGAGTCCGGTTCCCACGAAGATCTGCTGGCCGCCGGCGGCCTTTACGCGCAGTGCTGGCGCGAGCAGACGGCCGCCGGATCTCCCTCCCGCTGAGCGCGCTCGGTCCTCACGCCAATGTCACAGCCAAGTTGAGACCGCTCGCCCCAACCTTGTTCGCCTAACCGAAGGTCTCCCTCCTGACGCTGTGGCTTCTGCCGCCGCGTGCCATCAGGAGGACTAAGTCGCAACGGGACGGCGAGCGCCTGGCCAAGATAGTCGGAACCGGACCAACCTGCCGGCCGGTTCGGCTGGCGCCTCAGGGCGCGGCCTGCGCGGCCTGGATGGCGCAACCCCCGAGAGGACAACGTGTACCCGCCCGCAGAAACTCGTATCCCGCTTGCCGCGCTGGGCTGGACCGCCGCCCACCAGTTCGGTTGGCTAGAGCCGCGGATCTATGGCCGTGTGGATATCGCAGTCTCGGACCGCGGGATCCTCGAAGGCGACATCTCGTTAGAGTGCATACCCGCAAACGACCCCGGGCGCGCCCGCAGTGAGCGCATATAAGCAGAACAACTGCGGGTATCATCCAAAGCTTTTCACCTCTTAATTTCCTATTGACCTGAAGTGGACATAGGACTAACATGGCTCCAGTACCTATAGAACCTTGGCCATGCAAGGTTTTAGGAGGGAGCACGATCTGTGTTCGTCTGATCTCCCGTGCCATTGGCGGGGCGGCCGCGCCACGACGCTGATGGAGCCGACTCCCTAGCATCCGATCCTCCACGATTCTGTCACCGACACAGGAGCCAGCATGATTGCCGCTACGAACGCAGTTCTGACGACGGGCAGGCTGCGAGACAGGCCGTTCGCGCGTCTCATCGCGATTGCCCTCCTTGTAACACTGTGTGGAGCACAAGCGATTGCCCAGAACCCCGCCACGTCCGTGAGCGTGGATGCCAACGCCAACCACCGCCCGATCAATCCCAACATTTACGGCGTGAGTTATGGCGCTACCTATGACATCAGTACCTTGAATGCTCCCCTCAACAGGTCCGGCGGCAACGCCACGAGTATGTACAACTGGCAGGTCAACGCCCTCAACACCGGCAGCGACTGGTACTTCGAGACCTATCTCGAAGGTACGGCGACGCCAGGAGAACAGGCCGACTCTTTCATCAGCGACACCCGCGCCGGCAACCCGAGCGCCGAGCCGATGATTACGATCCCCATGATCGGCTATCTCGCCAAACTCGGACCCAACAACGCCACGCTCGCCTCCTTCTCGGTCGCCAAGTACGGCGCGCAGCAAGCCACCGATCCATGGAATTCGGACGCGGGCAACGGCGTCCTGCTAAACGGTCAGAACGTCAAGAACGACCCAAGCGACGCCAGCGTGCCGAACAGCGTCGCCATTCAGCAGGGCTGGTTGCAGCACTTAGTCGGCGCCTGGGGAGGGGCCTCGGCAAGCACCGGAGTGAAATACTACCTCCTGGACAACGAGCCCTCCATCTGGAACTCGACTCACCGCGACGTCCATCCGAATCCCGCCACCTACGAGGACATGTACAATGCCATCGTCAGTTACGCCGGCGCCATACGCGCCGCGGATCCGAACGCGAAAATCGCCGGCTTCGAGGAGTGGAGCTGGTGGGCGATGTATTACAGCGGATTCGACCAGGCGAACGGGTCGAGCGGGAGCGGCTCCGACTACAACACGCACAATCAGACTTACTATTATCCCTGGCTGCTGCAGCAGCTCTATCAGTATGAGCAAACCCACGGCGTGCGGCTGCTCGACGTACTGACCGTTCACTGCTATAACGACGGTCCCGGCAGCGACGATTCTCTCGCTACCCAGCTAGCGCGCAACGCGCAAACCCGCATCCTGTGGGATCCCACCTTCAGCGATCCGTACTGGTATGGCGATATCGGCATCAACGGCCGGGTTCTGAACTGGATTTCAGTGTTGAAGGGCTTCGTGAGTCAGTATTATCCCGGCCTCGAAATCGGCTGCACCGAATACAATTGGGGGGACGAGCCGAACCTCAACGGGGCCACCACCCAAGCCGACGTGCTGGGCATTTATGGGCGGGAAGGACTGGATCTGGCGACTCGCTGGACAGTTGCGACAGACACGACCACCACGCCCACCACGTACTATGTGACCTACCTCGCCAGTCAGATCTACCGGAACTACGACGGCCACGGCTCCACGTTTGGAGACACCAGCGTTTCGGCTAGCGTGGCGAACCCGGACAACCTTTCCGCGTTTGCCGCGGTCCGCAGCTCCGACGGGGCCCTGACCGTCATGGTGATCAACAAGCAGCAGGGCAGCACTCCGGTAACGGTCAGCCTGGCCAACTTTGGGACTACAGGCTCGGCGCAGGCGTATCAGATCTCGTCGGCGTCGCAGACGTCGATCACGAGCCTGGGAAGCGTCGCGGTAACGAGCAACGCGATCGGCACCACCGTCCCGTCGCAGAGCATCACGCTATTCGTAATTCCACCGGGCAGCGTCACGTCGCCGCCGACGGCTCCAACCGGCCTGGCGGCAACGGTAGGCAGCGGCACCGTCACACTCACGTGGAACGCCGGCGGCGGAGCGACAAGCTATACCGTCAAGCGCGGAACGGCGAGCGGCGGACCCTACTCGCCCATTGGCACGGTAACCAACCCGTCGCCGACCAGCTTTGCCGATTCCGGCCTGACGAATGGAAAGACTTACTATTACGTCGTCTCGGCGACGAACTCGGCGGGCACGAGCGGCAACTCAGCCGAGCTTCCCGCCACGCCGATTGCGCCGCCGACGTTCTCTTCGTCGGCGAGCGCGTCACCGAATCCGGTCACCCAGGGGACGAGCACAACCATCACCGCGACCGTCACGTGCACCGCCAACACTTTGAGCGGGGGCATCGTGCAGGTGATCGCCCTCGATCCCAGCGGCAACACGGCTGCGTCGCAGAACTTCACTGCGCAGAGCTTCACCCCCAATCAGTCCCAGAAGTACACGCTCGCCTTCACGCCCTCGGTTGCGGGCACGTTCACGGTAGAGGTGGGGGTATTCAGCGCGACCTGGCAGCAGTGGAGTTGGAATGCGTCGGCTGCGAGCATCACGGTTAATTCGTCGCTCACTTTCACTTCCTCGGCGACGGCAACTCCGTCCAGCGTGGCCGTGGGAGCGTCCACCGTAATCGCGGTCACAGTCAAGGACACCGGCACGTCGGGTCTGACAAACGGAAATGTCGAGATGCAGGTGTTCGACCAATCGGGCAACGCGGCAGCCACCAGCGTCTGGGGCGGACAGAACTTCACCGCGGGCCAGAGCCAGCAGTACTCGTACACGTGGGCCGTGCCCAGCACGCAGGCGACCGGAACCTACACGGTCGAGATCGGCGTGTTCGACTCCGGCTGGAGCACGGACTACTACTGGAACAGCAACGGGGCGACGATCACCGTAACCACCGCCCAATCGGCGCCGCCCGCACCCACGGGACTGACGGCGACGCCAGGCAACGCCCAGGTGAGCTTGGGCTGGACGGGCAGCAGCGGGGCGGCGTCCTACAACGTCTACCGAGGCGCCACGGCGGGCGGCGAGGGCACGACACCCATTGCGACGGGCATCGCGACGACAGCCTATGTCAACACCGGCCTGACCAATGGCACGCCGTACTACTACAAGGTGGCGGCGGTGAATGCGGGCGGCACGAGTGGCATGTCGAACGAAGCTTCGGCGAAGCCAGCGGCCACGCCCACCCCGACTCCAACCCCGACGCCGACACCAACGCCCACGCCGACACCGACACCAACGCCGACACCGACACCAACCCCGACGCCAACACCGACTCCCACGCCGACGCCGACTCCGACCCCAACACCTACTCCAACTCCCACGCCAACGCCGACTCCAACGCCGACCCCAACTCCCACGCCGACACCCACGCCA